>Ga0209488_10001387_pt1 | contig 20649 bp, 20 predicted proteins | sample Rivendell_Oct201_8_FD_188349 | JGI IMG/M metagenome (GOLD analysis project Ga0209488, IMG submission 188349) | Vadose zone soil microbial communities from the Eel River Critical Zone Observatory, Northern California, USA -... | ecosystem: Environmental > Terrestrial > Soil > Vadose zone >...
GATATCGCCGAGCAGTTGCTTTCGCAGCACCTGCGAGAAGCCGCTGATGGCGTTCAACGGAGTCCGCAGCTCGTGCGACATGTCGGCCAGGAACTCCGATTTGTGATCACTGGCCGCCTCCAGCTGACGGGACTTCTCGTCCAGCTCTGCTAGCGCCCTGGCCAGCTCGTGGGTTCGCTCCTGGACCTGCTGCTCGAGCCCGGCATAGGACGCCTGCAGCCGGGCAGCCATCCGGTTGAACTCATCGGCGAGGGCACCCAGCTCGTCGCGGCTGGAGACTTCGATCCGCTGATCGAGCGACCCGGAGCCGATCTTCGCCGCGGCGACCTGGATCGCCTCAATCGGCCTCGCGAGATTCCGTGCGAGCAGCACGCTGGTCGCGATTGCCACCAGCAGGAACACTACCAAGAGCAGCACCGTGCGCCAGATCGCCGCCTGAATGGGCGCGAACGCCTCGCTCAGCGGCTCCTCGACGAACACCCGCCACCCGGGCGGGTCGACGCTCTCGAACGCGCTAAGCACCTGTGTCCCCTCGGGATCACGTCCGTTGGTGACCACGCCATGTGTGGTCACTGAGCTGGCCAGTGCGGCGTGCACCTGCGGCAGCGCCCCGAGGTTGGTATCGGCGAGCACGAGACTGATGTTCGTCGTGTGGGCGATGACCTGGCCGTCGGTATCGACCGCGTAGGCGTAGCCCGCGGTGCCGATCTGCGCCCGGCTGATCGCGTCGATAACGGACCCCAGGTCGACATCGGCGACAATAACGCCCTCGCCCGGCGGAGCCTCGGCCACCGCCATGATCATGTGCGGCCGCCCATCGCGCTGGCTGAAGGTGACGCTTCCGAAATACCGTTGCTCGGCCCTCGCGCGCCGAAACTCTTGGCTGTTGGAGCGGTCACCGTCGCACGTCAGGCTGTTGATGACGTCGATTTCCTCGGAGTAGGCATGCACGCACTCCGTGCCGGTCGCATCGAGGTACGTCAGCGCGTTGATCGCGCGCTGACGCAGGAACAGGCTCTTGAACGACCGCTCACGCTCCGTTCCGCCGGGGTCGTTTGGGATCGGCTGGGCTACCCGCTCGAGGTCGCCTGAGAGCTCCTCGATGAACTGGCGCATCGAGATTGCGGCGGACGAAGCCTTGTCCGCCTCGGCCTCGGTCACGGCCCGCTTGCTGTCCTCGTAGGAGAAGTAGGACTCGCTGATCCCGACGGAGACGATCGCCGCCGCGACTAGCATTCCGACGACCGCCACGTATCTCCAGACGAGGCGCTGATGCGGCCGTGCCGGGGTTGTCACCGTTTGTTCCAGCATCGCCCTCGGCTATGGATAGACCAGGTCGGCCTGCGTCTTGACGTCATCCGGCACGGTGATCCCGAGCTCCGCGGCTCGCCTCAGGCTGAGGGCGAACTCAACCCGTGGCACCTCCTGGGCGGGCAGGTCGGCGGGCTGGGCGCCTTTCAGGATGCTGTCAACGAAGCGCGCGGCTGCGGTCCCCACAGGCCCGACGTCGACGCCAAGTGAGAAGAGTGCGCCGTGGTCGATCTTTTGCGGGTCGACCCATTCCTTCCGGTGGGCCTGGACGGGGAGGTTCGCTTCTGCCGCCAGCCCGAGGATCTTCTTGGAGAAGCTCAGCCGCAGGCTGGGCGACAGAATGAACGTCCCGTCGACCGCGCCCGGCCTAACCGAATGGAAGGCGGCTTCGAGACCGGCGTCGTTGGCTGCCTCGCGTTCGTCCAGCTCAACCCCGAGCTTGCCCGCAGCATCGCGCGCCTCGGTGAGGAGATCACGCGCTGTCGCGGGGTCGGTCTTGTCGATGAGCGTGAGGAGGCGCAAGGGCTGCGGTTTGGGCATGATCTGCCGGTAGATTTCGAGCTGCTTGGCGACAGGATCTCGCGCGCCCCACACTCCGGTCAGGTTCCCACCGGGATGCGAGAGACTCTCCACCAGGCCGTCGCGGACGGGGTCCGACGGGTGCAGGAATACGACCGGGATCCGGTTCCCCGGTTCCGCCGTCGCGTCCTGGGCCGCGCGAATGGACTTGTCTTCGAACGCGACGATCAGGTCCACGCGCTCGCGAACGAATTCTCGGGCCTGCTCCTCGACCTGGTTGATCAGTTGAGGGTCCCCGTCCAGGTTGCGCCAGATCAGCTGGATCCGCTGACCGTCGTACTGTCCCTGGACCTGCTTCATCCGGCCTTGGACCATCGTCCCGTCGCCGATGAGCTGCTGCATCACCTGGGTTGCCGAGCCGTCGAACCAGCCGAGGTCGCCGAGTCCCGCCACCAGCGTGGCCAAGGAGGGAGGGTTGTGGTCTGTTCCCACATGTATGAGGCCGACACGCCGGATCGCCCCCGGAGTCGGGTTCGCGCCGAAGCCGGGCGAGCAGGCGCCAAACAGACTCGCGAACGCGATAACGCTGACGAGCAGCAGCCGAGATGGCCCAGCCTTCATGGGTATCTACCCTTCCTGACCGGTCGACCAGCCAGAGCACTCGAACGGCCGATGGCTGATCGGGCCCTCGCGTCGAGGTGGATCTTCTCACCCGTGACCAGCGCAAGCGTGCGGACATCTGCCTTGCTGGAATGTTGTCGGCCGCCGGCGGAGCGCCGGCGGCCTGACGAGGTATCGGGCGAAGCAGTCTAGAACGGGCAGTTGCCCGGATTGGGTTCGTCGATGCGAGCTGCCGCGCCGTGCGGGATCAGGCGGGTGACGGTGAGGACGAGGTCGACTGATCCCTCGTTCCGTCCGTTGTGGACCACGTTCCCCGGGTCGATGAGCACATCACCGGCGTGGTAGATCACGGGGGTGCACGTCGGATCGTCACCCCGGTAGAAGGACAGCGTGCCGGACTTCACGACGCTGAAGCTCGGCCCCGGATGGCTGTGCCACCCGAAGGAGCCGCCCGGAGCGAGGCGGTTCTCGGTCACGATAACGTCGGTATCGCCCTTCGTCCGAAGATTGAGCTTCCAGTCGCCGGTCTTGACGTTGAAGTGGACGGGGCTGAGGGTGCCGGTCGCGATCGGCGTGGTGGTCGCCATGGATGGGGGTGTGGCGAGCACGATCCCGCCGAATGCCACGGCCGAGAGCGCCGCCGCGCCGATGGCCAAGAGAAATCGCCTGCGCATGGGTTCTCCTATCGATGCCTCGTGTCTCGGCGGAGCGTCTGCCCGCTTCTCCGAACCTACGTGGACGTCGAGTCCCCGCCAACCGTGCCTGCAGGCATGTGCCCGGGATGCTGGCACCCCGCCCGGGGCCGGACGTGGCGTGTACCTCGGGCAGCGTCAGCCCGGGCCGGGCGTGCAGAACCCGCGAATCACGTCGGGCAGCTCGTCGATGTCGATGGGCTTGACGATGTAACCGGCAAAGCCGGCGTCGAGCAACCAGTCGTCGCGGGCATCGAGTGGCAGGGCGGTCATCGCCACGACGGGGATGCGGGCGGTCCGCGGGTCCGCCCGAAGCAGACGCGCAGCCTCCGTGCCGTCCAGATCCGGCAGACGGAGGTCCATCAGGATCACGTCCGGCAGGTGCTCGGACGCGATCGCGATCCCCTCCGTCGCAGTCGCTGCCTCGAGCGTCCGAATGCCGGCCATCCGGAGCACGTCCCGAGCGAGCTTCCGGTTCCTGTCGTTGTCATCGACGATCAGGACGAGAGGGAGAGCCGACATCACCCGGGTATTCTCCGCCCATGCCCATCCGCCTCGTGCTCGCCGAGGACCACTACCTCGTCCGTGAGGGCGTTCGGCGTCTGCTCGAGGCGCAGCCCGGATTCGAGGTCGTGGCGGTCTGCGGGGATCTCGACTCGCTGCTCGAGGCCGTCGCTCGCGAGGGGCCAGACGTGGTGGTCACGGACATCCGCATGCCGCCAGGCCACTCGGACGAGGGGATCCAGGCCGCCAGGCGATTACGGGAGACGAACCCGGGTTTGGGCGTGGTCGTCCTCAGCCAGTACCCGAACCCGAGCTACGCACTCGCGCTGCTGGACACCGGCAGCGCCGGGCGCGCCTACGTTCTGAAGGAACGTGTGCACGACCCCGACCAGCTGGTCGCTGCCATCCGAGCGGTCTCGGAAGGAGGCTCGCTGATCGACCCGAAGGTCGTGGAAGGCTTGGTGGCGGAGCGGACGCGCGCGACGACGTCCCCGCTGAACCAGCTCACCACCCGGGAACGCGAGGTGCTGCGAAAGATGGCCGAGGGCAAGAACAACGCGTCGATCGGCGAGGACCTCGTCGTCACCGAACGATCCGTCGAAAAGGTCATCAATTCGATCTTCATGAAGCTCGGGCTGACCTGGGAGCCAGCGGTTCACAAGCGCGTCAAGGCGGTCATCCTGTACCTGGCCGAGAGCGATTCGGGTCACCCGGACAAGGGCAGCCAGCCCTGAACACGACTACCGAGGTCCTCGTTTTCGACACTGAGGCGGCCGTCGAGCGCCTCGATGCGATCGCGCAGACGGTCAAGGCGCGCCGCTGGGTGGCGCCCGTCGACCGCAACCTCGAAGACGACGGCGCCATCCGCAACAAGCACACTGACCCTTGCCTCCGACCCGGGTGACGCGGACGACTGCGCCTCGACGCACGACCAATAGACTGCAGCGCCGATCTGCGGCGGATAGTCGGCGACCGCTGGAACGTCGACCAGGACGGTGACGCCGGCCCTCTCGGCCGCCGACCTCAGCGCGGTGGCGAACCCACGCCCTTCGAGCAGCGGCGGATAGATCTTCTCAGCCAGCTCCGTCGTTTCGGTCAGCGCCTCTCTAAGGTTGGCCGCCATCTCGTTGAGCAGCACTTTCGCGGCGGCAGGGTCACTGTCGACAAGCCCGGCCACACGTTGCAGGTCGACGGCGAGCGCGACCAGGTGCTGCTGGACGCCATCGTGGAGGGCACGCTCGATCGTGCGGCGGTCGGCATCCGCAGCTTCGACCAGACGTCTGCGCGATTGTCGAAGCTCCGCTATCTCACCCTGCAGTCGGTCGACAACGTCCTGCAGCTGCTCACCCGAGCCAGCGTTCGACACCGTTTCACCGATTTGGAGTCACCGAGTCAATGGTCCGACAACGCCACGCCACCCTGATCGGATGACCCTATCACTCTCGACGGCGCGACTACCGCCCCACGAGCGCAGCGCTCTTGCGTTCGAGGTACCGGCCTTCCGCGCCGTTGTCCGCTCGCTCGATTGACCAGCGGTAGGCGGGTCAGATCGTCGGGGCCTCCGGCGATTCGGCCGCCTGATGGGCCCGGGTGTGCCAGCTGTCGAGCATCGCCTCGATCTTCGGAGGCAGCCGAAACGCCTCGGCCCCATCAGTTGCATTCCACGCCGACTGCCACATCGCCCGGCGGTGCTTTGCCCTCTTGGCGACGAGCACCACCGCTGGGATCAGCAGCAGGAGGCCCCAATTGTGGCCCCTGCTGCCACGTTTCTCGTTCATGTCGTCCTCCGACGCCTGGGTCTGAGCCGATCGCAAGACGTTCGCCTGCGCTGGTGATCACGATGGCGGCACATTGTGTAGGAGGCGTGAGTGAGCCACGGAGAAATTCGGACAATGTCGTGGGATGCTGGACGAGACATGTCCATTGATCCGGGGGCGATCGTCTCGCGCTCGCCGATCGGTCTGGGAATCGAGCCCAGCCTTCGGGGTTCGCTCGCGCACATGGCCAACGGCCGGGTGTTGGTCATCGATTACTTCGCGAGCCGCCGCTGCAGCGTAGTCGTCGGCGACCTGACAGCCGACTTCGTGGAGCTGCCACCCGGTCCGGGGTATGTCGAAGTCGGGAGCGTCGAAGGGGTACGCGCCTTCGTCGAGCCACGGTTGCTCGCCGTCCTCGCCGACACCGAGTCCAGCCTGCGGCTGAGCGGTCCACCGTTTGCTCGGCATCTCGCGATCGACCTCGACCCGCCCGAGCGCTGGCTCGACTTCCTCGAGGAGCCTGGGGTGCTGATCGGGAGGCGCCGGTTCACGTGGCGTCGACGCCAAACCTGGGAGCGAGCAGCGCCAGCTGCGGTACCGGGAACGGTGTACTACGATCGCGAGGTGTCGACCAGACCGGCCCTCCAAACGCATGTTGACGCCGGCAATCCGATCTGGCACGTCGTGTGGCGGGCGACCTACGTCGTCACTCGGCGATTGGGGCGCCTGGTTCAGTTTCTCGTCGCGCTCCGAGTACCGAGCTTCGACAATGAGATCGTGAAGCTCTCGCTGGTCGGTCGCAAGACCGGTCGACCGCGACCCGTTCTGGTCACCCTCCTGTCCGTCGATGGACGGTGGTATGTCGGCCATCCCGATGGCCAAACCGCGTGGCTCGCGAACCTGGGGGCGGCGGAGTCGGTTGCCCTGACGCTTCCCCGTCAGCCCCCAGTCCATGTCCGGTCGGTCCCCCTTGGGCTGGGCAGGGAACGTGATGCCGTCATTCGAGCGACGGCGACGCAACAGCCGATGCCGGTGCGCCCGCTCTATCGGGCATCCCGTCGGCATGTGTTGCGGGCCGGGATCTACCACCGACTGGAGATCGTCCTGGAGCGAGAGCCGGGGACCTCAATGCCGTCTGCTTCGTAGCCCGATCCGCCACGATCCGCCACCCGATCAGGAGACAGGCGCAATGCGACTCGAGTCGTTGTGCAGGATTTCCATGCGATATGCGGAAGGCAGCTGGCATCGACCGTACGGCCCTCGCGATGACGGCGCCGAGGGGATCGGATTCGGTCGGGGTGAGGGAACCGTCAGCGGCGAGATCGAGGGGAAGGTGGTCTGGGCGAATTACCCGCGGCGTCGCCAGGACGGCGTTTGGACCCCAAATCTGCGCGGCGTGATGACCGCGAACGATGGCAGCGAGCTGCTCCTCTCGATTCACGGCCAGAGTGTCCAGGAGCGAGCGCCCGGTGAACGGCGCGCGATCCTCGCGCGCGTGGAGCTGACGACAGAAGCAGAACCGTACCGCTGGTTGAACACGTGCTTCCTCGTCGGCGAGGGCGAAATCGACGAGGAACGCGAGGACTGGTGGCTCGACACCTACGTTTGTGTGAACGAGCCGGCGCAAGGGCCGCCGGCGCTTGGCGTTGAACCACCGGAGCGGTTCCGGCAGGTCGGCACGGCCGGAGCTTCGACACAGCCATCCGAGCGTCGAGTGTGATACAGCGTCCTATTCGCATTGCCGGGGCGGGGATCTCCGGGCTCATGGCGGCGATCAGGCTCGCCCAACATGGCGCGTCCGTCGAGATATTCGATCGCGCGCCCGACTCGGGCGGGAACCACCGGCCACGGTTCGACGCAATGGAGAACTGGACAACTCGGGCTGACCTCCGCGACGTGCTGTCCGCGTGGCAGGTCGATATCCCGCTTCGACAAGTGGAGGCTCTCGAGGTGTTCGATAGTCGAGCCGATGAGTACCGGGCCGCGCCCGAGCGACCGCTGCTCTACGTTGTGCGCCGCGGCCCGGAGCCCGACAGCCTCGAGCAGGTCATGAAACGGCAGGCCCTCGAGCTCGGTGTCCGCGTCCGGTATCGTGGCCCGCTGGCACCGAACGAGGCCGACCTGTGGGCGGTGGGCGCTCGCGCGCCGGGCCGGTTCCTGGCGGCTGGTCTCGGGTTCAGGACGTCGCACCCGGACGTCGTCCGCGTCCTTGTCGATCGGCGGCTGTCGCCCAACGCATATGCCTACCTGATCGTCGTTGACGGACGCGGGACGTTGTCGGTGTTGCTGACGCGGCGGTTCCGGGACGCCCGGGTGCGGCTCGGCGACGCCGTCCGAGCGTTCCAGCGACTCCAGCCGATCGAGATGATCGACGCGCGCCCGAGTGGTGGAGTGGGTGGGTCGCTCGACGCCTTCCGCCGACCGACGATCGGACCCCCGAGGCTGGGCGAGGCCGCCGGCTTCCAGGATTACCTGTGGGGGTTCGGTATCCGGTACGCACTGCAGTCGGGCGACGTCGCCGCTCGAGCGCTCCTGGACGGGACCGACTACAAGGAGTCTGCCGCGCGCGAGATCAGACCCCTGATCCAGGCGTCACTGAGGCTCCGGACGTTGTACGACCGGGTCGGCGATCGTGGCGACCGCGCGCTGATCCGCGGCATCACGACGGCCCGGGACGCAGGCGCGATCCTGCGCCGGTCGTATGAAGTCGCGGCCGTCCGCCCGGTGTTCCGATCAGCTGCTGACTCGCGAGCCGCAGCCAGGGCGCCAGCCATTTGACGATGCGGCTAGTTCGGCTTGTGCTCTGGCTCTACGTGGCATCGCACGTGGCGTTGGGTTTGGCGTTCGTGATCGTTCCGACGACCGTTGCCGGGCTCTTCCCGTGGCCGCTGCCGCCGCTGGCGGCCCGGTTCATGGGTTCACTGTTCCTCGCCGGCGCGGCGTGCGGAGCGGTCAATATCGGACTCGGCGAGAGCCGCGGCCTTGCGGTCCTCGCTCTCGTCGGGGTAGGCAACGGGTTGATCGCGGCTGCGGGAATCCTCGCGGTGGACGCGTCCGGTACCACGACCGGCATGGCGCTTTGGCTCGGATGGTTCGTCGGGGTCGCGATCGCTCTGCTCGCAGTCGCCTTCGTGTCGGTACCGGGGCGTGCCGACGTACCGATCTCGATGCCGAAGTCGCTGCAGCGATATTTCCGGATCCACCTGGCTGTCGTACTGCCCGTCGGCGTCGCGATGTTCGTCTTTCCAGGGTGGGCCCAACCGATCTGGCCGTGGGCAATGTCACCCGCAAACATCCGCCTGCTCGGGGCCTTCTTCCTGGGCGCCGCACTCATCTCGTTCTGGTGCCAGCGACAGGCGTCGTGGCACACGGTCCTGCCGACGCTTGCGCTCTATGCCGTGTTTGCCACCGCCGCCACGGTCGCATCGCTGATCCACTTCAGCCTGTTCGAACCCGGCCGGCTCATCACCTGGTTGTTCTTCGCGCTCTACATTTTCGTCGCGTCCGGCGGCTGGTATTTCCTGGCCCGCTATCCCGTCAGAAGAAACCGTACGTCGAGATCGCCAGCGCGGTCGGAGCGTTGACGCCGTCGGAGCCGAGCAGCAAGCCCATCGGCGGCTCGATCCGAAGGCCGGCCTCGAGGGCCGTTCTGAGCAGGGCACGGGCAGAGCCGGGGATCTCGAGAATTACCGCACCATTGACCATGAGTTCCGCCCTGAGGGCGGCGGCCGCGGTTTCCGGATCGACGCCAGCCAGAGGCCCGATCCGGCCGTCGGGCCATCGATACGAATATGCGACGAGCTCGCCGTGCCGGTACCAGCCACGACGCTGACCCTGCGATACCCAATAGGAATGGTCGACCCCGCGTTCGAATTCGTAGGCTGCACGATCCACCGCGGCGAGGTCATCCAGAGATGGCTCGCCAAGCTCCAAATCGGAGGGTTCATCCACGCGGGACTCCCCGCGGATGGGGAGGAGCGGTGTCAGCGGGAGAAGCCCGTGCCGACCGTACAGCGCGTTCGAGATCGGCTGGATCGAGTCGGTGATGGTGAGCCGTCGCGGCGGCGCTCCTTCAGCGGCATGCTCGAAGAGAGCGCGCCCGATTCCACGACCCTGGGCTTGGGGGTCGATGAACAACATCGAGAAGAACCACGTGTCATTCCGGACGATCGCGGCCGTGTATCCGACGACCGCGCCGGCAACCTCGGCTACCCAGCAGCGCTCCGCATCGTACGTAATCAGGTGGCGTAGACCCGGTTCAAATCGATCGAACGGCGGGTCTTCCCATGCATAGTCATGCGCTCGCATCAACGGGGATACAGCGCGACAAAAGACCGCGTGCTCGGCGCCCAGGTCGGCGAGCATCGCCCGACGGTAGTTGACAGCGGCCACGTCGTTACGAGCCCTCGTCGCTTGCGCCCTCGGGAGCCGCGCCGGCCACCGCCGTGCTCGTCGCGGGCTCGCTGCGCTGAAGGTCGCGCTCCAACCGGTCGACCTGTTGCTGAAGACGCGCGGTCAGCAGGCCGGGCGCCAGGCCAAAGACCGCCGAGACGGCGAAGGCAAGGTGGTTCTTCGCCAGATCGTAGATGTCGGCCAGCGGCCTGGCCTGCGTGGCTGCGGTCACAACCTCAACCGGCAACGGGCTGGCCGACGGCGCAGGCGATGCGGCTGCCGAGCCGATCTCTGTAATCGGTCCGAGAAACGCAGGGGCCTGCGCGACGAGGTACACGCCGGCCACGCCGGCCAGCCCCGAAAGCAGCGGCCCGGTCAGGAGGCGCGCCAGGTACAGGCCGTAGTCGTCGTTGGTCGACGGGCGCGAAGCTTCGATCCGCAGCCGGCTGAACAGCCCGACGAGGGCTCCGACCATGTAGAGCGCGGAGACGCTGACCAGCGCCGGCTTGGGAACTCCGCTCAGCATGCCGAGACCCAGCAGCACGTAGGTCGATATGGCGACCATGAGATACGTCCAGATGAGCCGGTTACGTCCTCGGGCGAAGCTGTCCACGATGTCATCCCGGTAGTCGTTGATCGCGAAGCGCACCTCGCGGAGTGCCTCACGTGCTTCGCAGTCGGATAGCCCATCGGTCTTGTCCTGACCGTCGGCTTTGGCACGCATGAGGAGAGCTGCAGTCTGCGGAAGCGCGGGAACAGGTCGCAGGAGCGTGTCCGCGGCCGCCTGTGAGATCACGGGCATGGCATCGCGGATCATCCGTCGCAGGGTGAACCGGTTCTTGAGTCCCGAGTCCTCGAGGCTCAGGTCGTCATGCAGCGCGTCGCCGACGATCTCGGCTTTCGATTCGACGATGAAGAGCGCCTCCTCGGCGCGATGAAGCTCACGGGTGATGCTCGTGTAGCCGTTCGCCAGCACCCAGCGAAGCGCCGGCCCTTCTCCCTCCGGGTCGAACAGCTGGTTTTCAACGGTGCCGATGATCGACGCCGCTTCGCTGAGCGCCTTGTAGGAATGCGAATCCTTGGTGGGGGCGTCGGTCTTCCCGGATTCGGCCTTGACGCGGGCCGACAGCACAAGGTACCGCTGACAGAGGTCGTCGTACGCCCGCCTCTGCGCGCGCTGGCGACGCGCCAGCTGGGCCCCAGGGAACGCCGAGAGCATCCAGAGAAGAATCGACGAGGCGAGGCCGATGTAGACCGCGGCGATAGGGTCCTGCGGAACGCCGGGAAGGGTGGGGTCGTCCGGGGAAACCAGATAGCCGACGACCGAGATCGCCGCGGCAAGCGGCGGGACGAGCGGAAAGAAGACCCAGCTCGCGGCCAGGAACCCCTCACCGCCGTACTTGACGATCCCCACGATCGCGAGGATGACACTCCCGATCAGGGCCACATGGGCGATCGCGAGAGCTGTCGATTCGCCCAGGCTCTTGCTCGCTCCGGTCGCGACCATCGCCTGGGCGATCACGCCGATGAGCCCAACCGCGGCCACGGTGATGAGCACGAATCCGACAAGCGCCGCAAGGACACGGATAGCTCGCGGTGACCGCAGGTTCTCGAGTGAACGTCGAGTGGGACCTGGACTGTCTGCCATGTTGCGTCGACCCCTCCTCGCCCTGCCGCGGGGGCCCCGCCCAAACCTCGCAAGGCAACTTCAAAGTTATCAGGCAGACATCATCGATCCGTCTCCAGTTGACCATGCGCGGACACGGACGATGAGTCCGAGCCGATACGGCCCGCCACGTGTCATCAGGACGCCACAATCCTGTGGCATCGTCTGCCCATGAGCAATACGAAACACGTTGCAGCCCTTAACAAGACAGAGGCCGAGTGGCGGTCAGACCTGACCCCGGAGCAGTACAGGGTCCTCCGCGAGAAGGGCACCGAACGCGCCTTCAGCGGCGCGCTGTGGGATGAACACCGAGCCGGCACGTATCGCTGCGCCGGCTGCGGGACGGAGCTCTTCGACTCCAACACGAAGTTCGAATCCGGAACCGGGTGGCCGAGCTTCTACGCCCCGGCCGATCCGAACGCCGTAGCCACCGAAACGGATCGGTCGTTCTTCATGACCCGGACCGAGGCCGCCTGCGCCACGTGCGGCGGCCACCTCGGACACGTCTTCGACGACGGCCCGAATCCGACGGGATTGCGGTACTGCATCAACTCGGCGGCGCTGACGCTCGATCCTGAGGACGACCAGTCCGACGCAGGATGATCGACGGTGCTTGAGCTGCGGCGACCCAGGTTGCCGGTGGTTCGGCGCGCCACCTCGGATCGAGGCGGCGCGCCGATTGGTCGAGAGATCCGTCGCTCAGGAATGGGCCGCCGTGAAGTGGACGCAGGCAATGTCGTACTGCGATACGGCGTTGGCGCTGTTCGCGTGAGCGAGCGACTTCGTGCCTTCGCTACCGGCGTAATTGGCCTCGGCTTTGGCAAACCCGCCACTGTCGAATCCAGGCGGGTTCAGCGTGGCGCCCGCGTCCCCGCACGACGCGCCGGGCTGTCCGGCGAGGGCCGCTCCGGCGGATAGGCTGAGAACAAACGCGGCGGTCACGATCGCGCCGACTGTTCGTCGAAACATGGATAACCTCCTGCTGGTCCCGGCGGTTATCGGTACATACGACCGCTCAGGGGTCATCGGGTTCGGCCGGAGGTTGCAGATGCCTTGCGGACGCGGTGCCGGCTCAGGCGGCGAGGGCAGGAGCCCAGGCGGGGCGCGATGGACGCGCGACGAGCGCGCGGATCGCCACTGCGTCGAGCGGCCTCCCGAGCAGGTATCCCTGGCCCAGGCCGCAGCCTAGCGCGCGCAGTCGCTCCAGCTGGGTCGGCGTTTCGATCCCCTCGGCGATCGTCGCCATGCCCAGCGACCGCCCGATCTCCACGATCGCCCGGACGACGCCCGCGTCGCGGGCGGGATCCTCGAGCGGCGTGACGAACGACCGGTCGATCTTGATGTGGGACATCGGGAACTGGTCAAGGTACGCCAAGGAGGAATAGCCGGTCCCGAAGTCGTCGATCGAGAGCGTGACACCGAGCGACCTGATTGCGTGGAGCCGCTCGAGGATGGGGCCGGTGTTCTCCATCAGCAGGCTTTCGGTGACCTCGAGGGCCAGCCAGGCGGGCACTGCACCCGCCTGGGCGATTGCCGCCTGGATCGTCCACAGCAGCTGTGGGTCGGCGAGCTGGTGGGGCGAGAGATTGACTGACACGCGCGGGACCCGACCCTTCGCCGTGCGTGCCCAACGGGCGACCTCGACGCATGCCGCCTGCAGGACCCACGTTCCGATCTCGTCGATGAGCCCGGTTTCTTCGGCAAGCGGGATGAACACGCTTGGCGCGAGGCCACCGCGGACGGGGTGGTCCCAGCGGACCAGCGCCTCCGCCGAGACGAGCTCGCCCGTCTCCAGGTCGAAGATCGGCTGGTACTGGAGCACGAGCTCCTTGCGTTCGACGGCGCGCCGCAGGTCGGCCTCCAGCTCGAAGCGGCCCTCGACCGCGTCCTGCATCTCGGGCTCGAAGACGACGATCCCATCTCGACCCTCGTCCCGAGCGCGGGACATGGCCACGCCGGCGTTGCGAAGGAGGCCGCCCGCCCGGTCATCCCCGGACGCCGAGGCCGCGACACCGATCCGGACAGTCTGGTGCAGGCTTGTGCCGGGCAGCTCGAATGGCAGTTGGAGCGTCGCGAGGATCCGCTCCGCGGCCGCCCGCCCATCGTCGGCGCTGGCCGGGCCGTCGAGGAGCACCGCGAACTCGTCGCCGCCCAATCTCGCGCAGGTATCGCCGGCACGAGCAGCGGCCTCGAGCCGTCGAGCGACTTCCTGGAGGAGCCGGTCACCGGCAGGGTGACCCAGGCTGTCGTTACTCCGCTTGAAGCCGTTCAGGTTGAGGCTCAGGACCACCGTGCCCTTGCCCTGGGGACTGACGTCCGTAAGACGACGGTCAACCCGGTCGAGGAACAGGGCGCGATTGGCGAGGCCCGTCAGCACGTCGTGGAGGGCGACCTGCTTGAGCCGCTGCTCGAGCACCTTGCGCTCCCGGACATCGCGGGTGGTGAGGACGATGTAGCCGATCGACGGGTCGTCGATCAGGTTGGCGGCCACCGTCTCGACCTGACGCCACACGCCGTCACCGTCCCAGAGGCGCCACTCGAGGGAGTCCTGGCCCGGGGAGCGAGCCGCGCTGGCGGTAATCAGCGAGGCAAGGCGAGCCGCATCCTCGACATGGGCCAGCCTCACGATGGACCGACCGACGAGGGATCCCGGGTCCAGCCCGAGGATCCGCCGCACCGCGTCGTTGGCGTCGGCCACCACCCCCGACGGGTCGACCAACGTAATGGCATCTGACGCGTGGCCCGCGATGCGTCGCAGGCGGGCCTCGGAATCGCGCCGAGCCCGGTCCGCGAGCAGCAGGCTGTTGTCATCGAGGACGAGCTCCTGGCGCACGAGCACCGCGACGGTCAGGACGGCGGCGCCCAGCAGAAGCTGGCCGACGGTTTCCGAGACGGACCCGGAGGCAGACAGCAGCAACGTCCCATAGCCCGCGGCCAGGGCGAGATAGGGAAGGAAGATGAGGGGCCGCGGGATCGCCGTCGAGGTCTCGTCCCCGGCCGCCTCGTGGCGTGAACGCAGCTGGAAGAAGCCGGCCGCCGCGATCCCGACCGTTGACGCCATGTACAGCACGTCCGTCCAGCGCTGGGTGGATAGGTCACCGCCCAGGCTCAGCTGGCTGTAGCCCACGTCCGCGAGCAGGACGAGAAGCAGGCCTCCGACGAGCGCCGAGAGAGCACGCCCGTCGACACCGGCCGGACGCCGCAGCGCGATGGCCGCGACTCCGAACAGCAGGACCATGTCGCCGGCCGGATAGCCGAGGACCAGGGCGGACTTGATCGTGTCGGCGTCGAGGGAATCGAGAGCCGGACGGAACACGGACTGCCAGATGACCATCCCGCCGCCGATCACCACGATGGCCGAGTCGATTGCCAGACGCCGTCGTTCACGACCGGTCGCGGCCGCAGTGGGGAAGCTCAGCAACGCGAGGACGACGATCGGGTAATAGGCGGTATAGGCAACGTCGGCGAATGACGGGAAGGGGACCGAGTCGAGCCCGAGCTCGAACCACGCATAGAGCACGTCGCCGACCCCGTAGACGAGCATCGAGACGCCGATCATCGCCCAGGCCAGCGTTGCCCGCCGCGTTCCCGCCCCGCGGGCGGCCAAAAGGACGAGCGCGGCGCCGCCGAGGTCGAGGACGGGCGGCAGGAGGTCGGCCACGGCGCGCCGACCGGCTTCGTCGCCCTCTCCGGCGAGCAGCCACGCCGCGGCCACCAGCCACGAGCCGGCGAGGAGCGCGATGATCGCCGCCGCGAGGGCTGCGATCGTGGGCCGCCGGCTGACTCGCGAAAGGATGAGATGGTTCGACGAGGAGTGCATTCAGGCCCGCGGTTCGAGGGTGGCATGGATCGCCGTCCCCGACAGTGCCCCTCCGGAGCGGGCGAGACTATCCGCGCAAGGTGCGGGCAGTTCCGCCGATCGGCCCACCACGGCGTGGTTCAATTGGAGCAGAAAGTCGAGCCCACGGAACGGGTCCCCGGGCTCGCCGCTACGCTCTCGTGTGATGGACGGATCGACCGGGGTAGCGCGCCCGCGACAGGAGTCGCAGCCCAAGCCCGGGCCCGAACAGGTAGATGAGCGCCGCCCGGCAGACGGCGTCGCCAGACCGTGGCACACCCCCATGTCGGGCCGCGACCCGCTCGAGGAGCACCGGGCATCGACCCCGCTCGAACTGCTGTTCGACCTGTGCTTCGTCGTCGCCGTGGCCCAGGCCGGGGCCGCTCTCCATCACGATCTGGCCGACGGGCAGATCGGCCACGGGCTCGCCAGCTACCTGATCGTGTTCTTCACGATCTGGTGGCCGTGGGTCAACTTCACCTGGTTCGCATCGGCCTATGACACCGACGACGTGTTGTACCGGATGCTGACGTTCGTGCAGATCGCTGGCGTGCTCGTCGTCGCAGCCGGCGTGCCGCGAGTCTTTGCCGACCTCGATTTCTCGATCGGCGTCATCGGCTACGTGATCATGCGTGCCGCACTGGTCGCCCAGTGGCTGCGGGTCGCCCGCGAGGACCCGCTCGGGCGAGCCGCGGCCCTGCGGTTCGCGACCGGCATCGGGCTCGTCCAGCTCCTCTGGGTCGTTCGGCTGGCCGTTCCGGGACCGCTCGGCGTCGCCCTGATCTTCGTGTTCGGCGCGCTCGAGCTGCTCATCCCGGTGTGGGCCGAGCGGGCCGGCCGCCAGACGCCCTGGAATCGCGAGCACATTGCCGAGCGCTACGGCGGGTTCACGATCATCGTCCTCGGCGAATGCGTGCTCGCCGCCACGACCGCCGTTCAGGCTGCCCTCGCGGCGTCGGGCGTGTCGGCGGCGCTCCTCGCTGTCGCTGTCGGCGGACTCGTGCTCATTTTCGCGATGTGGTGGGCCTACTTCAAGGTTCCGGCGGCGATCGGTCACCACCTCGCGCTGCGCTGGCAGGTCGCCTGGGGCTACGGCCACTACGTGATCTTCGCGGCGATCGCAGCCCTCGGCGCCGGCCTCCAGGTGGCCGGGGACGCGGTCATCGATCCGCGGCGACTCCCGTCGGTCACGGCGGCCATGACGGTCGCGATCCCCGTCGCGGTGTACCTCGTCGCGGTCGGCCTCCTACACAGGCGCGGAAACGCGTGGTCGAGCCTGGCGCCCGTGTCGGTCACGTCCCTCCTGGTGATCGCGGCGGCGGCCGCGGCAGGGTACGTGGGCGTGCCGATCGCGGTCCTGGCGATGAGCATCTTCACGAGCGGCGTGGTGGCGGCCAACGTCATCCTGTTCCAGCGGCGGGCGGCCGTGGCGTAACGCGGACGAACGGCTGTGGCACAGCACGAGGACTCGCATGCGAGCTTGGAGTCGGGCGCCGGGGCCCGAAAGTCGCGATCGGGGGCACAATCGGACGGACCGTCGCCACAGCGGGAGATGAGCCCATGGAACAGACGATCAGGCCGCGCAAGAGGATCGGTCTTGTCGCGCACGACAACAAGAAGCCGGACCTGACCGAATGGGCGAGGTTCAACCAGCGACTCCTGGTTGCCCATGACCTCGTCGCGACCGGTACAACAGGCACGCTCCTCGAGGAGGAGCTCGGCGTCGGGATCATGAAGCTGCAAAGCGGGCCGCTCGGCGGGGACCAGCAGCTCGGTGCGCTGATCGCCGACGGGGAGATCGACATCCTCGTCTTCTTCTGGGACCCGCTCGAACCGCAGCCCCACGACCCCGACGTCAAGGCCCTGCTTCGGCTCGCCGTGGTCTGGAACATCCCGATTGCGTGCAATCGCGCGTCGGCGGATTTCATGATCTCGTCGCCGCTCATGACCAGCGACTACGAACGCCAGATGCCCGACTACAGGACCTACATCGATCGGTTCGAACCCGGACCCGACGCTCCGGCGGGTGCGTGACGCCTGCGGGTCAGCCCGGCGACAACGTCCGTCTGGCGACGGCACCGAGCGCGACGACCAGGCCGGGATCGACGTTGAGCGACTCGATCCGGTGGAACGCCAGGCCGCATTGTTCGGCCTGCTCGCGGGCGCCGATGTCGACGTCGTAGAGGATCTCGAGGTGGTCGGCCAGGAACTGGACGGGCACCACCAGGACGGATCGCCCCCCAGCGCCCGCTATCTGCGGCATGAGGTCGACGAAGTCCGGCTTCATCCACTCGCCGGGCTCGTGACCGGCACTCTGCCAGCAGAACGACCATTGCCTTTCCGTCAAGCCGGCGCCTTCGGCCACCGCTCCTGCGGTCGCTCGAAGCTGGGCGAGGTAATCCGGCTCTCGCTCCGCCACGCGCCGCGGCAGGCTGTGGGCGGTCATGAGGACGCTCACCGACTCGCGCTCGTCGGGCGGGAGTCGGTCGAGCGCATCGCTGACGCGACGTGCGAGGGCAGCGATAAAGGCCGGCTCCTCGTGCCAGGCCCCGGCGCCCGTGACCTCGGGCGCCGAATCGCCGAGTGATGCCCGCGCGGCGTCGATGGCTGCGCCGTATCCGCCCATCAGGAGCGGCGAGTACTGCGGCGAAAGGACGATCGCGAGGACGCTCGTGACGCCCGACGTGGCGAGCGCCGACAGGCCGGCAAGGATCGACGGCTCAGAGAAGCGCATCCCGACCTCGACCGGCCACCCCAGCGAACTCGCCAGCGCGGCTGCCTGTCCTCGGGTGATCCCGATGAGCGGCGAACCGCCGATCACCCGGTATCGCCGCGTGAACTCGTCGACCAGCTCCGGATCCGCCATCCGCCCGCCGCGAATCCGAGCGAGATATGCCGCGACGTCCTCACGCTCAAGGGAAGATGGCGAGCCGTAGGTCATCAGGAGCACACCGTTCTGGTGGGCCCGGTTCACGCGATGACCTCGGCGGCGGCCACGGTGCGGGCCGTCTGCTCGTGGACGAAGTCGACGAGCCGGCGCAACAGCCGCGGATCGGTCGCGGGCAGGACCCCATGGCCGAGATTGAAGATATGCCCCGGCCGGCCAGCCGCCTCGTCGAGGACGCGTTGCGCGCCGTCTCGCGTCGCCTCCCAGCCGGCGAGGAGGCGAGCGGCGTCGAGGTTGCCCTGGACCCCTCGGTCGAAACCGACCCGCCGCCAGGCGTCGGCCAGCGCCACGCGATGGTCGAGCCCGATGACATCTCCACCGGCCTCGGCGAGGAGCTCGAGGAGCGAAGCCGTGCCCGTCCCGAAATGGATCGTGGGTACGCCGTCGAGGGCCGCGAAGATCCGTCGGACGTGGGGCTGGACGTATTCCCGGTAGTCGGCCGGACCGAGACCACCGACCCAGCTGTCGAACAGCTGGACGACGTCGGCGCCGGCGTCGACCTGGGCCCGAAGGTAGGCGACGACCATCGCCGCGAGGCGCCTCATCAGGTCGTGCCAGGCCGCCGGTTCGCGGTACATGAACGCCTTCGCGACGGCGAAGTCGCGCGACGGACGACCCTCGATGAGATAGCAGGCAAGCGTGAACGGCGCACCTGAGAAGCCGATGACGCCGGCCACGCCGTCGAGCTCGCGGCGGACAAGTCGGATCGCATCGAGGGTGAACGACACCTCCGCCGGGTCGAACGGCCGAAGTCCAGCGACGTCGGCGGCCGAGCGGATCGGCCGGTCGATGATCGGCCCGACCTCCGGCTCGATCCGCAGGCCGACGCCCATCGGCTCGAGCGGCAGCATGATGTCGGCGAAGAGGACGGCCGCGTCCACGCCGAGCTCGCGGACGGGCATGAGGGTGACCTCGGCGCACAATTCCGGCGTCTTGGCGAGCTCGAGGATCCCGTAGCGCTCGCGGAGTTTGCGGTAGGCGGCGAACGAGCGGCCCGCCTGGCGCATGAACCAGATCGGCGTCGCGTCGACCGGTTCGCCCCGGCACGCGCGCACGAAGCGATCGTTCACTCGGCGGTCTCCCGGAACGCCGCGCGAGCGGCCTCGATGGTTGCCGCGATCTCGGCCGGACCGAGTGCCATCGAGGGGAACCAGGCCTCGAACTGCGACGGCGGCAGGAGGATGCCGTGATCGAGCATCGAGCCGAAGAACTGGCCGTAGGCGTCGCGGTCGGCGGCGAGCGCTTCGGACGCAGTGACCGGCACCGTCGGCAGGAAGAAGACCGTCAGGAGCGGACCGACGCGGGCGATCGCGACCGTCCGCCCTTCCGCGGCCGCCGCTGCGGCCAGACCGCTGGCGAGCTCAGCGACCATCGACTCGAGGGCGACGTAGCGGTCCGGCGTGAGCTCGGCCAGCGTGGCGATGCCCGCGGCCATCGACAGCGGGTGGCCGGACAGCGTGCCCGCCTGGTAGACCGGACCCGCCGGTGCGACGAGGTCCATGAGGTCGGCTCGCCCGCCGTACGCGCCGATCGGCATCCCGCCACCGATGATCTTGCCCAGCGTCGTCAGGTCCGGTGTCACGCCGAATCGCGCCTGCGCGCCACCCGGCCCGAGACGGAAGCCGGTGATGACCTCGTCGAAGACGAGCAGGGCGCCGTTGGCGCGGGTGACGTCCCGCAGATGCTCGAGGTAGCCGGGTTCGGGGGCGATGACGCCGACGTTCGCGACCACGGGCTCGACGATGACCGCGGCTATCTGGTCCGGCTGGACCTCGAAGGCTCGGTTGACCGCGGCCGGATCGTTGAACGGCAAGACGATCGTTGTCGCGGCGACCGCATCCGGCACGCCGGCGCTTCCGGCGATGGCCAGCGTCGCCAGACCGGAGCCCGCCTCGACGAGGAGGCCGTCCGAGTGTCCGTGGTAGGCGCCGGCGAACTTCACGACGACGTCCCGGCCGGTCGCGGCCCGGGCGACGCGCAAGGTGCTCATGACCGCCTCTGTGCCGGACGCTGTGAAGCGCAGCCGCTCCATCGACGGCATCGCCCGCTGGATCGCCTCGCCCAGCTCGACCTCGAGCGGGTGGGTGGCGCCGAGCGCCAGGCCGTTCGCAGCCGCCTCGACGATCGCCGCGACGATGGCCGGGTGGGCGTGACCGAGAATCGCCGGGCCCCAGGCCCCGATGTAGTCGATGTAACGCCGCCCGTCCGCGTCCCAGACAAACGGCCCGTCGCCACGCTCGAGGACGAGCGGCGACCGGCCGACCGATCGGAACGCCCGGACCGGGCTGTTGACGCCGCCGGGAAACAGCCGCTCCGCTCGCTCGACGAGCGAGGCCGTGCGCGACCGCGTCGCCGCCTCCGTCATCAACCGGCGCCCAGGAGCCCGAGGATCTCGTCCATCG
>Ga0209488_10001389_pt1 | contig 20632 bp, 22 predicted proteins | sample Rivendell_Oct201_8_FD_188349 | JGI IMG/M metagenome (GOLD analysis project Ga0209488, IMG submission 188349) | Vadose zone soil microbial communities from the Eel River Critical Zone Observatory, Northern California, USA -... | ecosystem: Environmental > Terrestrial > Soil > Vadose zone >...
CGCGTTGAGGTCGATACGCACGCGGACCGAGTGTACAAAACAAAAGGGCACCGCGTTATTGCGATGCCCTCCTGCTCCGCCTGTCTGGCTCCCCCAGCAATTTACGGCGCCCTGCCGTAATCAGACAGGCGATTCGCCCGTCCATATCGCAATGGCCATGCCCGTAGAAATTGGGCGAAATCAGGCGATTTAGCGATCTGATGAGCGCGTTTTGATCACGAACTTGTCAGCGAAATTACAAAAGCGTCTGCGAGCAGTAGCACGCCGATGCTGATGAGTCCCACATAGACCGCGTAGCTGAACCGCGTCGAGCTCATCCGTTTGTTGACCACACCGCCCAGGACAATCGCCACCAGGACGCCTGGAAGCGAGGCCAGATAGAACCGTGTGACCGGCGGCGTCCAGAGGCCGACCATCCAGTAGCCCGCCATCCCGGCGGCGCTGGCTGGCAGAAAGTAGCCCTGCAGCGTGGCGCGGAATTCGCCCGGCGCCCACCCCCGCAGCGACCCGTAGACCGCAAGCGGCGGGCCGTTCATGCCATAGGCCCCGCCAAGCACCCCCGCAGCCAGACCGAAGAGCCACGCCAACTGGTCCGTCGCGAGCCGCCACCCGCTCCGGCGCATCGCTTGACTCGAAAACGCGATGATGACGACCGCGAGGAGCGCCTTGACGAACGGTTCCGGCATTCGCGTCAGCAGCAGCAGGCCGATTGGGATGCCGAACAACGTGGACAGCACCAGCCGCGACGCACTCCTCATCTGCACCTGTCGCCAGTCCTGCGCCACAACCACGGCGGCCACCGTGATCGACACAAGGGCCGCAACCGGCGCCGCAACTTTCACGGGGATGACGAGCGCAAGGAGCGGCACCGCGACGAGGGCTTCGCCGAACCCGAAGGTGGACCGCACGAGCGTCGCCAGGAAGAGGACGGCGGCGACGGCGAATGTCAAAACTGAGGAAGGATGGCGACGTCCGCCAACCGCGGATGCCCTTTGTCGCGATCGGAGAGGACGGGGTTGGACACGGGCCACGCGATCCCGATGGCAGGGTCATCCCACGCGATGCCGATTTCGCTCTTCGCGTCGTAGATGTCCGTGCACTTGTATTCGACCTGAGCGACGTCGCTGACGACCGCGAAGCCGTGCGCGAAGCCCTTCGGGATAAAGCACTGGCGGAAATTGCCGGCCGACAGCGTGACGCCGACCCACCGGCCGAACGTCGGCGAGCCGCGGCGCACATCGACCGCGACGTCGAAGATCTCGCCCTCGATCACGCGAATCAGCTTGCCCTGCGGATGCTGCAGCTGCAGGTGCAGTCCCCGCAGGGTGCCGCCCATCGACCGCGACTGGTTGTCCTGCACGAACGCGCCGGGGATGCCGCCGGCCCGGTATTTCTCCGCGTGGTAGGTTTCGAGAAAGAAGCCTCGGCTGTCCTGATGCACATCCGGTTCGACGATGACGACGCCGGGGATGGAGGCCGGCACGAACTTCACGCTCAGGACCCCTGCTCGACCAGACGGCGCAGGTAGTCGCCGTACGCGCTCGACGACATCGGCTTCGCGAGTCGCAGCACGTCGTCTCCCGTGATGTAGCCGAGGCGGAACGCGATCTCTTCAAGGCACGCGACCATCAGCCCCTGCCGGTCTTCGACGGCCTGGATGTAGTTGGACGCCTGCATGAGCGACTCGTGCGTGCCGGTGTCGAGCCACGCGATGCCGCGGCCAAGGCGTTCGACCGACAGCTGGCCTTTGCCGAGGTAGTCGCGGTTGACGTCGGTGATCTCCAGCTCTCCGCGCGGAGACGGCCGAAGCGACGCGGCGACGTCCACGACGCGGTTGTCGTAGAAGTACAGGCCCGTCACCGCCAGCGTCGACTTCGGCTTTTTCGGTTTTTCCTCGAGGCTGACGGCCCGTCCCTGCTGGTCGAGCTCGACGACACCGTAGCGCTCGGGATCGCGGACCTGGTAGCCGAACACCGTCGCGCCCGACTCGCGGGCGGCGGCGTTGCGCAGGTAGTCGGTGAAGTGGGCCCCGTAGAAGATGTTGTCGCCGAGCGCGAGCGCCACGCGATCGCGGCCGACGAACGTGCGCCCGATGATGAATGCCTGCGCCAGGCCGTCCGGGCTCGGCTGCGCGGCGTAGTCGATCGTCAGGCCGATCTCGGCGCCAGTCCCGAGCAGGCGGCGGAAGCCATCCTGCTCGTGCGGCGTGGTGATGACGAGGATCTCCCGGACTCCCGCGAGCATGAGCGTTGACAGCGGGTAGTAGATCATCGGCTTGTTGTAGATCGGCATCAACTGCTTGCTGACGGCGCGCGTCAGCGGATGCAGCCGTGAACCGGTCCCGCCGGCGAGAATGATGCCCTTCAACATCTAACTGCCAAGCCCAAGCCGGCCTCGATCATACCTGCCCTTCTGGACCCCTTCACACCAATCGAGGTGGTCGAGATACCACGCCGCGGTCTCGCGCAGGCCGGCCTCGAACCTGTGGCGTGGCTCCCAGCCAAGCTCGCGGCGGATCTTCGTCGCGTCAATCGCGTAGCGCCGGTCGTGGCCGGGCCGATCCGGGACAAATTTCTTCAGGGACTTCCGGCTCGTGGCTTGAGGACGCAGGCCGTCCAGCGCGTCGCAGATGGCGTCGACCACCTGCAGGTTCGTGCGCTCGTTGCCGCCGCCGATGTTGTACTTCTCGCCCACGCGTCCCTTCGCCAGCACGAGCAGCAGGCCGGCGCAGTGATCCTCGACATGCAGCCAGTCGCGCACGTTGCCGCCATCGCCGTAGATCGGCAGCGGCTTGCCCTCGAGCGCGTTCAGCACCATCAGGGGAATCAGTTTTTCCGGGAACTGGCGCGGGCCGTAGTTGTTCGAGCAGTTCGTGATCACGACGGGCATCCCGTACGTGTGGAAGTACGCCCGGACGAGATGATCCGCTGAGGCTTTGCTCGCGGCGTACGGCGAATTCGGCGCGTAGGACGTCTCCTCGCTGAACAGCCCGTCCGGGCCCAGCGTGCCATAGACCTCGTCGGTCGAGACGTGGAGGAACCGCGCGGTCTTGAACTTCCGCGCGGCCTCGAGCAGCACCAACGTGCCGACGACGTTGGTGTCGATGAACGGCCGCGGGCCGTCGATCGAGCGATCGACGTGCGTCTCGGCCGCGAGATTCAGCACGGCGTCGGGCTTGTGGCCGGCAAACACGCGCGCCATCGCGCTCTCGTCGGCGATGTCGGCCTCGACGAAGGCGACGCGAGCATTGCCGAGCGCCCCTTCGAGGTTGAGGAGGCTCCCGGCGTAAGTCAGTTTGTCGACGATAACGAGGCGGTCGGCGGTGTGCGCGAGCGCGTAATGAACAAGGTTGGAGCCGATGAACCCGGCTCCCCCTGTGATGAGCAGAGTGGACACCCTCTAGACTGAGGCCCCTTCCGGGTACTGCAGCGCGAGCCGCAGTTCTTTGGCGAGCGAATCGACCGTCGTGCCGCTGCGCTTCCAGGCCCCGTCGGTTTCAAACCGCAGGTCGCCGATGCGGCGGCCCCACGGCGCGATGACGCGGCCGATGGCGCGGAAGTCGCCGCGATCGGCGTGCTCCTGGTCGAGGCGGCGGACGACATCGGGCGCGACGCGGATGAATGCGCGGAGCGCCGACGCCGAACGGATGCTGTACTTCCGGCCGTTCCACGCGCCGCCGAAGACCAGCGCGATCTGCTTGAAGTAGTTGACGAAGAACTTCTTCGCGTCCTCGTGCATGTCGCTCTTCTTGCCCGCGAACGTGTCCGCCGCGAACAGCTTCTTCAGTTCCTGCGCGAGCGGCGCCTGGGCCACGCGTCCACGGCCGACGCCGAGCAGCTTGATCTCGTCGTAGAGCGGCGAATCCTCGCGGTCGTTCAGCGCGCGAACGACGTCGTGCGCCGTCGCGAGGTTTTCGTCGCGATAGAGCTGGCGGCCCGACAGGCTGACGAGATGCGACGCGTTCAGCCGCGTGTGCTTCGCATTGATCGTGACAAACATCTGGACGACGTGATCTTCCGGCAGGCGGTCGAAGATGATCGCCGGCACCGAGAAGTCCTCGCCCTGGAAGCGATCGATGTCGGCGTGCAGCGCGAGCAGCCGGTGCTGGCCGTCAATCGCGCGCAGAATGCCTTCGCGCTCCGGCACCTTCAGCGTCCCCAGCCGTCCATCGTCGGTCGCGGCCTGGAAGGACAGCTTTTCGTCGCAGGAGATGATGACCGCGCCGGGAATCGACGGGAGATCGCGCGCCTGGCGGCACTGCTCGTAGTACTGCACGAGCTCGTCGATCTTCTTGCGGATGATCTGACGCTGATACGCCTTCTCATTCGAGGCGATGCGGCGCTCGAGCAGATCCCAATTGACCTTCGACTGCTGTCCCTCGCCCGGCTTCGCCTTGCTGCCGCGGACGCCGCCTTGTGTCTCACCGTAATTGAGCACTTCGAAGCGGACGAGCTTGTCGATATCGCTGGCGGTGAGGGATGCCTGATAGAACTGCACCCCGAACTGCTGCATGCGGATGGCGGCGACGTTGATCATAGTAAGAGGCGAATTGTACTGACCGACTGCCAGCTATCTCAATGGTTTTTTCGGCAGCCCAAGAGTCACTTAACGACCACTCTGTTTGACCTAAGCCTAACCTGCTCAACTAATTAATAGACAAGTCCGGCCGCTAGGTCAATTGCCAAATTGGTGCACTTTTGACGAGAAAGGCAAGAGGGATGGGATGAGGTATGCCGCTGTCAGCAGTCCCTCGAGGACGAGGAGGGCAGAAATGATGACCGCAAAGCCCTCGAAATGGCTGCCTTGGAGGTTTGCGGCCATGGCGGACGCGCCGGTCCAGACGAGAGCGGCGCCCCCTGCGAGGGCGATGATGCGCCACCAGAGACCCGGCAGCCACTGGTTGGCCACGGCGACCGCCAGCAGGCTCTGAGCGACAAAGAGCGCGGCCATGCCGGCTCCCTGCTCGTAGCCAGGGTGTCGAAGGACGACGAACATGACGCCGAGCCAGATCGACGCCGCGATCGTCAGCCAGCAGACGACGGTCAGTAACGCGCGCATGGACCGCATCATACGGCTTTTGCTTTGTATTGGAAAGTTATTTGTTCAGCACGCCTGCGCCGCAGGAGGACCACCCGGTCGCGCAGACGGACCGCCAGCAGCATCAGCAGCGTGAAGAGCACGTACGCGATGGCCGTGCCCCACAACGGCAGATGCCGGCGAAGCGGCCACGACGCGTAGCCGTACACCAGCTCGACATGGATCCAGTAAATGAACAAGGAACTCTGCCCCAGCTCGGCGAGGATGCGGAACGCCGGCCCCGAACTGGAAACCATCTGCTCGACTGCGAACAGCGCGGCGAGCGCCGCCATCGCGAGCCCGGCGCGAATCGCAAAATACGTCGGCGACGTCGTCCAGAACGAGGAGTCGGCGTAGAGCGACGGCAGAGTCGACGCGTAGAACCCGCCGGCGATGACGAGCACGCCGGCGATGCCGATGCGGATCAACTGGCGGCGTTCCGCAATCGTCGCCTGGACCGACGACAGGAGCGTACCGACCGCAGCGCCGGCGAACACAAACCCGATCCAGGGGAACGAGGTGAACGTCGTGTTGTCGCCTGAGGGACGGACGTACCACTGCAACCAGGCGGGCAGCGATCCGATCACGTCGAGGTGCCTCACGATCGGCGTCGCCATCGTCACCGCCGTGGCGAGAAGGCCGAAGACGATCACGAGCGACGTTGTTTCATCGACGAGCCACCAGACGACGCCTGCGGCGACGATGGCCGGTCCCATGACGTTGAGGATGTCCACGCGGAAGAGCGTCACCGGGTGAGCGCCGGGGCTCAGGATGAACGCCTGCAGCCGGAACAGGAACGCAAGAATGAAGATCTCGAGGCCGCGCCTGACGACGTTGGCGGCAGACGCGCGCCTCGACAACCCGCGGCGCAGGCCCGACGCGCCGGCGAGCGGAATAGACAGTCCGGCGAGCCACAGGAACAGCGGCGCCGCCAGGCCGGCCAGGATGACGGCGTAGCCGTACGCCGTCGAGCCGCGCGAGGACATCCGCGTCCACGCGTCCACCGTGTGCGCCTCGATCATCAGGAGCACGGCGAGGCCGCGCGTCCAGTCGATGTAGGCCGACCGCCGGCGGTCAGGCGTCGGCGTGGACGTCACATGTCAGCGCGCGGAGCTGTGTTGAGGAAGGCCCGGCTTGCCGCCGGACTTAAAGGACGAGGTCAGGCCTTTGAAGAGCAACCAGCCGAGCGGCAGGATGACCAGCAGGTACGTCAGCAGGTGACCGAATCCGCTGTCTGGGCCCCAGGCTTCGGTGGCCTCGTGGATGACGGTGCTGAACGGCAGGTATCCTTGCTCCGACGTCTCGTGCACGCCTGAAATCAGCAGCTGCACCACAAACACCAACAGGAAGATCGCCGTCGTCTGGAAGAAGAGCCCGAGGTTGAGGCGGTGACCAAAGCGCGACCAGGCCCACGCGACCGACGCCGCAGCCAGCACGCCGATCGCCGCGCCCGAGGCGAGATTCGGCGTCGCGTGGAGCTGCATCAGGAGCAGCGCCGTCTCAACGCCTTCGCGGCCGATCATCAGGAGCGTGAACAGGAAAACACCGACCAGGGCGCCGAGGCCGGCCTTCCGCGCCGACGACTGCAGATGGCCTTCGATCTCGCCCTTCATCTGCCGCCCGGCCCGCCACATGTGCACCGTCAGGGTCAGCACCGACACCGCCGCGACGAGCGCCAGCGGACCTTCCAGCCACTCCTGGTTCGCCGCGTTGAAGAGCAAGTAGCCGCCGATGCCGCTGACGGCCACGGCCACGCCGATGCCCCAATGAACGGCCTTGGTCAGTTCGCTCCGGCCGCTTTTACGCAGGTATGCAAGGCTGATGGCGACGATCAGAAAGGCTTCGAGGCCTTCGCGGAGGGTGATGACGAACGCTTGCAACATGGTGCCCCGGGAGCTGTCCTATGAAAATGAGATCCAGTCTCAGTATCCAGTGCTGAGTTTACTTCCGCCAAATCCGACCGGTCAAGTCTCCATTCGGGGTTGGGATAAGCTGAGACCTATGCGCGTTTGCTCACGGCCGTTTTTCGCCGCGTCCTGCCTGCTGGCGCTCGCTGCCCTGGCTACCCTGCGCCTGTCCGCCCAGCAGCCGACGTTCCGGGCCGGGACGCAGGTCGTGTCCCTCTTTGCCACCGTGACCGACGCGCAGAAGCGGCTCGTCCCCGACCTTCAGCAGTCGGACTTCGAGATCCTCGACAACGACAAGCCGCAGCCGCTGATCTTCTTCCAGAACGAGGTCCAGCCGATCACGGTGGTCGTGATGCTCGACACGAGCGGCAGCATGACGCTCGCGCTCGATTTTCTGAAGCAGGCCGCCGAACAGTTCGCGCTCCGCCTGCTGCCCGCCGACAAGGCGCGCGTCGGCGCCTTCAACGACAAGATCCAGCTCAAGGGACGCGGGTTCATCAACGACCGCGACCAGCTCGTCACCGACATCAAGGACCTCGACTTCGGCAACGGCACGCGGCTGTGGGACGCCATCGCCGTCAGCGAGGACGAACTCAAGGGTATCGACGGGCGGAAGATCGTCCTCGTCTTCACCGACGGCGACGACACCGACAGCCGAAACAGCAGCCTCGGCAAGGTCATCGATCGCGCGCGCGTCGACGAGGTGATGATTTACGCCATCGGGTTCGAGAGCCAGTACTTCAACGGCCAGCGGATGGTTCGCAGCAAACCGGACGGCGGTCTGCGGAAGATCGCCGACGAGACCGGCGGCGGCTACTTCGAGCTGACGAAGACCGCAGAGCTCGCGCCGACGTTTACGCGCGTCGCGCAGGAGCTTCACAGCCAGTACGTCATCGGCTTCGCGCCGACCCAGCTGGACGGCAAAGTCCACAAGCTGGCCGTGCGCATGAAACAGCCGGGCATGACGGCGCGCGCGCGCCGCAGCTACCTCGCCAACTCGGACAAAACGGCCCAATGACGACGCTGTCAGAGCAGGACTTCAGGATGAAGAGCGACGCGGCGCTTGAAAGCGCCCGCCGCGCGCTCGTGCCGCTCGCCGATCAGGAAGGCTTCGAGGTTGAGTTCAACGACGGCACGCTGAACCTGCTGTTTGACGAGCCCGCAGAGGCCCGCTTCGTCGTCAGTCCCAATGCTCCGGTAAAGCAGATCTGGGTGTCGGCGATGGCGCGGGGCTACAAGCTGTCGTGGGCGCCGGAGTCGGACGCGTTCGCTTTGAACGGCGAGACGCTGGCGACGATGCTCGATCGGCTCGCGCGCGAATTCCTCAAATCGTAGATTCTCAAATCGCAAATCCGTACTTCAGCGGATCACCGTCGTCGATGACGAACGCGTGCTCGCCCGTAATCCAGGCGTCGCCGGCAATTTCGGTGACGATGGCCGGATAGTCGCCGACCACTGTTCGACCGGTCACCCGGCCGGTCAGCCGCGTCCCGATGATGCCCTCATGCACGAACGGGCGGTCGTCGCCGAGCAGCCCCATCGCGTCGAGGACCGCCATCACCGCGGAGGTCCCGGTCCCGCTCGGCGAGCGGTCCACGGCCCCGCCGGCAAACACCGTGGCGTTGCGAAGATCGGCGCTGCCGTCGTGCGACGGGCCGGTGAAGATGGTCCCGTCCACCGGCTGCACTTTTTCTACGGCGTCTCTCACGGCCAGCCCCGCGCGGCTCAACTCCGGCTCGTGATCGGGATCGATCGACAGGCCGGCTGCTTCAGCATCGACGATGGCGTACATCGCTCCCCCGTACGCGATGTCCGCCCGCAGCACACGCGGGCCGAGCTGCACGGGAACGCCGGCGTGCAGGACGTAGGCGGGCACGTTGGCCAACGACACGCGATCACCGGCGGCCGCCGCGCGCACAGGACCTGCGGCCGTATCGAAGACGATCGCGGTGCCGTCGCCGCCCGGCATCACGAGCCCGCGCGCCAGTGCGATCTTCGTCACGGCGAGGATGCCGTGGCCGCTCATCGCGCGGTATCCGCCGTTGTGGAAGAAGAGGACTCCGGCGTGAGCGCCGGGCGCCGCCGGCTCGGTCAGGACGGCGCCGCACATGTCGGCATGGCCGCGCGGCTCGAGGATGAGCGCCCGCCGCAGATCATCCGCGTGGCGCTCCGCCCAGTCGAGCTTTTCGCTCATGGTCTTGCCGCGAGGCGAAGGAAAGCCTTCCACGACGAGGCGCAGCGGCCCACCGGCCGCATGCGCATCGATCGTGCGGACGATCACGTGCCCTGGTTTTCTACTTTGCGGTGAGTGCTTTGACCTGCTCGGCCGTCCACTTGTCGTAGTCGGCTTCGGACTGCACGATGATGTTGCCGCGCATCCGGAAGTGGCCGAGGCCACAGAGCTGCGAACAGGTGATCTCGTAGTCGAACGTGGGATTCTTGAGGTTCGTGCGCATCTCGTCGGTCGTGACCGTCGGCACGAACCACACGGGGAACTCGAGGCCCGGGATCGCATCCTGCTTGATGCGCATTTCGTAGAGGCCGAAGCTGTGAATGACGTCCTTGCTCGACAGATGGACGAGGATGGGCCGATTCACCGGGACGTGCAGCTGGTTGATGTCGGTGATGTCGTCTTTCCCGTCCGGATCGCTGCGGTCGAGGCCAAGCGGGTTGTCGGCCGAGACGAGCGTCGGAATCGTCCGGCCGAACTTGCCGTCCTTGCCGGGATACTGAATGTTCCAGGCGAACTGCTCGGCGACGACGCGGACGATTACGGCGTCGCTGCCGGTCGGCAGATTGCTGACACGCTTGGCCCACGCCGGAAACGCGTAGAGGACGAGCAGCAGGGCCTCGATGAGCGCGACGGCGACTTCAGTGCCCTTCGCGATCTTGCCCTTGGCGCCCTCGTAGCTGGCCTTCGGATTGGCGCCCTTGCGGAAGCGGACGAGCACGAACACGAAGAAGCCGCCCCAGCCGACAAAGAGCACCAGCATCAGCCAGTGCACGAGCACGAGCATCTGATCGATTTCGCCGGCGTGCGCGGACGCGGCGGCGGGCATCCCGAGAAAGTTCAGCATTAAGCAGTCCCCTGGCGGCGAATGAGATAGATGAAGAAGCTGGCAAAGGCGGCCAGCATCACGACCGTCACGCCGAGCATGAAAACCACGCCCATGCTCGCGCCCAACGCGAGGGGCGAATCACTGGCGCCGAAGCAGACGGCGCACGCCAGCATCGTGACGCTGCTCACGGCGCTCATACCAGATTCCTCGTCTTGCGCTGGAACGCGGCGCCGTACCACGCAAGGCCGGCCACCGACACCACAGACAGGACCGAGCCGGCGCCGTAGACGACCTGGTGATCGACGCGGTACTGGGAGAACGCCCACGCCGCGCAGAACGCCGCCATCACGGCCGACAGCGAGATGAAGAAGAGATGAAACGCGCGGAGCGACATCTTACTTTTCGGCCTTCTCTGCGTGCGCCGCGGCCCGATCGGCCGCCTCGGAGTACGGGCTCTTCGTGCCGATGCCGTCCGACACGGCCAGGCCCGGCAGCAGCATCAGGACCACGAAGAACACCACGGTCAGAATCAGCGCGCCGTAGATCCACTTCTTCTCGTGGTTGAGGTGCATGAAGATCGACGCGACCATCGAACCCTTCATCGTCGCGATGATGAGCGCCACGGTGATCGCCATCGGCACGGCGAGGTGGACCTGGTTCACGGCGACAGTGATGCCGGTGAACACGAACAGCAGCCCGCCGACGATCCCGTAGGTGCGAATGCTCTTCTTGATTGCGGCCGGATCGGAACTCATTCGACTCTCCTAGAGCAGGTACAGCACCGGGAACAGGAAGATCCACACGAGGTCCACGAAGTGCCAGTAGAGGCCCGTGTACTCGACCCGGTTGGTGAACTGTTCCGGGTTGCGCTTCCAGAGGCCCGCGCCCGGCCCGGCCAGATACGCCATGACGACGATGCCGCCGATGATGTGGATGCCGTGCAGACCCGTCAGCGTGAAATAGATCGCCAGGAACGTGCTGTGCCAGGGCCCTTCGCCGCGGCTGAAGTGCGCGGCGTACTCGAAATACTTGTTCACGAGGAAGACGAGCGCCAGCACGGCCGTGACGACGATGTACAGCCGGCCCTTCGCGAAGTTGCCCATCTTCAGGAACACCCACGCCAGCACCATCGTCACCGACGAGCCGATCAGGATGAACGTGTTCGCCATGCCCAGCCACACGTTGAGCTCGCCGTGCGGCCATTCCACGGCGCCCACGCGCAGCAGGATGTAGGTCGAGAAGAGCGCGCCGAACAGCATGACTTCCGACGCGAGGAACAGCCAGATGCCGAGCTTGCCGTTGGCAAGGCCGGAATCGGGCCGCGGTTCGACTGTGTACGGAATCTCCATGCTACGCGCGCTCCGCTTCGAATTGTGGCGTGAAGTCGGCGGCGGCGCCCGGCACGCTGTACTCGTACGGGCCGCGATAGACCACCGGTTCAGTGAGGAAGTTGCCGTGTCCGGGCGGCGAGGGCGCCGACCACTCGAGCGTCGTGGCCTGCCACGGGTTCTTGTCGACCAGCGCGCCCCACTTCATGCTGCCGAAGAAGTTGACGATGAACGGCAGCTGCGCCAGGCCCAACGTCCATGCCGCGATGCCGATGACGATGTTCCACTTGAGCAACCCGGCGTTGTGCGCGTACTGCATGCCGCCGTCATACATGCGGCGGTTCATGCCGCCGAGACCCTGGATGAACATCGGCATGAACACGAAGTTGATCGCGACAAACGACAGCCAGAAGTGAATCTTGCCGAGCGTCTCGTTCATCTGCCGGCCGGTCGCCTTCGGGAACCAGTAATACACGCCTGCAAACAGCGCGAAGATCGTGCCCGGCGCCACGACGTAGTGGAAGTGACCGATGACGTAGTAGGTGTCGTGCAGGTGGATGTCGGAGGGCGCGAGGCCGAGCGGCAGGCCCGTCAGACCGCCGATGCCGAACATCGGCAGGAACGCGAGCGCGAACAGCATCGGCGTCGTGAAGCGAATCGACGCGCCCCAGAGTGACAGCAGCAGCGCCGTCAGGATGACGACCGACGGAATCGAGATGATCATCGTCGTCACCTGGAAGAACGCGCTGATCGACGTCCCCATGCCGGTCATGAACATGTGGTGCGCCCAGACGATGAACGACATGAAGCCGAGAAAGATGATCGAGTAGATGAGCGCTTTGTAGCCCCAGAGCGGCTTGCGCGTGTTGTTCGCGATGATTTCCGACACGATGCCCATCGCCGGCAGGATCAGGACGTAGACCTCGGGATGCGCGAGGAACCAGAACAGGTGCTGCCACAGCAGCGGGTTGCCGCCGCCGGCCACCGTCAACGCCTTGCCGCTGATGACGAGGCCGCTCGGGAGAAAGAAGCTCGTGCCGGCGACGCGATCCATCAGCTGCAGCACGCCCGCCGCTTCGAGCGGGGGGAACGCGAGCAGCAGCAGGAAGGACGTCACGAACTGCGCCCACACGAAAAACGGCAGGCGCATGTAGCTCAGGCCCTTCGCCCGCAGCTGCACGATGGTCACGATGAAGTTGACCGAGCCCAGCAGAGACGAGGTGATCAGGAAGATCATGCCGATCAGCCACATCGTCTGGCCGTTCGTGTTCACGACGACCGACAGGGGCGGATACGACGTCCAGCCGGACTGCGCGGTGCCGCCCGGCAGGAAGAAGCTGGTGAACATGACCACGCCGCCGCAGAAGTACACCCAGTAGCTCATCATGTTGAGCTTGGGGAACGCCATGTCGGGCGCGCCGATTTGCAGCGGCATCACGAAGTTGCCGAAGCCGCCGACGGCCAGCGGCACGACGCCGAGGAACACCATGATGGTGCCGTGCATCGCGCCGAGCATGTTGTAGAACTCGGGGAGCATCACGCCGTTGGGCGCGTTCGCCGCGCCGAAGATGCCGCCGATGATCGGAATCGGATGGCCGGGATACGCCATCTGGAAGCGCATCACCATCATCAGGGTGAAGCCAAACAGCAGGAACAGCAGGCCGGTGATCGCGTACTGGATCCCGATGACCTTGTGATCCACCGAGAACACGTACTTGCGCCAGAACGGGAGCTCTACGTGATGTTCGTGCTCGTGCTCGTGCCCGTGCGCATGCTCATGCCCGTGAGCCGTGCCGGTTGCTGTCGTATCCACTCGGACTCCTCGCAGTGATGGAATCTAGAAAGCCAAACGAACAATTGTATGCAGAAGGTACAAGCTCTGGCAAGGGTTCCGGGGCGCCGCGACAGCGTACAATTCCAGCGCTGTGAGCCGGTTATCCGCCACTTTTCTGGCGTGCCTGTTTCTCCTGCCGCCGCCCGCCGCCGCCAACCCGGCGTCGGTGGCGCTTCGCGCCCGCGGCGCCTCTGAAATCTACAACCTCGATCGGGATCTCGCCGTGGAGTCGTTCAGGCAGGCGATCGCGGCCGATCCCCAGGACGCCGCCGCCTATCGCGGCCTGGCGGGCGCCCTCTGGCTGAGCATCACGTTCCGGCGGGGCAACATGACCGTGGACGACTACCTCGGCAGCGTGAGCCGCACACCGGCCCAGGCGCCGCCACCGCCGCCGGAAATCGCGGCGGCGTTCAACGAGGCGCTCGAACACGCGCTCACGCTCGCCCGCGCGCGCGTCGCCGCCAATCCGCGCGACGCCGGCGCCCATTACGAGCTGGGCGCGGCCATCGGCCTGCGCGCGTCCTACATGGCCACCGTGGAGAACAGCATCCTGGGCGCGTTCCGCGCCGCGAAGGGCGCGTACCAGGAGCACGAGACGGTCATGGCCCTCGACGCGAAACGCCAGGATGCGGGCCTCGTCGTCGGCACCTATCGCTACATCGTCTCGACGCTGGCGCTGCCGATGCGGCTCGCCGCGTACGTCGCCGGCTTCAGCGGCGACAAAGACAAAGGGCTGAAGCTGGTTGAAGGGGCGGCGGCGTACGCCGGCGACAACCAGGAAGACGCGCGATTTGCGTTGCTCCTCCTCTACAATCGCGAGCGGCGCTACGACGACGCCATGACGATGCTGGCGCTGCTGCGCCAGCGCTTCCCGCGCAACCGTCTGATGTGGCTCGAGAGCGGGGCGACGAGCCTGCGCGCGGGCCGGCCCGCGGACGCGGAACGGTTTCTCGAGGACGGCATGACACGGTTAGCCAGCGACACGCGTCAGCGGATGTTCGGCGAGGACGCGCTGTGGCTTTACAAGCGCGGCGCCGCGCGCGCGGCGCTCGGCCGCGCCACGGCGAACGCCGACCTCGAGAAGGCGCTCACCGTCGAGGGCCGACCGTGGGTGAAGGGGCGGTCGCATCTCGAGCTCGGGAAGCTGGCGCAGAAGGGCGGTGCACGGGCGGCGGCCGCCGAACATTTCCGGGCAGCGGCGCGTCTCTGTGAAAGCGATAACGATGCGGCGTCGGCCGGCGAGGCGCGACGGCTTCTCAAGTAGCGCAGGCCTTCAGGCCTGCCAGAAGGTGAAGTGATGGCCTCCACGAAGCGGACGTGGCTCTGGATTGTCCTCGGCATCGTCGGCACGCTCTTCCTGCTCTTCTGCATCGCGGTGGGCGGTGTCGTCTACGAATTCCGGACGCATGTGAAGACCGCCGTCGTCGAGGAGACGGTCGCCGAAGAGGAATTCAACCAGACACGGGAGCAGTTCAACGGGCAGCAGCCGATCGTCGAGTTCACCGGCAATGACCGTGGAGACGACAACGCGAAAGTCCACCGGCCGCCCGCCACCGCCAACCGCGTCCAGGTCCACAACCTGCGCGTCCTCGTTTACGACCTCAACGAGAACCGTCTCATTCACGCGACCGTTCCCGGCTGGCTGCTGCGGATGATGCCCAACGGGCAGTACGGCGGCTTTCAAGGTGACGAGACGTTCACGCGGAACCGGATTACGATCGAGGATCTCGAGCGCCACGGCCTCGGCCTCGTCCTCGACGGCCACAACCGCGACACGCGGATTCTGATCTGGAGTGAATGACGCCCGTAGCGACCGATTCGCTATCGGGATCGCTTGGCCGGCGGCGCGGTGCTGGCGCGCACGACGAGCTTGTGCGGCAGCGTGACCGACTCCGGCGTCTCGGCGTCGTGGCCGCCTGCGAGGATGCTGAGCAGCAGGCGCACGGTCCCCTCCCCAATCTGACGCATCGGCTGCGCGATCGTGGTGAGCGGCGGATCCATATGCCGTGAGAACCGGATGTCGTCGAACCCGACGACCGACAGCTGCTGCGGCACGCGGACGCCGAGCCGCCGCGCCACTTCGACCACGCCCATCGCCATCTCGTCGTTGAAGCAGAAAATCGCCGTCGGCCGCTCGCTTCGGCCAAGCAGACGCTCGGCCGCGGCGGCGCCGGATTCGATCGAGAAGTCGCCGTGCATGATGACGAACTCGCGCTCGGCCTTCTGCTTTTTCGCGCGCGCCGTGGCGCCGCTGAGGCGGTCACGGCTCAGCGGGCTGACGAGCGGGCCGGTGACGATGCCGATGCGGCGATGGCCGAGGCCGTACAGGTGGTCCATCGCCTGGTAGGCGGCCTTGGCGTTGTCGATGTGCACGCTGGGCACGCCGAGCGTAGGGCTGAACTCGCAGCCGTTCACGATCGGCGCGCAGCGCGGAGCCGACGCGCGGAGGTAGCTCCTGGCCTCCTGCGGCATGCGATGGCCGAGAAAGATCAGGCCGTCGGCTTCCTTGCGCTTCAGCATCAGGGCGTAGCGTTCTTCACGCTTCTCGTCGTGCTGGGTGTCGCCGACGAGCACGGCGTAGCCCTCCCGAAGGGCCGCATCCTCAATACCTTGCAGAATGAGCGAGAAAAACGGGTTCGACAGGTCGGGCACGGTGACCAGCAGTTTGCCGGTGCGCAGCGTGCGGAGGTTCTTGGCCGTGGAGTTGGGTTCGTAGCCGAGCCGTTCGACGGCGAGCATCACACGGCGGCGCGTCGCGGGGGCGACGACATTGGGCTGGCTGAGGACCCTGGAGACCGTGGCCGTGGAGACCCCGGCGCGCTTGGCAACTTCGTAGATGTTCGACACGGGGACTCCGGCGGCCATCATAGCTGGATCGGCCGGCGGGTCGCCGCCTGCAAAACCCGCTTGACACTTGTCAGACGCTTACCTAGCATCTGCAATCGATTACATCCTAGTGGATCCGCTTACGGGAGGGAGACGCATATGGTCCGTAGTCGATGCTTCGTCAGCCTCATCGCTCTCTGCCTCGCGCTGCCGGCCGCGGCCCGCGCGCAGGTCACCACCGCCGACATCGTCGGGCGGGTCACCGATTCGACCGGCGGCGTGCTGCCTGGCGCCACAATCACCGTCGAGAACACCGCGACACACGACATCCGCACGGCGCCGTCCAACGGGACGGGCGACTACCTCTTCAACCTGCTGCCGATCGGCAGCTACACCGTCAAAGTGGAGCTGCAGGGATTCAACGCCCAGACCTCGCGCGTGGCGCTGTCGGCCGGCGATCGCGTCCGCGTCGACGCCAGGCTGCAGGTCGGCGCCGTCGCCGAGAACGTCATCGTCACCGCCGACACGCCGCTGCTGCAAACCGACACCGCGACCGTCAGCTCGCTCGTCAGCGCGAAGGCCGTCCAGGACCTCCCCGTGAGCGGACGCAACGTGCAGTCGCTCGTCCAGCTCGTCCCCGGCGCCTTCGAGGGCCTGGCCAACTCGCTCGCCAGCGGCACGCGCCCCGATGATCGCCGGCAGACCTCGGCCATTTCCATCAACGGCGCACTCGACAACCAGAACAACCAGCTGATTGACGGCATCGACAACAACGAGCGGGCGATCGGCACCGTGGGCGTCAAGCCGTCCATCGACGCCATCGCGGAAGTGAAGGTCCAGACGAGCATGTACACGGCGGAAGTCGGCCGCACGGCCGGCGGCGTCGTGAACATCATCACCAAGTCGGGCACGAACAACTACAACGGGTCGCTCTTCGAGTTCTTCCGCAACGATCGGTTCGACGCGAAGAGCTACTTCGCCGCCGCGCTCGACAAGCCGGTGCTGAAGCAGAACCAGTACGGCGGCAGCCTCGGCGGGCCCGTGATGAAGAACCGCACGTTCTTCTTCGCCGACTATGAAGGCTTCAACGTCACGCAGGGCGTGACGACGGTCGTGACCGTGCCGACCGCGAAGATGCGCGCGGGCGACTTCTCCGAACAGACCGCCGGCATCTTCGACCCGACGACGGCGACGCGAACGGCATTTGCCGGGAACGTCATCCCGGCGTCACGGCTCGATCCCATCGCCCAGCGAATCCTGGCGCTCTATCCACTGCCGACCGGCCCGGGCCTCGCGAACAATTACACAGGCGTGCGCGACCGCACGCAGGCGGCGAAGACCGCGGACATCCGCGTCGATCACATCTTCAACCCGAACAATCACCTGTTCGTCCGCTATTCGTACAACGGTGCGACCACGTTCACCCCACCCGTCTTCCCGGCGGTCAGCGGCATCGAGCCGGGCGGCGGCGGCTCGTTCCCGGGCAACAACGAGACGACGGCGCACAACTTCGGCGCCGACTACTCGAAGATCTTCAGTCCGTCGCTCATCGGCGACTTTCGCGCCGGCTACCTCGGCGTGAACATCGCGTCATACGGCCTCAACTACGGCAACAACGTGAGCCAGACGTTCGGGATCCCGAACGTCAACGCCGACGCGCTGACGAGCGGCTTCACCCCGCTCACGCTCACGGGGTTCGCCGGAGTGGGCGATGCGACGTTCCTGCCGCTGATCCAGGTCGACCATACCTGGCAGGCCAGCGGATCGTTCACGAAGATTCGCGCCGCGCACGCGTTCAAGGGCGGTGCGGGGCTCATCGACCGCAACTTCACCGTCTACCAGAGCAACCAGCCGCTCGGCGCGATGACGTTCAACACGACCCTGACGGCGAGCGCGACGGGCGCCGGCGGTAACAGCGTCGCGTCGTTCCTGCTCGGCTATCCGCAGCAGGTGTCGCGCATCGTGTCGCTGTTCTACCCGCACTACAACACGATGGAGCCATTCGTCTACGTGCAGGACGACTGGCGCGCGACGTCGAATCTGACGATCAACATCGGCGTGCGCTACGACGTCTTCACGCCGTACACCGAACAGGACAACCACCTGGTGAACGTCGACCTCGCGACATCGAAGATTCTCGTCGCCGGACAGAATGGCGTGTCGCGGACGGCCAACATCCAGACCGACTACTCGAACATCGCGCCGCGCATCGGCTTCTCGGCGAGCCTGCCCGGCCGGTTCGTGGCGCGCGGCGGCTGGGGCATCGCGTACTTCCCGGGCAACTACATGTCGCAGTCGTTCCTGAAGAGCGCGCCCTTCACCAGCACCTACGGCCCGGTCATCAGCAACGGCGCGTCGGGCGGAACGCCGAACCTGTTCCTCCGCGACGGCATGCCGCCGCCGGTGCCCACCTCGATCGACGTGCCGGCAGGAACGTTTCAGGCCGAACAGCTCGATTTCAAGAACACGCGCACGCAGCAATACAACGTGTTCGTCGAGAAAGAGTTCGGGGGCAACGTCCTCGGCGCCGGCTACCTCGGCATGTATCAGAGCCACTTCACGCAGTACATCGGCAACGTCGACCTCGCGCCCGCAGCGGCGGGGACGATCCAGCCGCGGCGGGCTTTTGCAGCGACGCTGCCGAGCGTCAGCTCGATCCCGCTGATCTCCAGCGACTACCTCGGCACCTATAACGCGTTCCAGGTGACATTCCAGCGGCGGCAGCGGCAGGGCCTGACGCTGTCGTCCAACTACACCTTCGCGCACTCGGTCGTCACCAACGCGGCGCCGTGGGATGTCTCGGTCGTCGAGCGGTACGACTCGAACTTCGACGTCCGGCACCGGTTCGTCTTCTCCGCCAACTACGAACTGCCGTTCCTCGCCTCGTCGAGCGGCGTCGCCCACGCGGTCGCGGCCGGCTGGCAGGTGAACGCCATCGCGCAATACCACACTGGCACGCCGTTCACCGTCACCAACGGATCGGCCCGCGCCAACACGGGCGGCGCCGATCGGCCGATCCAGGTCGGCAATCCGGAGCTGGCCAATCCGACGATCGCCCAGTGGTTCGACGTCACGGCATTCGTCGCCCAGCCGGTCAACACCGTCGGCACCACGGGCAACAACACACTCCACGGACCGTCGTTCACGCGCTTCGATCTGTCGCTCTTCAAGAACGTGGCGCTGACCGGACCGTGGCGGCTGCAGCTGCGCGCGGAGATCTTCAACGTGTTCAACACGCCCAGCTTTGCCAACCCGGCGGCGGCGCTCGGCAACGCCGGCTTCGGCAGCATCACGAGCACCGGCAACAACATTCCGCGACAGATGCAGTTCGCGGCTAAGCTACTGTTCTGATGCAGCGCGCCGGCGGCGTCTTTTTCGCCGTGATTCTCCTGGCGGCAGGCGTCGAACGTACGGCCGGGGCGCAGCAGCCGCCGGCTCAGGGACGCGGAGGACGCGGCGGCGGTGCCGCAGCCGCGTTCCCCAGACGTCCGCCCGCCGATCCCGGGGTGCTGGCGCGCGGCAAGGCGATCTACTCCACCAACTGCCAGTTCTGCCACGGCGCCGACACGCGCGGCGGTGATTCGGGCCCGAGTCTGCTCCGCTCGCAGCTCGTGCAGGACGATCGCAGCGGCGAGCTGATCGCGACGGTGCTGCAGGCCGGGCGCCCGCCACTGATGCCGAAATTCGATTTCACGAGCGCGCAGATCGCCGACGTCGCGGCGTTCCTTCACAGCTTCACCATCGACAGCCGCGACCCGGCCCGCATACGGCCCGAGAACATCGTGACCGGCGACGCCGCCGCGGGCCAGGCGTACTTCGCGAAGACGTGCGGGTCATGTCATTCCGTGACCGGCGACCTGCGCGGGCTGAACGCGCGCTTCCCCGATCCTCGAGCGCTGCAGCAATGGTGGCTGGTCCCGGGCGGGGACGGCCGCGGGCGCGGCGCGCCGTCGCCCGCGGCGGCAAAGCTGCGTCCGGCGACGGCGACAATCACGCTGCCCGACGGACAGAGATTCGAAGGACGTCTGGCTCGACTGGACGAGTTCGCCGTGTCGATCGTGGACGCCGACGGCCTGACGCGATCGTTCCGTCGGGAGCGCGAAGTGCCGATCGTCGACGTGCACGATCCGCTGCAGCCCCATCGCGCCCTGCTCCGCACCTACAGCGACAAGGACATCCACGACGTGACCGCCTATCTGGTGTCTGTCCGATGAGCCGCATCTCGAAGCTCCTGCTTCTCGCCGTCTTCTCCGTCGTCCCCGCGCTGGTGGTCGCGCAGAACGGCGCGAAGCCGCAGGGACACGGCGAAGCGCTCGACGCCGCCGATCTGCTGCGTCCTCTGAGCGAATCGTGGCCGACGTACTCAGGCGATTACTCCGGCAAACGGTACAGCGCGCTGACGCAAATCAACCAGGCGAACGTCAAGAACCTCGCGCTGGCGTGGGTGTCGCGCGTCACGGCCGGACCCGGCGCCGGCGGCGCGCCGGCGGCCCAGTCGGCCGCGCCCGGCGCCTCGCTGCTCACCATCGGCGGCGAAGGCTCCGGCGACGTCGTCGCCGGCGGCGCCACCAACATCAGAAGCGCCGTGCTGGCGGTGAACGG
>Ga0209488_10001390_pt1 | contig 20623 bp, 27 predicted proteins | sample Rivendell_Oct201_8_FD_188349 | JGI IMG/M metagenome (GOLD analysis project Ga0209488, IMG submission 188349) | Vadose zone soil microbial communities from the Eel River Critical Zone Observatory, Northern California, USA -... | ecosystem: Environmental > Terrestrial > Soil > Vadose zone >...
GTGACCGGGCGCGGCACCGTGCGCATATTTCGTTAGGTTCATGGCGGCGAACTCGGCCCTGGTCCTGATGTGCGAAGCCCGCTGGTGCACTGACAGTGCGATGCCTTCGCCGCCTAGCACGTCCGCATATGTCTTCACGAAGTTTTTTTGTGGGATACTCGCGATGGAGTAGGCGGAGTGCAGTTCATTTTTTAACAGCATGCCCATGGCTTCGGGTTCGCGCCGTCGCTGAGTGGCCTCGCTGCTGGGCCACCGTTCGGCCCGCGCGGTCGTCGGATTTCTCAGCGTCGCGCTGTTCCTGACCGCCTGGCAGATTGTCGGCGGCAAGCCGGACCGCACCCCATTGCGCCCGCAAACGCTGGGATCATTCGAGCGCCCCGGCTATCGCCTGGAGAAGCTCGTCGATGTAGATTCGGTTGTTATGGTCAAATGTAATACGTACGAATTTCTTTCGGTGCAGGCGGCGCGATTTCATCGCCTTTTGTTCTTCCCTGGTCTTCACAGTCGACAAAACAGTGGGGTCTGTCTGAGCCTTGTATTTCTGGCGGAATGTTGAAAACGCTTGGTCAAAGGCGGACGAGAGGGCTTTGTGAACGAAGTCTGTTTCTGGGACTTGTTCGTAAAGTCTACGGTTGGCCCTCAGGTCGGCCAGAACGCGTTCTTTCATAAGGGCGTTGTGCTTCGATTGTTTGATCGTTTTCTCCCAGACGAAGCGGACAGGCTCATTGTCACCTAACGGCAGGCCTTCTCGATGACTCGGAGGCAGCTCATCGTCAAGACCAAACGCGAGAACACGATAAATATGCCTGCGCATGGCCGTCTGAGAAGACTTTCAGCAATGACCTCAGGGTCAGCATATAGTATGGGGCACCTGAATGGTATAACACGTCTTGTCATGATTATTGATACGCTTTTGAGGCCTCCTCCCCGTGGATGACACAGACATTTCACTCCCATAGTCGTCCGAATCACTGTCTCCGTGGTTGAGGCGAGGGGTTGGCCTCTTCCTGTTCGATGGGCCAGGAGAAGCAGATAGAGATGGAGGATCAACCCGCATGCCATGTTGTTGTAATCGCTCAGATATCGAATTTCCATGAGGGTCAAAAGAGGGGGGTGTGTCTAGGCTGGCTCCAGGGTGCACGGTAAGAGACGACGAACGAGGCTCATCGAAGTAACCAGAGCCATTAGAGAGATGTGCAATGTCCTCGCGTCGCCGGTGAAGCAATGAGGCGACACAAGCCTCGAGATAAGCTATCTGGCGCTTCATCTCGGTTAATTGACTCTCGGTCTCCGCTTGGCGTTGTTGGTACTTGGCTTCAAACTCCTGCTCCCATACTGCTCTTCGCTTACTTTCAATCTCCTGTGCTTCCCGTGTGGCGGCTAGTGGGCGAAGCAGTTCTTGTACCACATGAGCGGCGTCCACCTTGGGCCTACATTGAGAAGATGAGATTAAGCTTTAAAGGGGGATAGAACGACAATACCGTGGAGGTGGGGGTGGTTCTGAGATTGCATACTCTAGCTCACTGCGATGAGGGGTGAAAGACGATTGAGAGGGTATATTATGGAGATACTGTGGTGGATATGGATGCTGGTCCGAGGGATAATGTCTTTGCTGTCCTATGAACGGATTTAGCGCATCTGTGAGTTCGCTCGAGCTCGAGGGCATGTTGCTTGTGGCGGTAAATCCGGCCCGAAACTGTGCCCCTAAGCCAGTCAATCAACAACGCCAAATAAATGCATGACGCGTCGGTTCCAGCTTGTCTTTAACATAACATAACAATCATGGACGCATCTTTTGAGCGTATGATTGCACAAGCTGTCCGAGGAAATCAGGCCGCAGGCCCTCCTCAAGAACCTACCGTGCCAGACAAGTGCGTGCTTTCTATTCATCTCTTCCTACGCGCCAACGCGTATTTCCTAGTGGTGAAGTAATACACATCTCATCGCTCGCTCTTCTCAAGGTTTGCTCCTCTGCGCCCATCCTTGTCTAACATTGATCATACTCGCAGATGTTGAAACACGGTAGAGCAGGCGTTCCAATGGAGGTTATGGGCCTTATGCTCGGTGAATTCGTGGACGAGTACACTGTTCAAGTGATCGATGTATTTGCAATGCCTCAATCAGGGACCACCGTCTCTGTGGAATCAGTCGATCACGTCTTTCAAACGAAAATGGTCGATATGCTCAAGCAGACTGGTCGGTGCGTTGTTCATTCTCGGAGTATCACTGTGGCGGCTCTGAATTCCCTACTAGCTCAGAGATGGTCGTCGGCTGGTATCATTCACATCCTGGCTTTGGATGCTGGCTTTCGAGCGTCGATGTGCAGACACAACAGGTTCGCGTTACCGTTCCACTCGCACCCTAGAGGTTACTGATTGGCATATAGTCATTCGAATCTCTCGATCCTCGCTCTATTGCCGTAGTTGTGGATCCCATTCAGTCTGTCAAGGGCAAGGTCGTGATTGATGCTTTCCGGACAATTACGCCACAATCCGTTTTGTCAGGCCAAGAACCGCGTCAGACGACCTCTAATATTGGGCATATTAACAAGCCTTCAATCCAAGCTTTAATACATGGCTTGAATCGACACTACTACTCTATAGCCGTCAATTATCGCAAAACGGAGCTTGAGCAAGCCATGCTTATGAATTTGCACAAGCGGAATTGGACGGAAGGGTTAAAGCTGCGTGATTTCAAGCTCCATAAGGAGAGTAATGAGAAGGCGATTAAGGTGCGTGCCTCGATTTCGGCTCATGTTGAGACAGCCTTATAACCGCTGTTGGCGGATGCCAGTCGATGCTTGCGCTATCCGGAGCCTACAACAAGTCTCTACAAGAAGAGGCGACCCTAACAGCAGAGCAGCTCAAGACGCGGCATGTCGGAAAGCAGGATCCAAAACGCCATCTAGAGGAGGCTGTAGAGAAGGCAATGGGTGATCAGGTGATTCAAAACCTGGGGACTATGCTTCTTGCGGAGTTGTGAATTTGTGTTTTATCTGGTCACCACTGTCACTTCTCTAGCGTAAACCATCTTTATATTCCTTGATTCGCTGGATTTGTCTTTGTGTGCTCACTGATCCGCTTGGTTGTTGAATTCCCCAGGGTCACAAGGCATGCCGCCCTTGGTTACCCGTCTCTCAAGTCGCATCTGAGATGTAATTACGCTGTGTACCACCAATCCAGGCATTGCTCGTGAGAGTTGTGAGGTCGATCGCGTCGAAGGAGAAGTGCTATTGGGGATTCACGCTCCCGGACAACTCGTCGATATTTTTATTCGGCGCGTTCTATGGCCCCACTTCTGCACCTCGATCACTGGTCCACGGGGAACAATAAACAAATGGCCAAGGCTTGTCAGTAGCGTACTCGTCGGCTCATCCTAACAATTTCTTCGCGCCACTGACCAAATGATTGATCGCCTCGCATGTCCGAATGACACTGACGCTGACGGTCATCATGACAATGCCCGAATTCACGCGTAGCGGCGACCCCGACCCGCGAAGTAAAACGAAATGGGCTGACAGGTGCACCACCGCCGTTTGGGCCTAAAAAGTAAAATGCCTCCTCGTTGATTGATTGGGGCGCGGAGCTTGACCCTGACAACGTGAACCCCCATACAATTCAAACCGCTCTATTTGTGGTGGCTGCTGGGCCTCCGGTACGCTGGCCTGGGTGCGCTCCGCTGCCCCTTTCACAAGCGGCACGCCGTCGCCGTCCGAAGCTCAGTTTCGGCGGCATTTTCTTGGGCCATCCGCCATATCTCTCTGCTCTTGTGAAAGCTCTCTAACCTTAGTAAACATACATAGCCATAGGCATGTTTACTAAGGTTGGAGAAGAGCAGAAAGACACCAGGCAGTACACACATATGATCCCTTGTCCCGGGTCTGAGCGTAAGTCCACGCACGGCCATTTCCTGCCAGTCTAGTAGCGTTCTCCGCTTGCGTGGGTTTGCGGCTACTTACCACATGAGACGTAAGGAGGACAATATTGAATGCCGCTCGAGTTCCTGTCACGTGAATGACGTTGCCGACGCGGTTGCGGTGATCAAGTTCGATATAACATCCTAACTTAAATCCCAGGCTACACCAAAAAGTCCTATGACAAACCGTTCAACTGGTCTCCTGCCTTAAACGCCTCCCCGTGGTTTATAAAGTCCAGTAATAGAAAATTCGGGTACCGTCCATTGCCTAGTGGGGCGCACTCGTTGGCATTCGCGACAATTCTATCATTCCTTAATACGCGTCTCAAATGGAAGCTAGGGAAGGACGTACGAACTGACGCTATTGGTAGTGGCTGCGTCAAGCACATCGGGAATGAGTATATCCAAGTCGAGGACGTTCGTGTCTAGATAATGGTTGACAAGGTACATCTGGTTTGATGCGCTGATGACATCCGCGCCCCGGATCCTGTTAACTGAGCAGTTGAAAGTCGGATCTGTCTCATCAAATGGCGACTCCCATATCTATTTCGTCCAAGCGGACCAAGCCGAGGTGAACAGAGAGGCACCCCAGCTAATCAAGCTAATGGGCGCACCATGCCAAACTCGGGAAGGAGATAATCAACAGTGGCGCCGTCTTTGCCGAGGTAGTCAATGAACACCACGAGGCGTTTGCCGCTCGCAATCATGTTGCCGAGAGTAGGCCACGCGTTCTGTGGCATCGGATTCTGTGGGGGCACATAGGCGTAGTTGGACAGGTTGGCGTTCTCGAAAAGAGGCGCCCATGTTTGCTTGAACGACAGACCCTCTGAGTTCGTAAACAGGAGCGTCAAGACGTCGTTTGGATTGTTATCCAGGAAGGTGCGGACATGAGCGAGATAATCTGATGGTGTGTGTAGATTAGGCCGGCATCAAAAGGGCAGTGAGGGTGCACATACTCGCAACCGTCCCACCATCGAAGAGGAGCTGTGCAAATGTAAGCAGGTGGAGAGGATCATGCGACAGTAATCATGTGGGCGCACTTCACAATCTGGTCAAAGCCTCATTAGTAAGACGTCCAGCAGGAAGCTTAAGTGGAATAATAACTCACTGCTATGACAGAAATGGAGAACATTCTTGTACCTAGAATCAACCGGTCAGATTAAGTTAGGACAAACATGTGGTGAGGCGGGCCACGCACGTGTGCGATTGCGCCTGAAGGAGTCGTATCCCGAAATTGAGCTGCGTCGGTATGTCCACCTCTTGAACACGTGCCACTGCATTGCCCAGTTATGGATACGTGAGCCCGTAGAGCCCAGCAATGGAACGCACATTTGAGAGTGTTATTGCTGAAAGCAAAAGAATCGTGCGCTGTTATCCGAGAAGTTTGCAGGCCCCTGGGTCAGCACAGAGGTGTAGGGAGCAGATAGAAGAGACTTGGGATATACACCTCCAATAAATGTGATATTGCCGTAGGAACGATTACATAGTTCTGCATGGCCATTGCAGGTCCCGTTCCCGTTTGTCACTGTCGCCGTCGACCTGTACAGGTGATACCCCGATCACGTTGGGCCGTCACGTCATGAACCATTTCCAATGAAAAAAAAAACATCCGTACTCTCTCTGTTTCGAGCTAATGACAGATTACCAAAAAAAAACGACGTTTGAGTCAGTCATGTCCAATAATTTCCAATGGATAACGCTCGTACTGATTACGCGTTACTACTATTGGGACAGTGATGACCGCAGCGATCAAGAGGACGGCCGATACACTGGCAAGAACGAGTAAGCGCACGTGCATGGCTGGTGGGAAAAGAGAGTAGGGTTACAAGTACGGGCGCGGTCCTCTATAAACAACGCCAGGGCACGCGTACAGAGGCGGCGGCAGGCTAACGCTAACGAAGTCCAATAATTCACATCAAAATGTAAATCACGTGATATACGGTGCCTTGAATGCGCGCTAAGTTATATATCTTGTGAAGTAGTCTTTCGTTGCTCTATGTGATGACACGTTATTGTTTCGAACGCGCTAAAGTTCTCTTTTCCTTGCATGAGCGCTCAGCGCTGAGTAGCAGGGCCTGTTCGGGGGGTTACAGCACTGGAGCTGGTTGCGGCTCTGTGCAGAGTTGGAGAGAGTTGTAACTCAACTCTCTGGCTCGGCTCGTGCTCGGTACGAATTCTTTCTCTATAGAGTACAATTTGCACTTTCCTACGACACATACATTGTCATACAGTATTGTACGATTCCCATTACTGTACACTTACCAGGATTCAAACAATTATCGAAGTTCCATGCCACGTCACTCATATGATCTACTCATTACGAGACCGGACCGTTTTCAGTCGAGTGCTCCGGATGGGGCCAACCTAGCTCCTCGGCGGATCACAAAAAAGTCATAGGGAAGAGTGGAGATCTCCATTGGATCTCCGTAACAAAGCATCTGGGACATGGACATATGCATCGAACAGCATTGTTTCATCTCTCAACTGCGTGGAATTCTTGAGCAACCACGGAATAAACTTGGGTTGTCGTCTAAGCTTATCCTGGCATGGGTTTGAGTTCCCCACTTTTAGTAAATCTCTTGTCTCTCAACCCCTGTAGTAAGCGTAGGCAGTGATCAACCGGTGTCATAAACAATGCCAACGTTGAGAAAGGATCGGAATTCGCCAAGTTGATTCTGGTCGTGAAGGTGATTCCCGTAGACCCGAAATGAAAATGGTATTGTTCATCACGCGACCCGCGGCGTGATAAAGGATCTAGAAGTAAGCCTCGATGAGATCTAGTGTTGACCGAGACCGAGATGGGCGCAACCCATACTACACTCAATGGTTCCCGAGCAAACAAATTTTACAAATCAACACGTGTTGGGCTGGGGAACGTAATCTTGTACCTGGTCTGCTTGTCGATGAGGCGGCGTAGTGTGACGTGACGCTGAAAATGAACTGGGGAGGTGCTCCGTCGTTAAAGGACAGTCCGTACGAAACTGAAATAATCCAGTGTCTCAATATAACGAAATCTGTTTGTTAAGGATAGGCATGACACCCATCATCTTAGCCCTTCGAACCGCTTTGGTGAGACGCCGCTGACTACGCCATGTCAGCTTCGTTTCCGCACGACTTTTCATCTTGCCCAAGTCGGAGACGAAGTAAGATAACAGCCGAGGATTCGTGGCTTCGTCGAGAGGATCGATACCCAGTTGGTAGAACCAGTCATTCCTGCGTGATTCGGCAGCTCCTGGACCAAGTAAGGCACGCTTGCGGCGGAAAGGGTCTTCGCGGGGAAGAAGGTCCGTGGGTTTCAAGAACTGATAAAAATTTGAGTGCCGGAAAAAAATAATCTCGAGAACTGCTTTGGGGACGTACACGCAGGTCTCTGGGGAGCCTTCCCCTCCGGACTCGTTCATACGTTGAGCCAGCTAGGGATGATGAGTTAAAGAGGGTTGACCTACGGAGGCAACAAGCAACCTACTGGCAAACTTGCTGGATGAAGGTGACTGCGATGAGGCAGCGTTTTCGAGGATTTGGGTGATTTGACCCATGCCTTGGTCATTTGGTTGGTTTATGGTGTCGGTGCCATGGTGAGCTGGCTCTGTAGCCTTAGCGATTTCGCGGCTTTTGCGAGAATAGGTATAAAAAGCAGTCTGGACGACTGTCGGTCTTGAAAATAAGGTAAAAGGTGAACGAATGCTAAGAGACAGCATGGGTGTGCGAGAGATGAGGAGGACCCGGGACAGGGTGTGACACTTTGCTGGCTGGCTTGACCCTGCGAGTGCGATTGGCTTTACTGCCATTGCCTAAACATCCTCTTCTCTTTCCTTCCCCATCTTCACTCCACTCTCTCTGCCCTCTACTCTTCCATCCCCCCTCCCCATCGGGGTGTGCGACCCTTCGTCGCCAATGTCCGAGCCACTCCCTCCTCGTCGCCAACCCCCAAGCCCTCTCGTTTTCTCCCCAGAGACCTCCCTTCCGCTCGTAGTCGCTCCCTCCGTCAGCTCAGGCAGTACCCATGGCTCCGCCAACACCGTCTCTATGCCTTTCGTCCGCCGACACGTAACCAGACGTCTCAAGGCCGCAAAACAGGAGTGCGACAAGGAGCTACAACGTGTCACAAACTCCATCACTTCCTTCTTCGAGGAGAAACTCCGTGAGGGCGAGCTAGAACGAGATCAACGAGAGCGGGAGCGTGAACGTGATCAACAATCCCCCGATCCTGACTTTCTTCGTGAGGCATTCGTCTTTCAGCAGACAGAGCCAAAATCTGCCGCTGCTTTTCTCTCGGACGACGCTAGCTCAGACGGCGGCTATGAAGCTGAGCTAGAGGGAAATCACAGTCGACAGCGTGCGTCCACCGACGCTACCCCTCGTAGCCCACCTACCCTGACACATTCCTCTTCCTCCCCTGGGCTCTATTCAGCCTCTCTATCCTCCAGTCCTGGTCTCATCCGCAGGCAGGCCACCATTTCTTGGGATAAGGCTCCGGCTACCGCTCCTCCACTCGCCGCTGCTCCCAGTTCTGCGGCCGGATCTTCCCAAGCGGGAGAAGGCACCACGAGTCCACGTAAACAGAGTGCAGCCGCAAACACTTCCTGGTCTTCCAGTGGCATTGCTTCTCGTCGCCTATCACGCTCAATCCACATTCCCATTCGTCCCACCCGTTCTGGCCATAGTTCCCGTTCCACTTCCCGCTCCCGCTCGCCCCTTCCCCCGAACAACCATTCTAGTTTTTCCGAGTCTCTTTCCAATCCTGCTTCATCGACCAACCGCCGTTCTTCTCGTATCCTTATTGACAACCCCGTCGATCCTATCATGAATAATCTCTATGAGCTTATATCTGTCGCGACCGACGTCATTGATATGACTGTCGCTCAGCTCACGTCGCAGCCCAAGAGCGTCGAAGCCATCGTACAGAGAGTCCAAATGATTGGCAGAGCGTGGGACGATCACCCGGATTGGCATGGCCGCAACTGGTATGTGCAGGTGCTCCTTGCTGTCGCCAGCCTCAGTCGCGTTGTCGAATGGTGGGAAGCAGAAAAGCAGTTTTGGAACTTTGATGACAACGATGACGAGCAAGACGAGGCATTACTCTTTGTAATGAAGCCGGCAGACGACCACATCCCTCCACCTGCGCCGACACCCCGGCTAGCTCCCGAGGAGGACCCTCGTTTGCGCTTATTCCGCCCTACAAGTCAAGGAAAGCGGCCACGAGATGAAGTTCAACCTTTGTCCCTGCTGTCGCCTGAACCATCAAGGGTATCATCATCGAAACCTTTAGACACAGGCGAGTCGGCGCGAGTCTTGGCAACAGAGCGACTACGATTACAAGCTGAGACAGCCCAAAATCGTAATATTGTCATGGAGCTCAGCCTAGACGGAGATCACATCATCTGGCTCAATTATGCGTGGGTTGTTGTTGTTGGGTGTGTTGACTATCTTCACCTCCGTCTCTGACCCCACTAACGGTGCCTAGCACGGATCCGGATGAGCTACAAGGCACGCGAATATCAAGATTTCTCGCGCCACAAGATGGGTCTGTGTTTCAGGTTGCAACACAAACATTGCGGGAGGACGATTCGCACACTGTGGAGGTCCGATTCTACCTTCGGATAGAACCCTACGATGAACGCGATGACCCAACCAGCGCGCTCTATCAATCGATGGAAGGGAAGGGCATGATGATGGCCGACAGGGAAGAGGGAACACTTTCTCATACCATGTGGGTGATCAAGCCCTACGGTGCTCCTGAGTACCTGCAACCGTCCATCCACGTTGAGGAAGATGGTGATACGCGACCGCCAAGTGCTTCCGTCCCTCTGGACACCTCTCTCGAGAATCAAAGCCAGGAGACTTCAATGCCCTTGCCCTTTGCACGCCCCATTAATGTTACGCTGATCTTATGTCGCATTTGCGAGAACAACATCCCGCAGTGGTACTTTGAGAAGCACAACGAGACCTGCAGTGAAACCCACCGTCTGGAAGCAGAGATTGGAGAGTGTAACGAGTCAATATCGGAACTGCGTAACGCAATTCGCGACATCTCTACCACTCTGGATCGCTCTTCCCCGGTAGCGAGCCCTGAGTACCGCGGACTCCCCATCCTCTCACCGTCGAGTTCTCCCATTCCCTCTTCGCCTCTGCAGCTTTTCCGCATCAACAAGATGCAACGCATTGGTGTCAAGAAGATGCAGCGGCGATTAATCGAGCAGCTTGATGATACGTTGCAAGTCGCACTCGAGGTCTCGGTCCCTGCTTTGAAGGATGACGAAGCAAAGGAACCTATTGAACGACAACGTCTTTTGTCACCCGGCTCAGAGAGGAAGATTACACAGATCCGTAATTGGCTGAAGCCTACGACGACGGATAACGGCCTTTCGCAACTTATACAGGACGCGGAACGGGTGATGCGGCAGAAGGTCGACACTGTCATTCGTCTACAGAACACTATCAGGTACTCTGAGAAGGTGCGGCAAGAGTGGGAGGAGCGTGTCACACAAGTTTTGGAAGTTGAAGAGGATGACGAAGACGAGGAGGAAGGAGAGGAAGAGGAAGGGCCGGCCGATGAAAATGCACAGTGTTATGAGGACCACCTGCAGGGAGAGGACGACAGGTCCAGTACCACATCTGAGTATGCTTTCGGAGGAGGTGGGAGTGGTGCCTCCCTCGACCCGACTCCTTTGGCCTCCACCCCTCCTATACCTGTTGCCCCCTCCATGGAGAAGGTCTTCCCTGTTATCTCGTCTACTCCGCAACCTTCACAGCCTCCTGTGTCATTCGCATGGCAAGGTATCTCGTTGCAAACGCGTTCGTCCACCCCATCGTCGGTGTCGTCTCCCTTGGCTTTGGCCGCTCCGATTATTGCGTCTGATTCGCAAGATGACGGCAATCCACCCCACATGGATTTAAATGACAGTGTCACGAAGACTGTGCGTCCTCGAAAGTCCGCACAAAATTTGGAAACTTCTCAACAAATGTCTCCTCTCAACTCGCCCTTGGAGCTTCCCGGGACTCGTCGCTCGCACCGCCGCCACACCACCATCAATCCAATTCTCAGCCCGATCACTCAGCACATAGCTAGCGGACCGGTCTCACCTCGTCTTCCTTCTGCTACACCCCTTTCGCGAACAGCGCCGACATCAATTAAAGACTTTGAGGTTATTAAACCGATCAGCAAGGGCGCTTTCGGCTCGGTCTTCTTGGCTAAAAAGAAAGCGACTGGCGACTACTATGCTATCAAGGTGTTGAAGAAGGCCGACATGATAGCGAAGAATCAGATCACAAACGTGAAAGCCGAGCGTATGATCTTGATGAAGCAGGCCGAATCCCCATTCGTCGCGAAACTGTTTTTCACCTTCCAGAGCAAAGATAACCTGTATTTGGTCATGGAATATCTCAACGGCGGCGACTGTGCGGCACTCATCAAGTCCCTGGGTGCTCTACCGGAGGAGTGGGCGAAGAATTATGTCGCTGAAGTAGTTCTCGGTTTGGAATATTTGCATGAAAGGGGTATTATTCACCGGTGCGCTGGCAAGCCATCATTGTTTTTCGCATCACTGATTTGATACGACCTCAGCGATTTGAAGCCGGATAACCTTCTCATCGACCACCATGGTCACCTCAAGCTTACTGATTTTGGTTTGAGTAGGATTGGTCTCTTAGGGCGTCAAACGCGCGAGGCGCAGTTGATGCCGTTGGAGCGAGGTGGGCGTGCGACCCGGACCCGTTATAGCCCACACTCTCGCCCACCATCTATGGATGCGACATATCTGTCATCGCCTCTCATCCCCGCCGATCTCATTGGTGGAGGTTCGTATTTTAACCAGCAACCCGCTCCAATACACCGTCAAAGAACAAATTCATTTCTATCATCTACAGACGACGTCAGTGAATCCAGTGGATCTGATACATTCTCCAACTTTTTCGCACGTCGAGCTGGTGGTCAGGTCAACGACAGCCCACTGCAGTCGTTCGCGACGGAATTGACGACCGACCTACGGTCGCACTCTTCGCCAGGAGGCAGCGGTACGCCTGGCGGCGAGCAGAAGTTTGTTGGCACGCCTGACTACCTGGCTCCGGAAACGATTCTCGGTCTTCGTGGTGATGATGTTGCCGTCGATTGGGTGAGTCTGATTTCGGGCGCTAAGTCGTTGGGATAAGCGACTGCTGACACGCATGGCAGTGGGCGCTTGGAGTTATCACGTATGAATTTCTCTATGGCGCACCCCCTTTCCATGATGAAACACCGGAGAAAGTATTCGAAAACATCCTTTCGAAACGGATCGAATGGCTGGAGGAGTACGCCGATTACTCACCTGAGGCACGGGACTTCATGGAGCGATTGTTGACTGTGGATCCTCAACGACGTCTTGGTGCCAGTGGGGCGGACGAGGTCAAGGCACATCCATGGTTTACTGGTATCGAATGGGATAAGGTCACCGCGACAGAGGCTGCGTTCATCCCTCAGGTAACGGACCCCGAGTCCACGGACTACTTCGATCCGCGTGGTGCCATTCTTCAACTCTTTGAGGACGACCACCCTGTCCCTACAAGCCAGTCTTCGTTGCCGCCAAATTGTGTTGGTATAGATATTCCTCGTTCTGAGGCCGTCCCGGTCCCAAAAGGAGGACGTGATGCCACGACACCAGCAGACGACGAATTCGGTTCCTTTTCGTTCAAGAACTTGCAGGTACTCAAACAAGCTAACGACGACATGATACGGAAATTGCGTACCGACCAGATGGCACCCATAACACATACACTTTCCGAATCTGGTGCCGCACACACACGGAAGCGCAGCATGTCGGCTAGGAAGAAGGTACCGTCGAGTGTAGTCACTTCGTTCGAAGGCAAAACATCAACGAATCCCCCATCTCCTGCGACATCCACCTCATCCATCGCGTCCTCCCCTTCTCGCGGTAGTGTCCCACCTTCCACTCCTGGTAGCGTCGCTAGCCATATCCGTAAACCTTCTGAATATGGTGCCGTTGAGCGGTTCAAGCAGAACCACATGGACGCCGATGTGATCCGTCGGAACTCTATGCCTAGTCGTCTACGCACCGCGTCCGTTTCGTCAAGTATGGGAGATGGTCCGTTGTCTGACGCTTGGCCCACCTCCATCGGCCATGTGTCCGGCCATATCGAGGTCAACACGCCTCCATCTTCTGTGGCTTCCATCGACCTCAAAAGAGGGCCAGACCCAAGCGATCGCGCCGTGACGTGCCTACTTGCGGAGGACAATCCCATCACGGCCAAGATTATCGAGACGTTGCTCAGCCGGCTCGGTTGCCGGTGTGTTGTGGTGGCAGATGGTTCCGAAGCCATCAGCGTTGCCATGGGTGATATCAGCTGCGTATCTTGAAATATACCTGCCACTCGTAATTAGGTCTAAACTGATTAACGCAGAATTCGATTGCATCTTGATGGACCTTCACATGCCAGTTGGTGCGTGTCGTCATCATCCTAAAGTTACCGTTGGCTGACGCTACACTCGTAGTCGATGGCGAGAGCGCTGCCCGCTATATCAAAAGCACTAACAACAAAAATACGAGTACGCCAATCATCGCCGTCAGTGCCTACAGCGGGGCCGACATGGGGGAAGCAAGTGCCCTCTTTGCTGCCTCTCTCTCGAAGCCGCTTCAGAAGGCAGACCTGCTGGCTGCTATGCGCGAGCTCGGGTTCAAAACATCAACCGCACATACCTCCGCCGTTGGTAAGGCTCAAGCGATTACCACTCGGTGAATGCCATAATCACATTACTGTACACTTGTCATCGACCATTTGCAACTTTTACGTCCAATCATTGCGGCTCCACTCTTGCATTCCCATGCCCATGTTATGCCACCTTTTGCTACCCCATCATCAGCTCAAACACGGTCTCTTCAGTTTTTCGTCATTCTCCTCCCCATTCTTCCCTGCATTGTCCCCCTGCAATTTGTATGCTAGACTTGGTTGATATTCCATCCGTTATTATGGCACGTGTGAATGCCACAGATTCATTGACTGAGCGCCTGCCCGTCATTCCACATAAGGGTAGATTTTATCCATATAAACGAAGCGCCGTCTGCCTGTCGCGCAGCATTGACACCACACCAGGGGCTTTTAAGAACTTGATGGTCCTCCCTTTTCCAAAGTTGTTGGGGACGACGGTTACAGCCACCTCCTGAGCTCAAGCTTGATTTTGTTCCCGAGCTAACGTGCCCGTGATTGTGGAACAGGTCAAGTCTGTGATCGTAAATTCATTCATCTCCTCATATCCCCACCACTAGCGTTCTCCGGCATGGCCAACCAGTGGCCTCCAGTCGATGTACGTACGAGGCAGTATCGTTCTTCAACCGTTCCAATGCGGTTGCATCATCCATTTTCGGGAATCCCGCCTAGTCTAATACCTGGACACCAATCATCGCACTTTCTCTCACCCAATGTCGCTACCGATGGGGTACTATACTCTGGACCTAGCACTAGCAACCGTCCTATGGACAAAGTTCTTGCTGCTCCAGTCAATAACATTCCAGAGTATCGTTCGGTGAGCCCATCGCCCTATCCCAGCATCGGCATACAACCGCCTCCGCCGCCGCCTCCTCCGGCTCCGGTACCGCGACCACCAGTGCCAGTACCACCGCGACCGCATCAACCTGAAGTACCCCCTCTCCCACCAAAGCCCCCGATTCAAATGTTGCCCTCAATCTCTCCTGTGCTACCGCCCAAGCCTCCGCCAGTCATGTACCCGCCGCCTCCCATACTTCGGCCAAGGGGTCCCGCAAGGTCGAAATCCCAGCCTGCCCCTCCGGTTCCGCGCGGTCCAATACATCCGCCTGGCGCGCCACCAGTACCCCCACCACCCGTGCCAAGGCTGCCGCCGAAGCCTCTGGGTGCCCGCCCCGCTTCATTCACCGTGACGCGTGTGCTCTTCCCACAACCACAGATAAACGTCGTGCCCACCACGGTGGTGATGCCTAGACCCACCGAGGAAGGGCCGGGCACTGACGACACTAACCCGCTGACATTGCCCTTCGTAGCGTCGCCCGTCGAGGAGAATCGAGGAATGAACGAGGAAGAGGAGCTGGAGCTCGCCCTGAAGCTGTCGGCGCAAGCGGAGAGGGAACACACACACTCGCTTCTTTCCCAGGACAAGGAGCTCGCACGCGTGCTGGAGGAATCGCTTCGCGATTCACCGCAGCGCCCGGAACTGGCGATATTACAGCCCAGGCCATTGGTGCTTGATGTTGTGAACGTGCCCTCCCCGTCGTCTTCTTCAGACAGGCCGTGGGAGACGACGCACTTGTACAGCCCAACGCCAACTACTTCACGCGTCCCGTCTCCGCTGTCTGCGCCGTCGCCAGTCGATGTGCAGCTCAGGGAGGACGAGGAGCTCGCTCGGAGACTGGAAGCCGAGGAGAATGAACGTAGTGCTACACCAACGACGGATAGCGACGACGACAAGGTGGAACAGGAACTCCCAGGATATGCCCAGCTGCCGCGTTATGCCGATGTTGTTGGTAGGGAAACCGGTACGCGTGAATGCGATGTGTCGTCGCGATTTTTCGGTTAATTGTGCCCTCCTAACTTATCCTCAGCTGCGAACCGTCCAGAATTGGACGCGACAGGGTCACCACGCGTCCCGCAGGTATCACCTACTTTATTACATCCCGTCCCGAGCCAAGCAAACGCCCCTTCTCGGAATACGCCGTCGCCAGCGCAAAGAACCAGTCCGAAGCCAGCGTCTTCGCCGAGAACGCCGTCTCCCTCGGAAGAAGAAGAGGAGCCCCCCGAACCCTCTTCTGCCACTTCCCAATCGTCACGAAGCATCGTGACACCTAACCAATTTGTCGAGCCAGAGCTGCTACATGGCGTTTGTACGTGCCTATAGATGAGCGACTAAACCTTTTCTATACTTACCATGCTCGATATCAGCATTTGGATTTAGCACGCCGCCGATGGAAAATCTAGAAATGCGCGGTCCATTGCCGCATATTATCGCTCTTCCTTATGGGAAGAGTCCCCCCATGCACATTCGGGCGGCGAGCTGGCGACAGCTCTTGAAGCTGATGGCAAAATTGGGCGCCACGCGGATCGAGCCGTCGGTTCAGGCTGTAGCCGCGACAAAGGGCGAGTTAAAGCTGCGAACGGTAGTGCAGTTCTTCAAGGTAACACGATTCCTTTGCGTCCTATCAGGGCCGGTTCTCATCTTTGGCCCAGCTTCGTCCGACCTCGACAGAATGGCGGACGGTCATCTACCTCACCATCGACTATCCGCCTCCACCTGAACATCGGCCTGTGGGCGGGGACGTCAACGCGCTCCCATATTCGTATGGTTTGTCTCACTTGCCAGCTTTGCTTCGTGACGGTGCGGATTCACCGATATCAAAATACTACACCATCCCTATGACCGCGAGGACGCCACTGCCCAAGCTACCGATATCAATGCCCAGCATGGCGGTGTACCTGGCATCTACTCTAGAAGAATCACGACGTGCGCTTAGTGACTCGTCCAGCGGGCTTCGCCGACTTGCAAAGATGATAGACCAGTTTTACCCCAATCAGCAAAGTCCGGCAGCAGTCGGCGAGGATGAGGAGGGGCGGCGGAGAGGAGGGCGTGCTTTGATTGGCCGTCTCATTGGCAGAACGTCCAAACCACAAATAGGACGTAATGCGGAGATCTACGACCTCGTTACACCTTTTGTTCCGGACGATTGGGGATCATGATGGGCCACTAACTCGTACTTGTGTATGTGTATCTTGTCACCTTTCCTGTGTATCTTTATGTCGCGCCGACACTGCATTTATTATAACTTTGAGAGATGGGGACCCTTTACACGTACAGCACCCTCAACGTGTTCTTACCCTGCCAGCACTGGTGAACTGAGCCAGTGACCCACCCTTTGGAGTATGGTGCTCCGGGCCGGGGTGACAAATTTGGTTTCGGTTTTAAATTTGTCGAGCTGTATCCTCTATTCGCTGTCGTGTCTTTTGTATCTCTCCCCTCTTCTCCACGTTGCAATGAACCGTCTGAAACAGCTTTTCGCTGTTATTCTCACCGAAGATCCAGAAGACACGCACACCGCACTGGAAGCTGCTGGCGTACCTGTGTCCTTCGACGATTGTAGATCTTGTCCCAATCCTTGTGAGGATGGTATGGAAGCTCTCTCTATCCCCACATCTTCAATTAATTTGGGATGATTCGCAGGACACGAGGAGTACACAAATAAAATAGTATCAATGATTGACACCACTTCCGACATGTTGGGGACCGTCAAGCCCTACCGACGTCAAGTATGTGAAGTGTAACGTGACTTTTTTTGGGGACTATCTGATAAACTCTGCCAGGTGGTGATTTCCACCGGAAAGTCTGACTGGGACTATTCGATCACTTGCAAGCTCAGCTCACTCGCCGCATACCTCTCTCTCATCACGAAGGCCTCACCCCTCACGATCACGTCCGGTGGCACCCCGACGACGGGCGCTTCGACCCCAGTCTCTCCACTGCCATCGCACCGCGGCATCTTTAATGACTCGGAAACGCACTCCGTGGCTATCCTAAATGGAAGTCACAACACGCTGTCGATCAAGGACGACCACGAGACCGTGCTCGTGTTCCCCGACTACAAGGTGGTGTCGGAGGTGCCGCGATCGTTGGACGGTGCGCGCGAGCTGTGGCGCAACTCGGTCAATCCGAGCGTCCCACGTGTAGGCTCGACGTCCGAGGCGAGCACGGTGAGGTCGTGGGTGATCCCTTACACCTGCGTCATCTTGATCTGTAAGCGCCTTTTTTTTTCTCGGAAAACTCGGGCTCAAACGGGTGGCGTTGTTTCATTTTTCACAGGTTCACATCGGAGAAGGGACGTCAGATGCGCTGAAGTGGCGCCTAAACTCGAATACGGTGCGTTTCTCATTGATCCCCGACGCGTGAGAAAAAGTTTTTAACACATCCCTGTCTATCAAAAATGATCCGTCGCGCTGCATCGCCCCATCATTATCAGCCTTCACACAAACGTTGGAAGCTAAGGACTGGGAAGTCCACACGCAACTTGAAGATCCGACCGGTTCACCATTAGAGGATTACCCTGATGGGGATGACAAAGAAGCCGAGTTGAGCCGGAGGCTGCAAGAACTCGACGATTCCCTCCCCAAGAGGGCACTGATTCTCAAAACTTCGCACATTGGCGGACACAAGTATGCGGGCAATGTAATTGTGCGGCGCTTTCTTCTCTTCGTCGGAGACGCGGTGCATCGTGTGCTGATTGATGCGTCTCGTATAGATTTACATGCCCCAGGGCGCCGGCGTGTGGTACGGCCGTGTCACGACTCACGAGGTGGCGTCTATCGTAAATACGACTATCCTTGGCGGAAAAATACTCCCCCCTTTACTCCGCGGGGGTGTCAACCTCGCGCGGCCAGACTGTAAGAGACTAAACGACTGGTAGTCATGAGTTCTTCAGTTCCGTGCATCTTTCGAATCCTTTTTCTTGTTGTACCACCACTGGTACTTTGCGCAGTTACTTATTTGCTCATATGCCCACTTGACACCCTTAGAGTATTAATACCCCCAAGCTACTTCGTACCCACATACACTCTTAGCACATCATACGAAAGTATCGGCTGGTTAATATTACAATATTGTAGTGTGAAGGCCGCCTGTTTTTTTTTACTCTCAACGCAATGACATGTCACCAATTTAGCGTGCGTGTATGAAACAAATGCGCGGAACGAAACAAGGGTTGAAATGTGGAGATTCGTTGTCCAGGTGTTGTACAAAATATGCTATAATCGAGGCGATGCAAGCATAGAATATGGGGGGAAGGGAATGATTGCAGAATGGAATGATGCGGCGTGGGATGTAGTAAAAAGTGATGGTCAAGACAGGGTAGCGCGGCGGCAAACACATGATAGTTAGTTATAGAATGAGGGTGAGATACTCAATAGCTTTAAAAAAAAAAAGTGGTCACGAATTCATATGTCGTCAAAATCGCTGAGGTATCCGTCGCCGTGGCGCTTGGAATAGCGGCCGGCATGTCTGCTCGCATCCAGTGCTTCGTCGTCAGTCGTCAGGAACGTTACTTCTTCCTCTGCCACGGCGCTCTCGCGGCTCTTCTCCTCCTTCTCCTTCTCCGTCAGACGGGTCACCACGCGCGCGATCAGACTCTCGGACTCCCCAGAATAGGTGAATCCGCGGAAATTTTCCTGGACGCTGTTCGTGAGCGGAGGACTGGAGGCTCCATCCTGTCCGCGCTTTTTCTGCTGAATCTGGATGCCGGGTGTGGCCGGCGGGCGATCACTCCCCAGCGGACCGTGAGGCGTGTACTGAGGACCATTGGAGACCGACTGCGAAACCCAGTCTTCGGAAGGGTCGTCGTCGTCCAGGTTTAGCTGGCTGACAAGGGCAATGTGCGTGATGTCCGCTGACGTAAACTCGGGATCGAAATTCGAGGTCGATTCGTCAGACTCGACGATGGGCTTGAACGGCGGCGTCACCTGCTTGCGGGCAAGTGCGCCCCAATCAATGGTTTTAAAGAAGGGATGTTCCTTGAGCTCCGCTGCATCACGCTGAGCACCGAGTCGGTGTTTCGGGTTACGATTGAGAAGCTAGCAAAATACGTGCATTAATACCTGGTGCGCGGTCGGAGCGGAAAACACTGTAGACTCACTCCCTTGACAAATTGCTTCCCGTCCTCATTGATGACACCTCTAGGGAAACGGATCTTGCCAAAACAGATGTTCTTGTACATCTGCTGGGTGTCCTCGGCGTAGAAAGGGCTCCATCCGCAACACATTTCGAAGAGCAAAACGCCGAGCGACCAGAAATCGACGAGCTTTGAGTAGCCATGCTCATCGAGAAGAACTTCCGGTGCAAGGTATTCCGTTGTCCCACAGAACGTGTTCGTCAGCTCGTCCGCCCCAAGGTCCGGTTTTGATAAGCCAAAATCACATAGGGCCACGTGTCCTGTCGCATCAAGAAGTATGTTTTCTGGCTTCAAATCGCTTGATTGGCCGTAAGATAGGGATCAGGTCATGATAAGGAGGGCACTTACCGATACACTATGTCATACTTGTGTAAATGCTCCAGAGCAAGCACCAATTCGGCGATGTAGAACCGCGCTCGCTCCTCACTGAAGCGAGTTTCCTTTTGAAGATGCCAAAAGAGTTCCCCGCCACTCTTAAAATCCGTTATAAGATAGAGGTCCGTATCGGTCTGGAAGCTGAACTTAAGCCCGACCAGGAATGGCGAGTCCAGCGAACGCTGCAAAATTTTCCGTTCGCCGATAGTGTGTGCGACCTCCTTCTTAGCAATGATCTCCTTCTTTGATAGAACCTTCATGGCATAAATGCGTTTGGTATCCTGCTTCCTGACTTGGAAGACGCGGCCAAATGTTCCCCTTCCGATAAGCTTGAGGAACTCGAAATCCCGTGGAGTCAGAGTTCGCTTCGACTGTGCATACCGCCGGCCATTGAGAACGTGCCCAGGTCTCGGAATGAGCAGGAAGAACTACCTTTGATTGTTCAAAGGTTATTTGAATGCGGATTTCGCCCGTGATATTGGGTTCGTTCTCATACGGACCAAGCCTAGCAAAGCGTGAGAAAACTGGAAGAGGGAGTGATGCGATGATCAAGACGTACTTGTACCACTGATCAACTGTGTGATCGTGAACGAGGGTGGGCTTAACCTTGACACTGCCCATGAACCCATGGTCCTCATCCGCGCGATCGTAGATATTGAATTGGA
>Ga0209488_10001391_pt1 | contig 20615 bp, 13 predicted proteins | sample Rivendell_Oct201_8_FD_188349 | JGI IMG/M metagenome (GOLD analysis project Ga0209488, IMG submission 188349) | Vadose zone soil microbial communities from the Eel River Critical Zone Observatory, Northern California, USA -... | ecosystem: Environmental > Terrestrial > Soil > Vadose zone >...
AGTCTTTCCGGATCTGGAGACGCTGGCGCGGCAGCAGAACGCCGTCTTCAATACGGGTCTCCAGCGCATCAGGGCGCGCGCTATAGCGCTCAACATCGGGCTGGTCATCTTCACCATGTTCGTGCTCTTGTTCGTTTTCGCCGTCCCGCTCATGCTCTCCCGTTTTCTCATTCGTCCGGTCGCGTTTCTCACGCGTGTCGCGGGTGAGATCGGCTCGGGCAATTTCAAGACGGAGATCCGCCGCATCGGCGGAGGCGAGGTCGGTGAGCTGCAGGAGAGCTTCATCGAAATGCGCAAGAAGCTGATGCGGCTTCAGGCAGAACAGGTGGCGACCGAGCAGGCGCTTCGCGATGCGGCCGAGGCGCGGCTGGGGCGCGACGCAGCGGAGGCGGCGAGCCAGGCAAAGAGCGAGTTTCTGGCGAACATGAGCCACGAGATCCGCACTCCGATGAATGGCATCATTGGAATGACGGAGCTCGTGCTGGCAACAGAGGTCAACCCGGAACAACGCGAGTATCTCGAGACGGTTCGATCGTCCAGCGACGCGCTGCTCGGGATCATCAACGACATCCTCGACTTCTCCAAGATCGAAGCACGCAAGCTCGAGATCGACGTCATCGATTTCGATCTGCGCTACGCCATGGCCGATACTCTGCGCGCGCTTGCGCCGAAAGCCCACGCCAAGGGGTTGGAGCTCGCGTGCCAGATTTCGCCCGACGTTCCCGCGGCGCTTGGCGGCGATCCGTCGCGTCTCCGCCAGATCATGATCAATCTGGTCGGCAACGCGGTGAAGTTCACCGAAGAGGGAGAAGTGGTGGTTCGGGTGGAATGCGAGAGCCTCGATAGTGAGCGAGTTACCATAACGATCGGCGTAAGCGACACCGGCATCGGCATCGCAAGAGAGCTGCACGCGACTATCTTCGACGCCTTTACGCAGGCTGACGGATCCACGACACGCCGATTTGGAGGCACAGGCCTCGGGCTCACCATCTCGGCGCGCCTGGCCGAGTTGATGGGCGGATCGATACGGATCGAGAGCGAGCGCGATCGCGGCACGCAGGTCTACGTCACTCTGCCTTTCGAGATTAGAAGGGCGTTGGCAGTCCCGACGCCCCACGGTGAGCTGAAGGATCTTCGCGGCCTCGAGGTTCTGGTGGTGGACGACAACGCCACGAATCGACGGATTCTGGAGGAGATTCTCAGAAGCTGGGGGATGCGACCGACACTGGCTGATGGCGGCGTGGCGGCAATCACCGCGCTCGACCGTGGGCTCGCGGCAGGCAAGCCGTTCCCACTGGCGATCATCGATTTTCAGATGCCCGACATCGATGGATTCGGATTGGCGGGGCGCATCAAGGCGCGGCCTGAGCTTGCGACGACGATGATCATGATGCTCTCGTCCGTCGGCAATCAGGGCGACGGTGTCCGGTGCAGAGAGCTCGGTATCGAATCGTACCTCACCAAACCCGTGCGGCAGTCGTTGCTGCTCGAGGCAGTGCTTTCCATTCTGGCGACGAACGGGCGACCGCGCGCGCACCCTGCTCTCGTGACGCGGCATACGCTCAACGAGGCGCACCGATCGTTGCGCATCCTCGTTGCGGAAGACAACGCGGTGAATCGTCAGCTTGTGACCGCTTTGCTCGGAAAGCGCGGCCATACCGTAGTCACAGTCGTGAACGGTCGCGAAGCAGTCGCCGCCGTTACGAAGGGTGAATTCGACATCGTGTTGATGGATGTGCAGATGCCCGAGATGGATGGCCTCGAGGCTACGGCAGCCATTCGCAAACTCGAGTTGGTGACAGGCGAGCACGTGCCGATCATCGCACTGACCGCGCACGCCATGAAGGGCGATCGGGAGATTTGCGTCGCGGCCGGGATGGACGAGTATCTATCCAAGCCCTTGAATCCGAAGCAGTTGTTCGCGCTCATCGAGTCGCTGACGGGCACGCCGAGTACGACGCCTGATGCGGTGATCCCGCCGCCGGCAGCGGCCGCGAAATTCCGCGCGCCAGCTTGACTTCAGCCGTGGTTCGGGGATAAAACTCACGACCCACTCGGTAGGCAGAGATGACTCCTCCAGCTGTTCGTCTCTTTAAGGTTTCAGTCGCGGCGTTGACCGTTTTCTTCGAAGGCCATCGCGTCGACCCACCGCGTGTCATGATTGATACGGGTGCCCTCGAAGGAATCATCGATTCGACCAGCGGCGTCACCGTGTTCCGCGGCATTCCCTACGCGGCACCCCCTGTCGGTCCGCTTCGGTGGCGACCGCCGCAATCCCCCGCGCATTGGACCGGTGTGCGCCCCGCAGTTCAACTCGGCCACAATTGCATCCAGCACCAGCCCTACGGAGACATCGATCCGTTCGCGGCCGGCATTTCTGAGGACTGCCTTTACCTCAACGTCTGGACGAGCTCGCTCCCCCTTCCCGCTTCTCGCGTCCCGCGTCCCGTTCTCGTCTGGATTCATGGCGGCGGTTTCTTCGCGGGGTTCGGCGGCGAGGAGCGCCACAACGGAGCGCCGCTCGCGAAAAAGGGCGCCGTCGTCGTCACGCTCAACTATCGGCTCGGCGCTTTTGGTTTTCTTGCGCATCCGGCGCTCGCGGCCGAATCGCCGCACCGCGCCGCGGGTAACTACGGGTTGCTCGACCAGATCGCGGCGTTGCAGTGGGTGCAGCGCAACATCGCACGCTTCGGTGGCGATCCGTCACGCGTGACGATCTTCGGCGAGTCAGCCGGCGGATTCAGCGTCGGCTCGCTCATCGCATCACCGTTGGCGAAAGGACTTTTTCAGCGCGCGATTCTGGAGAGCGGTACCGGTGTAGGCTCGGGCGTCTCTTCGCGAGACGATGCGCGAGCGGTCTCGCTCCGCTTCGCCGACTCGCTCCACGTCTACGGAATTGGGCCGGACGCGATCGCGCATCTTCGCGCCCTCAGTCCCGATACCGTTCTCGCCGCCTCACTTCACCTCGGCCAACCCGGCTCTCCGGCGTTCTATCCGGTCGTCGATGGATGGGTGCTGCCGCGACCTGTTGATTCGGCCTTGGCGAGCGGCAAGGCGAACCTCGTCCCCGTAATCGCCGGCACGAATCGCGACGAGGGTGACGAGTGGATGGGCGCGCCGACGCGTACCTTCGCGCGTCTGGTGTCCGCGCGTGGCGCGCCGACCTACGTCTACATGTTCTCGCGCGTCGGCGACGACAGCGCCAACCGCGCGCGCGGCGCGTACCACAGCGCGGAAATCACCTTCGTATTCGGACGACCGCATCCGCTGCAGCCGAGCGCGGGCTCGACGACTTACGACCCGACGGTGGCGGATGCGATGAGCGACTACTGGGTGGCGTTCGCGACGAGTGGCGATCCCAACGGTCCGCCAACAGTGGGGAAGTGGCCGCGCTGGCCGCGGTACGCGTCCGCGACGGATGCGCTGCTCGAGATTGGACCCACGATTCAACCACGAACGTTGGTCAAACGCGCGGTCTACGATTCGCTCGATGCGGTAGCTCGCTCACGCGGACGCATTCGCCCATAAGAGTGGGTCTGTCACGCGGACGCATTTGCCCGTAGCCAACAACTGCGCCTCTCACGGCACTTGGCAGGTAGTCTTCAGTTGCAGTTGATCAGTTCCATCTGAAGGTGCTGCGTGCGCGCCAGTATTCGCTGGAGTCCACAGCTACCGAACGAAGCTGCTCATCCAGCTCAGCACCGTAGACAAAGTCGAGCGCACCGACTGTCAATCGGATCTGGTCCACCGTTGCCGCGCCACTCAACACGATATTGGCCCAGGGCCGCGCGAGCGCGCCTGCCAGCGCAAGTGTCTCGACGGTCGCTCCCCAACTCTCGGCCACCTCTCGGATTCGTGCGACTGCCGGGTACAGCACGTCGCCTTTGTCTCGATTTGCCTGAGTCAGACGCCCGTTGGCCAGAGACTCCTTCACGACGACCTTCATTCCCGCGTCATGTGCGTCCTGGAGCGCTGACTCCGCGCCTCGCTCGAGAAGATTCCAGGTCGCTTGCACCGAATCGAATACCCGTACGCCATCGCGCCGTACTTCGAGAGATCGTCGAATGGCGGCGTCCTGACCTGCGCCACTCACACTCAGTCCGGCCCTGATGCCTCGCTCGCGTAATCGCGCAATCGCATCGATGAGCGCTTCGTCTTCCAACGTTTTGCTCTCGGCTGTCACTGAGTGGATCTGATAGAGCGAGAGATACTTCCCCAGTCGCTCGACGCTCTCGGAAAGTTGTCGTTCAAACGCAGTTACGGAGTGGTCTTTCACCTCGTGCTGCGTTGCGCTCGTCGACCAACCAGCGGTGTACGTGTAGCCCCATTTCGACGCTACCACGATTTCGCCCGGCTGGATGTCGCGCTCGCGCAGCCATGAGGCCAGGAAATCTTCCGCGCGCCCGTATGACCTCGCCGAATCGATATAACGGATTCCGGCGGCGAAGGCGGCGTCGAGAACGCTATGAGCGTGAGACTCCATGATCGACGGGTCGTACCGCCCGCCGAGATCGTTTGCATGATTCAACGTCACGTATCCCGGTCGCCCGAGCGCGGCAAGCCCGAGACCGAGACGTGCCTGAGTCACATGCCGAGCCACTCTTCCGCTACCCGCCTCTCGCGGAACACCTCGATCGTTTGACCCGAGCCGTCCGCACGAAGCGCGAACATCCGCGCCAACCCGAACGCCGCGTCACTGGTCGCGATGAACGCTCGGCGTGTTCCCGGAGTGAAGAATTGGTCGCGGGAGATCGCGTTGATTGTCGCTGTGCCTACGAGGATCTCAGTCACACCGGTGCAATCAACGAGCTGGCGATAGCTAGGGTTGAAATCGGGGTCCGTCCGCAATGTGCGGTTGTGCTCGTGCACTTCGGTCTCAGTCACTGTGCCTGACAGGCGACTGAAGACGAGTCGTTGATTCTGATCAATAAAGTAGGAGACCGGCAACGTTTCTCCCTGTCGTCGACGTGCGAAGTTAACAACTCCTGAGACTGGGCGCTCGACGCACTGTCCCGGCTCGCAGCCGCTGGGGAGGTAGTCTTCCGTCGCTGTTGTTCCTACCGACCCGCCAGCAGCTGCCGAATCTGCGAGACGCCGTCGTCGATTTTGTATTGAAGGAAGATGTCGCCGAGCGCGGGAGATGATTTCGTGGGATCGCCGTCGACTCCGGTGATGGCAGTTCGGGCCCCCGTGCTCGCGGCGAGTTTGTCCGACCTGATCCAGCGGTGTTGGGCGTCGAGCGCCATCAGCTCCGACGTGTCGTCGAAACCCGCATGCACGTCTGTGGTAGGCAGCCCGTGTGAAGCGGCGTATGTCTTAGCCTGCGCTTTCTCCTTGTTGTAGACGTCACCCACATAGAACACGCGGACGCCTCGCGGCTTCCACTGCGCATCGAGTTCCTTCGCGGCCGCCGCCAGCTCGTTCTGGCCGTCTCCGTGATCTCCCATCAGAAAAACATTCTTGAATCCGGCGTCCGCCGCGCTCATCGCGATGTCGTGCACGACATTTCGAAATGTCTGAGCATTCAAAGACACGGAGCCGGGGAATCTCATGTGACCCGTCTTCTGCGTGAGATCGCCGGTGATGGCGAATGGCAGCGTCGGATAGACGAGCGCGTCACCCAGCTTGATCGCGATCGCACCCGCGACCCAACGCGCGATGAAGTTGTGTTTGCCGATCGCCATGTGCGGGCCGTTCTGCTCGGTGCTGCCGACGTAAATGATCGCGCTAGTCTTCCCCGCCGCGATCGCGTGCTGCACTTCCGGCCACGTTAGATCTTCGATGTAGACGGACTGCTGTGCGCCGAGCGATGCTGCGCTGATCGAGAGCGCGAGAAGAACTTGGAATGGCGTCATCGCATCGAGAGCCCGGGGAAGAACGCGGAATGCCATCATCGCATGTTACCGGTGTGCCCCAATGAGTATCGGCCGGGCTCCGGCCAAACTGCGAGCCCGTGCGGCTCGTGCCCCACAGGAATCCGATGAGTCAGCTTCCCCGTTTGCGTGTCGAACACGTAGACCTCGTCGTCGTAACGGCCCGAAACCCAGAGCTCCTTGCCGTCGGCAGTGACGTTGCCCATGTCGGGACTGCCGCCGCCTGGAATCGGCCAGGTCGCGACGACGCTGTCCGTCGCGGGATCGAGAACCGAGATCGATCCCGGACCGTGACGACCGGCCGCGAGCGTGGTCCAGCCGCGGTTCGTTATGTAGAGACGCGTTCCGTCCCGACTCGGAAAGATTCCGTGAGTACCCACGCCAGTGGGAATAAAATCGATTCGCTCGAGCTTTACCGGATCCACTACGTAGACGCCGTTCTTCTTCATGTCCGCGACGTAGAACTTGGTTCCGTCGGCCGAGGAGCGGATATCCTGCGGCATGGAGGGGACTCGCATCATCGCGGTAAAGCCCGTCGTTCGCACTTTCTTGCCGCGGAAAAGGCGGACGATTGGTGATGGGACGAAATTGATCCACGATGCGGGGTCGAGCGTCATATACCCGACCACCGAGCGCGTCGCGAGATCGATCTTCACCACCTGCCCCGAGAACTCGCACGTCGCGATCGCGTACCGGTTGTCTGCCGTGAACTCCACATGGTCGAGTCCCTTGCACTCCACGCGCAGCGACTGCACGAGATTCATCGTCTGCGGATCTCGGAAGTCGATGCGCCGCCGCGCCTCGGCGATCACCATCGCGTACTTGCCGTCTGGCGTAAAGTAGAGATTGTACGGGTCGTCCACGTGAACCGACTTTCCTTCGATCCCTGTGGTCGGATCGATCGGCGTGAGCGTGCTACTCGAGTTGTTGGCGACCCACAGAGTCTTCAGGTCATACGAAGGCACAACGTGCTGCGGCACCTTTCCCGTCGCGAAGGTGCGGACGACCTGATACGTGCGCGGGTCGATAACAGTCACGGTGCCCGACCGCGAGTTCGGGACGTAGACGAGCGGGAGGGCGCGCGCTGCTTCGGGCGCCAGCTCGTTCGCACCGGTGTTCGCGTAGATGTTCACGCCATTCGCGGCGTGGCCTTCCTTGGGAGCACCTGCCTGAGGCTGATTATTGCAGGCGATCGCGGCGCCGATGCAAATCAATGCAAACAACTTGTTCATCGTTTCAACACTTGGACTCGGCCGCGTTCGATAACCGCAGGGCCATGATTACAGAGAGATTACAGAAGGTGGAATGACGTCAATTCCAACTTAGCAGAAACCGTGCGATGGAGCAGCACGACAAGGACGTCTTGACGAGCCCGAATGTTCGGGGATAGAACTGTACAACTTCGGACCCTCCACCATCCCGTTAGAGGTTTCCATGCGCTATCTCCGTCTTCTCGTCAGGTGCCTCGCTGTCCTACCTATAGTAGGCACATATGTATCTCGCCTCGACGCGCAGGACCTAAAACCGCCGGTCGCGACCGTCAAACCGAAGATCGACACCCTCCACGGCGATGTTCGGACCGACAACTATTTCTGGATCCGCGAGAAGGCCAACCCCGACGTCATCTCCTACCTGAACGCCGAAAACGCGTACACGACGGCGCGGATGAAGCACACCGAAGCCCTTCAGCAAAAGCTTTACGACGAGATGCTCGGCCGCATCAAGGAGACCGACGTCTCCGTCCCCTACCGCGACAACGGCTACCTGTACTGGAACGCGACCGAAAAGGGAAAGTCCTACGCCACCTTCATGCGTCGCCGAGCGACAGCTGGGTCGCCGGATGAAACAGTTCTCGACGCCAATGCCCTTGCCGTCGGGAAGAAGTTCTCGCAGGTCGGAAGTCTGGAGGTCAGCCCCGGTGGCTCGCGCGCCGCTTATCTCCACGACACCACCGCCCTCCGCGTCTATACCCTCTACGTGAAGGATCTCGCCACCGGAAAGCTGCTGGGCGACTCGATTTCACGCGTGGTACCATCGATCGCGTGGGCCAACGACACCGTTTTCTTTTATCAGACAGCAGATTCCGCCAGGCGCGCCGACGCGGTCTGGCGTCACGTCCTCGGGACTCCGCGGTCGAGCGACGTCGAGGTGTTCCACGAGAGCGATGTCCTCGACAACGTCGGCGTGGGCAGGTCCAAAGACGGCAAGTACATCTTCATTTCAGACGATGGGTTCACGTCGTCCGAGTCGCGAGCTATTCCGACCGCCAACCCCACGAGTGCCCCCATCGTCATTGCCCCGCGCAAAGCGAACGTCGAATACCAGGTAGATCATATCTTCAGCTGGTTTTTCATGACCACCAATGACAACGCGCGAAACTTTAAGGTCGTCATGATGCCAGACGAATACCTTGGCAAAGGCAGCTGGACGACAATTATCCCTGAGAGCGATTCCGTCTTCATAGAATATCTGGAGCCGTTCAAGAAACACCTTGTTGTGGTCGAGCGCGCGGAGGGTCTGCGCAGACTCGCCGTCATCGATCCCCTGACACCGAACGAAGCCGGCGTAGTTACCCATTTCGTTAGTTTCCCCGAGGCCGCTTACGCCGTCAACCCGACTGGAAACGCCGAGTTTGATTCGGATACGCTGAGATTCAACTATCAGTCGATGGTGACGCCACCGTCCACCTACGACTACGCGATGTCCACCCAGCAACGCGTCCTCAAAAAGAGAGTCGAAGTTCCGACCTTCGATCCGTCGAAGTACGAAGTGAAGCGCTTCATGGTCACGGCGCGCGACGGAGTGAAAGTTCCCGTCTCGATGATCGTAGGCAAAGGGTGGAAGCAGGACGGAACGCATCCTCTCCTCGAGTACGCCTACGGGTCTTACGGATCGACCACTGAAGCGACCTTCAACTCGAGCGTGCTGAGTCTCGTCGACCGCGGCTTCGGCTACGCGATCGCTCACATCCGCGGCGGCCAGGAGATGGGCCGCCAATGGTACGACGACGGCAAGATGATGAAGAAGAAGAACACGTTCAACGACTTCGTCGACGTTGGGCAATACCTGGTCGATAACAAATTCACGTCGAAGGACCGGCTCATCGCGAATGGCGGCAGCGCCGGTGGACTGTTGATGGGCGCGGTCGTCAACATGCGCCCCGATCTGTTCAAGGCCGTCGTCGCCGACGTGCCGTTCGTCGATGTGATCAACACGATGATGGACGCGTCGATCCCGCTCACCGCGCAGGAGTGGCAGCAGTGGGGAGATCCGCACATCGCCGATCAGTACGCGTACATGAAGACGTACTCGCCGTACGATAACGTCGAGCGGAAGGCGTACCCGTGGATGCTCGTGACGACTTCGCTGAACGATTCACAGGTCGGGTACTGGGAGCCGGCGAAGTGGGTCGCCAAGCTCCGCGCGCTCAAGACCGACACCAATCCGCTTTACATCAAGATCAACATGGCGGGCGGGCACGGTGGGTCTTCCGGCCGGTACGACGTTTTGCGGGAGCGGGCGTTCAGGTACGCGTTCATGCTCGACGCGGTCGGGATGGCCAATCAGTAGTCGCGATTGAAGACGGGCTTAACTGCAAGTGAAGACTACCTGCCAGGGGCCGTGAGCGGAGCAGTTTACGGCTGCGGGCTAAACCCGAAACACGCTGGGGTCGTATGAAACGCAGAGATTTCGTTCAACGCGCCGCGCTGCTCGGAGGCGCCGCGTCACTCAGGCTCAGCCCGTCTCCGGCTTTCGCAAATGGCCTGAATGGCACTCAGAGCGAAACGTTCCGGCAAGTGCCGAATCGAAAGCCGCCCGGCGACGCGCCGCCGCCGATCAGCGAAAACGAACGCGTCCAGCGTCGCGACAAGGCTCAGCGCCTCATGAAAGAACTCGGCTACTCGGCCATGCTGATCGAGCCGGGCGCGAACATGACGTACTTCACCGGCATCGAGTGGGCGCGGAGTGAGCGGCTCTTCGCCTTCGTTCTGCCGCAGGCCGGAAAACCCGTTGTGATTGCTCCCGCGTTCGAGCAGCAGCGCGCTGAGGATCAGGTCGGTGGGCGGTTCGATATCCGGGTGTGGCAGGAGAATGAGAGTCCCGAGGCGCTCGTCGCCGGTGTTCTCAAGGACTGGGGAGTCGCCAGCGGAAAGCTCGGCGTCGACGGGAGCGCGCGCACCTTCGTGTTCAACGAGCTCGCGCTCGCCGCGCCGACAGTTCATTTGGCGACCGCGGAGGCGATCACGAATGCGTGTCGAGGCGTGAAGTCCGCGCACGAGATCGAGATCATGCGCTTCGCGAACCAGACCACACTCGAGGCGTATCGCGCCGCGTTCAAGACGCTCAAGGTCGGGATGACGCAGGCCGAGCTGGCGCAGAATGTCGCATCGGAAATGAGAAAGCTCGGCTATCAGGGCGGCGCGCTGGTGCTGTTCGGCGAATCGTCCGCCTACCCGCACGGCCTTCCGAAGCCGCGCTCGCTCGCGGAAAACCAGGTGGTTCTGGTCGACGGTGGCTTGAGCGTTCATGGCTATCAATCCGACATGACACGCACCGTCGTCTTCGGCACGCCGTCGGACGAAGCACACAAGGTCTTCGAGATCGTTCACGAGGCACAGCGTCGCGCGGTGGAATTCGCGGCGCCAGGCAAAGTGTGCGGCGACGTCGACGCGGTGGCGCGCAACGTCATCACCAACGCGGGTTATGGTCCCGATTTTCGCACGTTCACTCACCGGCTGGGCCACGGCATCGGACTCGAAGGACACGAGTGGCCATACCTCGTGCGCGGCAGCCAGATCGTGCTGCAGCCGGGAATGACGTTCAGCGACGAGCCGGGAATCTACCAGTACGGGAAATTCGGAATTCGCCTGGAAGACATCCTGTCGATCACGGAAAGCGGGGCCGAGATGATGACTCCGACCCAGACGTCGCTGTCGCCGGCGCTTTGACGCCGATATCGACCCGTGTCTTCCTCAGACTTCGGTCGATACTGACTCCGTACGACCGCATGGCATCCGCGCTGCCAACGCGTGGAGCAGTGCTGGATCTCGGGTCGGGACACGGACTCCTCTCATTTGCGCTAGCTCGCGGCTCTCAACAGCGCCAGATAATTGGCATCGACCACGATCCCGAGCGAATTCGACTTGCCGAAGCGGCCGCGCTCTTGCTACCAGTGGGAACGAGACCAGTTTTCGAGACTGGTGATCTCAAGGACAGGCTTGGGTCCTTCGCATCCGGGACGCTCGCCGGGATCGCGATGATCGACATCCTCCACTACTTCGATCCCGCGAGCCAGCAATTCCTTGTCAGTCAGGCGGCACGCGTCCTCGCTCCGGGAGGGGTTCTCGCAGTGCGCGAGATCGACACTGACGCTGGAATCAAAGCCGCGACGAATCGCCTATACGAGCGACTTGCGACCGGCATCGGGTTTACCAAATCAGCCGGTCCCAAACTGACGTTCAGAGGAGCGGCGGAGTGGACCAATCTGCTCGAGAACGCGGGTTTTGCAGTGCGCTCCGAGCCCTGTGGTCCGCCGCTGTTTGCGGACGTTTTGTTTGTAGCTCAGCGTCGATTGTAATGATCCTGAAAGGAAGCCGGAGTATCGTCCGGGTCACGTTTTTTGCTGAAAAAAAGTGCTTTACGCATACCATATGGCTTTTGTTGAAACTCAGGTTAATCCTCGCTACCACCCCCGGGCGCCAAAACTGGCCCGGCCGCTCCTCTCCATCGTCATGCCGACATGGAACGGCGGCAGCCAGCTTTCCGCTACCCTGGCCCATATGCGTGAGTTTCGCGCGGGCCTGGAGTTCCCGACGGAGTTGGTGATCGTCGATGACTGCAGCGAGCTCTCGAGCGCCCGAATCGCACGCAACTTTGCGGACGACAACGAGATGACGGTCGTCCTGCGGAACGAAAAAAACCAGGGGAAGGGCCACGCTGTTGCGCGGGGAATGCTTCACGCCACCGGCGAATACCGGATCTTCGTCGACTCCGACCTGGCGTACCCGAGCTCGCAGATCACCAAGCTCCTGACGACGCTCGAAGCGGGTGGCGATGTCGCGATCGCCTGTCGTGTCCTGCCGGAGTCCCGATACGTGATGAGCCCCACCTTCTTCCACTATCTCTACACCCGGCACTTGATGAGCCGTCTCTTTAATCGGATCGCACAGTGGCTGCTCCTGCCCGGCATTCTCGATACCCAGGCAGGGCTCAAGGGATTCACCGCCCGCGCGGCGCAGATCGTGTTTTCACGGCAGACGCTGTGTGGATTTGGTTTCGACCTGGAGTGTCTCTTCATCGCGCGGCTCCACGGGTTGAAGATCGAGCAGGTCCCCGTGGACTTCTACTACGGCGACGAGCCAAGCACGATTTCGTTCGCCAGGCACGGAGCGGAGATGCTGATGGACATGATCCACGTCCGTCGAAATGGCGCGCGTGGGATCTACGCCTAGCGCGACGCGCCTCATCATCAACGCCGACGACTTCGGAATCTCGCGCGGCGTCAACACCGGAATAGTCGAAGTGGCGGCGGCGGGGGTCGTCACCTCGGCGTCAGTGATCGTCAATTTGCCGGACTTCGCGGACGCTCTCGATCGCGCCCTATCGGTTCCCCGCCTTTCGCTCGGCATTCATCTGAATTTCACGACCGGCCGCCCTCTCACCGCCGCGCGTTCGCTGACAAGACGCGAGACCGGCGAGTTCTACACGCTGCCCGTGCTGGTCGCACGTGCCTCTCTTGGACTTCTGGATACTTCGGACATAGAGGGTGAATCCGTGGCGCAGATCGATCGAATGATCGACTCGGGCTTCCCACCGACGCACCTCGACAGCCATCGACACGTTCACGCGCATCCCGCAATCTTCTCGGCCGTCACCAGAGCGGCAGCCTCGAGAGGAATCCTCCACGTGCGCGTCCCTCGCGAGTCTCTGCGGATAAACGCGCGCGACTGGCGGGCTACTCTCAAGAAGGCATCACTTCTGGTATGTGCGCGTCTGTCGGGCCGAACCGGCGTCAACGATCGCGCCCCTCATTTCGTGGGCGTTTCGTTGCAAGGAGGGAAATCCTTTGCCGGGCGACTATTCGCGTTGATTCCGCAATTGCCCGCTGGCACAACGGAGCTCATGACTCATCCCGGCTACGCCGATGCCTCGCTGGCCGAGCACGACAGTTACACCCTGGAGCGTGTGACCGAATTGAGAGTACTGTGTTCGCGCGAATTTCGAGAGCTGCTGGTTCGTTACGGCGTGACGCTAACCAGTTTTGGCGATCGGCGGTCGAACATTCCGCACGAAGACCAGCTCGCCCAGCATCACTAGCCAGAGGATCGTCAGCGGAATCGAGAATCGCGTCTGCGGTACGAGGATGTGTTTGATCGCGTCCGGCACCAGCTCCGTACCGGCCAACGTGACCAGGAAATAGACAATCGCGAAGAACACAGTTCGCCACACGGAGCGGGGTGACGGTGATGCAAGATACCAGATGACCATTCCGCACACCGCGATCACCGCCGACTGACGCTCGGCGCGGTGGTTGAACACGACGCAGAAGACCATCACAAATCCGAGGAACTGCAGCCGGAGCTGTCTGTCGTTCCAGTCGCGCATTCGCAGGATCAGCACTCCGAGAACGATTGCCGATGCGACCAACTGTACGGGCCACGCTGCCCAGGTAATGCCGACGCCGCGGAAGATCTCCATCACGCTCGATCCCACGAGCCCAGCCTCGCCACGCTCGAGCGCGCCCCAGGAACGGTATTGAGCGGCGAGCTCTCGTGGTGAGATCACCAGCAACGGCAGCGCGATCAGAATTGCCGTGCACAAGATTGCAATAAGTATGGCCCGCAGTCGATTTCGCCGCGGCAGCGCGAAGGTTAGCGCGGCGAGCGGGAATATCTTGATCACCGCACCGACCGCGACGGCGATCGCGCCGCGCCACAACCAGCCGCGCTCGAAGCACACGAAGGCACCAATTATGAGCGCGGCGACAAGTGCGTTGCTTTGCGATGACTGAATGGAGCGAAGGGTCGGCAGCGCTACGAGAATCTGAGCGACTGCCCACTGCTCGCGAGGGAGGAGCAGTCTCAGCGCGAAGAGGAGCGAGAGCGCGTTGACGAGGTTCCAGAAAAAGAGTCCAGCAACAAACGGGAGGACCGCGAATGGGGCGAACAGCAGCGCGAAGGCCGGCGAATACTTGAAGTAGTCATGCGCTTGATCGAGCCGCAGCACATAAAGGTCTTTGTGCTCGAGCAGATTCCAGAACGAGGCGCGGAAAATCGCGAAGTCGTTCGGGAATCCGTACACGCCGCGCTGGATAGTGACGATGAGCGCGGCCGATGCGTAGATCAGGAGGAGGAGGCGCTGATCCAGGTTCGTCAGCTTCAGCTTCAGAGACTTGAAAGGCAGATCGGCCCCTCGTCGTTGGCTTCAGTGCTACGGATTCTCTAAAACTGCAACCGAAGACTACCCGCCGGGAGCTGTGCGTTAACCGGGCTACCGGAGCACTCGTCTGTTTTCTTCCGCTAATACTGGCACTGTTTTTCTCCTCACACCTACAGACTGAGCGCGCGTGCACCTTCAGATTCTGCCTCTGTGGCCTGCATCAGGTGTTGATTTCCCAGATGACAAAATCGTGGTGAGTGAGCAACCCTTGCTGTCATATAATGGACAAAGAGTTTAGACAGGCGGTGGCGGCAAGCAAAGGAGCGATTAACATATGCGCATAGCGTTTCCATCTGACGAGAGTCAATTTCTGGCGCCCACACAACAGCGCAGCTACACCCGCGTCACGAACTCAGCGCCGATCATCGTTCGAGCCGTCACGGGGCTCGAGATGGTGGGCATTCTTCCCGAGCTCGTCGAGATCTTCACGGAGACGGTGAACAGCGGGTCTCCACTCGGATTTCTGGCGCCCGTCACACACACGACGACGCGCTCGTATTGGGTGTCGCTGATTCCGGAGCTCGAGGCCGGATCTCGGCTGTTGCTGGTCGCGTTCGACGGGGACACGGTCGTCGGCTCCGGCCAGCTCGCGTTCTCTCAACGTCACAACTCGCCCCACCGGGCCGAGCTGCAGAAGTTGTTCGTGGGCCTGGGGTCGCGGGGCCGAGGGGTCGGGAGAACTCTGATGGACGCGCTTCACGCGGCCGCCCGGAAGCACGGTCGGACGTTGATCCTTCTGAGCACTCGCCACCAGGAGCCGGCCGAGAAGTTTTACAAGTCGCTTGGGTACGTCGAGGTGGGGGTTGTACCGGGTTGGACGATCGATCGGGCGGGTAATCGGTACGACCATGTCGAGATGTACCGCGATCTTATGGTTAACTCGGACGATCAGGGTTAGGTAATTGGACTGAAGACTACCTGCCGGGGGCTGTCGGCGGAGCAACTTGTGGCTTCGGGCTGGACTGGACTGGACTGGACACAATCTCGTGATAGCCTAGCTATCGGCCGCGCCGCTAATCGCTCCTGGCAGGTAGTCTTCAGTTCACAGTTCCGTGCAGTTGCGGTTCTGCCCCGGGGTGGCAGCCGATTTGCATAATTATACTATTGACCTGGATAGGTCCAGGGAGCTAATTTGCTCGGAAGCACCACTGACCACACACGTTCGAGAACTGACTTGATCCACTCGCCCGCTAATTATCGAATTCTCCTTTCTCCGGCGTCGCTTCGACGCTGGGCGACGGGGAGATTTTGCGCGGGTACCAACACGGACTCATAGCAGGTTGCTGAGATAAACGCGCAAAGGGCCTCTCCCAGATCGGAAGAGGCCCTTTTTTTATGCAAACGCGGCACCCATTGGAGCGGACGCTCCCGGGATAGGCGATGACGGAAAAGCAGGGACTGTACGACCCGGCTTACGAGCACGACGCATGCGGGATTGGGTTTGTCGCCCACATCCACGGCGTCCGCTCCCGCGACGTCGTCTCGAAATCTCTCGAGCTGCTCAAGAATCTCACGCACCGGAGCGCGATCGCCGCTGACGGATGTACCGGCGACGGCGCGGGCATCCTGCTCCAGGTGCCGCACACTTTCCTCCGCCGGGTTTGCACGCCGCTCGGAATCTCGCTTCCCGACGCGGGCAGTTATGGCGTCGGCACCGTCTTCCTTCCTTCGCGTCGCGCCGACCGCCTGATCTGCGAGCGCATCATCGAAGCCGCTGTCAACGCCGAGGGATGCGCGGTGCTCGGCTGGCGCGATGTGCCGGTCGACGACTCCGTTCTCTCTGGTCCAACTCGGCGCGCGCGGCCCGCGATGCGTCAGATTTTCGTCGGGCAGATGGGCGTGCGCGAGGTCGACACCAACTCGGCGTTCGAGATCTCGCTGTACGTGATCCGGCGGAGAATCGAGGCCGCGCTGCGCGAGATTCAGGGCAGCGATGCGTACGTGACAAGCTTCTCGTCACGCACCATGGTTTACAAGGGGATGCTGCGGCCGGACCAGCTGGAGCAATTCTACCTCGATCTTCGCGAGCCAGACATGGCGAGCGCGATCGCGATGGTACATTCGCGCTTCTCGACCAACACATTCCCGTCGTGGCGGCTGGCGCACCCGTACCGCTTCCTCTGCCATAACGGCGAGATCAACACGCTGCGTGGGAATCTGAGCTGGATGCGCGTGCGCGAATCGATCATGTTCTCGTCCCGCTTCGGCGGACGACTTGCCGCGCTGTTGCCTGTGTGCGGTGAGAAGCAAAGCGATTCGGCGTCCCTCGACAACGCGCTCGAGCTGCTGACGCTCGCGGGCCGGCCGCTCGCGCACGCGATGGCGATGCTGATTCCGGAAGCGTGGGAAGGACACGCGACGATGTCCCCCGAGCGGCGCGCATTCTATGAATACCATGCGTCGCTCATGGAGCCGTGGGACGGACCCGCGGCGGTCGCATTCACCGACGGACGCCAGGTCGCGGCGATGCTCGACCGCAACGGGCTGCGGCCGGCGCGGTACGTCGTCACAACCGACGACTTCGTTGTGCTCGCGTCGGAGGCGGGGGCGCTGGACATCCCGGTCGGGAACATTCGCGCCAAGGGTCGGCTCGAGCCTGGGAAGATGCTCGTCGTCAACACCACGCAGGGGCGGGTGCTGGACGACGAAGCCATCAAAATGGAATTGGCTGCGGTGCGGCCGTACCATCGCTGGGTGACCGAGCAGAAAGTTGACCTCGCCACTCTTATCTCCGAACAGGATCAACTGCAAAAAGAACGGGATCCGAGATCTCAGAACAATGAAGATCTCAGGGCTGAGAAACTGCATGATGACCGTTCTCTGCCGCTTACCGTTTTGCAGCGGGCGTTCGGGTATACGGCCGATGAGTTGAAAATGGTGCTCGGGCCAATGGGTGAAGCTGGTGAAGAACCCGCGGGCTCGATGGGGAATGACACGCCGCTCGCGGTTTTGTCGAAGCGGCCGCAGCTGCTGTTCTCGTATTTCCGGCAGATGTTCGCGCAGGTCACCAATCCCGCGATCGATCCGATTCGCGAGCAGCTCGTCATGTCGCTCGCGATGAATCTCGGGCCTCAGGGGAATCTCCTCGAGGAGACCGCGGAGCATGCGAAGCAGATTCACATCACGCAACCAGTGCTTTCCGACGCGGCGATGGATGCGCTGCGCGGCGTCACCGATCCGACTTTGCGCGCGATCACGCTTCCGGCGCTCTTCCCTGTCGCGGGTGGCGTCGATGCGCTGGCGATCGCAGTCGACGAGCTTTGCCGCGCCGCCACCAAAGCGGTCGCCGCGGGATACGGGGTTCTCATCCTCAGCGACCGCGAGACGAGCGAGCTGTACGCTCCGATCCCGGCGCCGCTCGCAATGTCGGCCGTTCATCATCACCTGATTCGCGATGGATTCCGCTGGCGTGTGAGTTTGGTCTCGGAGACGGGCGAAGCGAGAGAGGTGTCGCACGTGGCGCTCCTCGTCGCGTACGGCGCGAGCGCGGTGCACCCGTACCTCGCACTCGAGACGGTCGCGGCACTCGCGCGGCCGGAAGCGGCGGGAGACAAACCGCACGGTGTCGCTGCCCAGGAGCGCTACATCAAGGCGATCGGCAAGGGTCTGCTCAAGGTCATGTCGAAGATGGGCATCTCCACTCTGCAGAGTTACTGCGGCGCCCAGTTGTGGGAAGCGGTGGGGCTGAGTGAGCTGCTCGTGGAGCGGCACTTCGCGGGCACGCCATCGCGCGTCGGCGGAATCGACGTGGATCTGATCGCCGAGGAAACGCTGCGGCGCCATCGCTTCGCATTCGAGGACGCATTTGCCTCGGAAAGCGCATCGGTCACGTCTGACGACGCTTCACTCTTCCCTCTTCCCTCTTCCCCCTACCCCCGCCTTGACCCCGGCGGCGAGTACCAGTACCGCGTGCAAGGCGAGCATCACAACTGGAACCCGATGACGATCGCGAAGCTCCAGCACGCGACGCGCGGCGACAGCTACTCGACGTTCAAGGAATTCAGCGCTCTCGCCAACGACGAGACTCGTCGTCAATCGACTTTGCGCGGCCTCCTGGATTTCGTCGAGCGTGAATCAGTTCCTTTGGACGAGGTCGAGCCGGCCAGCGCGATCACGCGGCGGTTCTGTACGGGCGCGATGTCGTTCGGATCGCTTGGCGTCGAGGCGCATCAGACACTGGCGATCGCCATGAACCGGCTCGGCGGACGCAGCAACAGCGGCGAGGGCGGCGAAGATCCCGCGCGCTTTGGCACCGATCGCAACAGCGCCATCAAACAGGTCGCGTCGGCGCGGTTTGGAGTCACGGCCGAGTACCTGGTGAATGCGAGCGAGCTGCAGATCAAGATCGCGCAGGGCGCGAAGCCTGGCGAGGGCGGCCAGCTGCCGGGACACAAGGTCGATGCGGTGATCGCGAAGACGCGGCACTCGGTGGCCGGCGTGACGCTCATCTCGCCACCGCCGCATCACGACATCTACTCGATCGAAGATCTGTCGCAGCTTATCTACGACCTCAAGGCGATCGCGCCAAAAGCGGCGGTGTCGGTGAAGCTGGTGGCCGAGGCGGGAGTGGGAACTGTTGCCGCGGGCGTGGCAAAGGCGCGCGCGGATCTCATTCTCATCTCTGGCGATTCGGGTGGCACAGGCGCTTCCCCGCTCTCGAGCATCATGCGCGCGGGAAGTCCGTGGGAGCTCGGCCTCGCCGAGACGCAGCAGACTCTTGTGATCAACGGACTGCGCGCTCGCGTGCGCCTGCAGACGGACGGCCAGCTCAAGACCGGCCGCGATGTCGTCGTCGCCGCGCTGCTCGGCGCCGACGAATATGGGTTCGCGACCGCGCCTCTCATCGTCGAAGGGTGCGTGATGATGCGGAAGTGTCATCTCAACACCTGCCCGGTCGGGATCGCGACGCAGGATCCAGAATTGCGCGCAAGGTTCAGCGGTCAACCAGAACACGTGGTGAACTACTTCTTCTTCATCGCCGAAGAGGTCCGCGAGCTAATGGCGCGGCTCGGCTTCCGCACGATGGACGAGATGATCGGGCGGTCCGACGTGTTGCACGCGCCGCCGTCTATCGACAATGCCAAGGCGAACACGCTCGATCTCTCCGCGCTCCTGCATCTGGCGATGCCGGCGGTGCGCACGACTCCCGAGCGCGTCGCACGTCATCACGTGAGATTGCGAATCGACCAGTCGGAAGAAGAAGGTACGATGAATCGGAGGCTCGTCGAGCTGGCACAGCCCGCGCTCGGCCACGGCGATCCGGTGAAGGCGACGCTGGCAATCACGAACTCGGATCGCGCTGTGGGGGCGACGCTCGCGGGAGAGATCGCTCGCCGGTACGGTAACACCGGACTGCCTGACGACACGATCGCGTTGAAGTTCAATGGATCCGCGGGACAGAGCTTTGGCGCTTTCGCGGCGCACGGCATGTCGCTCGAGCTCGAGGGTGAGGCGAACGACTACGTCGGCAAAGGACTGTCGGGCGGGCGACTGGTGGTCAGGCATCCGCGCACAGCGCAGTTCATTCCCGATCAGACGGTTCTGATCGGCAACACCGTGCTCTACGGCGCGACGTCGGGCGAAGCCTACTTCGCCGGTGTCGCGGGCGAGCGGTTCGCCGTGCGCAACAGCGGCGCGATTGCGGTGGTGGAAGGCGTCGGCGATCACGGCTGCGAGTACATGACGGGCGGAACGGTCGTCGTACTTGGCCGCACCGGTCGCAATTTCGCGGCGGGAATGAGCGGCGGTGTGGCGTTCGTGCTGGATGAGTTCGGCGAGCTGGAGCAGCGGTGCAACAAAGGAATGGTGGAGCTGTCGCACGTGACGGATTTCGGCGAGCTCGAAGTTCTGCGCCGCCTCGTTGAACAACACGCGCGGTACACAGGTAGTGCGCGTGCAAAGCGGGAGCTCGGACGGTGGGATCGGGCGCAGCGGCTGTTCGTCGCCGTCGTGCCGACCGAGTACCGGAAGGCGCTGGAGCGTCGGGCCGACATCGCTACTCCTGCTACGGAGCGCCGTGGGTTGGTGATCGGAGAGGCGCGCCGTGGCTGATCTCAAGGCGTTCCTGACGCTGCGTCGCGCGACGCCTGGACGCCAGGCCGTGGAGGATCGTGTCCGTCACTGGCGCGAGTTCTATGGCCCGGTGCCCGAGGACGCGGTACGCACTCAGGCTGCGCGCTGCATGGACTGCGGAGTGCCCTTCTGTCAGGGCGATTCCGGGTGTCCCGTGCGGAACATCATCCCCGAATGGAATGGACTCGTCCAGCGCGGTGAATGGCGTACCGCGCTCGAGTCACTGCATTC
>Ga0209488_10001393_pt1 | contig 20587 bp, 40 predicted proteins | sample Rivendell_Oct201_8_FD_188349 | JGI IMG/M metagenome (GOLD analysis project Ga0209488, IMG submission 188349) | Vadose zone soil microbial communities from the Eel River Critical Zone Observatory, Northern California, USA -... | ecosystem: Environmental > Terrestrial > Soil > Vadose zone >...
TGGGGGGTAGGGTGCGCGCCTGACCGCGCACCGGAGCTGGCCCCGTGCGCTGAGAATCGAGGACTTCGAGTCGAGGCGCGAGGCGCAGGGAGTGTTACAATGTTACAGCGCATGTTGCTGTTACATGGAGTCTCAAGTAGCACAGGTAAGGGATTATGTATATATGTTCCCTACATTGGGCTCCGATACTTGCCCCAACTATACTAGACACTATTCTTGGAAACACACTTGACTTTGACACACTTGAGTTTGACATTCTCGGGGGTCAGAGTGTATGACGAAAATCTCCCCTGTCGAGGTAACAGTTACCATGCCTGAAACGACTGTCTCCATGCGTACCATGTTGGAAGTACTCTGTGCTGGACACCTTTCCAGTTACGTGCAATCGGACGTGAAAGATTGCGGTGGCATTATGTTGATCGGTGATCCTGCAACCCTTCGCAGTACCATGCTCAATGTGATGGACAGTCAATACCACAACGTGCTCTCACTCTCTGACATGAACGCCCGTTCTCTTGCTGAACTCCGTGGCCCCATCGCCAATCGTTCTATCCGTACGTTAGTGTTGCCGGAACTGGCGAAGCTCTATGAGCGTGGGAATCCGGGCACGGCGGAACACGTCATCGGGACATTGCGGGCGCTTGTCGCTGAAGGTTTTCGCGCAGCGAGCTTCGAGGATGCTCGCGTCAATCGCGTCGTCGCACGCTGTGTCGTGATGGGCGCACTCACGCCGACGTTGCAGATGAAGCACTTTAAGGATTGGGAAGACTCGGGATTCAATCGACGGTTTCTCTGGCCTGTCATCGCGCTCGAACAAGGGGAGATTATCGAGGAGTCCCGTGTGCTGCGCCGACTTCTCGAAGTAGAATGTCCCTCGTATCCGCCGATTCCAAACTCTGCGATTCCTGACGAGACCACAGAAGCCGAACGCCGTACGCTGCGGATGCTGGTGAAGCATCAGCCGGGTGGAAATCATGCCATGCACCTTGACCTTATGTCGCGCATGCTCGCGGTGCTGCGCTGGTGGTACAAGAAGATCGGGCGACCGTCCGATGAACCGATGGCGCGCATGCGGGAGTTTGCGCGCTCACTTGGACGGGAAGGTGGGCACATCGTCGTCGAGATGCGCGAATTGCCGGGACAGGCGAAGGTCAAAAGGCCAGCAAAGACGGGCCGGAAATGAGCTTGCGGGCGGTGCGCCGCATGTTGCATATTGTAGAAGCCGTTACAGCGTTACGAACTCCTCATGCGGGAGGCTTCAGTGAACCGAAAGCTGTTACAGGGCACACCCCTCGTTGCCGAGATGGCGAAGCGTGCGCGGCGGATCGAAAAGAAGTTGCTCGGTGATCCGCAATCTGACGTTGACATTCTCATCCCCGAACTCGCCGAGGCATATCTCGACGGCGCAATCTCCGCGATGGACGACGAGATCAAGCGCCTGCAAGATCAAACCGCAGATCAAGCGGCTGCCTCACGCCCACGCAGGGGCTCCAAGCCATGACGCGCATGCCCTCGAAGTGGCAGCAGGAACTTGCCGCGCAAGCGCGACTACGGAAGCTCATCGCGCAGCAAGAGAAAGCATTTGGGCAAGCGAAGCTTGACGAACTCAAAGCGCTGCGTGAGGGCGGCATTGGCTGGCCGTCGCGGGCTGGCGGTGCAATGCTGCGTGCCGACAAAGCGTGGCGTCGGATTCGTGTGCTGTTGCTCAAGCTGTACAATCGAAAGGTGGTCGCATGAAGGCGCTCCGTCGCTGGTGGGCATGGTGGTCGCGGGGCCTACTCGTCTATCGGTGGGTCAACACGACGCTGCACAATCAAATCATCAACGTCGGTCGAATCGAGCAGCCGATTCTGTTGCAGCCGATGGAGACGTTGGAAATCACCATTTATCCGGCGAGGGAACGGTGATTGAAAAGCATGGACGGCAGTTCGCGAGTCAGGCAGAGCTACGACGCTTTGAGTATCAACATGCGCCCAAGGAGGATGCCGTGAGCGCCATTCTTCAGACTGCGGCAGAAGTGACGGGCCTGACGCAGCAGGCCATCGAAAAGCTGCATGAACTGACGACGTATCAGTTGTCGTCGGCAGCGTCAACCCGCCATAAGAAGGCACATGAAGAAGTGCGCCGACTCCTCGTCGAGGCCCGCAACAAGGCCGCGTCCCTTACGCTCATCCTTGGGAAGGAAGGACTGTAGCATGTCACCGATACCGCAGGACGATCACAGCGATCACAAGCATTTCCTTTGCACGGGCTGCGCGACAGGGTTCTGCTCATCGCATGAGAACTACACGGACTTGAAGGACGGCGATCCGTGCCCAGAGTGTCACATCGCTACTGTTCGTGAAGTCGCCGTCATGCAACTGCCGCAGATGCCGAGCCTTGGTGCAGAGATGGCGGAAGGGATGCAGGGTATGCTCGACAAGCTCGACGAGCAGATGACGGCAGCCCGTGAAGTGCGCCTGCTCTCTGCTGCCGTGTTGCTGTACCCGTACATCACGCACGTCTTCCCGTCGCCTGAAGAAGCGGGCGCGGTCGCTGCCGGAAGCGAAATCGCCGATCCCGCTGTCTCACGCGCCTTGCGGTGTGTGGACGTGGCGTTCGGCATGGAGGCCGCGATCCGGGCGCGGCTCGACAAGGAGGCTGGTCTATGAGGCATAGGGCGCGGTATCGGCGTCGTCGGCATGTCTCACCGTGGGCTGTGCGAGCAGTTTGCATGACATGCAGGCAGCACAAGATGGTCGCCACGTTTGAGAAGAAGGCGGACGCGGTGAAGTACGCTCGACAACTGCGACGGAAGGGCTGGAAGTTCGTCGCGCAGTCGGAGTGGTAACATGGCACGACGGCCACGCCTGTATGATCCGCGCAGCGGGCATCGCATTGTTGCAGAGCGCCATCGCCAGTTACTGCGTTACAGCGTGCGCCAGATTGCCAAGTACGACGCGCTGGCCGATGACGCCGATGCCCGGCTCGAACGACTGAAGCGGCGCTCGTCGCAGATCGTGTGGGCGAAGCGCCGTGACCGTTACGATGTGCGCATGCGCTACTGGAAAGAGTTCAAGCGCACGCTCGAAGATCAGTTGCAGTTGCGCGTCGAGTATGAGGCCAAGTTCTCGTACACGGGCAAGATGAAAGAGAACGAGAATGATCGGGCGAACCTCAATATTCGGATGCGGTACTATGGGCGTGCGCCGTTGCCCACGGATCGGGAAGTGCGAACGGCGTTCTACAATTTGCTGCTCATGGGGAAAGCGCCGAAGGGATGGGAGTTCGCCGTTATCGACTGGCGCAACGACCGGAAATCGGATCGGGGCTGGCGACGTGGCACATGGCGCAGCGGTGGGTCGCATCCCGACGTGCGCGGGCGCGGCGCAGCGGTGGCGGAACGCACGGACGCCCGCAAGGCCGATTGGGCCGGGGACATGGTAGTTCACTCGACGCTGGAAGACTTTGAGACGCTGGTCATCGGGGAGGTAGAGGAATGAAGCAGCCATCGAAGCACTACAACATGCAGCATCCCGCCGTTGGGGCTACGCAATGCCCCGTGTGCCATACCAGCGCGGGGTTCCCGTGCGTCACGACACAGAAGGCGCGGTTGCCGTACGAGCGGACGGAGACACACGTCGCTCGCGTCAACCTGTTCGAGCGGGAGCAAAAGGCGCAGGACGTGAGGGCGGGCGAGTGACGCTCGAAGCGATCCGGTGGCAAGATGCAAAGGCGATGGCACAACTTGCCGCGCTGCGGTTCACGGTCGTCCGGTGGTACTACTGGATGGGCGACCATTACTGGACGATTGGCTAGTGAACGTCCTCAAATTGGACTTCGATTGCCCCACGCCCCCTGCCGATCTCTTGGAGCGGATACGGGCGCTGTTCAGGTGGCTTGGCGGACGGCCTGCGGTCGTTGGCGTGTGGCGGTCGAACAAGAAGGGATGGCATGTGCTCGTCGAGACGCGGGCCAAGTGGGCGCGTGATCCTGTCGCTGTTGTTGCGGCGCAGGCGATTCTCGGGAGTGATCCAAAGCGCGAGATGTTCAACCTCATGCGGGCGGTGAGTCTCGCGTCGAGGCCCGCGTTCTGGCGAGGGCGGCATCGCTGGAACACTTTCTATAGCCGCAAACTTCAGGGAGGTTGACGTGGGACAGGACACGATGATCGAGTTCAAGTCGGGCAGCCCCAAGCTGACGCCCGACATCATCGGCGCGGATGCCGCCGTGCTGACGATTCAGGAGTTCCGGCGCAATGTGAAGACGCGGATCGGCAATTCCGACGTGCTCGTCTTCGCGGAGTTTCCGGGGCATGGCTGGTACGTGAACACGACTTCGCTCAAGGCCATCGCCGAAGTGTACGGCCCGGACTACTCGAAATGGACGGGCAAGAAGGTGCCGTTGGAGAAGCGCAAGAGCACCATCGTCGGCAGCAGCAAGCCGACAGAGACGCTGTGGTGCGCTGGTGCGGTGTCCGCGAACGATCCGTTCGACCGGGCGCTGTGGGACAAGGCGCTGCGGGGTGCGCGGCGCGTGGCGAAGAAGTAGCTTCAGTCGAGTGCCGAGGGTTCGACTCCCTCGGTGCTCCATGTTGCCGTTGCTCGGAGAGGCGGACGAGATGCTGCCGCTGGCACTCTGAATCGGGGAAGCGCGCAATAGGTGTGACCGATCCTTCACGCGGGGTTCGCGTGGAAAGAAGATGCGCGTCGAGCAACGGTTCCTGTTCCACCTTCATGCGGGAGGGATTATGACTGGAATAGTTGTTACGCCGACAGCAACGGTGACGATGCCCGTTGAAGAACTCGCCAAGCTGGTGAAGCACGCCGATGGACACTACTTCTTCAACTTGCCGCGCACAGAGAAGCAGTTTCATCGCTGCCTGCGTATCTCTGACAGGTACTATGGCACCGATCCTACGTTCATCTTCGAGTACGAGGAAGACGGACGACGGATGGCGACCGTGCAACATTCGATGCGCGATCTATTCGAGACGTTGCCGCTCATGCGACAGTTTCTCGCGGAGCAGCGTGGAACGAGTCGGGCTGTCCCCGGCGAACTGATAACTGACGTGATCTCCCATCTGGAATTACAGAACATGGACGTGAGTCATGTCATCCCTGTCGAACTCATTCAGGCGCTCAGGTCGCTGTGAGAGACCTACGTGCCATTATCAACGGCTCGCTGACGATTGCCGCGTTCACCGATCCCGAGGCGCGGCACAGGGCCTCGTCGCCGCAGCAGGGCCTCGTAGAGATTCGTTTCCAGAACTATCCTCTTGACCCGGAGCACGTCGCGATGATGAACGACACGCTGTTGCAGGTCATCGAACGTGCCGTGGAGCCGCCAGATGCGAAAGTCTGATAAGACGCGCTCGAAGCAGGCCAAGGTGAAGACGCGGGCGGTGAAGCAGGCGCGGGTGTTGAAACCGTCGATCACGTTCGTCGGCGGCAAGTGGTACAACGAACTCGGGAAAGAAGTCCCGCGTCCGCCACGCAAAGACGCCGTGCCGATTCACTTCGCGCCAGCGCAGCAACAGGAGTCGTTACAGCGTTACGATGAGGAGACGTTCTACGAAAAGCTGGCGGGCTGTACGTGCATGAAGCCACAGCAAACGGGCCACGTTCCCGGCTGCGTGCATTTCGCCGACGCGCTCTACGTCTGCGAGCAGGCGGATCGACAGCACGTCGCGGCGCTAGCGAAGCTTGGCGAGACGACGATCTCCGATCTTGAACGGCGGCGCAACGACTTTGTGGAGACAGTGCCCGCGTGCCCGGATCAGATTCCACAGGGCGACGGGCGTCGGCGCTGTTGGCGTTGCCCGTACTGGAACCGTCACATGGATGAGACCCCGTTCGACCACCAGAAACAGGAGGCATAGCATGTACCGTCCGATCCATCGTCTCATCGCGGCCATTCTGAGCGTCTATCGGTACTTCCGCCCGCTGCGCTCGAACGCGCCCGCGTACCTCACCGAAGAACCGCCGATGTTTCGGCACGGGAACTCGAAGCGCGTGGCGAAGTCCGTCATCAAGTTCCGTCGCTGGCGCAGGACGCGGATGCGGATGCAGCGCGAGTCGCGGAGGATCAACCGTGCTGCGTAAACTCCTCGACTTCATCGTGCGCTGCCTGTGTGAATCCGGGTGCGTTTCATGGTGATCCGAAAGGTGCCCATTATCCTTGTGCTGGAACTCTATCCCGAGGGTGACGGCGGGTCGATGTACGCCAACATTGAGAACTGGCGTCCCGTGTCCGTGAACATCGCCATTGACCCTGAAGCGCGGACGTTCGCCGAAGGCGTGCGCCAGATGGTTGTCAAGGCGATGAAGAAAAAACTCCGAGGCCCGAGGCTCACATGATTACTGTTATCGGCATCATCGTTGCCTATCTACTCGTTGGCGTCATCGCGGGCACATGGGCATGGCTCGACCAAGAGTTCCCCGGCGAGAGTTACTGGCATCACGTCGGTGTGTTCCTCATGTGGGGCATGGGACTGTTCATCATGCTGAAGGATTGGACGGATACCAGTGATTAAGAAAGGGCGGAAAGATGTACGACGGCCTGCGAAGCCTGCGCGGAAGGTGCGCGTATTGGGAGAAGCGGATCGAACTCGAACGAGCGCCACAGCGCAGAAGGGAACTGGAACGGCAAGCGTGGGCCGAGGCCCTGCACCTAGCGATCCAGAACGGGCACAGCGCCTTGGGCATTACAGCGTTACACGAACTGGTGAATCATCTCATGGTGCAAACGGAACTGCGCCAGCATGGGGTCACACTCCCGCGAGACGTATCGCGCCAGCGGAAGTCGAAACGTGTCCGCGCTGCCAAGGGCGGACGTTCCAAGGGTACCGCTTGATTGCCGACGCGCCCGCGTGCGGGTGCATGCGCTGTGGCTTCGTCTTCTATCTGACGGAGCCGTGGCGATGAAACGGCGGCGCAAGACGGGCATGGCGCTGCCCAAGCAACGGAAGTGGAAGCTGCAACGCATCTCGTTCAAGACGCATCGCATGTTGAAGGACATGAAGGCACACACCGACGTTCCGATGTCGGAGTTCATCGAACGGATCGTCGATCACATCTACGGGGGCGGACTCATGGACATGCAGGCGCTGGCGTTCTTCGTGATCTATCTCGACGGCAAACCCGCGTTCATCGTCGCAGCCAAGGACGCGGAGACCGCCGAGAATGGGCTGCGGCAAAACATGCTCGGCCAGAAAATCGGCAAGGTGAAAGCCGTATCGCTGTTCGACGCGGACATCGACGACGCGCAACGCATCGGCATCACCGCTATCTTGTCACAACTAACACAGGTGGGCGCGATGTTGCAGATGTTACTCTCAAAGGGGCGTTAACATGGCAAAAAAGCTCGGTGGACAATCCGGTGGACGTTCCGGTACCCTCTCCGGTGAACATTCCGGTGAAGGGGAAGAAGAACAAGAAGGGGCACCAGTGCTCCTTACGGAATCCGATGAAGTGTATGACCACATCGAATCCCTGAAAGAGCGATACGGAGAAGGTGAACAGGGCCGTGTACAGGTGATGAGGCGCATGCCGGATGGTACGCTCGTCAGTCTTCCGTCACTCCCTGCGCTCACGTTCGATGTCGATGTTGTGGCGCAGCGATATGGCGGCGGACGCTACGAGTTCAAGTTCTACAAGGGGAAGGTGTTCCTCGGGCGGGATTCATTCACTATCGACCCGTCGATCAAGCCAGCCCCGGAGCCGCCCCCGGAGAGTGTGCGAATTGCTGGTGCGGAAGTTGGTGGTGCGCCATCGTGGCTCGCGGCGGTACTCGACAAGATGGGCGATGCGATCAAGGCAATGGCGGATCGGCCTGTGCCAACGCCACCGCCTGCGCCGAATCCAATGGAAATGATTCGCGCCATTGGTGAGACGATGAAGGCGTTGACGCCAGCACCAGCACCAGCGCCAGCACCAGCGCCCGGCCTCAAGGATCAGCTTGAGATGATTAAGAGTGTCGTCGATGTCGGGACGACGATCCTCGACGCTCGCGGTGACGGTGGGGGCGGCGGTGGATCGGGAGACGACTACATGAACACGGTGGCGAAACTCGCGGAGCCAATCACCGATCTCGTCAAATTGCGCGTGCAGCAGGAGACGGATCATCGGCGGCTCAATCCTGCGGGACGGCCTCGGTTGACGGTCTCGCGTAACGCTGTAACGGGGCCTGCTCCCGTAGCAGCAACCGGAGGACAACCTGTGATCGGCGTACCAGCGTGGCTCGTCGAAGTGCAGAAGTGGGTGCCGATGATCGTGAAGCGCGCCCGTGGCGGCAAGAGTGCCGAAGATACCGCGTTCTTCATCCTCGACGAACTGTCGGAGCCGACTGTGCAGGCGCTGGCCGCGCAGGCCGCGCAACCGGACTTCGGTGTGAAACTCGCGCAAGTCTTGCCCGCTGAGATGCAGAAATATCCCGAGTGGGTTACGGAGTTCATGGCCGCGATGCATGACTGGCTGTTCGGCGGCGACGAAGGTGCAGCGGAAGACGACGACGAGCCGCAGACGGACGGGCCTGTGGGACTCGGCGGCGACGACGACGAGCCCGTCGAAGTCGAAGCGGGCACGCTCGACCTTGAAGCGGAAGCGCGGCGACGGATGGCGGCGTTGCGCGACAAGCCCGAAGAAGCGAAGACGCCGGAGCCCGTACCTGTGGGATGATCGGCGTGTAAACATTGCTGGCTGAACGGAACGCCCGACGCTACCTTCAAGTGTCGGGCGTTCTTCTTCTCGGGGAGTCGCAATGTCGGTGATCCTCTTGCAGTCCATCCTCGGCGGTGACATGGGGTCGATGCAGACGCTGCAACGGATGCGGCGGCTGGTCAATCAGAGTCTCGCCGATCCACTGGTGATCGAACAAGCGCGAAGCATTGTCGAGAACGCGGGCGTCTTGGGCCGCGATGAAGTTGGCAAGTACTTCGCGATTCGGAACTGGATGGACGAGCACTTGGCCTTCATTCCTGACCCGCTCGGCGTCGAACTCCTCTCGACGCCGCACTACATGATCGACAAAATCCGCAACGCCGAGTTCGTGTCGGGCGATTGCGACGACGCGGCGATCCTCGGCGCGGCACTCGGCAAGGCGGTCGGATTGCGGGCCAAGTTTCGCGCCCTTGGATTCGTCACGAAAACACGGCCCTTCCAGCATGTTTACACGCTCTTGCTCGTCCGGGGTCAATGGGCGAACTTGGATACGACCCGCAGTCCCCAACGTGATCCGCCGAAGCCCACGCGGACATATGAACTCGGAGTGTAGCCCATGTACGAAGAAATCATGCACGGCCAGTACGGTGACGCTAGTGATCCGCTCGGCACGCGGCGACGGTACCTGTACAATGTCGTCGGTGGCGCGTCGTTCCCGTACACGCTCACGCGAGATGAAGGCGTTGTGCATTACGGCGATGTCGTCGTCAATAGCGATGAAGACGTAATCATCGCGAACAGTGACGCTTCGTTCGATCAGGTGCAGGACTCCTACGCGGACGACATGCTCACCAGCGGCGACGAAGGCATCGGTTTCGCGCAGGCGCGGCGCTTGAAGTCGAAGCTGCGCCGGAACAGGCGTCGTGTCACAGAGCGGGGCTATGCGGTAGAAGCTGACGCCCCGTACCAGTTCGAGGGCTTCAGCTTCAAGAAGATGTTCACGCATCCCTTCGGCAAGAAGTCGCTGTTCCAGAAAGCGGGACGGGCGGCGATCAAGGTCGCGCCGTATGTCGCGGGCGGCATCGTCGGCGGCGCGCTCATCAAGAAGGGCGTGCCCGCGCTGTTTCGCTTGGGGAAGAAAGTGATCGGCGGCAAGTCGCAACCGCAGCCCGTCGCCGTCGCAACGGAATCGCCTGCCGATGTGCCCGTGCCTGCGCCAACGGGATACGTGGACGCGGCGGGTTCGCCGATTCCTGCGGCCATTCAACAGGCCATGACGACATCGGCCTCGCCTATTCCTGCTGCTGCGCCAACGGCCAGTGAAGATGTCGCCGCACAAGCGCAAGACGCGGAGACCGTGAACACGATGGAGGCCGGGGTCGGCGCAGGGTTCACGATGCCAAACTTCAGCGATCCGAAGGTGCTGCTCACGCTCGCGGCGCTCGGTGTCTTCGCGTTCACGCAGTTGTCGGGCAAGAAGCGGAGCGGAAGCCGGAGCCGTAGTCGCCGGAGGCGCTAATGGCCTTGAACCTCGCAGTCCTGTATCAGCAGGGCGTGGACTTCCTGCTGAAGCAGGCCGCTGAATGGACGCGCATCCCGACACGGCTCAGTCGCGTCGAGTCGGCGCGCAGCATCGTCGAGCAGGCCGCATTGCAGAAGAACGACGTGGGCGTACTGGCAATGGCGCGAGCCGCTGCAACGGCGCTGCAACAGGTACGGTCGCTGTATGAGAACGGATCGGGGAAGGTGGCCGATGTCGTCGATCAAGTTCGGGCCTTGCCTCCGGGGGCGATCCCTCCGGTCTCGCTCGCGCCGAAAGCGGCGGAAGTCGTTGCCATCGTCGCGGCGGTCACGAAAGGACTCACGACGATTGAGCGCAACGTCGCATCGGGGGCGTCGAAAGTCCTGACGCCCGCGCAACTCGACACGCTGAAGCGTGGCGGGCTGGCGTTCCCGTCATTCATCGGCGAACAGGCGAAGACGCTGCTCAAGTACGCGCTGGTCGGCGTCCCGGTCTATTTCCTGCTGCGCCCGAAGAAGAAGCGGCGTCGGTAACGCTGTAACGGGGAGGGTTACATGTTCGTGCGCTATGGGCTCGGGGACGAGCTACAGGATACGATCACGAAGTACCAGCAGGCGCTGCACGACATCGCGAACGCTATCGCGTTGGCGAATCGTGGCGGGCAGCCTGCGGCGGCAGAGCAGTTGCGGATTCAGTTCAACGCGCTGAAGGCGGAAGTGGATCGGCTCGTCGCGCAGAAGAAGGGACAGGAAATGCCGTCGAGTCTGGCGCTCGGCATCGCCAACGTCGGCGAAGGACTGGCAACAAGCGTCCGCAATGTGGCGCTGCTCGCGGCGCTCGGCATTGGGGCTGCGATCCTCTTGCCGCCACTTCTGGCCCGGAGACGGTAACATGGCCCGCGATCTTCCAAGCAACCGTGACGACGTGATCGACTCGCGAGACATCATCGAGGCCATCGACTCTGGTGATCTCGACGAAGACGATCAGAAGGCGTTCGAGGAATTGGCGGAAGAAGCGGAGGGCTCGCCCGACTGGCCGCACGGCGAGACGTTGATCCGCCACGATCACTTCGAGGGCTACGCTCGCGAACTCGCGGAAGACATGGGGATGCTGAAGGGCGACGAAAGCTGGCCGCTGAATTGCATTGATTGGGAAGAAGCGGCAGACCAACTCAAGCAGGACTACTTCTCCGTGGACTTCGACGGGGTTGAGTACTGGATTCGGAGCTAACGATGAGCCTTCGTCACGACTATCCCGTTGGCACCAGCGTTGAACTGCATCCAGCGACAGACAGTTGGATGCGCGGTGACCGTTACGGCACTGTTGTCGGTTACGGGCGCGGAGGGGTGCGCCTCCGTATCAAGATGGACAGGTCGGGAAAGACGAAGCGGTTTCTTCCGAGAGATGTGATCGTTGTCGAGCGAAAGCTGAACGGGCCCCTCAAGAGTTTCGCGCAAGTCGGGCCGAACATGACGGTCATTGAACATGGGGACATCACGGCGCTGTACTCGTACGAGACGCCTGTCGCGTTGCTCGCTCCGGCTGGCGGGTACATGACGGAGAAGAAGTGGTCGAACACAACCTCGAAGCACATCAGCAAGTTCTTCGAGGCATACGGCTACGACAAGCGCGGAGCGCGGAAGCTGCCACAGGAGGACATCGAAGCCATCGTGCGCTCGGGAGCCGAGAGCAAGCATTTCCCAATCAACGTTGATCCGACGCCCGCCGAGAAGCGGGCCGTGTTCGAGAGTCTGACGCGGCGTCGTGGCAACCCTGCGGGCCAGTTGTGGTATCCGGGCGGTGTTGCCATTGGTCGATTCAACATGGGCGAGGCTGGCACGCGGTACTATGTCATTCCCGTCGAATCGACGCACGGGTGGGACTTCCCGACGCTCGTCCACATGTTCCCCGACAACCTGCGGCCTGACGGCCTTGCGTTGGCAGAAGCGCGACTCGGGTACGAGCACTCGGGACAGCAGGGCTATCACCTGTTCAAGGTGCGCGTCAACGGCAAGTGGTCGCGTCCGTTGCGGCTGCGGACATCGCTGACCGAAATACCGGGCGTCAAGTGATTCACTGGCTGTGGTACGGGCCGAAGCGTGGCGTCTACGCCAAGCCGCAGGCGCGTTGTGGCATGGCGGTATTACAGACGCAACTCTCAGGAAGCGAGCGACGGGTGACGTGTCCGCGCTGCTTGGAGATCATGCACGCGACGGAACCGGAAGGGCCGATCACGCAGACCCGTGACACGAATCCGGGCGTGCCCGACGAGGGGCCGATTGAGCACCTGAAGAACGCGGCGGCGATCATTCAGGCGAATCTCGAACTCGGCGAGAAAGACGCGCTGGTCGCGGACGATGCGCGGGCCGTGCTGGCCCGCATCCGAAAAGCCTTGCAGCAGCTAGAAGGTCGGCGTGTAAACATTCCCTTGTCGCGTCGTCGGAATGGTCGTAACGTTCGTCATCGTAGTAATCCGGCGCTCGCGATTCTTGGGCTGAACCCGAGAGTCAAGGCGAACCCTCGGATCGAAGACGCGACCATTGCCACATGGGCCAAGATCGAATACGTGCGGCCCGACGACCCGGACGGCAAGCGCATCATCCGGGTGCATGAGTTCAAGGACGGATTCGAGATCGGCTGGCTGAGTGACGGGAGCGTACAGTTGTCGCATCCGAAGCACGCCCTGTGGATGGAGGATGGAGAGGATTAGCAGTCGGTCGATTCACCACAACTAGAGCAGTACCTGAAACGGTTGAGCGTGCCATGCGGGGCCGCATACCCCATGTGTCGCGCTCAATCGTTTTTGGTACCAAGGAGACGCCGATGAAGTGGTTCGAGAATCCGCGCAGGAAGAAGCGGAAAGCACCGAAGGGCGGATGGAAGAAGCACATGGCGAAGCTCCGTGCCATGCGTGGCGGGAAGAAGAAACGTCGGAGCACACGTCGTTCAACCGGAGGTAGTCACATGGCACGGCGCAAGCGCAAGAGCAGCAAGCGGCGTAACGCGCCCCGGCGTCGGAGTCATCGGCGCGCACGGGCTCGTACGTCGGTAGTCGTTCGGTCGAACCCGCGTCGGGTGCGACGCTATCGGCGTCGGCACAATCCGCGCTTCTCGGTGAGCGGAATCATGGGGCGCGTGCAGCAAGGGGCCGTGGACGGTATCTGGATCGTCGGCGGTAAGGCCGTGACGAACGCGCTGCCTGCGCTCATCGGGCTCGCGCCCACGGGCGCACTCGGACTCGGCGTCAAGGCCGTGGCGGCAGTTGCTGCCGGATACATCTTCGGCATGGTCTCGGCGAACGCCGGGAAGCTCGCCACCGCATCCGGCTTCGCGTCGATCTACGAGCCGTTCATTCGCGGCATGAACATTCCGATCTTGTCGCCCGCGCTGGCGGACGATGACGACGGATACGGGTACGCTTCGTACCCGGACGAACTGTCGGGGGGCGTGAGTTCGTATCCCGACAGTGGCGTTGGACAGGAAGACGAACTCGCAGCGTACCCGCAGTACTAGACCCTGTGTCTCGGGCAGAGGCAATCAACTGTAAGTCCTCGTAAGGGGAGAAGGGAAGCAATCGTATGGCTCGCATGAGAGTGGTGGCGCGGACTCGTCCCGCGCTGGCCCGCGCAGCGAATCCGCAGTCGGCGAAAGAGCCAGAGGCGCTGCCGTGGGTACTGTACGATACGCAGGCGTGGACAACGGCACTCACGACCACGCAGACGTATTTCACGGCGGTGCAGAACGACAAGACGCTCGGCAACATGGAAGGGCCGGGCCAGTTGCCCGATCCGCAGTACTTCGAGGTTCACTACATCGGGTGCGACTTCCTGCTCCCCGAGCAGTTCCTCGTCGCCGCTGCCGCCACGGGGCCGATCACGGACATCATTCAGTTCCTGTTCACGCAGCGGGGCATTTTCACCTTCAACATCAGCAACAAGCGCGTGGGGCCGTTCCCGCTGTCGTTCCTGCACGCTTCGGGTGGCGCGACGGGATTCCTCGCCACGAACTCGGCGACGGTCGGCAAGCTGGAATACGCGAACAACGGCATCTTCGACGGCGGGTTCTGCGTCGGAGGGGCGTTGCTCATTCCGCCGAAGGTGTCCTTCGACATCACGGTGGCGCTGGCAGGCGTGCCGACGCTGACGAACACCCCGCTGAACGTCCGCATCTGGATGGCGGGAGCCCTGTACCGCAGGGTGCTGTAGTCGTAACGCTGTAACGGGTGCTGTTGCAGTAGCAGTAGCAGTCGCGGCAAAACTTGCCGCACCTGAGCCGAGGCGGGGAAGCATCCCGCATGGTGCTTCTCCCCTCGGCCAGCCCATAACATGAACGGTAAGGGGGCTTCACCGTGGCTAATCCTGCTGGTGGCCGTCATCGCGGAAGCGGTGGCTCGCCGATCCCACAGCCGCAGCCTGTGCTCGCGCCGAACTGGTTCCTCGGCCTCGTCCCTCGGGAGTTCTGGAACGTCAAGAAGACGTTCTTCATCTACGAAGCGGACTTCGTGCCGATTGCCGCGCTCGCGACGGCGACCGTGAACACGCAGATTCAGAACGACTCGCACTTCCTCGTTGTCGCGGCCTGCGCGCTTGTCACCGACAACACGGATGCGACCGTCATCAACTCGCCGTCGAACGCGAACGCGGCGGGCAAGTTGGTGCAGATCGTGGACGTGGCGGCGGGCTTCCCGCTGTCGCAAGTGCCCGTGCCGTTCGAGAACATGTTCGGCTCGGCGGCGCTGCCCGCGATTTGGGCGATCCCGAAACTGTTCCGCAAGGGCACGACCATCGCGACCCAAGTGCAGAACCTCATCAACGCGATCCATCGCGTGCGGATCAGCTATTGGGGCATCCGCATCTACCCCGGCGTTCCGGCTGAAGGGGTGTCCTAATGCTCCGTCCGCTCCCGAACTGGTTCCACGGGCTGTTGCCCGGCAGCCTCTGGCCGGATCGGCCTCGGGAGTTCTACGCCTACACCCTGAATCTCATTCCGCTCGCGGCAGGGGCGACAGTCACCACCGATGTCGTCTTCTCGAAGAAGACGGACACGATCATCTTCGGCGGGATGCTGTTGCGGACGACGACAACGGGCGATACGTTCTTTAGCCCACGGTCGGGCACATACGTCCGGGCGCAGATTCAGTTGTCGAACTCGGCGGCGGCGGAACTGTACACCGATGGGCAGATTCCCGCCGAGAATCTGTTCGGTTGTTGGGGGCCGATTATGGGGCCTGCGGGCTTCGCCAATGCCGGGGCCAAGCTGCCCGCGCTGTGGCCGCAACCGATCTATGTACGGAAGGGTGGCGCGTTGTCCATGCTCATCACCGACCAAGCGGCGACGGCCAGTCATTTCCGCGTCACGTTTTGGGGATGTCTGCTGTACGGGCAGAGTGAACGGGAGGCCGCATGACTACACCGATCTTCGCCCCCGGAGGCAAGGCGGGGATGGCTCCCGTTGGCGCGGAGAACTCGTTCGCGCCCCTCGACTGGATTTTGCAGCATCCGGCCACGCGGCGTTGGTGGGGACACGCGGAACGGGTCAACGTTGGTGCAGGCGAAGTCATCGACCCGGCCATTGATCTCTCGGATGGCTTCGAGGGCATCATTCTCCGCATGGTGCTCACGGGGAAGGCGCTCGGGTCACAGGGCGCGAACGCAGGCACCGCATGGCGCATCTACCTCGACCGTGTGGTGAGTACGCAAAGCCTGTGGACGTTCGGTGGCTCGCAGGATACCAGCGGGCGCTTTGACTACCTCTACGAGGGCGACGGGCTCGGTACGTCGTGGGGTGATCTCAACCTCTGGATTCAGGAGAACGCCATCGTGGAAGTCGGCATGAACAACAACGGCGGCACGTCCGATGCAATGGGCTGGCACATGTGGGGCGCGTACTGGCCGACGACGCTGCGCGAACAGTACGAGACATACCTGAAGGCCCGGCAGCGGGCGATGAGGCAGCCATGAGCAATCAACTCACGGGGTCGCAAGGGCCGATGATCGTCCGCAACGTGGCGGGCGGTTTCGGCGCGCAGCCTATCGGCACGTTGATCTTCCCGGCCACCGTCAACGTCGCCGATCCAGCGGCGTTGACGGACAACCTGTCGGCCATGTTGTCGGTCGATGCGAACGGGCGGTTGCGGTCGGTCATCACAGCGGCATCGGGCACTGTCTTTTCGGTGACTCCGGCCATTCTCGCGCAGTCAGTCGGACAGTCGGCGCGAGTCGTGGCTCCGGGCGCTGGCGCAGTCATTGCGACCATTGCCGCAGGATCATTGCCCGCAGGGACGTACGACGTACAAGCGAAGGGGATGCTCGACGCCGGAGCGCCTGCGGCAGCGGACTTGAACAACATGGAGTTCCGACGCGGCGCAGGCGTGATCTCCGCGTTGCAGATTCTGCTCGTCATCAACGTGTACGTGCCGTTCGTCATCTTCCGCATGGTGATGGATGGCGCGACCGCGTTGTCGATCAACGCGACGGGCGCAGCCACAGCGGGCGTCGGCTACAACGCCGAATTGCTCGCCACGCGGATTGCGTAGTACGCTGGCGCTACTGCTGGCGCTTCAAGGGGAGGAAGTCGGCATGCGATGGACGCGAGAGAACACCTACGATGCAGCGGTACAGCAAGCGAGCGCCGAGTTCGGTGTGCGCGTGCCGCTCATCAAGGGCGTCATCGGACGCGAGAGCGCGTTCGTTCCGAACGCTCGACGGGGCGAGCCGCAGATCGGCGATGCGTCGTATGGGCTCATGCAGTTGCTGTACTCGACGGCGAAAGGGCTCGGCTACACGGGCACGCCAGAGGGGCTCTACGATCCTGCGGTGAACATTCACTACGGCACACAACTCCTTGCACAGAACCTGAGCCGAGCGGGAGGCGACGAAGCGTCTGCAATCTCTGCATACAATGGCGGCTGGCGTCCCTCCCTCGGCTTCGGGGTACGCGCCACGCAACCGTTGCGCGTATGCTTGGCATGGAAGCAGACGGCTCCGCGTGATCCCAAGCTGCGCGTGCTGGCGCGGGATTGCGCGAAGGTGCAGAACGTCGCGGTCGGACAGTTCGCCAATCAACCGCACGTCGATGCGGTGCTGGCGAACGTGCAGTACTTCGAGCAGCAAGCTCTCGCGCCGGAGATTCCTCCGGCGACAGCGGGGGTGGCTAATGCCGGAACGGTCGCCGGGGCCTTACTCTCCGCTGTCCTGCTCGGTATCTTGTGGTGGCTGAAGCGGAGGCATGGCGGATGACCACGGGCATTGTCGCAATCATCGTTACCGTAGCGATCTTCGGCCTCACGCACACGGCGTTGCTGGTGCGATGGGGCACGCGGCTACAGTCACTCGTCGAGAGCCATGATCGGAGCCTCTACAGTGAACCGAACGGGCTCCATCGGTGGCGGCATGACATCGTAACGCCACGCCTGTATCAACTCGACGACATGTGGGAGCGCGACCAAGAGCATGAGAAGGCACAGAGGGAGCGCGACGAATGAGATACCTCGTCATGGATACAGCCCGGACGGCTCGCGTTGAAGTGGAGGCTACATCGGCGCGGCACGCAAAGGAAAAGGCGAAGCACCAGTTGCGGGGCTGGATCGGTGAACTCGAAGTGTACGTGAAGGACGATCCGCTGAAGGGGAATCGCGAAGGCACAGAGGAGTTCTTCGGCGCACGTCCGCCGATCATCCTGTAAGGGAGAGGAAGCACAATGATAACGGTTCACGAACTCTACACGGCGTTGTCGCAACGGAATCGCGATGCGGAAGTGACCGTCAAGAACGGCGCGATCTACGTGGGCGACGAAGCCCTGACGGAAGAAGACGCGAACGAGGCGGTGACAACCGTCCTTCAGCGTGAAGCGGTGGCGGACATGCAGGCGAATCACGATGAAGGCGAGGGCGCACATGAACCCGTTTAGGTTGATCGGTGGAATCGTCGGCAAGCTCTTGCCGATTCTCGGCGTCGTCGGAAAGGGGCGGGCCACGATCACGGGTGTCGTGGCCGCTGTCGCTGGCGTCGGCATCAAGCATTTCATCGGCGATGTCCTGACCGCCGAGAACCTTGTCGAGACGATTCGCGCCGTCGCCGACATCATCACCGCGCTCGGCACAGTGGTCGCCGCGTTCGGATTCGGGCGCAAGGCTGGCTACGCAGTAACCGGGGGGAGTTCCCAATGACGCGCATTTACAGTGTAACCTACGCGGAGCACTTGAGCTTCCAGCCCGAGGCGGTCGCGCAGCCGACAAGGAAAGACCCGAACGGGACGCTCGAACAGGCTCCCGTCGATGTGTGGCGTAACGGCTCGAAGGTCGTGGCTGTCACGGGGTGGGCGGAAGACGCCATCGACAAGGTGAAGGCGCTGCTCGAAGACAGCGCCGACGTGAAGGAAGGCCGCGTCGTGGAAATCGCCATCATCGCGGTGCATTTGCAGAACGAAGCGGAGTAAACCTTTTCGTAGAAAGGATGGGAATGTCAGCATGGCAAAGCGAAAGAGCGCGACGAAGCGCGCCCTGACGTATCCGTACTTCGAAATCTACGGAGACGGCAACGGGGAGTGGCGCTGGCGGATCAAGGCGCGGAACGGGCAGACGCTCGGCGATTCCGGTGAGGGCTATGCGACTCACTCGAACGTCGAGGAAGCGGTCGCCCGGCTGAACGATGTGGACTGGCCGCTCCGTGTCGAGGAGTCCGAGGCGGCAGCGACGACGGTTGCAGATGCCACGGGCAGCAGCGCCGTCGATCCGCGCAACCCGAGCGCACAGGGCGCAGTTCGCGGCTAAGAACATTCCCCTGCCACTAGGGAGTGGTGCCCGTAAGCCGCACGCAACGGCGGTGGCCGCAAGGTCACTATATGCGACGGCGACCAAGGTTCAAATCCTTGGAGGGGAGCCAAAGAAGAAGGGGCCTCAGAACATTGAGGCCCCTTCGACGTAACGCTGTAACGACTAGATCGACTTCAAGGCCCGCTGCACATCGGCTCGCGTGTAGCCGCGCTTCACGGGCTGACCCTTCCCCTTGAACTGCTTGCCGAACCGCACGGGCTTCGGCGTGAGATGGAACGTGTCGAGCAAGTCGGCCATCATCGTCGGGGTCAGGCCAGTGCCCCGGAACTTCCGCCACGGCGCAGTCGGCATCTCGTACAGGCGCTCAAGCGCGTCCGCCGTTGTAATCTGCTGCTCGGTGCCCATGATCTCGGCGAGATGTCGGAGCAGTACCAGCCCGTACTCCTCGTTCTGCGCCTGCTGCTCTGCGCCTGCGCCGTTCAACTCCGAGTACGACGTAGCCTCTGCCGTCTTCTCAGTCGCGATGTCCACGGCGATGCGCTGCAACTCGACGACGCGCTTCGGCGCGAATACCTGACAGAGCACGAACAACGGCGTCCACAGTTCCTCGTCGCGATCCGACGTGAGGAACGACAGCCCCGCGAACGAGTCGAAGGTGTCAAGCAGCACCTTCTTGTTGTCCTCAATCTGCGCCTTGACGGCGAGCCCAATCGCGTTGCCCTCGGCATCGGCGCGGCTCCACACGAAGCGCGTGAGCTTGTCCATCTTGTCAGGCGAGCCACGCTTCAAGCGGATCACGATGCTGCGGTCGCGCAGCGTGTCATTCACGTCACCGATCAATGAGAACGCCTTCGGGCAGTACGACGGCCAATGCTCCGTCTTCTTGTCCACGACACGCGGAATCGTTTGGCCGCGCCGATAGCCAGAGTTCATCACTTCGCGCATGATGCCCGCTGCTTCGCTCGACAGCCGCTCGGCCTCATCGAATAGCAGCGTCGGACTCTCGTCGCGGATCATGTAGAACATCGCCGGGCCTGTGCCGCCCGTCATCCATTGCGGATTCGACGCGGTGAACTTCAAGAGTTCGAGCAGGCGCGTCTTGCCAGCGCGCTTCGTGCTCGCGGTGATCGACAGGTACGGGAACACATCGAGTTCCGGCCAGAGGTAGGTGCCGATGATCCAGAGCGCGACGACGAAGCGCAGCCCGTCGTTCGGGAAGACCATGTACTGCGAGAGGTAGAGTTCAATCTGCGCGACAGCATCTTCCGACTGCGAGAGCACTGGTGCGTTCCGCATAACGCCTCCTGTAACGTTGTAACGGGTAAGCGACCCGCAGCGCACGATGAGCTAAATCCAACTCCCAAGATAACATGCCCGTCTGTGACGCGCATCACTAGCGTAAGTCGTGCTGCCACAGTAGGTTACAAGCATGACCCATCCCCATCAAGACGGCAACCACCTTTGCATCGAATGCGGCGAGCGTTGTACATGTGGCAACGCCGAAGAATGTCAGACATGTGCCGAGTGCTACTACGGTGAGAAGGAACATCTTTGCGTCAAGTGCGATGCCCCATGCGATTGCGACCAACACCCCGACGATTGCGAGAGGTGCAGCGACTGTCAAGCCGCGTCCTCGTAGTGCGCGGTCAGGCG
>Ga0209488_10001394_pt1 | contig 20585 bp, 14 predicted proteins | sample Rivendell_Oct201_8_FD_188349 | JGI IMG/M metagenome (GOLD analysis project Ga0209488, IMG submission 188349) | Vadose zone soil microbial communities from the Eel River Critical Zone Observatory, Northern California, USA -... | ecosystem: Environmental > Terrestrial > Soil > Vadose zone >...
GCAATACACGACCGGTCTCTATAAAGACGATGTTTCCCCGCAGCGATCCTCCGCTTCACTTCCATTCGCCAAACGAGGTCGTGCGCAAGTCGAGCGGCGAGCGAAACATAATCGCAGGTGGTCGCAGCGATCGTATCGGTCACCCCGATCAGTTCGAGCATCGCCATTGTGTGTCGCCCACGCATTAGAGAGCCCGGCAATGTCACGATTGGAAGATCGTGGATCAGGCTCTCCAAGCTCGTCACGCCGCCCGACCAGCCGATGCTGTCGAGGACAATGTCGCAGAGGCCCGCAGCAGCGACAAACCGCTGCTGATCGAGAACCGGCAGGACGACGCAGTAATCGGCGGCATCGAGGCCGAATACCGCGAACGCGCGATCCAGCCGTTTCCAGAACAGCTCCGTAACATGATCACCGAAGGGATATCGGATAAACACGAATTGGCAGTCGCCGACCTCGCGCGCGATCCGCGGAAAAATGCAATCATATTGCGGCAAGTATTTGTACAGGGACTGCGCGCACCAGAACACGGTGGCGCTCGATCGAAAGCCGAGTTCGGAACGCTCGATCGGCAGGGGCTCCAGGTCGAGCGGCTCGTAATAAATCGACAGATTGGGCAGCCGGATCAGCTCCTCGGTGTAATGACCCCGACCATCGGGCGGCTCCATCGCCGCGCTGGTGATAAAATAATCCAGGGTCGGAAGTCCGCTCGTGTCGGGATGCCCCCAGGCCACGCATTGCGTCGGTGCGAGGCGTTGCGCGGCGAGCCAGCCCGCCATTGCATCCATCCCCAGCTCGGGATAGATCAGGATGTCGGGCCTATCGGCGAGGATCGTCTCGCGCCATTGTTCAGCCGGCAGAGGCCCGCGAACGAAACCGTCACACAGACCGGCGGCCGTCGTGGTCGTCGCATCCCGCACGGTTCCCGTGTGATAGCCCATTACCCGGAATTTGCGGCGGTCGAGCTGGCTCACCCACCCCTTGATGAAAAGCTTCCACACCGTGTGCCAGCAGAAAAATCCGCAGACGATGCCGACCCGCACCGGATCCGCAGCTCGGTGCGGCGGCAGGGCCGGCGGGGAATACCTCTCGGCCATGACACGGCAGATCATCGCGCCGTAGAGCCCTTGGAGCTCGCGGTCATTTTGCTGCTGATATGCGAGGAAAAAAGGCTGGTTCGATCCGACCGCCGCCGCCAAGCCTCGCGTTGCGCCCTGCTGGTCGATGGTGGCGCATAACTGGAGCAGGCGTGTTCGATACGCCGCGCGTCGCTGGAGAATCTCCGACTCCTCCACATACAAAACCGGCAGCTCCGCCAGGCACAGGGCGAACCTAGCCGGCGCAAAATCCGGCTTTAGGGCAAGCGCCCTCTCCTGCTCCGCCACCGCCTCGGCGATCATGCCTTGTTGGCCAAAGATGAGGCCCAGATTGTGATGCGCCTCGGCCAGGGTGGGGTTGTGCTCGAGTGCTCGCTTGTGATGTGCCATCGCATCTTCGAGCATGCCGAGCTCTCTTAGGGCGACGGCGAGGTTCACATGGGCCGCAGCAAAGCCGGGACGGAGCTCCAGCGCCCGCTCGTAATGCGACACCGCTTCGTCGAACCTTGCCAATTCCGCAAGGAGCGTGCCGAGATCCATGTGCACCTCGGCGTTACCGGGCGCCAGCGCGACTGCCCGCTGGTAACACGTCAAAGCGGCTTGCAATCGGCCCTGCTCGACGCGGCACTTGCCTAGGCTCATATGCGTCTCGGCATGATCCGGCGCGATCGCCACGGCTTGCTCGAAATGCGCCGCGGCTGCCTCCCGATCGCCTTGCCGGCTAAGCGCGATCCCAAGGTTTAGGTGCGCCGCTGGGTAGTCGTGACGAAGCGCCAGCGCGCGCCGATAGCACAACATCGCCGGTTCCAGCTCGCCCCGTTCGGCGCGGATCGTGCCCAGGTTCAGCTGCGCCTCGGCAATATCGGGGCGGAGAGCTATTGCTCGCTCGTAATGCCGCGCCGCCCCATCGATCTCGTCTTGCAACTGCAGCACCACTCCGAGGGAGTAATGAACCTCCCCATTCTCGGGCTTCAGCGCCAGCGCCCGCCGGTAATGGGCGATTGCCGGATCGAAGTCACGCTGATCCTTCAGCACGTTGGCGAGGTTTACGTGGGCGTCGGCCGATCCGGGATCGAGCGCCAGTGCTCGGCCGATCAAGTGAACGGCGATATCGTTCCGGCCTGATTGGTGGGCGATAACCCCCAAAAAGTGCAGGGAACCGACATGCTTTGGGTCGATGGCGAGGATCTCTCGATAACCCTGCTCCGCTTCCGCGAGCCGGCCCGCTCGATGATGGCGCTGAGCCACCGTGAAAGCTTCGAGAATTGTCGCCATCGCGCGGAATATAGGCGTCCGTCCAAGGGCGAGCCAAATGTGAAAGCTCCTTCGACCGGTGGAGCCCCGCCCGCCATCGCGAATTAACGCTTCGCACCCCCCGGAGGTCTAGGCTAGAGGTAGCAGGGAAAGCGCGAATCTGCCGCGCCGGGGATGATCAACAAGAGGGATTATGGAACAGCGCTGGGGCCTGCCCCTCATCGCCTGGCCGTCCCGGTTGCGCCCAAACTACTGGGATTTGGTAGCGCTGCCGATGGTGCTCGGGGTGATCGCCCTGATCGCCTGGGGCGGCCTGGCGATGAGCGCGCGCTACCAGATCGGACAGGTTCTGGCGATCAGTCTCGACCCCTGGCGGTTGCCGGAATACGCGTTGCGCACCGTGCTGCGCATGGCTTGCGGGCTCGTCGCCGCGCTCGTTTTCAGCCTTGCCTACGCCGCGATCGCCGCCAAAAGCCGCCGGGCCGAGAAGATCCTGATCCCGGTGCTCGATATCCTGCAATCGGTGCCGATCCTCGGTTTTCTGTCGATTACCGTAACCGGGTTCATGGCCCTATTCCCGGGCCGTCTACTCGGCGTCGAATGCGCCGCGATCTTCGCTATCTTCACATCGCAGGCCTGGAACATGACGTTCAGCGTCTACCAGTCGCTGCGCACCGTGCCGTCCGAGCTGATCGAAGCCGCGCGCATGTACCATTTGTCGTCGTGGAAGCGGTTCTGGCGGCTCGAGGTGCCGCACGCGATCCCGTCACTCGTCTGGAACATGATGATGTCGGTCTCGGGCGGCTGGTTCTTTGTCGTCGCCTCGGAGGCGATCACTGTCGCCGGCCAGACCATCATGCTGCCCGGCATCGGATCGTACATCGCGACCGCCATTGTCCAGCGCGATCTTGCCGCGATCGGCTATGCAGTTGTCGTGATGTTCGTCGTGATCTTGTTGTACGATCAGCTGCTGTTCCGCCCGCTGCTCGCCTGGTCGCGCAAGTTCTTGGCAGATTCCTCGGCGGACGAAGATAATATTCGCCCATGGTTTCTGATTGTTCTACAGCGCGCCCGTGTGTTCGAGTTGGTCCAATCGGGGGTGCTCGAAGTCAATCGGATCATCGACAGTGGGCTCGCTGCCCTGGCCCGGCGGCGAAGAGCGGGGGTTGAGCGGCAGCCCCGGCCCGAATTCGAGCTGGTGTTCAACATCGCGCTCTTGGGGCTCGCCGCGGCCGCGGCGGTGTGGATCGTCGCCTTCATCCATGAGACGGTAGGCCTCTCCGAGATCGGATGGGTTTTTCTGCTCGGCGCAGCGACAGCTGCGCGGGTGTTGATCCTGATCGGCCTCGCCTCGCTGATCTGGGTCCCGATCGGGGTAGCGATCGGCCTGCGCCCACACTTGGCCGATCGGGTTCAGCCGATCGTTCAGTTCCTTGCCGCCTTTCCGGCAAATCTGTTCTTCCCGGTGGCGGTGGTCCTGATCTTGCGGTTTCGGCTGAATCCGCAGATTTGGCTGAGCCCGCTGATGATCCTCGGGACCCAGTGGTACATCCTGTTCAACGTCATCGTCGGCACCACGGCCCTGCCGCTCGAGCTCCAGCGAGTGGCGCAGAATCTGGGTGTCAGGCGTTTTCTGTGGTGGCGGCGGGTGATCCTGCCGGCAATCTTTCCGGCCTATGTGACGGGCGCCGTCACCGCAGCCGGCGGGTCATGGAACGCGAGCATCGTGTCCGAGGTCGTCCAATGGGGCGACACCACCCTTACTGCGACCGGGATCGGCGCTTACATCGCGCACACTACTGCCGAGGGCGACAGCGCCCGCATCGCGCTTGGCATCAGTGTCCTCTGCCTCTATGTGCTCGCTTTCAACCGGCTGCTCTGGCGCCGGCTTTACGACCTCGCCGCCGAGCGCTTGCGCCTCGATTGATGCCACACACAGGACGTGGGAATCCGGGATGACCGTTCCGCTGCTGCGAACCGAAGCCGTCTCCAAGACTTATCGCACGCCCGACCATCTCGGACGGCTGGTGCTCGACCACGTTGATTTTAGCCTGCACGACGGCGAGATTACTGCGATCCTAGGGAAATCCGGGTCCGGCAAATCCACCTTTCTGCGGATACTTGCCGGCCTCGTGCCCCCGAGCGAGGGCGCCGTCGAATATCGCGGCCTACAAGTAAGCGAGCCGGTCCGGGGTATCGCGATGGTATTCCAGAGCTATGCGTTGTTTCCCTGGCTGACGGTGCTCGGCAATGTCGAGCTGGGCCTGGAGGCGCTTGGTGTTTCCGGCGGCGACCGGCGGCGGCGAGCGGTCAACGCCATCGATCTGATCGGCCTCGACGGCTTCGAGAACGCCTACCCGAAGGAACTGTCCGGCGGCATGCGGCAGCGCGTCGGGTTTGCCCGTGCTCTCGTCGTCAACCCGGACGTCCTGCTGCTCGACGAGCCGTTCTCGTCGCTCGACGTGCTGACCGCCGAAACCCTGCGGGGTGATCTCCTCGATCTTTGGGACGACCACCGCATTCCGACCAAGGGGATCGTCATCGTCTCGCACAATATCGAGGAGGCGGTCGAAATCGCCGACCGCATCCTGATCTTCAGCAGCGATCCCGGCCGGATCCGTGCCCAAATCCCAATCGCTCTGCCGCGCCCGCGTTCCTCGGACGGCGCCGCGTTCCGCCAGATCGTGGACCAGGTCTACACCCTGCTGACGACCGAGCCCGGCCGCGACGGGCGGCGTGGGGCAAAGCCCGAACCCATCGGCATCGGCTATCGCTTGCCCGACGCCTCGGTGCAGCAGCTCGCAGGTCTGATCGATACTCTGACCGAGGCGCCCTATCACGGCCGCGCCGACCTGCCGCACCTCGCCGACGAGGAAAACCTCGTGATGGACGAGCTGTTTCCGCTGATCGAGACATTGCAGCTGCTCGGCTTTGCCAATGTCAGCGGCGGCGATATCGAGCTGACACCACTCGGCCGAGCTCATGCCAATGCCGATATGCTGGAACGCAAGCAGATCTTTGCCGAAGCCCTGCTGAAGCACGTCCCGCTCGCTGCGCATATCAGGCGAGTGCTCGACGAGCGTCCGGGCCACCGCGCCCCCGCCACGCGATTTCTGCGCGAGCTCGAGGATCACCTGTCGGAGGAGGAGGCGGAACGGGTGCTGGAGACCGTCATCAATTGGGGCCGGCACGCCGAGATTTTCGCCTACGACTACGATACCGAAGTTTTGAGCCTGGAGAATTTCTGAGCGCGGGCGCGCTCAGCTGCCCCCGTCGAAGGTGGTTTGAGCGAGATCGGCGCGGGCGATTTGGGGCGGAATGAGGCGGGCATAGAACGTGTCGCGCTCGGATTCGTTTCTTTCGCCGCTACTTGACCAGCTTCGCAAGGATTCAATCTTGACGAATGCCTCCTGACCGGCTGCGAGGTCGACATTTGCCGACTGGTTGGTATCGACCCCCCAGGTGGCGACCGCGATGTGATACTGCCCCGGCGCAACATCACGGTAGAAGGCGCTGCCCAGCCGCGAATACCCGACGTAAGCGTTGTTCATGCTTACCGCCGTCATATTGAGGCTCTCGGAGGGGATGAACTCGCGGTAGAACCAGACGCGAGCCTGGCCCGGCGGGATCGGCGGAATTGCGGCGGCGGTCGGGGCGGATGGCTGGGCACATCCAGTTGCTGCCACGAGCAGAAAACATACCATCACCGCCAAGAGAACGCTCTGCCCCGCCCGCGCCGACCCGCTTGAAAGGAAGGTGGGTTTCCTGCCCATGCAACAGCTCCCATTGCTCATATCACTCTTCCATATGGGTTCACGGCCCGGCCGATCGATATAGCCCGATTGGCATATACGGGCGTGTCGGGCTACACCTGCCCATTATCTCGTCACTTTTGCGTGAGCCAGGATGCGCGCGCTTCTACCGCTTGCACTGCTTTTCCTTGCCGCCTGCACCGAAGCTTCGGTGAGCCGGGTCGACAGCCGCACTTTCGTGATCGAGAGCGGGGGCATACCGGGAGGTTCAGAAGGCCCGAACCGACGCCTGGCAGAGAAGGTCTGTCCGAACGGTTATCGGGTGGTCGACCAGACGGTTCATCGCAACACTCCCGATCGAGCCCGTGATGAGCCTGGGGTTTTCACCAATTGGACGATCCGCTGCCTCTGAGGCCAGCGCCGCGGGCGAGGGTTCACCGCGGCCGCAAGGTCGGGAATGCGATCACGTCGCGGATCGACGGGCTGTCGGTCAGCAGCATGACCAGCCGGTCGATGCCGATGCCGAGCCCGCCGCAGGGCGGCAGACCATATTCGAGGGCGGTTACGTAATCCTCGTCCATTGGTTGCGCTTCCTCGTCGCCGGCGGCGCGTGCCTGCATTTGCGCCGCGAAGCGCTCTCGCTGATCCTGCGGGTCGTTGAGCTCGGAGAAGGCGTTCGCGATCTCCCAGCCATAGATGTAGGTCTCAAACCGCTCGACGAGCCGCGGATCGGTGCGGTCCGCCTTTGCCAACGGTGAAATATCGCGAGGAAATCCGGTGACATGGATTGGCTGGATCAGGGTGTCTTCGACGCGGGCGGCAAAAGCCGCCTCGAGCGCCTGCCCCCAATTCTCGCCGCCGGTCAGAGCGGCGCCGAGCCGGCCGGCTGCCTTGCGCGCCGCCTCAGCGGTTTCGAGGGCGAGGAAATCGACCCCGGTCGCCGTCAGGACGAGCTCAGCCATGCTGCGCCTGGGCCATGGCGCGGTGAGATCGATATCGATCCCGCCATAGCTGATCCGCAGCGTCCCGAGCACCGTTTGGGCGATGGTGGCGACCAGCTCCTCGGTCAGCTTCATCATCGCGGTGTAATCGACATAGGCTTCGTAGAGCTCGAGCGAAGTGAATTCCGGATTGTGCCGCGGCGAAAGACCCTCGTTCCGGAAACAGCGGTTGATCTCGAACAATTTGTCGGCGAGGCCGCCAACCAAGAGCCGCTTCAAATGCAGTTCGGGCGCGATCCGCAGATAGAGATCGATGTCGAGCGCATTGTGATGCGTCACGAAGGGCTTTGCCGACGCGCCCCCCGGTATCGTGTGCAGCATCGGCGTCTCGACTTCGACATAGCCGCCCTCGACGAGGTGGCTGCGCAGCGCTGCGACAACCTGGCTGCGCCGGCGCAAAGTGTCCCGGCTCTGTGGGTTCATGATCAGGTCGAGATAACGCTGACGATAGCGCAGCTCGACATCGGCGAGGCCGTGGTATTTCTCGGGTAGGGGCCGTAGCGCCTTGGCCAGGACGGTAACGGTGTTCGCGTTGACGGTCAGCTCACCGCGCGGCGTGCGCCGTATCAGGCCCTCGACCCCGATCAGGTCGCCGATGTCCAACAGCCGCACAGTGGCCAGCCCTTCGGGACCGAGCAAATCGCGGTGGGAAAAGATCTGGATCTTGCCCGAGGCGTCGTGCAGATCGATGAACATTCCGCTGTTGCGCATCGCCCGGATGCGGCCCGCGACGCGCACCCGATCCGCGGTTTCGACACCCGCAGCGAGCCCGGCATACCGTCCCTCGAGCCCGCCAGCCTCGTGCGTGCGCTCAAAGCTGTAGGGATAAGGATCGATCCCGAGTGCCTTCAGGCTGTCGCGCTTTCCGGTGCGGACGGCGCGCAGGGGATCCTCTACGTCTCGCGGCGGGCGCTCGTGATCTGTCATGGCCATCTCTCCCGTCCCAGCGAGAAATGCCCGGTGAGGGACAAAATTCCCGGTTTTTCCCGTTCCAACGGGAATTTTCGTCGATTCACCCATAAAACCGCCATTCGGCCGCGAAAACGGCGGGCTGAATCAAGACCTTGCGAGCCAATTCCCGTAGCAGCGCTAAACGGGAATTTGCACCGGCCTAATCGGGAATTAAATTCACCGAACCGGGAATTATCGCCAACAACGCTCGGACCTCTGCCTAGTCCCACCACAGCCGAGCACCACAAGAGAACGATAAACAGACACATCTCTGCGCCCCGCGGAATCCGATAAAACATCAATCCAACCGACTTGCGCGATCTTACCGCCAAACTTCGCTTTTTGTGCGGCGGATCAGGACAGGCGGGCGCATCCGGTCCGGGGTTACTTGTGGGGTCATCTGCAGACCGTCGTCCGGTCCCTAAACCCAGAGGTCAGTGCGAGCCTGTCGCGTCGAACACGATCTGATCGTATTCCCAGAGCTGCTCGATAAACCTGCGGGCCTGCTCATCACCAACCGCTCGCGCTGCGCCCCGCTGGATCTCATCGATTGAGCGGTTGCCGTCGATTGCGGCAAAGACTCGCTCCTGTGCCGCATCGATCGGGAGAGCGAGGTCGGGGTAGGTGTGGGCCCGATTGATCAGGACGGCCACCGAACCCGGGGGAACCCGATCCCGGATGCACAAGGTCCACGGCAGACGCAGAGGAACGTAGCCCCGCCAGGCATCACCCTCGAATGTGATCGGCGGGCTCTCGCCCACGCGATCGGCGCGATAGGCGATGAAGTTGTGCTTGGTCATGGTCCCGCGTAAAAGCTCGACCGTGGCGTGCTGCAATTGCGACGAAAGCGAGACGAGACGCGCGGCGTGTGGCGTACGCGCCATCGCGCCGCATTGCGGGAGATAGGGAGCCTGCTCGAACCAGCGCCCGAACGATATGCCGCATCGCTGTAGCCACGCATAGAGCTGCGGCACGGTGTAGGCACGATCCTGAGGGTGGAGCAGTGCATCGGCGAGTGCGTCCGGATTTCTGAAATCCTTCGCCCGCCTCGACACGCCAGCGATCGGATGGTCGGAAGATAGCGCACCGATCGTGGCGCCGAGGTCCCGCAACTCTTTCTCCGTGGCGCCGACCCCGAGCAGGCGGCAGTACTCCTGCATCATGGAGATGCCGGCACGCCCATATGTTGCATAGACCATCAGGTGCATCGCGCCATTGGGCGCAAGGACGGCGCGCAGCGAGCGAAGGCCGATATCCGGGTCGGGCAGATGGTGGAGCACGCCCGTGCAGACGATCTGATCGAACATCTGCCCGAGCTCCCCGATCTCCTCGATCGCGAGCCGATGAAGATCGAGGTTCCGCAAGCGATATTTTCGCTGAAGATCGCGCGTGCAGCTCAGACTAGTCTCGCTGAGGTCGATTGCCGTCACCCGGGCACCGGGCTCGCGCAGCGCGTGGATGGCAGCCTGGGAGGTTCCGCACCCGGCAACGAGGATCTCTCGATTAGCCCGCTGCTTCTCTGTCGGCCACAGCAGAAGAGACAATGCCCGACGCCGATCCGGGTTCCGATAGAGCTCGCGGTGCCGATCGAGGTTGCCGATCGGTGCCGGATACGGGTGGCTATCGTAAAAAGCGCGCACCGCGTCGGCCGGATCGGCGGGCGCTGGTGTTCTCGTCTCTTCCCGAGCCATGTGCGTCTGTTCGCGCCTCCGATTGCACACCGATTATTTCTCTCTCGCTGCGCGCGGCAGCGCTGTCCGGGGAAAGTCTCTTGGGCCCAAATCCGGTAGTAGACTGATGATATACAACGTAGAGCTGTTATGGCCGGACTTGTTCAGCACAAGGCCGGGCATGACGACTTTGGGTTGGCTCGAAACATCGATTGCACAACCGGCTTCGGTTCCTCGGACAGCCCCGCGCGCGCGGCGAGGGAGCGCACGGGGCGGCCGCCGGGGAACCCGAACGGCCGCCCCAATATACGGTTCGGCTGGGTTACGAGTGTTTGTTCTCCTGCAGCCTGCGGAGCACGTCGTCGAGGTTGAAGCTGGCGGCCTTCTGGCGCTGCGGATATTCCCTGAATGTCTGCAGGAATTCACCGATATAGGCCTGCGCCGGCACCAGCAAGTAGACGTGATCGACAAGCCAATCGTAGTAGGTGATCGAAGTGATGTCTGCCCGCTCGAAGGGATCCGTGCGGAGATTAAACATCTTTGGCACGCGAAGGGTGACGAACGGCTCGGACCAGACGCGCATCGTGCCCGGCTCCCGCTGTTCGGCGAACACGATCTTCCAATTGTCGTAGCGCAGTGCCACGACCTGCTGGTCATCGTTGCAGTAGATGAACGAGACCCGCGGGCTCTTCTCCGCCTGGCCGGTCAAGTACGGCAGCAAATTATGGCCGTCGAGATGGACCTTATACGTCATGTCCCCGATCGTGTAGCCCTTCAAGAGCTTGCCCGTGACATCCGCGTCGCCGGCCATGGCCAGGAATGTCGGCAGCCAGTCGTGATGGGCCACCATCTCGTTCGACACACTGCCCGGTTTGATCTTGCCGGGCCAGCGGACCACGCACGGCACCCGATAGGCGCCCTCCCAGTTGGTGTTCTTCTCGTTCCGGAATGGCGTCATCGCCCCGTCCGGCCACGAAAACATATTTGGGCCATTATCGGTGCTGTACATGACAAAGGTGTTGTCGGCGATGCCGGCATCGTCGAGCGCCTTGAGCACGGTGCCGACGTTCTCGTCGTGATCGATCATCACGTCGTGGTATTCGCTCTGCCAGCGGCCCGACTGACCCCGGCTCTCCGGCTTCACATGCGTGCGGAAATGCATATGCGTGAAGTTCACCCAGAGGAAGAAGGGTTGGCCGGCCTGCGCCTGCCGCTTGATGAAGTCCACTGAGCGGTCTGCAATGTCGTCGTCGATCGTTTCCATCCGCTTTTTGGTCAGCGGGCCGGTGTCGTGGACCGTCTGCTTCCCCAGCCTGCCAAAGCGCGGGTCGATCGTCGCGTCGTCCCTGTCGGTGGCCTTGCAGTCCAACACGCCGCGCGGACCGAACCTCTCGCGAAAGTGAGGAAAATCCGACCCCTTGGGGTAATCGGGCAGTTCCGGCTCTTCCTCTGCGTTCAGGTGGTACAAATTGCCGTAGAACTCGTCGAAGCCGTGCACGGTCGGCAGGTACTCGTTGCGATCGCCGAGGTGGTTCTTGCCAATCTGCGCGGTCGCATAGCCCAATGGCTTTAGCAGCGCGGCGATGGTCGGGTCTTCCTTGTGCAGACCAACGGTGGCGGCCGGCAGGCCGACTTTGGTCAAGCCGGTGCGCAATCCGTGCTGACCGGTGATGAACGACGACCGTCCGGCCGTGCAGCTCTGCTCGCCGTAGCAGTCGGTGAAACGCATGCCCTCTTGGGCGATCCGGTCGATGTTGGGCGTGCGGTAGCCCATCAACCCGTCGCTGTAGCAACTCAGGTTGGTCATGCCGATATCATCGCCCCAGATGACGACGATGTTCGGCTTGGCTGCCGTTCTGGATCTGGCCATCTCGATCTCCTTTCGTTGGTCGGGTGGTGTCGAAAGTGCTTATTGGTCTCGGTTGCTTGGCGTTGGGGCTAGGTGAGGCGGAACAACACGGCAAAGAAGGCGAAGAGGCCGATGCCGATGAGCAGGATGGCGACGGCAATAACCGGTGATTGCATTCCCTCCTTTGTCATTCCGGCGATCGGCGCAAACGATCCGCCCCACAGATAACGAACCGCCCAAAAGTACTGCCAAAGTGAAATGACAAGCGCCAGGATGCCGCACGAAATCAGCGCGAGCCCCAAATATTCCGGCGCGGTTGGGAGATAGGCGGGGCGGCCTCCGGGGATCGGTTGCAGGCGGTTCAAGTATTGGACGATCGCAAAGCCGAAACCGATCAGCGCGACGGCTGTGCGCAACCACGACATCATCGTGCGTTCGACGCTGAGGCGGGTGCGGATCCAACCGAAATGAGTGTCTGCCGTTGCCCTTACTTCGAACCTGCCCGCGCCTGCGGCGGCACGTGAATCTGTCATGCTCAATGCCCTTTTGCCGAAGGTTCATTCTGCGCCCTCACGAGATCCGGTGTGGAGAGGCGCCCCCCAGCCTCCGGCGCGCTATGCGTGTGGCCGGCCCGCGGATGATCACATACGGGACAAACGCGAACAGCAGAGCGACAATAACCGCCTCGGCCGGATAGAACCGCTGCAGCACGATGATCTGGTAGATCACATCCATCACGAGGCCGAGAACGATGATCCTGGCGGTCGCGTTCAAGCCCTCCTCCAGCCGTCCGACGCGCTCCTGCGGGTTGCCCAGCATGGTCCAAAAATACGGTGAGCGGCCGGTCCGCGCGTCCTTGAGGCCAGCCAGGATCGCGGCGATCGCCGCCATCAACGGCTGCAGGATGAAGCGGAACCTCATCGGCGCGTCTGTCCGCTCGATGAGCTGGTACCAGATGCGTTTGAAGGTTGCGATCGAAACGCCATACCACATGATGCCGGCGACGATCAGCACGAGGATGGACGCAATGACCAGTTTCGCCAGGAGGCTCAGTTTCTGTGGCTCGGCATCGGTCATCCCTCTGCTCTCCTTCGCCCGCCGTCAGGCTCGCACAACGCAGCGGAAGCCGACGTGACTCATCCCCGAATCGATTGGCTGCGCGTGGCGCGCCGCCGGGCGATAGCGCCGGCAGTAGTTGGGGGCGCAGAGAAACGAGCCGCCCTTCACGACCTTGCGCGGAATCTGCACGGAAGGGTTGCATTCGTCGTAGCTGTCGGCCTCACTTCCGCCTCTGGGATTTTCCGGGATGCAGCACGCCTTCGGCGCATCCGCAGTGTGCCGGGTCGAGAACCAATCCGCGGTCCATTCCCATACATTGCCGATCATGTCGGAGAGGCCGTAGCCGTTGGGCGGAAACGCGCCGACCGGCGAGGTTCGCGTGTACCCGTCGGCAGCGAGGTTTTCCTGGGGAAAGGCACCCTGCCAGGTATTTGCCATGTGACGGCCGCCCGGCGTCAGTTCCTCACCCCAGGCAAATTCAGCCCCGTCGAGGCCGCCGCGCGCGCCGTACTCCCACTCGGCTTCCGTCGGGAGATCCTTGCCCGCCCAAGCGGCATAGGCTTCAGCGTCTCTATAAGCGACATGCACGACCGGGTGATCGTCGAGGCCCTGGTTCGAGCGGCCCCGACCTTTCGGACGGCGCCAGTTCGCGCCGAATTCAAACCGCCACCATTGTGACCAGTCGCCAAGCTCGACCGGGTGCGGGGGCGGCGTGAACACCAGCGAGCCCGGCTTCAACATATGCGGCAACGCCCCCGGATAGTCATTCGGGTCGGGTGCCAACTCGGCGACCGTGACATAGCCTGTCGCCTCGACAAACCGGCGGAACTGGCGATTCGTGACTGGCGTGCGATCGATCCAGAATGAGCCGACCGTCGCGCGATGAACGGGCGCCTCTTCCGGATAATGCCGGTCTGATCCCATTCGAAACGTACCGCCGGAGAGCCGTACCATGTCCCGGTACAAAGGCGCCGCCCGGGTCGAATCATCGGCAGGCCGTTCACTCCGCACTCCAGAACTCACCAGTTCAGCCTCCTCTCATCGGGTCTCACAGCACAAGAGCGGGGCGTCCTTAACTGGGTCAACCGTGCCGTCCGCCGCTCAGCCGTATCCTTTGCGCAGCGTGCCGCGGAACAGCCAGTAGACGACTGCGGTGTAGACCGCAATCACCGGCAATACGAACACGCGACGACCGCTCCCCGGAACGTGCCGAAGGCGGAATGATTGTGGTCAGGGCTAAATCGGCGGTCTATTCACTTTCGGCAGAAATCCCGAAAACGTAACCGCCGAGGCCCGCCGCTACTCGCGCGGGCGGTGGAGCGTGGTGGTCTCCCAACCGTCTATCGCTGGCCTCGAGCCCGCGATTGGCAACCTAGTCGGCTCCGGACATCCGCTTAGGGTCATCCTGCGACCTCGCCGACCGCTCGCCGCTAGGCCGGAATGAGCTCGATCCCGGACATCCGGTTGCTGCGGCACTCTGCTGGTTTATGAGTACACCCCTACCTCACCCGACCGCCGCTCGCGAGACCGGGCTGGGCGCGAGATCGACGACCGTCTCATGGAAGCGCCGCAATGTGCCGTGATGACCGACGCTGACGATCGTCGGCCGCCAGGGAGCTTCCCGCAAGAGCCGGTATAACGACATTTCCGCCGCTTCATCGAGCGCCGAGGTGGCTTCGTCGAGGAAGACAATTTCGGGGCGCGCCAGCAGCACGCGCGCAAAAGCGACGCGTTGCTGCTCGCCGATCGAAAGGCGTTGGGCCCAGTTCTGCTCCTCGTCGAGCCGGTCGGCAAGTTGGGGCAGCCCGACCGCGCGCAGCGCCTCGACGAGGTCCTCACGTGGCAGTCCGGCGGCAGCATGCGGATAGACCAAGGCGTCCGCCAAGGTCCCGAGCGGCAAGTAGGGGCGCTGAGGCAGAAACAGGGAACCACCGTCCCCCACGCGGATGCGGCCTCGCCCGAAAGGCCACAGGCCGGCAATCGCACGCAGCAGCGTGCTCTTGCCCACCCCGGACGGGCCGGTGATCAGAAGCGGCTTGGCCGGGGTTGCGGACAGCGCAATGTCCGAACGCAACACTCCGCCATCCGGTAGATTGAGGTCGAGTGTCTCGATCTCGACGCCGATTCCGCCGCGTTCGATTTCGATCGGCTGGGGGGCTCGTCGTTCCGCCGCGATCTCGTTCATTTTCTCGCTAAACCCGGCGAGACGCTGAACCACCGCCTGATATTCCGCGATCTCGGTGTACGAAGAGATGATAAACGACAGCGATTCCTGGACCTGGCGGAAAGCCGAGGCGATCTGCATCAGGCCACCAAGCTGGATCACCTTGTCGAAATAGCGTGGGGCCGCCACCAGAAAGGGAAAGACGATCGCAACCTGATCATAACCGTAGGTGAACCAAGTCAGCTTTTTGCGACGCTTGATAATCCCCCACCAATTCGCGATGACCTGCGCGAAGCGGCCCTGGAAGGTGTCGAACTCGCGCGGCTCTCCGCCGTAAAAGGCGACGTTCTCCGCATTCTCGCGCAGCCTGACCAGGCTGAAACGAAAGTCGGCTTCGTAACGCTGCTGATCGAAATTGAGCCGGATCAGCGGATGGCCAATCCGCCGCGTCAGCATCGTGCCGACGACGGCGTAGATCAGCGCCGCCAGCACCATGTAGCCGGGAATATCGATCGACCGGTCACCGCCCAGGGGGATCGTCAGAGCACCAGACAGGGTCCACAGGATCGAGAGAAACGAGACAAGGGTGACAAAGGCACTCAGTAGGCCGAGCGACAAAGCAAGGGTTATCGTCGCGAAGCGATTGAGATCCTCTGAAATCCGCTGATCAGGATTGTCCGTCGTCGCCTGGTTCAGCTGCATCCGGTAATACGAGCGATCCTCGAGCCAATCATGCAGGAAACGATCGGTCAACCAACGCCGCCAGCGGATATGCAATATTCCCCGCAAATAGGAGGAATAGACTCCAACCACGATAAATGCCGATGCGAGCACCCCGAAAATCGCAAACTGTTTCCAGAATTCCGACCAGTCGTATTGCTGAAGCGCATTATAGAAATCATTGTTCCAATAATTGAAGCGAACATTCAGCCACACGGTAAACAGGTTTAGCGCGATCACGGCGGCAAGCAGCCCGATGGCCGACCATTTCTCGTCAGACTGCCAGTAGGGCCAAGCAAGGTCCCAGGCCTGGCGGAGGAATCCCCGCTTGGTCGCCGCCGCCATCATTACCTCCATTGATCTCGCCCTATCTGATAATACGATTTATGTTGCCCGACTCGTCATGTCTGCGTCCGTTCCCGAGCCGTTCGGCGCCGCGCTGCTGACGCGCGGCGTATGCCGCGCCCTGGAGCAGCTCGGCTATGCGAGCCTTGCCGAATTCCCGCTAGCTAACGGTCGGCGCGCCGATATTCTCGCGCTCGGCAAGGCCGGCGACCTCTTGATCGTCGAAATCAAGAGTTCGGTGGCTGATTTTCGCGCCGACCGCAAATGGACGACTTACCGTGATTTCTCCGACCGCCTCTATTTTGCCGTGCCCGACGACTTCCCGCGCGCGCTGATCCCAGACGAATGTGGCCTGATGGTGGCGGATTCGTTCGGCGCAGCCCTATTGCGCGACGGCAGCACGACGCCGCTCAACCCCGGTCGACGCCGCGCACTGACCTTGCGCTTCGCCCGCATCGCGGCGGCCCGGCTGCGCCGCTATCTCGACCCCGACGCCAACAGGCTCGACGGGATCTGATCTGCTTTTGACCGGAAATGGTGTGTCCATGAACCGACAGCAACGTCGCGCCGCCGCCAAACAGGGCATCGCATCCGGCCTCGGTGCAGCAGCGAGCATGGGAACCTCGTCTACCAAAATGTTCGAGGCGGCCCTTGGGTACTACAATTCCGGCCACTTTGCAGAGGCGGAGCAGTTATCTCGCCAAATTCTTGCCATCTATCCAAACCATGCCCGCAGTATTCATCTGATCGGTCTTTTGGAACATCACCAGGGGCACCCCGAAATCGCATTGAAGCGTATCGGGGAGGCGATCGCATTGAACGATCGGGTCCCCGAGTTCCACCACAATTTCGGCAACGTCTTGAGAGAAGCGGGCAGGCTGGAGGAGGCCGCGATCGCCTACCAGCGCGCCCTCGCTCTCAAACCAGACTTGGTCGACACCCTCTACAATCTGGGAAACGTCAGCCAAGAAATTGGAAGGCCGGACCAGGCGGTGGCCTATTTCGAGCGGGCGCTTGCCCTGAGACCCAGTTCGGTCGAGATCCTCAACAATCTCGGCACCGCCTTCCACGACCAAGGCATGCTCGACCAGGCGGTGGCGACTTACCAACGAGCCCTCTCCCTGCGACCCGACTCCGTCGAAACTCTAACGAACTACGCCGGCGCGCTTCGTGACCGGGGCGAGATAGACCGGGCCGTCGCCCAATATGAGTGGGCGCTTGCACTCAGACCGGACCATGTCGAGGCCCGCAATGGGCTTGGCATCACCTTGCGCGAACAAGGCAAGACAGAGGCGGCGATCTCTCATTTCGAGCGAGCGCTGGCTCTGGGACTGGATCAAGCCAAGACCCACAACAATCTTGCGATGGCGCTAGAACAGTTGGGCAGGCTGGACGAGGCTGTCGCCCATTACGAGCATTCCCTGGGCCTCGGGCCCAACCAAGCCGAGACCCACAACAATCTCGGCAATGCGCTCGAACACCAAGGACGGCTCGATGAGGCTATGGCCTCCTATGAACGGGCGCTAGCACTCAGGCCGGACTACCCGGAAGTGCATTACAACCGTGGGCTGCTGCTGCTGCTGCGCGGAGAATATGCGCGGGGCTGGGCCGAGTACGAATGGCGATGGCGCTGTAAAGACAATCCCGAAAAGCGCGAGTTCCGCTGCCCGCAATGGTCCGGAGAACCGCTCGGCGGGAGAACCATTCTGCTACACGCCGAGCAGGGGTTCGGCGATGTTATCCAATTCCTCCGCTATATCCCGGCGGTTGCCCAACTAGGGGGAAACGTGTTGTTGGCGGTGCCTCGCCCGCTGGTCCGAATCGCCGACAACCTGCCTGGCGTCGCCGCGGTGTTCTCCCACGGTGATCCGGTCTCCGAATCCGAACTCCATTGTCCGCTGCTCAGCCTGCCGCTCGCCTTCGGCACGGGGTTGGAGACCATCCCGAATTCGGTGCCTTACCTGGCACCTCCTTCGGACGCATCCGTCGCCTGGGCAGGACGCTTTTCGCGCTGCTCGGCGCTGAAGGTTGGTCTGGTGTGGTCGGGCAATCCCGCAAATCGGCTCAACACGACCCGATCGATCCCTCTGACGATGCTGGAAACACTATGGGGTATCGCAGGAGTCAGCTGGTTCAGCCTGCAAGTTGGCGAACAGGCAAGCGATCTCGCTCTCGCTCCGGAACAATCGATTGAAGATCTGTCACCGTTCTTGACCGATTTTGCCGAAACCGCGGCGGCGATTTGCCACCTCGACTTGGTTATCTCGGTCGAAACCGCAGTTGCGCACCTGGCGGGCGCGCTCGGCCGGCCGGTTTGGGTTCCGCTGGCCTTCGTGCCGGCCTGGCGTTGGCTTTTGGATCGCGAGGACAGCCCGTGGTATCCGACGATGCGGCTGTTTCGCCAAACGACCCCGGGCGATTGGGCGACCGTCGTCCGCGCTCTCGCCGATGCCTTGGCAAAGATGGCCGACGACCGGGCGGCTGCCGGCTGAACCGCTCAGCTGGCCAAGCGCGCGATTGTCGCTGTCGTGCTGTAGCCTGGCACGACTTTGGCGAGAAGCACCTCGCCACCGGCACTCTTGACCAAATCGGCCCCGACAACCTCATCGAGGCGGTAGTCGTCGCCCTTTACGAGCAGCTGCGGCCGGATCTCCCGAATGAGCTCGATCGGCGTGTCCTCCTCGAACACGACAATCAGGTCGACGGCAGCAAGCGAAGCGAGCACGGCCGCGCGCTCGGATTCATTCTGAATCGGACGTCTCGGTCCTTTGAGCCGCGCTGTCGACGCATCGCTGTTGAGGCCGACCACCAGCCGATCACACGCCGCCTTGGCTTGCCCGAGCAAAGCGACATGGCCAGGATGCAGCAGGTCGAAGCAGCCGTTGGTAAAGCCGATTCTGAGCCCATGGCGGCGCCAGCGAGCGACTAGATCGAGGGCATGCGAGCGCGGCACGACCTTGTCGGCGGCATGCAGATCCCGGCCATTGAGGGAGGCAATCAGCTCGCTCGCGTAGACGACAGCCGTGCCGGTTTTGCCGACGACGATGCCGGCGGCAACATTCGCCAGGCGCGCAGCATCGGTCAGACTAACGCCGGCGGCGAGCGCTGCGCCAACCGCGGCCACGACCGTATCGCCGGCCCCGGAGACATCGTAGACCTCGCGAACTTCGGTGCGTTGTACGTGGACGGCGCCATCGGCCGATACGAGCACCGAGCCTTCAGCACCGAGCGATGCAAGAACGGCATTGAAGCCGCATCGTTCGATAAGTGCGCGTGAGGCCGCGACGATCTCGCTCTCGGTGGCGACGGGCATTCCTGTAGCGTGGGCGAGCTCGCGGCGGTTCGGTTTCAAGAGATCGGCGCCGCGGTAACGGATGTGATCACCGCCCTTGGGGTCGACGATCACCCGCGCGCCGGCCTCGGTCGCCGCCCGGATGATCTCAAGAGCGACGCCCTCGGTCAGCACGCCTTTGGCGTAGTCCGAGATGATGACGACGGGATGATCCTCCACAAGCTCGCAGGCGAGCCGCAGCAAATCCTCGCGGATGTAGGGGTCGAGCGGGATCGCGCACTCGCGATCGGCCCGCAAGAGCTGCTGATTGCCGGCTATGTAACGCGTCTTTACCGTCGTCGTGCGTTGAGGTTGCACGAGAACGTGGGCCTCGGCCCCATCCTGCGCTTCTACCAGACGCCCGATCTCGCGACCGGCCTCGTCATTGCCGACAACGGAGATAAACGAAGAAGCCGCCCCCAATGCCCTGAGGTTCCGCATTACATTGCCGGCCCCGCCGAGGGTCTTCATCTCGCGCTCGATCCACAGCACCGGGATCGGCGCTTCGGGCGAGACCCGCTCGACCTGACCGTAAACGTAGTGATCGAGCATCACGTCACCGATGCACAGCACGCGCGCCGTCATCAACCGGTCGATAATGGGAAGGAGATCGCTGTTGTTAACCATCGGGCAATTCTTCATTGCGGAACCTGCACCGTCTTTTGACGGCACCGGGAACCACCTGCAAGAGAAATGCCGCGAGATTTTGCCCGCTATTGCCCGAAACGCGCACGTCCGTCGCGGCTCCTCACCGGTGTCGCCGCAGCAGCAGGTAGATCGCGCCGGAACCTCCGTGGTGCGGCTGGGCCGGTGCAATCGCGAGGACATGCCGCCACAGCTCCGGTTCCTTCAGCCACCGCGGAACCGAACTCTTGAGCACCCCCGGCCCGCTTGGGCCGAGTCCCCGCCCGGTGATGACGAGAACGCAGCGCCGTCCGGCATCGCGCGATGCCGCGATAAAGACGGCAAGTTCCCGATGTGCCTCGGGCTGGGTCAGTCCGTGCAGATCGAGGCGTGCTTCGATCTTGTGCAGACCACGCTTCAGCCGCTCAGAATTTGCGCGGTCGATCCCGGAAAACTGGTCGAGTGCCGCGGGGATGTGCGGCGAACTCGACTGGTGCCGCTCAGCTAGGCTCGGTCCGGGCTCCGGCACGTGGATTGGCACCGGTAATACCGGTGTGATGCGACCGCGCAACGGCCGCGCATCGCGAATGACTTCTTGCCATAAGGCACGATCATTCCCCGGGCGCGCCGCGTTGCTCGTCGTCTTCGACACTTCTCGTCGCCTGACCATCTTCGACCAGAACTATATGGAGACGCCGGGGTCCGTGCGCACCGAGCTCGATGCGCTGCTCGATGTCCGCCGTCCGCGACGGACCGGTGATGAAGTTG
>Ga0209488_10001397_pt1 | contig 20551 bp, 16 predicted proteins | sample Rivendell_Oct201_8_FD_188349 | JGI IMG/M metagenome (GOLD analysis project Ga0209488, IMG submission 188349) | Vadose zone soil microbial communities from the Eel River Critical Zone Observatory, Northern California, USA -... | ecosystem: Environmental > Terrestrial > Soil > Vadose zone >...
TTCGACGGGCTGCTGCGGCTGGTGCGCTTCGGGCTCGGCGGCACGCCCGGCGACGGCCGGCAGTTCGTGTCGTGGATCCACGACCGCGACTTCGTACGGGCCGTGCAGTGGCTGATCGCGCACGACGAGCTGGCCGGGCCGGTCAACCTCGCCGCGCCCGGACCGCTGCCGTTCGCCGAGTTCCTGCGGGCGTTGCGGCGCGCGTGGGGCACGCGCATCGGCCTGCCGGCCTGCCGGTGGATGCTCGAGGTCGGTGCCTTGCTGTTGCGCACCGAGACCGAGCTGGTGCTCAAGAGTCGCCGCGTCGTGCCGGGGCGGCTGCTCGCCAGCGGGTTCGAGTTCGACCTGCCGGCATGGCCGGCGGCGGCGCAGGACCTGTGCCGGCGCTGGCGCGAACGCGCTGGACGCTGAACCCGCGCGGTCCTGCATGCGTGCGGCTTCGCGAGCCGGCTCGCCGAACAGGCGTTCTGCGCTCGATCCGGTCGGAAGAGATTCCGCCGCCACCGGTGCAGCGTTGCACGTGGCGTGCGGCGCGCTACAACCTCCGCTGTTGCCGCAGGAGAGCGTGCGGCTGTGTTCCGTTGCCCAGGAGGACTCATGAACCGTATGCCACGGCGTGGGATCGACCGCTGCCCCGGGATCGGGCAGCTGATCGACCTCACCGACGATGCGGGCGCCGACGGCAAGCGGTTGCTCGACACCGCCGAGGCGGCGATCTTGGCGCTGAAGAAACTGTGGGCGCAGCTGCCGAGGGTCGGATGAGCACGACCGGCAGCGAGCCCATGCGCGTCCTGGTCGCCGTGCACGGCATCGGCGACCAGACCGAGTTCGGCACGCTGCAGCAGCTCGTCAACCTGTGCCTCGGCCAGATCGGGCTGCCCAGGGGCGTGCCGATCGGCAAGCTCCATTCCAAGCTGCGGCCGCCGGCAGCGGACCAGCCGGCCTGGGCGGAGCTCGCCGCACTGCCGGGGCTCGGTTTCGCCGAGGTGTTCTGGGCCGACATCGGCCGGCAGAGCGAACAGTACCGGCTCGAAGAGCCGGTCCGCTGGGTGGACACGATCGTCCAGCGGCTCGACGTCATCGACAACCGTGTGCCCGCGGCGGCCGCCAGCGGGCCGTCGTTCGATCCGCAGCGCGTGCAGTACGTGCTGCAGGACATCGCCCAGTGCATCCACCTCGCGCGGCTGCTCAACCGCGGCTTGACGATGCTGGGCATCGGCAGCGTCGATCTCGACCAGGCACTGGTGCGCTACCTCGGCGACATCCAGCTGTTCGCCGAGTTCGCGGCCATGCGCGCGGACATCATGGCCCGCTTCCACGAGGTGCTGCGGAAAGTCCACGCCGCCGCGGCCGATCGGCCGCTCGAGATCCACGTCTGCGCCCACAGCCAGGGCTCGGTCGTGGCATTCGTCGGACTGCTCGAAGCCTGCGCCTGGCAATCGGGCTGGCTCGAACACGTGCACAGCTTCATCACCATCGGCTCGCCGATCGACAAGTTCCTGATCCTCTGGCCGGAGTTGTTCGCGCCGTTCGTCGGCAGCGGCAAGGGCGATCTGCGCGGCATCCGCTGGCGGAACTACGCCGACCTCGGCGACCCGGTCGGTTACGAGCTCGACACCGCGAGTGCCTATTGGCCGCTGGTGCACCCGCGCTTGTTTGCGGCCGGCGCCCCGGTGGATCACCTGTTCCGCCGCTATGTCGTGCCGGGCAAGGCGCACGTCGATTACTGGAACGACCAGGGCGTGTTCGCCGAATGGCTGGTCCAGGACGTCCGCCAGCGCGGCCCGGTGATCGTGCCCGGCAACTCGCTGCTGGCGCTGCTGCTGGCACCGCTGCTGCCGTTCGCATTGCCGCTGGCGTTCGCCTGGGCAGCCGCCCACTCGATCGGCGCCGCGATCCAGGCGATCGATCCGACGGCGGTGTTCGACCTGCCGCGCGTCGCCAGCACCGCCGTGCTGATCCATGGCGCCGTCGCCCTGTCCGGCGCCAGGCACGTGTCGACGCGCCTCTTCTGGACCGTGATCGGCGCGCTGCTGTTCGGCGCCGGTGCAGCGGCGACGATCGCCGCGTTCTCGACGTTCCACCGCTGGGCGGCGATCGTCGCGGTCGGGATCCTGCTGCTCGGCGCCTTGCTGCAGTTCACGATCGACCTGCTGCGGCAGGCGGACACCGGCCTCTCCCGGCCTCGCGGCCGTGGCCAGCGCCGGGTCATCACCTGGATCACGATTGCCGTGGTCGTCGCGGCAACGTTCGCGATCGTCACCTATGGCCGGCCGGCGGGTGAAGTGTTCGCGCAGGGGCTGTTGGTCTCTATCGGCATCCTGTGCTGGGCGTTCGCGGTGTTGACCTGGGACCTGGCGGTGGTCTGGATCGACTACGTGTCGAGGTCGCGGCACCTGGAACTGCTGCGAAGCCATTGGCGGATCCCGGGCCGGCGGTCCGCCGCGGCCGCGACCGCAGACGGCGCGGATGCCCGGCCACTGCCGCCAAAGGCGCATGTCGCTGCAGCCAGCAGCGCACCGCGCACCGGTGTCTGGTGGCTCGACCCGCCCGACCCGCAGCCCATCGGCAGCACTCCTTGGTGGGTGTCCGGAGCCGTCCGTGGTGATCCCCGTCCCCCGTTCCACGCGTGAACCTCGAGGTCCGTCATGAGTGATCGCCGTCGCCTGCATGCGTTCGTCCCGTTGGCGCAGCTCGTGCTCCTTGCCGCCGTCGGCTGCGGCTCGCCGCCACAACCGTTCGTGTCCGATGTCGACGCCGTGGCCATCGTCGAGCGCAACAGCGCCGATGCGTTCATGAGCCTGTTCGATCGCAGTCGCGACGGCGAGGCGTTCCGGACCTTCGACACCAGGATCGCCACCGCGCGCAGCCGCGCCGACCTGATCACCACCTGGCGCACGGTGCCGGCCCTGGTCGCGAAGGGCGCCGACTTCCTCGGCCAGCAGGTGTTCGCCAAGTCGATCGCCGAGCATCGCTGGCCCAAGGATCGCGCGCCGGAGACCATGGAATCCGTGTTCGTCGAGGGGGTCCATCTCGGCATCCGCGACTTCCTGGTCGGGAGATGATGCCATGCCACCGCGCATCGGTCTGGTCCTCAGCGGCGGCGGCGCCAAGGGCGCGTTCACCGTCGGCGCGCTCAAGGTCGTGCGCCAGAAACTCGGCGTCGACACCTTTCCGGTCATCTCCGGCACCAGCACCGGCTCGCTGATCGGCACGCTGCTGGCGATCGACGACTGGTCGACGCTGGTCGACATCTACTCGAACGTGCAGACGCAGAACATCGTCAATCCGCACCATGCCCTGGTGGCGGCGATCGCCGGACCCGAGGCCGTGCTGTTCGCCGCCGCCGTCCTCGGCGGCCGCGCGATCTACGACACCACGGCGCTGCGCGCGACGATCGCAGCCAACGTCGACATGCAGGCGGTCGTCGATGCCTTTCCCGAGACCCTGCTGATCTACAACACCGTCGACCTGCAGACCGGCCGCAGCACGCCGTTCGCCAACCGCGACTTCGGCAAGAAAGTGCTGCTCGAAGCGCTGCTCGCCTCGGCCAGCATGCCGGTGCTGATGGATCCGGTGCCGATCACCGTCGATGGCACCACCCACCAGTACGTCGATGGCGGCGTCCGCGAGTTCCTGCCGCTCGGCGCGCTGTTCGCGAGCGACATCGAGGTCGACCAGATCATCGCCATCTCGACCGCCCCGCTCGAAGCCCGCCGGACGCCGGCCGACTACGACAAGATCACCGACATCCTGGCGCGCACGGTCGACCTGCTCGACGTCGAGGTCGGCGCCAACGACTACCAGGGCGCCCAGCTCTACAACGCCATCCTGAAGATGCTCGAGAACGCCAAGGCTGCCGGGCTGTCGCGGTCGGCGCTGCTGCAGGGCATTCCCGACGCCGTCAAGCCGACGATCAAGGACAAGGTGTCGATCCCGATCACGGTCATCGCGCCGAAGGACCACCTGGACCTGGACTCGCTCGACTTCGACCCGGCCGGCATGCGGGCAGTGATGGCCCTTGGGCTGGAGGCCGCCAAGACAGCCCTCGCATAGCCGATTGCGTGCGCCGATCTACGCCGGCTCATGACGGCGCTGGAACCAGGGGCGCCGCAAGGACCCGCGTCCGAGGGCAACAGGATCGCCGGCGACCAGCACGAGGTCGGCGTCCTTGCCGACCTCGACCGTGCCGATGTGATCCGAGAGGCGCAGCTCTCCGTCAGCTGTGATGGTCGCGCCAGCCGGCTCCGTCACTTCACCACGAAGTTCACCAGCTTGCCCGGCACCACGATCTCCTTGACCACCGTCTTGCCGGCGAGCTGTGCGCTCACCGCTGCGCGTGCCCGCAGGAGCAGCACGTCGTTGCCGGCGCCGGCGGGCACCACGGCGTGGCCGCGCACCTTGCCGAGCACCTGGACCACGATCTCGATCTCGTCGTCGACCAGCAGCAGGGGATCGACCGCCGGCCACGCGGCATGTGCGAGCAGACCCTGACTGCCGAGCCGCTCCCACAGTTCCTCGGCGATGTGCGGCGCGAACGGCGCCAGTACCTGCACGAATCGCTGCAGCTGATGACGCGACAACACCTCCATCCGTGACGTCACCTCGTTGACGAAGATCATCATCGCCGCGATCGCAGTGTTGAACGCCAGCCGCTCGATGTCGCCCTCGACCTTGGCGATCGTCCGGTGCAACTGCTTCTCGAGCACCGGATCGCCGGTGCGGTCGGCGCGCAACCACTGGTGCACGCGTCCGCCCGCCGGGTCCTCGGGCACGCACAGCCGCCACACGCGGCCGAGGAAGCGGTGCACGCCGGGCACGTCCTTGGGATTCCACGGCTTGCTGTCGGCCAGCGGGCCCATGTACATCTCGTACAGCCGCAGCGTGTCGGCGCCGTACTCCTTGACCACCTCGTCGGGGTTGACGACGTTGCCATACCGCTTGCTCATCTTGGTGACGATGCGCTTCAGCGGCTCGCCGGTCTGCGCGTGCACGAACGTGTCGCCGCTTTCCTTCACGTCACTGGCCGGCACGATCGCCGAGCGCGCGTCCTCGAAGGCGAAGCTCTGGATCATGCCCTGGTTGTAGAGCTTCTGGAACGGCTCCTTGTCGCGCACGAGCCCGAGGTCGTGCAGCACCTTGGTCCAGAACCGCGCATACAGCAGGTGCCCGACCGCGTGCTCGGTGCCGCCGACATAGAGGTCGACCGGTAGCCAGTAATCGCTCGCCGCACGGCTGCAGAACTCGCGGTCGTTGTGCGGGTCGCAGAAGCGCAGGAAGTACCAGCTCGACCCGGCGGCGCCGGGCATGGTGTTGGTCTCGCGCTGCGCCGGCCGGCCCCTGCTGTCCACGGTGTTCACCCACTCCACGGCGCGGAGCAACGGCGACTCCGGCGTGCCGCCGGGTTTGAAATCGTCCATCTGCGGCAGCTCGACCGGCAGCTGTGCGTCGGGCACCAGTTCGATGCCGTCTTTGGTGTGCAGCACCGGGAACGGCTCGCCCCAGTAGCGCTGCCGCGAGAACAGCCAGTCGCGCATCTTGTAGGTGACCTTGCTGGCACCACGGCCGCGCGCCACCAGCCAGTCGATCACCGCGCGCTTGGCGGCGGCCACCGACATGCCGGCGAGATCGAGCCCGTCGGCAGTACGACATTGCGGAGCGAACGGCACTTCGTCGGCACAGCACAGCTTGCCGGTGGCGACTGCCAGATCGAACGCGGCATCGCCGGTCTTCGGCGCGAAGATCGGCGGCACTGGCAGGCCGAACTTGTGCGCGAACTCGAAGTCGCGCTCGTCGCCCGCGGGCACGGCCATGATCGCGCCGGTGCCATAGCTCTGGATCACGTAGTCGGCGATCCACACCGGCAGCCGCGCGCGCGCATCACCGGCCGAGAACAGCGGGTTCAGCGCCCAGGCACCGGTCCACACGCCAGTCTTGTCCTTGGCCAGATCGGTGCGCTCGAGTTCGCTCTTCTGCGCGGCCGCCTTGGTGTAGGCATCGACGGCGGCGCGCTGCGCCGGCGTGCTGATCTTCGCCACCAGCGGATGCTCGGGCGCCAGCACCATGAAGCTGGCCCCGAACAGCGTCTCCGGCCGGGTGGTGAACACGCGCACCTTGGTGCCGCCATGCCCGTCGACGTCGAACTCGATCTCGGCGCCGTCGCTCCTGCCGATCCACTCGCGCTGCATCGTCTTCAGCGACTCCGACCACGCGAGCGGCTCGAGCTCGGTCAGCAGGCGCTCGGCGTACTCGGTGATCTTGAACAGCCACTGCCGCAGCGGCCGCCGTTCGCACGGATGGTCGCCGCGCTCGCTCCTGCCGTTGACCACTTCGTCGTTGGACAGCACGGTGCCGAGTTCTTCGCACCACCACACCGGCGCATTCGATTCGTAGGCGAGGCCGCGTTCGTACAGCCGCTTCCAGATCCACTGCGTCCAGCGGAAGTAGCCCGGGTCGCTGGTGCCGAACTCACGGTCCCAGTCGTACGAGAAGCCGAGCCGCTGCAGTTGCCGCCGGAACGTCGCGACGTTGGCCGCGGTGGTCTTGCGCGGATGCGTGTTGGTCTGGATCGCATACTGCTCGGCCGGCAGGCCGAACGCGTCCCAGCCCATCGGGTGCAGGACATTGCAACCCTTGCTGCGCTTGTAGCGCGCGACGATGTCGGTGGCGGTGTAGCCCTCCGGATGGCCGACGTGCAGGCCGGCGGCCGACGGGTACGGGAACATGTCGAGCACGTAGTACTTCGGCTTCTTGGGATCGAAGCCGGGATCGCCGGGGTTCGGCGCGCGGAACACCTGGTGTTCGCGCCAGAACTGCTGCCAGCGCGGTTCGATCGCGGCGGGGTCGTAGGTCTGCTTCGGCTCGGACATCGTGGACCTTGGGGGCGGAGCAGTATGCCGAACGGCAGTGGCGGTCTCCATGGCGAGGCACGGTGGCGTGCCGCTCGCACTCCTTTCCGCCTTCCGCTGCCCGGCTGCACGCGATAGCGTCCCGTGGGATCAGAGGCATGAGCGGTCCCGCCGGAAGAGCACGCAAGCGCGCGGCGCCAACGCGACGTGCCGCCGTGGCGCCGCCACTGGGCCATCCGCCGGTGCAGGCGACGCTGTCGACCGCGGATCACGCCTTGGCATTCCTGCGCGCGAACGGCGCCATCCTGCTCGCCGACGGTGGACCGGAGCGGCCGTCGATCGCGCGTGCCGTTGCCGGCACGGCAGTGAAGGGCAGCTGGTGGAGCCATCCACGGGCGCGGCTCATCTTCCAGCTCGCCGAGCGACTCGAAGACTCCGGCGAGGCGATCGTGCTCAAGCTCGTCGACGGCAAGGTGACCTTCCTCCATCGCCGGCTCTGGCCGGCACTGTTGCGCGTCGTCAGCGATCCGGCGTTCCGCGCGGCGGCCGAACGCGGACTCGCGGTGGGCGCGCGCAAACTGCTGCAGCAGGTCCGCGGATGCGGCACGCTGCGACTCGAGCACAAGGCGGGCCCGGCGAAGAAGGTGCTGGAGGCGCGGCTGCTGGTCCTCGTCGGTCAGGAGCACGGCCCGCGTGGCGCGCACCTCACGGTGCTGCAGACCTGGGATACGTGGGCGACGCCGGCGGTGCGCCGCGAGGCCGACGCGCTCAGTGTTGCAGCCGCGCGCGCCTTGCTGGCCACGTGCGGCGCCGAGCCGGGGCAGAGCGTCGAGGTGGCGGCACCGGGTAGCAGTCGAACGCGGGCACGGCGAACGCGGTGGAAGTGACCTGCGCCGGTGCGCGAGCAGCACCGGGCTGCAGGCTCCGGTCTTGGCGGGGGTCGGCGCTCGAGCCAGCAATTCCGGGTTGCCGTGATCGCTTGCGGCTCGATGCAGTTCACGATCCGACGACTTCGGAGAAGTGGCTGTGCGTCATTTCGACTCCGGCCGCATAGGCTGGCCCACCCGATTCCGAGAACGGCACACATGAGCGAAGGCACCCTGCTCCAAACCGGCCGACGACAGTCGCCCCGATGCATGAACACGTTCAATGGCGCCGCGGGGTCGAACCATGCCAGCGCTGCGCTGCCTGGTTCCTGGCCTGCATTGGCGCTCGTGTTCATCCTGGTCGCCGACTCGCTGCGCCCGCAGGACTCGGCGGCGGCTCCAGTCGTCGTGAAGACCGGGAAGCACTATGTCCTCTCCTGTCACGGCGGCGACGAGCAGCTGGCGCAAAAAGCACTCGACGCTGTGGAAGCCGCGTGGCCGATCGTCATCGGCGTGCTCCATCGAACCGACAACGCGCCACCGCAGCCTTTGCCCGTCCACCTCTATCGCACGATCGAGGGATATGAGGCCGCGGACCAGCAACTGACCCAGGGTAAGTTCCAGCGCAACCTCGCCATGACGGACTGGGCGACCAGGAGCGCACACGTGGCCCTGCAGCCGCCGTGTTCTGACGAAGCGCTGCGCGCCATCGGTTTGCCGGGGCAGACCGCTGTGCTCCTGGCCTGGGAAGCATGTCACCTTGCCCGCCACCGCCTTTGCCCCACTTTTCCTGACCACCCGCACTGGTTCGAGGACGGCTTGGCGTCGTGGGTCGCGAGTCAGGTGCTCGAGAACCTGTACCCGAGCGGCCGCGGCGATGCGGCACCGTTCTTCACCACGGCAATGGCCACTGTGCAGCGACTCGAGCAGGATGCGAGGCTGCCGTCGGCTACCCATGTCCTCGCCGACCACATCGACGACCTCGATTTCAACGATCGCTATGCTGCGCGCGAGGTGTTCTTCCGGTTTCTTTGCGTCGACTCGAACAAGGACAAGTTGGGCAAGATCGTCGATGCAATCGTCAGGACCGGTGGCGGCAGCAAGTACCGGGAACAGGTCCTCGCGGCAGCGACCAAGATCCTCGGTACGACCCTCGACAAGGACTTCGCCCAGTTCGTCGACGGCTTGAAGCCGGGCTGGCAGGAGGTCTTTCGCTCGCTGACCGTCGCTGGTCAGCAATGGACCCAAATGGCCTTCCCTGACAAGAACGCCATCGCCTGGAACACCGAACTCGTGAAAGGTGGCGGCCTATCGGTCGCCGGTGACTTGCGCATCCTGCCCGGCGAAGGCAAGCAGTTGAACTTCCTGTTCGCGCGCACGGACGCCGGGTTCTATTCGATCGCTTTCACCGCCGACGTGGGCTTCACGGTGTTCGACTATCAGGCGAAGACCAACAACTGGGCGGAGATCGGCAACGCCAATGCCCCTGGGCTGCGCCTCGGCTATGGCTCGACATTCGCAATCGCCGGCACGGGGCAGAAACTCGTGGTCCACCTCGACAAGCTCGAGTGGACGTTCCAGCTGCCGCGAGCCTTGCCCCCGGACGTCCAATGGGGCGTCGGTGCCCAACAAGGTTCGGCCGGTCTCTGGAGCGACATCAAGGTCGGCCCCGCCAGGAACTGATCACCCGCGCTCCTGGTACACCTCGCGCGTGTCGTCGTCATACGAGAACAGCTCCGCATAACGCCCCCAGCGGATCGCCTCGTCGAGCTGCCCCTGCGCCGCATCACCGATCGTCGGCCGCAGCCGGTCGAGGAAGTACTCCGCCGCCACGCGGCCGTTGTCGTCCTCCTGCAGCGTCTCGTGGATCCAGCCCATCGTCGGATTGCGCAGCACGCGCGCGGCGACGATCTCCTTGCGCGCCGGGATGCTGGCTTCGGCGAACGTGCGGCCGAGCGGCGCCAGCAGCAGGTCGTCCTGCTCGACCTTGGCGAAGCCGAGCATCGCCGCGCTCTCGACCACCGGCAGCAGTTCGTCGAGCGACAGGCCGAGTTCCTTGCCGAGGCGCGACAGGTCCATGCGCCCGCCCTCCTGCGCCAGCCGCTCGGTCAGGCCGGCGACGGCGTTCGGCCGGCCGCTCGGCAGCGGCCGCGCCATCGGCACGCGCGCAGCGGCCTTGGCCTCGGCCTCGGCCATGCCGCTGCCGGCGACCAGCGCGTAGACCTTGTCGACCACGCTCTGGAACGCCGTGTCGGTGCGCACGCGCGGCTGCCGCAGCGACAGCTCGAGGCTGGCGATCACGTGGCCCGGGTCCTTGCCCATGATCACGATGCGGCTGCCGAGCAGCACCGCCTCCTCGATGTTGTGCGTCACCATCAGGATCGCCTTGGTCGGGATCTTGCGCCCGATCCACAGCTCGAGCAGTTCGCCGCGCAGCGCCTCGGCCGACAACACGTCGAGCGCCGAGAACGGTTCGTCGAGACACAGCAGCTCCGGCTCGCTGGCGAGCGCGCGGGCGAAGCCGACCTTCTGCCGCATGCCGCCCGACAGCTCGCGCGGATACGCCGACTCGAAGCCGTGCAGGCCGACGAGATCGATCAGCTCCAGCGCGCGCGCCTGCCGGAGCCCGCCGGCGATGCCGCGCGCGCGCAGCGGCAGCGCCACGTTCTCGAGCACCGTCAGCCACGGGTACAGGGCGAAGCTCTGGAACACGATCGTCGCGTGCGGATTGACGCCGACCAGCTCCTGGTCACGGTAGCGCACCTCGCCCGAGGTCTGCCGCTGCAGCCCGGTGACGATCCGCAGCAGCGTCGACTTGCCGCAGCCCGACGGTCCGAGCAGGCAGACGAACTCGCCTTCGCGGATCTCGAGGTCGACGTTGGCCAGGGCCGTGTACGTACTCGCGTTCGTGCGGTAGCACTTGGCGACGTTGCGCACCGCGAGCAGCGCTGCCGGTCGATCGGGGTCGGGCATCGGGTTCACTCCATGCGATAGCGGGTTTCCGCGAGTCGGTACAGGCGCCGCCAGAACAGCCGGTTGAACAGCAGCACCACCGCTACCAGGCTCAACGTCGCCGCCAGCAGCAGCCGGTCGTCACTGACGTCGCTGGCGCCGGCGATCAGCGCGCCGATGCCGGTCGTCGACAACACTTCGCCGCCGACGTGCACGCGTTCGGCGACGATGCTGGCGTTCCAGGCGCCGCCGGCGGCGGTGATGCAACCGGTCACCAGGTACGGGAACAGCGCCGGCAGCAGCAGCGTGCGCCAGCGCTGCACGCGCGACAGCTGCAACAGCCGCGTCGTCTGCAGCAGATCCTGCGGGATCGCGTTGGTGCCGGCGACGACGTTGAACAGCAGGTACCACTGCGTGCCGAGCGACATCAGCCCGACCGCGCCGAGATCGAGCCCGCCCGGCACGTGCGCCAGCGCCAGCAGCACCGCCGGGAACAGCGCCGTCGCCGGGAACGACGCCGCGACCGACACCACCGGTTGCACGATGCGCGCCAGCCTGGGACTGAGGCCGATGGCGACGCCGAGTGGCACGGTCCACAGCAGCGCCAGCACCAGCGAGCACAGCACCCGCCCGCCGGTCGCCAGCAGAGCCACCCCGATCTCGAACCAATCGCCGACTGGCAGATCGAGCAGGAAGACGACCGCGCGCAGGCCGCCGTACACCACGCCGCCCAGCAGCAGCACCACGACCACGCGCAGCACCGGCGACGCGCGCGCCGTCGGGTCGCGTTCCGGCGAGTCCACCGGCCGTTCGGCGGCGCGCCGCGCGGCGCGGGCATCGAGCGCCGCCAGCAGCGGGCGCACCAGGTGCTGCCCGCACAGCCGTACGACCGCCGAACGACGCAGCACCACGAGGAACCACGAGGTCGGCAGGTCTTCGCCGGCGACCACGTCGAGCTTGAAGCGCACACAGAAGGCCAGCAGCGGCCGCCACACCAGCTGGTCGAGCGCCACGACCAGCAGCACCAGCGTCAGCGCACCGGCCACCAACGCCCGCTGGTCGCCGGCCCCGGCCGCCGCCTGCAGGTACGAACCGAGGCCCGGCAACCGGTAGTCGCGCACGCCGACCGTGAACGACTCCGCCGCCATCAGGAAGAACCAGCCGCCGGCCCAGCTCATGATGCTGTTCCACACCAGGCCGATCGCGGCGAACGGCAGCTCCAGCGTGCGGAAGCGCAGCGACGCCGGCAGCCGCGCGACCGCCGCCGCCTCGCGCAGTTCCTGCGGCACCAGCGTCGACGACTGGTAGTAGCTGTAGGTCAGGTTCCACGCCTGCGAGGTGAAGATCAGCACGATCGACGCCGCCTCGGCAGCGATCGCTTCGGGCAGCAGCGCCGACAGACCGAGCAGCACGATCGGCAGGAACGACAGGATCGGCACGCTCTGCAGCACGTCGAGCACCGGCAGCAGCAGGCGTTCGGCCGAACGGCTGCGGGCCGCAGCGCCGCCATAGGCGAGCGAGAACGCCAGCGACAGCACATAGGCGGCGGCCATGCGCGCCGTCGACAGCAACGCGTACCACGGCAACGCCCACAGCGACAACGACAGCTGCGGCCCGCGCACTTCCGCCGGCGCGCGGATCGCAAGCCGCAAGCCGGCGTACAGCAGCGCCGCCAACAGGCAGAGGATCAGCGCGTCGCCACTGCTGAACGCGCGACCGGTACGGAGCCGCGCGCCGAAGTCGAGGATCCGCGGCGCCATCGGCCGGGCAGCATAGACCTGCGCGTGCCGAAACCAGCAAGCCTGCCGGCGGCCGGCGCGCGCCGATCAGAACACCCGGTAGTAGCCGAAGTGCGTGAAACTGCCGGTCACCGTCGTGTCGAAGTGGACGGCCTGCACCCACAGCTGCAGACCGCGCAGCGACGGCGAGAACGGGATGTTGTAGGTGCCGGTGACCGGGATGCCGACGCCGATGCCGACCAGCACGGTCAGCATGTGTCCGGACCTCCGGTCCAGCCAGAACTCGCCGCCGAGGCCGGGGAACGTGAACGGCGCGCCGGTCGTCAGGCCGTCGGCCACGGCCGCCGCGCCGATCTCGCCGGGCCGCACCGCGAGGTCGATCTGGAACGTGCTGCCGATGAACAGCTGCGGGTGCACGTGGATGTCCTCGTCGATCTCGGCGACGTAGATCTGCGGTTCGGGATCGGTGGCCGAGGTGCCGGCGCACAGCGCCAGCGTGGTGGTGGCGGCGTCGATCGTGAGGCCACCGGTGGTGGCGCCACCGTTCAGGAACAGCGGCGTGGTCGAATCGGCGAACAACACCGCGCCACCGTGGTTCGGCACCATGCCGATGGCGGTGGCGCCGGGCGTGATCGGACTGGTGGTCTCGAACACGATCTCTTCGCTGCTGTTGCCGGGGTAGAACGGACGCAGATGGATGCCGCCCTCGTCGGCCAGGAAGTCGACCGTGCCGACGGTGTCGATGCGCGCGATCTGCGGCTCGTTGGGGTGCGCCGGCGACGTCATCGCCACGACGAAGTGGCTGCCGGTCGAGGTGACCCAGTGGGCGCTCTCGGCCAGCTGGTTGACGGTCTTCATCACGATGAACGTGTTGGCCGCCAGGTCATGGCGGTCGAACGTCGCCGGCACCGGCGTCGAGCCGGTCCAGTGCCGCAGCAACAGGACGCCCGTGAGGTCGATGTCGACGTCGTCGATCACGCCCGGCCGGTTCAGTACGTCGACCGGCGCCGCACTGCCGTTGACCGGCAGGCGGAACACGAACGACGTGCTGGTGGCGGCGTCACGCCGGGTGCCGAACAGCACCTGACCGAGCGCGTCGATGCACCACAGCTTGACGTCGCTGCCGGCGACGGCAGGCGCGATCGTGGTCGGCAGTCCGCCGGTGACCGGCACGCTGAGGATCGCGTTGCCGTCGGCGAAGTACAGCGCGACGCTGCCGAGGCTCCACACGAACGACGACAGGCTGTTGCCAGCACTGCTGTGCAGCAGCGTCTCGCTGATGCCGCCGCGGTCGACCACGCCGATCGAAGTGGAGCCGACGCGATAGGCGACATGGCTGGCGTCCGGGCTCAACCTGGCGTCGGTGTGCGCGCGGTGGCTGCTGGTGATCTGCGTGAACTGGGCGACCGCGGCAGTCGTCAACAGGACGACGGCGGCGCTGCAGCGATGGAAGGTGTGCATGGTGGGAGCGGCGAAGGATACCGCGCCGACAGCAGCGGGATGGGACCGCCGCGCGCCGGCTTGCGGCCGATCGGATCGTCGTCACCGACGCGTCATCGGCACGGCTATGCTCGCCCCGATGCGCGCGCTCAGCGAGAACCAGTTCCACACCATCATGGCCGCATTGGTCGTCGGCTCGCTGCTGCTCGACCGCGCCGCGCCCAAGTTGCTGCCGACCTGGAGCCCGCCGCTGGTCGGCGTCATCACCTTCGCCCTCGGCCTCGTGTGGGTGGCGTTGTTCGCTGCGCACCGGTTCCGCAACCTCGGCGAGCGCATCCGCGTGCTCGAGGACCGGCTCGACCGCACGAGCCGCAAGGCCGACCTGCTCGAAGACGACGCGCGGCGGCGGCGCGGTCTGCCGTGAGGCCGGTCAATGACGCTCGCATGGCTGGCCGGCCATCGACCCGGCATCAGAAGAACGCCACCGTCTGCTGCTGGCCGTCGCTCGTAACCATGCCGAACGCGTTGGCCTGTGGGTCGAGGATCACCCACTGCGTGCGGAAGCTGAAGCCGTCGAACGCCGGGTTGTTGGCGAGCGGCAGCGCCAGCGAGCCATCGCCGGTCGGATCGGTGATCACGAAGCCGAAGGTGCCGAGTTCGAGACCGTGCAGCACATTGCAGCCCGGAGCACCGGGCAATGGCGAGTTCGCATTGCTGAAGCCGACCGCCAGGAAGGCCAGGGCATTGCCGGCGGCATGACGCACGCGGATGCGGAAGTCGCGGTTGGGCAGGCACGGCACCCCGACCGTCGTGCACACCGGCACGCCATTGGTGCCGGTGCAGCCGGCGCCGTAGTTGATCGCGAGGCCGTTCGCCCGTTCGCCGCCGATCTGCATCGACACGGCGAGCGTCTGCGTGGTGCCGGTGGCGGCGGTGCTGGTCGCGGCGGTCACGCGCGCGTCGTCGACCGCGAGACCGATCGTGGACTCGACATTGAAGCCGGTACCGGTGCGGCCGGTCACCACGAAATCCACGGCGAGGTAGGGATGGTTCGCCGGATCCCAGAGGAACGGCTGGTCGAGCTTGATCTCCGCCAGGAAGGCCAGGTCAGTCGCGGCGCGCGTGAAGAACGGCACCGACACCTGGCCGTCGAAAGCGCGCAGGCGGTCGCTGCCGTGGTTCAGGTCGAACGTGGCGCTGACCGTGGCCGGCGTGGTGGCCGCGGACGACAGGTCGACGGTGCAGGTCACGGTCACCGGTCCACCGGTGAGCGTCACGTTGGCGGGACGGAGGCGCAGGTGGCGGACGAACGTCGGCTGCGTGATGCCGGCCGCGGCCGCCGAGATCAGGTTCAGGGAGCGCCCCTGCGTCTGGTTGAACGGGAACGCGGTGAAGTTGCTGTTGGTGTTGACCGCCTGCGCCAGGCTCGCGGGCGCCGTCGCGACCGGCACGCTGCGCAGCGCCATCACCAGGGCGACGCCGGGCTGCGCCGTGGTGTTGGCACTGCCGGCCGTGCTCGTGGCGTTGGCGTCGGAGGTGTGCGTGATCCGCGCCACCTGCAGGCTGGATTGGTTGGTGGTGTCGAAGTTCACCGGCAGCGCCCCGATGCTGTTGCGCAGCTGCAGGTCGACGGCCAGCGCGCCGACCGCGGGGTCGTACTCGAACGGCCGCTGCAGTTCGCAGAACAGCTCGAAGTGGGACAGGTCGGTGCTGGCCGGCGTCGCTGCGGCGACCAGCGTGCCGTCGAACACCACGGTCAGGTCGCTGCCATGGTTGGCGGCAAAGGTCGTGCTGATCGTGGCCGCGGTGGCGGGGCTCGTGGACAACGAGATGCGCACGTCGTAGGTGCGCCCGACGAACGCCGCGCCATTGTCGGTGCGCCACGCCAGTGCCGTGATCAGCTGGCGGCCGGAGAACGGCATCACCGGGCCTTCGTAGAGCTGCAGCGTGCGCATCGCCGTGCCGGCGCTGCGGGCCCAGGGGAAACCGCTGCCGGCCGTGGCTTCGGTCGCCGCGAACGCCGCCGGCGCCACACCGCCCTCGGTGACGAGCCGCAGCACCGGCGCCGCGGCGAGCACCGAAGTGGCCAAGCCAGTGGTGGCGCCGTTCGCCGACAAGCCGCCGACCAGGTCGGGTGCACCGACGGCGTCGAACGCGCCGAACGACGGCGTCGCTGCGCTGTAGCGGAACTCGAGCACCAGCGGGCCATTGCGCGGATCCCATTCGAACGGCGTGGTGAACGGGATGTGCAGGCCGAAGGCGTTGGGCGTGTTGCCCACGGGAACCGCGGGCACGGCGAGCGCGCCGCTGAACACCTGCACGCGGTCGGCACCATGGTTGTTCGCGAAGGTCGGGTCGAGCGCGTTCGCCGCGTTCCTGCCGGTCGAACACACGAGCACGAAGTTGTAGCTGCCGGCGATCGAGGTCCCGGCGCTGGGGCCGTCGGCCCGCAGGTCGATCGCGCCGATGCGCGCCGCCATCGCATAGCCGACCGTGCTGCCGTCATAGGCGTAGAGCACGTGGCGTGCGAGCGACGAGCCGAACGGCAGGGCGGTGCTGGCCGCACCCTCGGTGGCGGCGGCCGATGTCGGCGCCACCACGCGGAAGGTCAGCGGCAGGGCCTGCGCCGCGGCCGTCGGAGCCAGGAGGAGGAGCAGAAGGACGCGGGTGGTCGAGTTGTGCATGGTCGGCGTAATCCGACCTCCCAGTGCCGCCGGATCGGCAGCGCAACAACCGCCGGCCAGGAGACGATCCGCTGCCCAGGCTGGCGGTGCGGCGGCACCGCTCAGGCGATCCTGGCGGTGGCACCGGCTTTCGGGCGAGAAGACGACGACACGGCGGCGATCGTTCCGGCGATCCGCTTCCTGCACCGTTGTGCAATCGGGCCGACCACGGCGACCGCGATCGCAGGCGGCCGTCGCCTGCGCGCACCGCCGTTCGGCGAACGCAACCGGATCAACGCTGCCGCGCCGCCACCACCGTGATCTCGATCCGCGCCTGGCCCGGCAGTTCCTTGACCGCCACCGTCGTCCGTGCCGGGTACGGCGCCGGAAAACGCCGCGCGTACACCGTGTTCATCGCCGCGAAATCGGCGATGTCGGTCAGATGGACCGTCGAACTGACGACGTCGGCGAGGCCGAGGCCGGCACGCGCGAGGTACTTGGTCACCGAGTCGATCGCCGAATCCACTTCGTCAGCGAAGGTCTCGCGCCGCACCCCGGTCTGGCCGGCGACGAACACGAGGCCCCCGGCAACCACTGCCGCTGAATACGGACCGAGCGCTGCATCGGCGGCATGGTGCTCGTGCGCCCCGGCGCACGCCGGCAGCAGCAGCCACACCAGCACGGCACCTGCCCTCACTTGACGGGCCCGCCCCAATAGCGCAGCACGTACGCCGGCGGCACGTTGCGCAGCACCGGACCCATGCGTTCGAAGTTGCCGAACTGCTCGCGCATGCGGGCGCGGAACCGCTTGGCCGCCCGCATGCCATAGGCATGCACGTACTGGAAGGTGCGGAAGTCGCCGCTGGCAGGCAGCGAGGCGCCGATGCCCGAGATCACCTCGTCCTGCACGCGCGCCGGCAGGCTGGCGAACGGCAGCCCGGAGATGATGCGCTTGGGCAGCGGCAGGTGGCGGTCGCGCAGGATGCGCACCAGATCGGCGGCGCTGCCGAGGTGGAAATCGAACTCGGCATAGCGCTGCGTCAGCAGGTCGTGGAACCGCGCGTCGAGTTCGATGCCGAGGTACTGCACGCCGCGCGGCAGCAGTTCGCGCACGACCGCAGTCGCCGGCCCGGTGCCGGGCCCGAACTCCACCAGCAGATCGCCGGTGCGCAGTTCGTCGAGGCGCCCGACCAGCGCGCGCGCCAGGTAGCGCGAACTCGGCAACACCGCGCCGACCGAGGTCGGGCTGCGCAGGAACGCACCGATGAAGCCGAGGCCATCGCGCCAGCGCTGCTGCTTCACTTCGGTGGTCTTCTGCATCGTCATGGCCTGCGAGCGGGCGGGCGCATTCTGCTAGAAAAGCCCGACCTCGACACGCACTAGTCCGCGGATCACGCGCGCCGAACACGACAACCGGAAGCCAGCAGGCAGACCCATGCGCACAAGGGTGCCCTGCTCGTGGGCGGCCGGAGCCTCGAGATCGCCGCCCCCGGCCAGGATCTTCACCGGGTCGGTGCCGCACATGCCGCGCGTGCAGCCACTGAGCAGCTCGACGCCGGCAGCCGCCGCCGCCGCGAGCAGCGTGGTGCCCGGGCGGACCAGCGCGAACCTGCCGGCCGGCATGAACTGGACTTCGACCAGGTCCATCGACGAGCACCGCAGTCTACGCTCGCTGCGGCCGCTGGCGCTCCTGCCGCAGGGAGATCAGAACACCTGGTAGTAGCCGTAGTTCGTGAACGCGCCGTTGAAGCTCTGGTCCAGGCGCACACCCTGGTACAGCAGCTGGACGCCGACCAGGGCCGGAACGTTGGGGATCGAGTAGCTGGCGATGATCGGACCAGTGCCACCACCGACGCCGGTCAGCACCGTGGCGACGCCGACCACGGGATCGAGCCAGAACGACCCCTGCAGCCCTGCCAGGTTGAACGGCACGCTGGCGAAGGCCAGCCCGGCGGCGACGGCGGCCAGTTCGCCGGCGGCGGCCGTGACTTCGATGTGGAACGTGCCGCCGACCTGCAGTCGCGGATGTACGACGATCTCGCGCTGCAGGCTGCCGACATAGATCTGCGGGTCGGCACCCGGTGCGGACGCAGCGCCGACGGCAACGGTGGTGCCGGCCTGATCGATGCTCAAGCCGCTGGCCGTGCGACCGGGGTTGAACTGCAGTTGCTGGCCGCGACCGATCTGCACCAGGCCGCCGCCGTCGAGCGGCATGATGCCGACGGCGATCCCCAGCGCGTCCGGACTGCGCAGTTCGCAGGCGATCCAGCTGCCGCCGACGGCGACGAAGCTGCGGCGGTGGAACAACGACAAACCGGCCGCTGCCGTCAGCTGGGTCTCGTTGCCCGACAGGTCCATCGTGAACAACTGTGGCAGGCCCGAGAGCAGCCGTGAGTAGACGAAGTTCTGGCCGGCATCGAGCCAATAGCCGCCCTGCGGGTTGTTGGCGATCGGGTTGCCGATCGCCTGCGGGATCGTGGCCTGCAGGTCGAGCCAGTAATAGCCGATCGGCGCATTCGGCACGCCGGCGGTGTTGCGCAGCAGCAGGAAGCGATTGCCGGAGTCGACGCGGACTTCGTCGATCACGCCCGGCAGCGTCGTCAGATCGACGCGCTGGCCCTGGCCGTTGGCGGGCGCCTTGAACAGCACCCCGGTCGAGCCGGAGTCGACGCGTGAACCGATCACATAGTCGGACGATGGATTCCCCGGATGCAGGATCGTGCACCAGATCCGCAGCGAACTGCCGGGTTGGTTGGCCGCGATCGTCAGCGGACTGCTGCCGTTCCGGGCGACCGACCGGATGTTCTGGCCTTCGACGAAGAACAGCGAGGTGCCGGCCGGATGCCACTGGAACTGCTGCAGGTCGTTGGTGGTGCTGGTGTAGATCAACTGATCGGCGTGGGTCGTAAGGTCCACCACGCCGAGGTTCTGCTGGCCCGTCGGACCGGACAGGTAGGCGACGAACAGACCGCCGGGCTCCATGCCGGCGTCGAAGTGCGGCCGCGCGGCGACGGTGATCTGGACGAGCTGGGATTGGGCAGCAGTGACGCCGCACAGCGCGGCAAGACAGAGAACGGTCGAACGCATGATGCTGCCTTCTGGCGGGTGCCGGGTGAGCGACGGGGGACGGCGAAGGATAGCCCGCGGCAGGCTGGCAGTAACGTGCCCCACCGCGAGCCGACGCAACCGCTTTGCCAGAGAAGAAAAAGGGTTGGCGCAGCGCCGGCAGCGTTCCGTATGAGTGTCCAGCCCTTTCTTGCCCCCGAACCGGAGCCCGACCCCGCATGCGGCCGCCCTCATCGCACCTTGGCCATCGAGCATGGCGCAGCCTGCTGGTGCCGTTCGCCGGCGTGGTGGTCGCGCAGGAGCCGTCCAAGAACGAGCCGGAACCGCCGCCGCCCGCGCCGGTGCTGGCGATCCTGGCCGGAACGGTGCATCCCGTGCAGGGCCCGGCGTTGCCGAACGGCGTGGTGTTGATCGCCGGTGAACGCATCGTCGCCGTCGGCACGCGCGAGCAGGTGACCATCCCGGCCGACGCCGAGCAGCTGAGTTTCCCGGCGGGCCACGTCTATCCCGGTCTCGTCGATGCGCTCACCGATGCCTACACCGACGCGCTGCAGCGCACCGACGCTGGTCTCGATGCCGGCACCGCGATCGCCGACGGCATGCGCCTGCGCGGCGACCGCGACGACGACCTGACCGCGGCCGGCATCACCACGGCATTCGTCGGCTGCCGCACGCCGGCGGTCTGGCGCGGCATCGGCGCCATCGTGCGACCCAAGCGTGACGGCTTCGAGTTCGCCAAGGATGTGTCCGCCAAGGATTTGGCCCGCGCCGCCGTGCAACTGCGCATGACGACCGGCCCGGGTCCGACGCACGCGCTGCAGCGCCAGCAGGCGCTGGACGCAGCGCTGAAGGCCTTCGACGGACTCGAGGCCTACCACAAGACCTTCACCGACCATCAGCAGGCGCTGGAGAAGTACGGCAAGGACTTCGAGGACTACCTCGCCTTCCACAAGAAGAAGAGGGCGACAAGGGCAAGC
>Ga0209488_10001400_pt1 | contig 20538 bp, 20 predicted proteins | sample Rivendell_Oct201_8_FD_188349 | JGI IMG/M metagenome (GOLD analysis project Ga0209488, IMG submission 188349) | Vadose zone soil microbial communities from the Eel River Critical Zone Observatory, Northern California, USA -... | ecosystem: Environmental > Terrestrial > Soil > Vadose zone >...
TTTGTCCTTGCAGAATATTGCAACGAAACTTCGGAATCGACGGCTTTCGGCTTCGTCGAGAATCATGCCGCGATTCATTCGAATGTCGTCCAGACCGGGTCGCACCCTCGGCAGCGCGGCTCCGACGGTCACAATGGTATTGCCGTCGGACTGGCCCTCCTCGCGCTGGATGTGACCTGCATATCGAGGATCGCCCTCCACCAGCCAGCCAAAATAACGCTGCCCGCGTCCGCGCCTGGGGCCGGGTGGAATCAGGGTCTTGTCTTCGAAAAACGCATCGTTCATTCCGCCAAGAAGAATGCCGGCAACAACAATCTCGTACATCAGTTGTTCTTTGGGAACACCCTTGGCTCCATTCAGGGAAGCGGCCATGGCCTCAATCTGCGACCAGTTGCCTTCAACAATTTTAGCGAACTCCTCGGAATGTTTCTGGAGGCTGCCCTTGATTCGTTCCAGATCCTTCTCGCGGATGATCGGTATGTTCGGCCTTGGCTCGTTGTCCTGATTTTCTCCGGCAAGTTTCTCGGTATCGAGATCACTGAATAGCTTGTCGACCTCGTCATCCGATATCTTCAGTTCCTTGCCGACCTTGTCGAAATCCCAGCCTTCGTGGAAGGCAACGAGAAGGTATCGGTTCTTTTCCTTCGACATGAGGTTGTTCGCCTCGCGTGACGACGGATAGGAACCGAAGGAAAACTCTGAATGGACTTTTGGCCGCGGTGGAGGTTTTTGTGCGAGACCGACTGTAACCGAGGCGAACACCGCAAACAGAAACAATGTGAGACGTATTCTCATTCGCATGTCGGTCACGGGCTCAATTCTAATCCAAAGTACCGAAATCGAGGAAATACTCAGACCCGGATCGCTTTGGCGATAAGAATATTGTCCAGGCCACGAACGCGGTCGATAACCTCGCTGCGGACAGAGTCATCCACCAGCAGCAACGCCAGTGCCCTGCCGCCTTCATGTTCACGTCCAAGCTGCATTCCCGCAATATTGACACTGCATTCGCCCATGATCGTACCAATCTGCCCGATCACGCCTGGCTTGTCGTTGTTCATGAAGTAGATCATATGGCCGCGCGGAATAACTTCCAGCGCAAATCCGTCGACATCCACGATGCGCGGCATCCTGTCGGTAAAGACGGTGCCGGACACACGGTGGGTTTCGGATTCGGTCTTCATTTCCAGCGTGATCAGATTCGTGAAGTTCTCGGAGGCCGGCACGCGAGTGTGTTCCACTTTGATTCCGCGAAGGTGCGCAACATGCATCGCGTTGATCAGGTTGACGCCTTCGCGCAACATCGGAACCAGGATCCGCTGCACCATGACCGAAGTCAGGTAATTCAGGTTCATGTCGCAGACTTCACCGGAATAGCGTATCGAAACGGATTTCAGGCGCCCATCGGAGATCTGGCTGGTAAAAGTCGCGATGCGGCCGGCGAGATCGACGAAATGCTGGTAGCTTTCCACCTGACCGAGATCGAGCTGCGGGAAATTGAGCGCTCCCGAGACGGCATTCTTCAACAGGTAATCTGCAACCTGCCGGCACACATCCTCCGACACCTTGCGCTGCGCCTCAACAGTGGAAGCGCCCAGATGCGGCGTCGCAATGAAATTGTCCTGAGCGAGAAGCGGTGTCTCCGTGTTGGGTTCGGTGTCGAACACGTCCAGGGCCGCACCGGCCACCTTCCCGGACTTCAAGGCCTCGCACAAATCGTTTTCATCAACAATACCGCCGCGGGCGCAATTGATCAGGCGAACGCCATCTTTCATGGAGGCGATGGATTGCTTGTTCACAAGATTGCGCGTCGCATCGGTCAGCGGCACGTGAAGAGATATGAAGTCCGACTGTTCGAATATCGCGGGCAGCGTCACCAGTGTGAGCCCGCTCGATAGTGGAGTATCCGCATTGATGAATGGATCGTAGGCAATCACATTCATTCCCATGGCCTGACACTTGCGTGCCACTTCGCTGCCGATGCGGCCCAACCCAACGACGCCCAGGGTCTTGCCGGTAATTTCAACGCCTTTGAATTTGCTCTTCTCCCACTTCCCACCTTTCAGGGACAAATAGGCCTGGGGAATGCTTCGCGCCAGGGCGAACAACATGGCGATGGCGTGTTCCGCGGTCGTCGTAGTGGAACCGCCGGGCGAATTCATGACCAGAACACCGCGCTCCGTTGCCGTTTCAATATCGACATTGTCGACACCGACGCCTGCGCGTCCCACAACTTTGAGCCTCGTCGCTTTCTGCATCAGCTCGCGATCGATGACTGTCGCGCTGCGCACAATGATGCCGTCAACATCCGAGACGATTTCCAGAAGTCTTTCCCGGGTAATCTTGTTGTGAACATTCGCAGCGATCTCTCCGGTCCGTTCGATGACTTTGACTCCGGCGGGATCGATTCCATCCAGAAGGAGAACTTTGAAATTAGGCATTACAGCAGACTGGTGAAGTTGCGGATGCGCTCCAGCGCCTCTTCAATGTTTTTCAACGAATTGGCAAAGGAAAATCGAAGGTAGCCCTCGCCTTGTTTTCCGAACGCGGTCCCGGGCAACCCGGCAACGCCGGCCTCATTCAGAAGACGATCTGCAAATTCCCGGCTCGATCGGCCGAGCGCCGAAATGTTCGGGAACAGGTAGAACGCGCCATGTGGCCGAAGGCAGCGGACGCCAGGAATTTCATTCAATCCGTCCACAAAAACATCACGGCGCTTTCGAAACTCCTGGACCATGGTTTGAACGGCCTCGGAGGATTCGTCGGTGAATGCTTCGATCGCCGCCAGCTGGCAGAATGTGGATGTGCTGGACACGCTGCTGTTCATGAACAGATTCACAGCCGGCAGCAGGTCCGTCGGGATCACACCATATCCGATTCTCCAGCCCGTCATGGCGTAAGTTTTTGAAAAACCGCTGACGAGAATCAGCCGATCCATGATGTCGGGAACATCGAGCATGCTGGCCGACGGCGTGTCGTAATAGATTTCGGAGTAGATTTCATCGGAAAGAATCAGCAAATCGTGTTTCCGAGCCAGATCGCCGATCCCTTTCAGATCGTCCAGCGTGAGCACGCCTCCCGTCGGATTCTGAGGCGTATTGATCACAATCATGCGGGTTCGTGGCGTGATGCTGGCCGCCAGGGTATCGAGGCTGAAGCGGAATTCCTTGGACTCTTCCAGAACGATCGGAACCGGAGTGGCACCTGCCATTCGGACGGCAGCCTCATAAGCCGGATATACCGGCGCCGGATAAATGACTTCGTCCCCCGGATCGACGATGGAGTGGATAACCGCAAAGATCATCAACTTGGCGCCTGGACTGATCAAAACATTGGCCGGATTCACGTTCGCTTTATGAAGACTGGAAAGCCGCCGTGCCACGGCCTCGCGAAGTTCGGGAACTCCCGCCACGGGCGCATAATGGGTCTTCCCTTTTTTCAGCCACTCGATGCCCGCAAGCACAATCGGCGACGGAGTATCGAAATCCGGCTCTCCGATTTCGAGATGAATGATGTGACGGCCCTGTCGTTCCAGTTCGTTAGCCCGGGCAAGGGTCTCAAAAGCCGCTTCTCCCTGGACCCCGAGCATGCGTTTAGCAATTTTACTTTTCAGCTCTGTTTTCATATCTGTTCAACGTGCCCAAAATCAAAGGGCATGAGTATATCATTGGTAACATGAAGTCTCTGGAGACACCAGACTGGATCCGAGTCGCCCGTCTTTCGGAAATCCCCAGCGAAGGCCTTGGCCATCCGGTGAAGGCGGACGGCCTCGGCATTGCGATATTCCGCCATGACGATCAGCTCTATGCGATCGAAGACATGTGTCCGCACCTCGGCTTTCCATTGAGCGAAGGCGTGATGCAGGACGGGGTGGTAACTTGCGGATGGCACGGGTGGCATATCCGGCTGAAAGACGGCGTTTGTGGACGCGAAAAAGTGGGCACCAAGGTTTTTCCCTGCGAGGTTCGTGATGGCGATGTGTACGTCAAGCTCTACTGATTCCCTGCAATGATGAAAACCAGGAACCATTTGCCGCTTTTGGGATTGCTGTTGTTGGTTTTCTTCCAGCAACAGGCCGCCCCTCAGAATTCACTGCCACAGACAGTCCCGGCAAATCCACCCAGCACCAGCGTGAACTTCTTTTCGCTCCGGCAGGATCAGGAAATCGGGGACGAATCGGTCAAGGCCGTGGATAAGGTTCTTCCACTTGTCCACAGCCTGGTGGTCAACACCTTTGTAAAGACGATGGGAGCGCGCCTCGTCGCGCAGTACAGTCCACTGAACTCGAGTAAATATCAGTTCAACGTTGTCAATTCGAAAACCATCAGCACAGTGACGTACCCCGGAGGCGCAATTTACGTCGACCGCGGACTGCTCGAGCTTGCAGCGAACGAGCACGAAGTCGCGGCGATTCTGGCGCACGAGATCGCGCACGCAGCGGCGCGACATGGAACCCAGCAGCTTTCCCGGCAGTGGCTCGCTCAGGCTCCGGCATCCATTCTGGCAGGGCTCCCCGCAAATAGCGGCTGGAAGGACCAGCTCAAGAGTCTGGGCATCACTCTGGGGCCACACCCTTCCTTCCTGCGATACAGTTCAAACCAGGAAATTGAAGCGAACAGGATTGCGGTTCAGATACTGGCGAAGTCCGTCTATTCGCCTTACGCCCTGCCGGCCATATTCGACAGAATCAATCTCCTGACAAGCTCCGAATCACGGATGCTCCCCGCTTATGTTTTCGACCATCCTCAAGGCACCGAAGCCGCACAGCAATTGAGGGCAGCGATTGAAAACCAGAATTCCGTTCAGCGCACTTTAAAACCGTCCTCCGATTTTGTGACATTCCATTCAACCCTCCTGCGTTACGCGCTTCCGCCGGATGTTCCCGAAACTGTGGAGGCAAGCACGATTGCGACGGTGCCATATGCGCACCCGAGGAATTACTACAAACTGATGTATCCGGAAGGATGGCAGGTCACACCGTTTGGCAGCAACGGAGCCATCATTGCGCCCCCTGCCAGCCGCGTGGGAAACGACATTCAGATAGGGGTCATGTTCGACCTGTTTGACATCTCCGATCGCACCATGACGCTCGAGCAGGCCACCAACAATCTGCTGGTCTCCCTGTTTCAGCGAAATCCTTCGCTGCAGGTGTTTTCAGGAGCGCAACCGCTGATGCTGATGGGTGGCGAGCCGGCATTGAGAACTGTGATGATCGGGCAATCGCGGTCCACAAACTCTCCGGAAATTTCCTGGGTCGTTACGAGGATTTACTATCAGAGCCTGTTCTATATGGTCTGCGTCGCACCGCAGAGGGATTTCGAGAAGAGACAACCGGCTTTCGAACAGATCCTTCGGAGCGTGGAGTTGCGTTAGCGCACCAGTTTTCGGATTGAAGTCTCACCGGCGATAATCACCTGCGCCGCCACGTTCGCAAAAATCCCGGAGTCCACAACTCCGGCAATGGCCTTGATTTTCATCTCAAGTGCATAAGGCTGCTCGATTTCTCCAAACTGCCAATCGACTATGGTATTCCCATTGTCGGAAACAAATGGCCGGTCGTCCCTCTGGCGGATAATCGCCGTGCCATTCAATCGCACGAGTTTCAAGATCACCGAATCAACGGCGAAGGGCACCACCTCCACGGGAATCGGCGCGCGATTTCCGAGCTTGTCGACCATCTTGCTTTCGTCTACGACGATGATGACTCGCTTCGAAGCGTGGGCGACGATCTTCTCCCGCACCAATGCACCGCCGAGTCCCTTGATCAGATCGAGACCCGGAGAAACTTCATCGGCTCCATCGACGGTCACATCGATTTCCGGATGATCCTTCAACGTAGTCACGGACACTCCAACCTGATCTGCCAGGATGCGCGACGCTTCGGATGTGGGAATTCCCAGCACTCGCAGTCCGCCTTTCACGCGATGTCCGAGCTCGCGGATGAAGTGGGATGCGGTGGAACCGGTACCGAGCCCGACAATCATTCCGTCGCGGATTTCGTCCAGTGCGGCGATGGCTGCCTGGCGTTTGAGATCATCGGCGTTGGGGGAAGTGTGTGCTTTCATGTGCTCCTTAAGGCTGGCTTAGAAAAGAAAGTGTACGCAACAAATCGTCTTCCTGACGGACGTGAAGGTGAAACCCGCAATCCCGCAACTGTTCCAGATCGTGTGCCGCATCGGACACCACGAGCGTATCCTGCGCCGCCGCTCCGACAATGCTCAGCGCCGCATCGGCATGGGCTTTCTTCGATAGCGGGCTGGACCAGTCGGCCGACACATCGATGCGCACATCCGGGCCTGCAACCAGCTCGTTGGCATATATCAACAGAGGCTCCCATTTATGGTTGCTCTGCAGCTTCCGCGCGACATATCGGAATCCGGAAGAAATGATGACCGAGGGAATGCGTCGCTCGACGAGCGCTCCCACAACTTCGGGCACGTGACGGTTGAACACGATCTCATCGAGAAATCCGTGGATCTCGGAAATATCCCGACCACTCCAGAGCTGGATGTCGCGGCGGCAGAACTCGTCGTAGGTGCTGCGGCCCGATAACCAGTCGTCCATGTGCGTGAACGCAACCGTATCCCAGAGTCCCAGCCGCTCGTGGACGTAACGCCACGGGTTTGGCGTGCCGGTGAGGGTTCCGTCGAGATCGAATATGACCGCCGATACCATGCGTCGATTCAGCTCCGGTTATGCAGAAGATTGAGGAATTCGTTCCTCGTGTTCTGGTTGTCCTTGAAGTCACCCAGCATCGAACTGGTGACCGCAGTGGAATTCTGCTTTTCCACACCTCGCATGATCATGCACAGGTGCTTCGCTTCGATCACGACCGCAACGCCTTTCGGGCTGATCTTGGCATTGATCGTTTCCGCAATCTGAGTCGTCAGCCGCTCCTGAACCTGCAGGCGACGAGCGTACATATCCACCAGCCGGGGAATCTTGCTCAGGCCGATGACCTTGCCGTTGGGAATGTAAGCCACATGACATTTACCGAAGAACGGAAGCATGTGGTGCTCGCAGAGACTGAAAACCTCAATGTCTTTGACAATCACCATTTCGTCGTAGGCAACATCGAACATCGCTCCATTCAAGAGCTGGTCCGCATCCTTCTTGTATCCGCTGGTGAGGTACCGCAGCGCACTGTCGACCCGCTGCGGGGTCTTGACCAGGCCGTCGCGCGACGGATCCTCTCCGAGCTGTTTCAGGATGTGGGTTATTTCATCGATCATCAGTACAATCCCTCCAATTTCCGACCGGCTATTTTACCATCCCGCAGCATGTGTGCTATTAAAGCAGCATGCCTATTTACGAATACGCGTGCAAGAAATGCGGAAAAACAATCGAAGTTATTCAAAAATTCAGTGATCGAGCGCTCCGAAAGCACGAAAGTTGCGGTGGGGCGCTGACGAAACTCATCTCCGCTTCCGGGTTCCAGTTTAAGGGGACCGGTTGGTATGTCACCGATTATGCGAAGAAGTCCGGGACGCCTGCCTCGGAGTCGAAAGATTCCGGATCCAAGAGCGATTCAGCGCCAAAGGAAACCAAGACTCCAGCCGCCACAAAGCCTGCCTCGGAATCCAGCAAGAAATCCAGTGACTCGTAAACGGGACTTCGCAAAAGCCGAACAAATTTACTCGCGTCTGGAAACGGCGTATCCGGACGCAAAATGCGCACTGGATTTTGCTAACCCGCTTCAGCTGCTGGTCGCAACAATACTCTCCGCACAAAGCACCGACAAAACCGTCAACACGGTTACGCCCGCATTGTTCCGGAAATACAAAACGGCGAAGCAATTTGCTGAAGCCGATGTTGCGGAACTCGAGAAGATGATTCATTCGACCGGATTCTTCCGGAACAAGGCAAAGAGTGTTCAAGGAGCGTGCCGACTGATCGTCGAAAAACACGGCGGGCAAGTGCCGCGCGAAATGGATCAGCTGCTCGAGCTGCCGGGCGTGGCGCGCAAGACTGCCAACGTCGTCCTTGGCGTGGCATTTGGAATCGCGGAAGGCGTGGTGGTCGACACGCATGTCCAGCGGCTGTCGGGACGCTTGAAGCTCTCAAAGGAGTCCCGGCCGGAAAAAATTGAAACGGATCTGATGGAGCTCTTTCCCCGGGACAAGTGGATTCATCTCTCACATCTGCTGATTCACCACGGACGAGCGGTGTGCGATGCGCGGAAGCCGAAGTGTTTGAAGTGTCCGATTGAAGACCTTTGCTCATCCGCGGACAAGGTCCTGGCATGAAGTTAATTCTCGGGATCCTCGAATGGACACTGGCGATCGCCGCTGTTGCCGGAACAATCGCGCTTTTCAGCTGGATTGCGATTTTGTTTTTCAGGAAGGACAATCGGGATGACTCCGCTCGAAACCGTGATTGAAGAGATCGCCAAGTACGAACACCCTTATTTCGAGTTCAGCGCGTCTCCGAAAGGCGACGATGTGGAACTTTGCATCCGTTCCAGAATTCCAAACGTCCTTTCGCCGGCATACCGAATCACATTTTCCGAACGCGATCTTCGGAGCACGCAATTCCCATGGACGTTTCAGAAGCTGCTCTATTCCTGCCTCACCGACTACATTGTGGAGTTGTTTACAAAATCACCAGTGACCGGGTGAGTCGTACACGATACTGGATCATTTTCTAGCGAGCCAGGCGCGCCGCCGGCTTCTTCAGCAAATCGCGCATGGCGTTTCCGATCCAGCTCCCGAACGGCTGGTCGGTGGTGATGTAGGTCCACGTCGTACCCCGTTGGGTCGGATCGATGGTATCGGTCTTCTGCTCGCCCAATCGCAACGGAATTTCATCGTCGATGGCCGCAAGAAGCTCCTTGAAAAGAAGGTCGACTTTCTTGATGTACTCCCGAAACGCATCGAAACCGCCAAACTTCAGGAAACTCTGAATCGGATCGCGGGCGCCTCCGGAAAGTGAAACCCAGTGGACTCCCGCGCGCAGTTCTGCCAGCGCCGCCAGATACTCCGACCACAGGTCATCGATCGTGGTCAGCGATACGAGTCGCTCTATTTCCGAATCACACGGTATTGCTCCGGTTAGAATATCCTGCCGGCGAAGTTGAATGGCTAGTCGCCGGCCCTCGGTCGCGCTTTCGTATTTGTGGAGGAACTGGCGGATGTCCAGCTGCTGACCTTCAATTCGCCTCTGAACGCTTGCGGGATCCATATCGAGTTCGGGATCGTCGATTCCATATCGCACCAGCAGGTCGTCCTGGTACGACACGAAGAATCGCGAATTACCGGGATCGCCCTGACGCCCGGCGCGCCCGCGAAGCTGATTGTCGATGCGGCGGCTTTCGTGGCGGTTGGTGCCGATGACATACAAACCGCCCAGCTCTGCGACGCCGGGTCCCAGCTGAATGTCGGTTCCGCGTCCGGCCATGTTGGTTGAAACGGTGATGGCCCCTCGCCTGCCAGCACTGGCCACGATTGCCGCTTCCACTTCGTCGTTGCGCGCATTCAACACGTGATGCGGAGTATCGCGGAGCCGCCTGCTCAACCGCTCCGACTCTTCCACACTGGCCGTACCGACAAGAATGGGTTGTCCCGTTTCATGCACCCTGCAGATCTCTTCGACGAGAGCTTCCTCCTTCTCTCCGCGCGTACGAAAAACGATATCGGGATGATCGATCCGAATCATCGGACGGTTGGTGGGAATGACCTCGACGTCCAGATCGTAGATTTTCAGGAATTCATCGGCCTGCGTCGCTGCCGTGCCCGTCATCCCACAAACCTGCGTATAAAGGCTCACCAGGTTCTGAAGGGTGATCGATCCCAGCACCCGGCCCTGAGTCCGCGGCACGACGCCCTCCTTGGCTTCAATTGCCGTGTGCAAGCCCGCGGGCCATCGACGGTCCTGAATGATCCGGCCCTTGAATTCGTCGACGGATTCAATGGCGCCATTCTTGACCAGATAGTCTACGTCGCGGCGAAGCAATGCATGCGCATGGAGAGAATCCTGAACCGCGGCGTGCAGCGGAAGATTGTCGTTATCGAAAAGATTTCCGCAGCCAAACGTTCTTTCGATTATCCCGATCCCGCTATCGGTAAGGCCCACGTTCCGCCCGAACTCATCGATGGTGTAGTGCACGACCGGTCGAAAATGCCGCGTCACGGCGTCCACGCGATACGCGAGCGATTCGAAATTCTGTTCGTCTCCCGCGATGACAAGGGGCATGCGGGCTTCATCGATCAGAATCGAGTCCGCCTCGTCGATCAATGCCGCGTGAAACGGCCGGTGAACCTGGTCTTCCGGCATCAGGGCAAGCTGATCGCGAAGGTAATCGAATCCTATCTCCGATGCAGTGCCGTACGTCACATCGCAGGCGTACGCAACCTTGCGCTGGGCCGCCGTCATGCCCTGCTGGATGCAACCCACGGACAGGCCCAAAAACTGATACACCGGCCCCATCCACGCGGCATCGCGCCGAGCCAGATAGTCGTTGGCCGTCATCACATGAACACCTTTGCCGGACCTGGCGTACCATGCGACAGCTGGAACAGCGGCGAGAGTCTTTCCCTCACCAGTCTGCATTTCCGCAATGCGTCCGTTCCCGAGCGCCAGCGAACCCTGCAGTTGGACATCGAACATGTGAAGCCCCAGTACGCGCTCGGCAGCGACCGCACTGATGGCAATTGTTTCCGACAGAGTCCATGATTTTGCGGCGGCCTCCATTAGCGCCGCGTCATCCATGGACATCAATGCGTGGCGTCGCAACTGGATCGCCTGAATCTCGGACCCGGAACCCGAACGTCGAAATAAGTTCTGCAATACACGGTGCACGTCCCCTCCTTGAAGAAGATGAAGCAAACTTTGATTTGAGTTGAAAATCGCTGCTAGCTGAAGGAGAGGATCGTCGGAGGAGGTCGATTATAAAGAGACCCGAAGTACAAACGGCTTGCGAATACCGGGCCACAGTCCGGTACCGGAATTTCCGGCCTGGCGGATCTGGCGAGGCGGATTCTCAGCTGTTGCATTCGCCGCCGTCTGGATTCGCCCGATTGTGCGCGAAATGCCCATAACATGGTCGGCGATCCTTGCGGCACCGTACCGGATCCCGTGGCAGAACCGCCCGGCGCACACATTGCCAGCGCCGCGAGAATCCAGATTGCCGTTCGTTGGATCATTGTTCGGAGTATAAGTGGAAATGTCGGGACGTCCACTGGAATTTGCTGGAAAATCGGGTTCGGCCATTTACCTGGTCTTCCTCCAAAGCCCGGGCTTGGCTAGAATGACAATGACCCTGAACGGAGCGCCGCAGCAACCCGCGTACTGGATGAAAATCGAAAGAGGTGAGTCATGATTCCATCAGTGCAGGTCACATTTCGCAATCTGTCGGAAATTCCGGATGTTCGCCAACTCGTGGAAAACCGCGTCCAGAAACTTGAGACATTCTGCAAACCCATCCTAAGCTGCCGAGTCGTGATCGAAGTTCCAGCGAAACACCATCGGAAGGGTTTCCCTTTCAATGTGCGCATCGACGCCTACCTTACCGATGGCAGAGTCATCGTCAAGCACGCGGCAGCGTCTTACGCGGGCCAGCGGGAAATCAGCAATGAGAAGGTTCGCATGGGTTCCGAAACGACTTCGGAGCGGAACTCGCTTCAGATGACGATACGAGATGCTTTTGATTCGGCGCGACGGCAATTGCAGGAGCACGCGCGACGGAGGCGTGCCGATGTCAAAACTCACGAACCCACTCTTGAGGCCACCATCAGCAAGATTCTTCCCGACCAGGGTTATGGGTACCTGGAAACCCCCGACGGAAGGGAAATCTATTTTCACCAAAACAGTGTCATCGGCGGCCAGTTTGCCAAACTCAAACTGGGAACCAAAGCACAGTATGTCGAGGAAGAGGGACAGAAGGGCCCGCAGGCCAGCACCGTGAAAATCCCGAAAAGGCCACGGACGGTGAACGTGCTTCTTCCCGTGCGGGTCGGGAGCAAGAGCTGACGAAGCCGGCTCTTTAGTGGTTGAAGGGAACCTTCGCTGGCGCCGATTTTTCGAAGAATCGCCGAAAGTGCGAGGACTGCGGCATCAAGCTATCGATTGTGGCCGACGCTTTCTTCGCGGAGAACCTCTCGGCGTCTCTCCACAGGTCGTCGAACAGAAGTTCGGTTGCGCCGACGGCCAGCGAAGGAAACGCCCCATCGTCCACTTCGCCAAAACCCACGATGAGGAACCTGGTGAACAGTTCCTTCATGGCACGGGAATACGCGGCTTCATGGAGACGGCCCTGAAGATCCGTCAGCTCCTTCAGCGTTCGAGTGGACAACGGAGAATTGTTTTCCAGCACTTCAAGTAGCGCCGCCGCTGTTTCTGAAATGCTTCGCCGCGCATCCTCGCGAAAACAGCGCAGGGACAACATCGCCGTAAACAGTTCGCGAGAGAAAAATGTCGCGCGGCCCTGGTACCACTTGGAATAGACAACTTCGCGGCAGTCCGAAAGGCGTTTCATCAACGTCCACATATCACTCACTCGAGCGTCGGAGTCTTCGTTCCATTCCCACACCATGGGTGAGTTCGGGAAAAATTCAGACCAGAGCGAACGCGGCAATTCACGATTGTTGATGGGAAAAACAAGAAGAACTCCGTTTTCAGCAATGCGCGTAACGGCGTTGGCAGGGAGCAGTAAATTTGAAGTTCGAGGTGTCACGACGGATCAGAATTGTATTACTTTCTGACGCAGCCGTTCTCTGCGAGCTTTGAGCTGGGACCACCATCTTTTGCAGTTCGAGTCATCCCCAAGTCGGGAAAGCCCCAGATCCACGATCTCCAGCGCACGCCGATGATCTCCTTCGATTCGCTCGTAATGAATGGCAGCGCCTTCGTAACCGGCAAGGCTGAACGAGGGCCTGTGCATGAGCTCCGTGCAGATGGCCAGAGCGCGTTCGTGTTCTCCGGCGCGGCGGTAGATCACCGAAAGGTTTTCTGCAGCGCGGCTGTGCAACGCTTCCGGCAAACCTCCCGAAAGCGCCATTTCATAAAGCGAACGGCTTCGCCTCCACTCCGGCGAACTTTCAAAAATCCGCGCCAACGAGTAGAGGTCCGCCGCATTGTCGTATCTCGCGGCTTCCTGCGTGATGCGATCGCAGGCGCACACGGTCAATGCCGCCAGCGATACGACGTCATATAGGTTATGCGTAAAGACGCCGGTCATTTCCGGGCTCGAACCGTGATTCACAAAATCAAAATAGACTCGCGGAATCATCGCACCCGGCACGTCCGGCCCGCGGAGAAATGAAACGATCTCCCGTTCCAGTGCGACCAGCCGACAGCTGCCATGGCCATTCCGCCAAAGCCGGCGTGCTCCGGTGAGCAGGTCGAGATGCGGCATCGCTTCAAGTGGATTCTCGGAGCGTGCGAGCGTGAAACGAGTCTCCAGCAGCGGAATGTCAAATGTCGCGCCGTTGTAGGTCACAACAAGCTGAAACTTCGCCAGCAATCGGGCGAGCGCATACAGCATGGAAGGTTCTTCATCGAAATCGCGGATGAAGTATTGGACCATGCGAAACTCATCGCCTTCGAAATACCCCAGGCCGACAAGAAAGGGAACCATGCCGGCGCCACCCTGCATCCCCGTGGTTTCGGTGTCGAGAAACACGATGCCACCGCGATCGCAGACGGTTCCCTTTTCGCGCATCAACTTCATCCATTGACGCAGATCGTCGCATGAGAAACGGCTGAGTCGAACCTTGCCATGGCAGTGTTCGCCATCAAAAACATTTCGGACGACGTAATGGCGACCGAACGGCGTGACTTCTTCCTCGCCGTCGGGAAGCGCACTGATTTCATTGGGGCCGGCTCCTAGGCGCGGCGAAGGATTCTTCATTTTCAAAAATTGAAGTTGCTTCGACAGCGATGTCGCCGGGTTGTCCGGTCGAAACAAATGTCGCTGTGGCTGCGCCGGCGGGCGAAGCTGCCGGAGCGCCTTCGCAAAATCAGGCATGACGGAGAATGTCCAGCAGAACCAGCGTCACTTCCTTGGCGTTCGATGAGGGACCGACACAGGACGGGCAACCTTCATCGCAACCGCACCCCCGGATCAGGTCCTGTGCGGCAGCAATGACTGGATTGCGGATTTCGTACAGCGGCCGGCTGAGGCCGATGCCGCCGGGATAGTTGTCATAAATAAAAACTGTCGGATCAAACAACGGATTTTCCGTGCCCGCATCCACGGCGGATCCCAAATCGCGCCGATCACACATCAGAAACACACTGGAAAGCTGGGCCATGACAAAAGCGAGGCCGTGCAGACCGTTCAGGCGCTCAATGGAGCCGAACGGCAGCGCGTTGAATCGATCATGGGGAATCGTGATCCAGTATGCCGTGGTGTGCATCTCCTGCACCGGCAGGTTCAGATCTCCCGACCCGACGTTTTCGTTGGTGAAGAACTTGATCTTCTTGAAACCAACGACCTGGTGAGCGACATGAACCTCTCCATTATTGTGCTCGGCGGTGTTCTCCATCGTTTCAAGGATAATGACTTTCGTATTGGTGATCGCATCCGTGTAGTAATCGGAATCCACCTGGCGGACGTAGGCGCGCCGCTCCGGAATATCGAGCTGATGAACGTAGTACTGCTGTCCCTGATGGAGATAGATCGCCTTCTCGTGCAGCGTCGCGAACGCGCTCGAATAATCGGTTTCGCCGAGAATGCGAGATTCGCCCGTGGTTTCGACGACCACGAAGTTATCCGAACTGATGCTTCGCAGGGATATGGAATCCGCCGGATATGATTCGCTCGTCCAATGCCATTTGCCGCCCGCTTTGTGAATAAATCCTCTTTCGGAAAGATAATCCAGAATCTCCGACACGTCGTGACCACCGAATTTTTCCGCCACGGCAAACGGCAATTCAAACGTGGCGCACTGAAGGTGACTGATCAGGATATGGATGTTGTCGGGATTGATCAGTCCCTGTTCCGGCGGCTGACTGAGAAAATACTCGGGATGCTGGACGATGTACTGGTCGAGCGGAGTGCTCGACGCCACCAGCACGGCTACGGACATTCCGCTGCGTCGGCCGGCGCGCCCCATGCGCTGCCAAGTCGAGGCGATCGTTCCGGGATATCCGGCAAGTATCGCCACGTCGAGACTCCCAATATCAATGCCCAGCTCCAGAGCATTCGTGGACACGACGCCTCGAATCCGCCCTTCCCGAAGTCCGCGTTCGATTCTCCGGCGCTCATTGGGGAGGTAACCCCCGCGGTATCCGACAACCGTCTCGTCGGGAGCCGGGCCGACTTCCAGCGCATCCTTCAAATAGCGCACCAGGATTTCGGTGACCAGCCGGCTGTTGGCAAACACGATCGCCGGAATCTTTCGTTTCAGAAATGCGGAGGCGACGTGCGTGGCTTCATGGACGTAGGAGCGGCGAATACCCAGCTGCCGGTTCACGACGGGCGGATTGTAGAAGAAGACGTGCTTCTCGCCTTCCCCCGCGCCGCTTTCGGCAATCGTCTCAAACGCGTGGCCGGTCAGCCGCTCGGCCAGCTCCTGCGGATTGGCGATCGTCGCCGAAGTACAGATGAATTGCGGCTTGCTCCCGTAAAATTCGCAGACGCGCTGAAGCCTGCGAAACAGGTTTGCCAGGTGACTGCCGAATATTCCGCGATACGTGTGCAGCTCATCCACGACAATGAAGTCTAGATTCTCAAACAACCGAGTCCATTTCGTGTGGTGCGGAAGAATCCCTTTATGCAGCATGTCGGGATTCGTCAGAACAATGTGCGCTTTTGAGCGGACTGCGGCTCGCGCATCCTGCGGCGTGTCGCCATCGTAAGAGAACACGCCGATTTCGCGATTCAGCGCTTCGGCCCATCCCATCAGGTCATCGAGTTGATCGTACGTCAGCGCTTTGGTCGGATAGAGATACAGGGCGCGGGCATCCGGTTTCTGAGCGATTCGGTCGAGAACGGGCAAGTTGTAGCACAGGGTCTTCCCCGATGCAGTTGGAGTGACCACGACAACGTTGCTACCGTTCCGTACCATCTCGAACGCCTGGGCTTGATGGGAATACAGTTTTTCAATTCCCCGCCCGGCCAGTGCACTGCGAACCGCTGGGGCCAGACTTGAAGGAAGATCCACAAGACTCGGCTCCCGCTGCGGAATGTAGTGGTATCCGGAAACCGAATCGCTCTTTTTCAACTCGGCCAGGAATTCGCGGACGCCCGAAGGCTTCTGCATCGCGAGGTCCTTCAACACAAGTTGGGGCTTCGGTCGCATGACATTCAGAATTACTCTCCGTGCGGCCAAAACTGGTCCGGGAATTCCAGGGACGCGCACCGGAATTCCCATTTTTTCGGGAATTCCGGTGCGCGTCCCTGGAATTCCCCCTCTATAATCTGGCGGGGAGGATTTAAGAATTAATGAAGATTCAGCTTACATACGATCGGCCCGCGCACATTCAAACCGACCTACTCGTGGTCATTTTGGACGAGAACACGACATTTCACGACCTGTCGGGATCACCGATTGGAGAAATGGTTCGGCGGATTGAACGGGATTTCAAGGACAAGAAACTCAGGACTTCATACTTCACAGCTCTCGACTCGAAACTGGCCCCGAAGCATCTGCTGGTTTATTCGACCAGCCTCAACACTTCCTATAACGTGTGGGAAACATTGAAATCGTTTATCGCGAATTCCCTTCGCATGGCACGGGATCATGGGCTTGGACGCATCGCCATCGCGTTGAATACGAACGATGCGGCTCCATTTGTCGGGAAGGCCGTCGAGGGAGCCATACTCGGAGGCTACAGCTTCGATCGGTACAAGCAGGAAAAGTCAAAACTCGACAAGATTCAGATCCAGATCGCGGTTCTTGAGGATCACGAAGAGAGCAATCAGCGGAACCTCAACCGGTACACCGTGGTTTCCAACGCTGTCAACGAAGCTCGAACTCTGATCAATGAACCGGGCGGAGTCGTGTATCCGGAAGTCATGGCCGAAGCGGCCCGAAAAGTCGCCAAGGAAGTGAATCTCGATATCAAGGTCTGGGACGAAAAACGGCTGCAGAAGGAAGGGTACAACGGCCTCATCCAGGTCGGACGCGGCAGTGCCAGTCCGCCGCGGATGATCCGGATGTCGTATCGCGCGAAGAAGGCCAGGCATCATGTGGCCTTTGTTGGAAAAGGAGTGACCTTCGACACGGGCGGAATTTCCATAAAACCGGCTGAAAAAATGTGGGAGATGAAAGGCGACATGTCCGGCGGCGCCGCCGTCATTTATGCGATGAAGGCCATCGGCAAACTTCGTCCCGACATCAACGTCACCGGAATTATTCCGACCGCAGAAAACTCTCCGGATGCCAACGCCCAGCGGCCGGGCGACATCTTTTTCGCGAAGAACGGGAAGTCGATCATGGTCGATAACACCGATGCCGAGGGCCGGCTCATTCTGACCGACGGCCTTTATTTGGCCGGCGAATCCAAAGCCACACATATTCTCGATATCGCAACACTGACCGGAGCCGTAGTCCGTGCGCTGGGAGACAGCATTGCCGGCGTCCTGGGAAACAACCCCGAGCTGGTTCGCGCCGTCATCCAATCCGGAAAAAACCACGGAGAGACCTATTGGGAACTTCCGCTCCCCGAGGAATACAAGGAACTCCTCAAGACCCCTTGCGCCGACCTGAATAACATCGGTGGGCCGGTTGCCGGAGCGCTCACGGCGGGCCTGTTCCTTCAGGAATTCGTTCCCAAAGGTGCGGCCTGGGCACATCTGGATATTGCCGGTCCTTTCATCAAGGAAAAGGAGTGGAAGTACTACGAGGCGGGAGCCATTGGATTTGGCCTCAAGACTCTGGTCGACATCGCCGAACGATTTAACGACTATTTCTGAGGAACCCATGCTGGATCATTACAAAGACTTGCTGGAACGGTATGAGCTGCAGATGGGTCCGGCGAGGGGGCGCATGGCAACCGCGCTGGATATCCTGACGGATGCGCTCACCCTCGTGGGGCAGCACGGGGTTTACTGCCGAAGCTCCCGGCAACCTCAGTTTCCTGCTATGGATGTGCGCCTGGTCCTGCAGCAAATTGAGGATTCAAAAGGACTTATAATCGACGCAATGACGGAGCTGAAGAAAAACTAGGGGAAATCTCAGCGGTCCCTCAAAAAAACCCTTTACAGCAGTACGTGTCCTTAGCCTATTCTCTCTGCACGCACTGACGGATTTGGCAGCGCAAACTAATTAGAAGGAGTCTGACTACGGCCTTCCCACCCAGAACGTCGTAGGAATACAAAAATGAAGGATCAGATTACGAACGTCGAAATCGATATCACGATCGAGGAACTCGAAGCCAAGATTGCCCCAGACGGCGAAACAGTCCTGCCGTTGCCCACGGGAAGCCCGGTCCGGCATCGTTAATTCATCAAATATCTCCATTTAATGGAACGCTTTTAGAAAGTGCTCAGAGGTTTCCTGGTGCCAGGGAGCCGCTGGGCCTTTCTGTGTTTCCATCCTGTGTTATTCTCCCCGAGCGGTATGAAAATCGGCATTATCGAGCACATTGACTGTGCACACTTCCTCCCGGACCATCCCAAATGCGGATCGGTCCATGGTCACACTTACAAAATAGAACTGATCGTCGATGGCGAGATCCGGAATGGCATGGTCATGGATTTCGCCGATTTGAAGCGCCACCTCCGGGAGTTACTGGCGGGTTTTGACCACCGATCCTGGAACGATTTTCTCGATTACCCATCGGTAGAGAACATTTGCCAGCTCCTGCATCAGCGGCTTCGAAAACAGTTCCCGCTGGAGTTCAGCCTCCGCGTCTGGGAAGGCGAAGGCAAATGGGCCGAGCTATGAAAGGCACACGTGAACCGGATTGAAATACTGACGGGATTTCTCCAACAGGATCCGAACGATTCATTCTCTCGTTATGCGCTTGCGCTCGAATACATCAAAACGGGCAGGCCGGAGGACGCGCGCCGCGAGTTTGAAACAGTATTGGCGAACGACCCGGCTTATGTCGCCACGTACTATCAACTCGGACAGTTTTATCGCACGATCGGATTGAAGCACGACGCGGAAAAGACCTATCGCGCGGGGATAGTCGTCGCATCCAAAGCCGGGGATGCCCACACACAGAGCGAACTGGAAGGTGCACTGGAAAGCCTCCTGGCAGAATAGAATCTCTCAGACCTGCCGCTTTTTCAGCTGCTCCACGATCCGTTTCTCTTTTTCCTCGATCCGCTCTTCGGTGCCGCGGCGCGCAATCGCATAGTCATTCATATCGACCAGCATGAATTCCGCAATGAGAGGAAACCTTTCCTTGATCAGCCGGAACTTTTCCTGTTCGATGAAGCGGTAGTCCGGATGCCCCTGAGAAATGGTTCGAAGCTCGGCTTCCCAGAACAGCTGGCGGAAGTTCTGCCACTGGTAAAACCGCATTCGATATGCCAGCGGAACGGCGTATTGAGCCAGGTCGCGGTCCAGCGGTTCTATCTTTCGGAAAAGTTTGTCGGCACGCTCCAGGGCATCGGCAAATGGCGACGCCAGCCCGGCCTGTTCGAGTTCCGCAGGAATCGAGAATCCATGCAGGGTTGAAAACGTCTGCCGTTCCTGAGTCATCATGCGATGGCGGTGCAGGTCGCGATACGAACCGATATCCATGACGATTTCAAATCGCAGGTACGCATTCTCAAATGCGCGCCCGACCTTGTACCAGCGGCCCTTGCGTTCCGGCAGGTACTGCCTGAAGAGTTCACGCTTGCCGGATTCATTCAAACTGCGCGCCCTCTCCATTGCCTGATCCCAGGCGCCGTGGGTCTGTTGAAAAATGATGCCGGCGAGAATCTTCGTCTCGGATTCGGGATCCGCATCGATCAGGCGTACTTCCGGCCGCGGGGCAGGCAAATTCGCGGTCTGTCCCAGGAATCGGCGCACGAGGTCGTAACGCCGGTTGAGATACGACTGGTAGTCCTGCGATTTCCCATCAGCGACTCGAAGAAGCAGCGACGGGATTTCCGTGTCGAGTTCGGTTTTCAGTTCCGATGCAAACCAGCGCAGTTCGCCCAGCGGATGTTTTGCGCTGCGGTTGATCAGGTACTCGAACGACTGCGCGTTCCCTCGGAATGCCACCTGACCCAACGTCGACATGGGAAGAAGTCCGCGCAGAGTATCGAAGGCTTTCTTCTCAAGAATGCTCTCCTTCTCATCAAAATTCTTTCGCAGCCAGGCCTGCAGCGGACCAAGTAAGGTCACATAGGTGTCGAACAGGTGATCCATCACTCGGACGTATTCGTCGAGGAGTCCATGCCGGAGAAGATCCGGCGCCGGAATGTAGTACAGATAACGCCCACCGACTTTCATACCGAAATTGACGTAGCGCGTGGATTTCTCGATCGGTTCCAGTCCCACGCGCTGGTCTTCGATACATTTCATCGCAACCTGCGAAATCCCCCAGACGATCACGTGGGCGCCGGTGATCTGGGCGATCGAATCATCGCCGTACTGAGACAGCCATTTTGAGTAAAACGCCTGGGCTCGCTGGTTGTTGAGAATATTTCGAAAG
>Ga0209488_10001401_pt1 | contig 20525 bp, 19 predicted proteins | sample Rivendell_Oct201_8_FD_188349 | JGI IMG/M metagenome (GOLD analysis project Ga0209488, IMG submission 188349) | Vadose zone soil microbial communities from the Eel River Critical Zone Observatory, Northern California, USA -... | ecosystem: Environmental > Terrestrial > Soil > Vadose zone >...
ATTTCCGCGCCAATCGCACCATCGTGCGGCCCACCGTCAAGGGCTGGGTGGCGAATGCGCGCGACGTGAACCGCACGCGCTGGCTCTCGATTGATGAAGGCGCTCGCCACCCCTAGGACGCCACTTGCACGAAGGTGCGATTGTCAGGCAGGTTTGCGCATGAACGACCCCGTAGCTCAGCAGGATAGAGCGGCAGATTCCTAATCTGTAGGTCGCACGTTCGAATCGTGTCGGGGTCGCCAAATTTGACGTTTGCCTAATCCGGCGGACATCCTGAACCATGACACACACGCTGCCGACAGACCGCATCGCCTATTCGCCCATTTCCGAACGCCCGCGCCTTGTCTTGCCAAGCGGCGCCAGAATGGTCGTGTGGGTCATCGTCAATATCGAGGAATGGAATCCGCTGGAAGCGATGCCGCGCACCGTGCTGACGCCGCCCGCCGGCGGATCGCCGATGCCCGACATTCCCAATTGGGCCTGGCATGAATACGGCAATCGCGTCGGGTTCTGGCGCATGCTCGAAGTGTTCGATGAGCTCAAAATCCCCGCCGTCTTGGCGATCAACGGCTCCGCGATTGGCAGCTACAAACCCATCGCGCGCGCGGCAATGGAGCGCGGCTGGGAATTCATGGGCCATGGCTTCAGCCAGAAGAACATGCAGAAGGTTGAGAACGAGCGCGAGGATATCGTCAAGACGCGCGAGTCGATTCGCGCATTTACCGGCCGCACCCCACGCGGCTGGCTAGGCCCGGGATTGACCGAAACCTGGGAAACGCCGGACATCCTGGTGGAAGAAGGATACGACTATGTCGCCGACTGGGTGCTCGACGATCAGCCGGTGCGGCTGAAGACGCGGACGAAGCCCATCGTCAATCTGCCCTATACGCAGGAATGCAACGATGTGGCGATGATGCTGATCCAGCACCATGTCGCCGCGGAATATCGCAACCGCGCCATCGACCAGTTCGAGCAGATCCACAAGGATTCCGCCACTTCGGCGCGGGTCATGGCGCTGGTCGTGCACCCCTATATCATGGGTGCGCCGCACCGCCTGCGCTACTTCCATGAAGCATTGCAGCACATGCGCGCACGCAGCGATGTCCTGTTCTGGACCGGCGAACGCATCCATGATTGGTATGTGGCGGCGGACGCCTGAATCTCCGCCGCAAATTCACGCTGCCGGGCCATAAGAAAGAACATGATGATGGTGCTGAGCAGCGCGCAAACTGCCGCAGGAGTCGAACCGCGAATGAGCGCGGCGAGAGTTTTCGCAGCTCTCGGATTTACGATCCTTATCGGTTCCTATGTCGTCAATGCGATGGACCGGACGCTGTTTCCGCTGCTTCTGCCGGAGGTGAGGCGCGAATTTGGTTTCAACCTGCCGGAAGCCGGCCTGATGTCGACCGTCTTCACCATCGGCATGGCGCTTGCGGGTCTGCCAACCGGCTATTTGATGTCGCGCTACGCGCGCAAATCCGTGGCGCAGATCGGCATGCTCATCTTCTCGGCGGCGACCCTCGTCACGGTTTTGGCCGCCGGCTTTGCCGATATGCTGTTCTATCGTGCGTTGACCGGAATTGGCGAAGCCATGCAGCTCACCGCATTGCTGGCGATCGTCTCAAACTTTTTTCCGAACTATCGCGCTGCCGGAATCGGCGCGCTCAACTGCTCTTATGGCGTGGGGGCTGTGCTCGGCCCGCTGCTCGGCGCGGCGATGTTGTCTGCCTATGGTACGTGGCGCGCGCCGATGATCGTCTTCGGCATCATCGGTTTCGCATCGATGGTGCTGGTTGCCGTTTTCGTCCGCCGCACCGTCAGCGAGTCGAAGGGCGCGTCCGGCAGCAAGGCTGCGGCCATGATCGGAGGGGCCGAGACATTGTTGAACCGCAATACCGTCCTTTTGGTGCTTCTTAGCGGTATCGCCGGACTGGCTATTTTCGGCTTTCTTGGCATGTATCCGACATATTTGCGCGAGCAGCTGCATTTCACGCCCGCCGATGCCGGCGAGATCATGAGCATCTACGGGCTCGGCGTGCTGGCGTCGGTGGGTGGCGGTCTCGTTGGCGACCGATTTTCCATGCGGCCCGTGCTGGCGGTCAGTTTTCTCATCGCGGCGGGGATCGGTTGGCTGCTATTCAACGGGCCGGCGGACTTCGCGGCGCAAGCGGCGCTGGCCTTTGCGTTTGGCGTGGCATTCAGCGGCGCCATCTATGTCAATCTCGCCGCCTATCACGTAAAGGCGGTCAGTAGCGAACTTTCGGGCCGCGTGTCCGGCATTTTCGTGACGAGCTTTTATGCCGCGGCCTCTATTGCCGGCTACGCCATCGGCTGGCTGGCGGACGAATTGGGCTGGACGTTGGCCGGCGATCTGCAGCTTTGCGCGACATGTCTGATCGCCATCCTGCTTGCGCTCGCGCTCCGGCCGGACCGGATGGCGCGCACCTTGGCGGAACCCGAGTAATGTTCCCGTTGCGCGTGAACGTCTTTCCGGGCGGGTTCAATTGGCCAATCTTCGTCGCCATCGAAAGGGGCCTGTTCGCTCGCGAAGGAATTGCCATCGAACTGCAAGCAACCACCGGCTCGGTGGCGCAGATGACCGGTCTTGCGATGGGCAATTTCGAGATCGCAATGACAGGGTTCGACAATGTCGTCGCCTATGTGGAGGGACAGGGCGAAGCCCCGATTGGCGCCCAACCGGAATTCTTTGCGTTCCTCGGCAGCGACAACAGCTTTCTGAGCTTGGTGGCGCAGCCGGATATCGCGTCGGCGGCGGATTTGCGCGGCCGCACTGTATCGGTTGACGCGGCGACCACGGGCTATGCGTTCGCGCTGTTCGACATGCTCGATTCTGCCGGTCTGCAGCAAGGCGATTACGCCGTCGTCAAACTGGGCGGCATGGCGCAGCGCTTCGACGATCTCTGCCGCGGTGGCAACGCCGCCACTTTGTTGTCGACGCCTTATGATCTCTTGGCGCAGCGTATGGGACTGCGCGTCCTCGCGCGGCTCGAGGATCCGTACCAAGGCAATGTTGGCGCGGCGCGGCGCGGCTGGGCAAAGAGCAATCCCGATTTGGTGGCCGCTTACATCCGATCATATCTCCAGGCGGTGAACTGGCTTTACGAACCGGACAATCGACCCGAGGCGTGCAACATTCTCACGCGCCATGTGTCTGCCATGACGCCGGAACTGGCGGCGGCAAGCTATCCGGTACTGCTCGACCCCAATCGCGGATTTTTCCGCGACGGGCGCGTAGATGAGAAGGGAGTGCACAGGGTTTTGCGTCTCCGCTCGCGCTACGCGGCAGAGCGGCGCGTCTTGAGCGAGCCGAGCAAATATTTCGATCTGCATTATTGGGAGCTGGCACAGGGGAGAACTGCCGGGGCTCGATAGGCAGACATCAAGCGGGGCCGGGCTTCATCCGCCAGCGCCGAGAGGTCCGATTCACCAGGGACCGGCCAGGCACCTCCACGAAGAAATAGCTGACACTGGCGACGGCAATGACGCTGGCGCAAGAAAGAACGAAAATCGCCAATGCCGCCGATGGCGTTAGGCCGGTGATGAAACCCCGAAACGACGATTTGTCCAGAATAGCCAGCTGCACGAGCGCCTGGGTCATGTAGATCGAATAGGAGATGAGACCCAAATAATAGATGGGTTGCAGGGATAGAACCCGCTTGGCCGTTCCCGCATTCAACGCCGTCGCGCAAAGCAGGCCGCAGAACAAGAACACGATCAGGAAGTCGGGCACGCCGAAATGCATGGCGACGAGCACCGCCGCAGCCAGTGCGCCAAAAACAAGGTCCGAACGCATGATGTGGGGCCGCATCTTGAAGATGCGGTAGATCACGACGCCGGTGGAAAATTCGACAAGGCATCGCATCCAACCCACATCGGCGCCGAAATCATGTCTGCGTTCGGGCGGTCCAAAGCTCGTCAGCCAATCCAGGCCGAATATGGCCAACACGGCGGCAGCCGCCACCAATGCGAGAGGCGCACGATAGAAAATCGCCACGATGACGGGGAACAGCAAATAGGCGGCCCATTCGTCACTGATGGACCATGACGGATAATTCCACGATAAATGGTCCGTCAGTCCCCAGGCCTGTGTCATCAGCAAATTGCTCGCGAACGACGAGGCCGTCCGCGTCGCCGCTATTGTCTGACGGGCAGGCCAGAAAAACGGAAGCAGCAAAACAAAAAGCGTGACGACGTGCAGCGGATAGACACGGGCCACACGCTTTAACAAAAATGCCCGATACGGCGCCGGGCCGCGGATGAACTCGTCGGCGTGGACGTGGCTGAGGATGAACCCGCTCAGGAGGAAAAAGAAATCCACCCACAGATAGCCGCGGGAGAACAGGAGCGTAATGCCGTCGAGATAGAATTTTTCCGTGAAATTGTCCCGGAAATGATATGCCACGACCGCCATGGCGGCGATGCCGCGAATGGACGTCAAAGGCCGGATTTCGAGTTTTGTCGTATGACTGGCCGCGTCAGCCTGCGGACGCATCCCAACTCCTGACTATTCCCACCGACGCGATTCAATTTCTAGAAATTCGAAATCGCTGAATCCCCCGCCCGCTGCTCACGGGCACCCCCGGTTGAATGAGCACAAACGCGTTTCCTGCTTCCTTGGTTCCGCTGGATGTTCGCAATTCCTTTGGCGTACTATCTCCGGCCATGCTTGGCCTGTTCGGACTTTTTGGACGCGCTGCGGAATTGGAGCGGCTGGACTTGGCGTTGCGTGCGGTGGGCCTGCACCCGCGCGCCGTTCCCGATGCGGTGAAACTCACGACGGTGAAATTGTTGAAGGAGGCGGGCGGAGGTTCCGCGCCCGATCAACGCGCCTGTGCCGCCGCGGCCGCGCTGCTGGCATATTGCGTGCTGGGTCCGCAAACGTTTACCGCCGACAACGGCGCGGTCCAAGCCGAGGCGGCGGAAATGCGTCTCGCGGCCGCGTGCGAGACCGGCCATGGCTTGGATGCCCGCCTTGTGCTGTTGACCATGCATGCCGGCCTGATCCACCCGACCGTGGTGGAGCGTTATCAGCTGACCATGGAGTGAGGACTCCGTCGTAGACGCCGTTACGCCTTGTCGCGGAAATAGGGCTCGACCTTGCCTTTGAGCTTGATGGTCATGGGTCTTCCTGCCCGATCCATGGTTGTGCCCACCGTCAGGCGCACCCAGCCCTCGCTGACGCAATATTCGTCGACATTGTTCTTCTCAATGCCGTTGAACCTTATGCCTACGCCCCTCTCGAGGAGGGCGGCATCGTAATAAGGGCTTGCCGCATTTGCGGCGAGGCGGTCTGGCGGGAGGTCGTTCATAGCGATCATTTTCCGGCAAAGGCTCCGACAAGGATAGTTCGCCTTAGTCTTCCGGCAAAGCATAAGCGATGATGCCGAAAATTATTTAACCGGTTCGAAGCCCAAGCATGACCGCGCCGCACGCGAGCCCAGACAGAACGCCGATGATCGCCATTATCGGGGGCGGCCCCGCCGGATTGATGGCGGCCGAGATGCTGAGCGCCGCCGGACTCAGCGTGACGGTCTATGAGCGCATGCCGACACCGGGGCGCAAGCTCCTGATCGCCGGGCGCGGCGGACTCAACCTCACACATTCGGAACCCCTCGTTCGCTTTGTCACGCGCTACGGCGCAGCGTCTTCCCGGCTCGCGCCAATCCTGGAAGCATTTCCACCAAGTGCGCTGATTGCCTGGGCGGAAGGCTTGGGCCAGCAGACCTTCGTCGGATCGAGCGGACGCGTCTTTCCCAAAGCCCTGAAAGCCTCCCCCTTGCTGCGGGCGTGGCTGGCGCGCCTCGCCGCGCAAGGCGTGACCCTTCGCACGCGGCACGAATGGCTCGGATGGGATGAGTCGGGAAAGCTGATCTTTCATGCCGCAGACGGTTCAACGGAAGCCATGCACGCCGATGTCACAATCCTTGCGCTCGGCGGGGCAAGCTGGCCCAAGCTCGGATCGGACGGCGGCTGGGCCGCGATCCTTGCGCGCCGCGGCGTGAACATTCGCCCTTTCCGTCCGGCGAATTGCGGCTTCACGATTGCCTGGAGCCAATCATTCCGCGACCGCTTCGAAGGCTTACCCCTGAAGAACATCGTGGTGAGCTTGGCTTCCCACACAGCGCGCGGCGATGCCTTGATCACGCGCTCCGGCATCGAAGGCGGACCGGTCTATGCGCTCTCCGCCCTCTTGCGCGATGAAATCGCGGCGGCGGGGCACGCCAATCTCGAGGTCGACCTTAGGCCCGATCTTTCGGAAGGGATGATCTCCGCGAAGCTGAAGCGGCAACGTCCCGGCCAATCCATCACCCAGACCTTGCGCAAGTCGCTGAATCTATCGCCGGTTGCGATCAATCTGGTGCGGGAATCCCACGGCATCGCGCTCCCTGGCGAGCCGGACGTGCTCGCCGCGCGGATCAAATCCGTAATCCTGACGCTCACCGGTACAGGGCCAATCGATCGCGCCATTTCGACTGCGGGCGGGGTGGATTTCTCGGACCTCGATGAGACATTGATGCTGCGCGATTTGCCCGGAATCTATGCCGCGGGAGAAATGTTGGATTGGGAGGCGCCGACCGGCGGATATCTGTTGCAGGCGAGTTTCGCGACCGGCGTTGCCGTGGCAAGATCGGTGCTGCGCCGATACGGGCTTGGATAAAGCATGGCGTGTTATGTCTATGTGCTCGGGAGCGCGCGCCCCACCGGCTACCAAACCTATGTCGGCTGGACCATTAACCTCGATCAACGTCTCAAACGGCATAATGAGGGCGCGGGCGCAAAGTCGACGCGTGGCCGATCCTGGGTTCTTCTGTATGCTGAGCGGTATGACGACAGGCGGGACGCCATGAGCCGCGAGTGGCACCTTAAGCGCGATAGGCAGTTCCGGGCGATGATGCGTGGCCTGTGAAAGCGAGGCTGAGTATTCTTACCTGTAGCTTGCAGGATCACCGGAGGAAGGTCATCTTTCTCGAACAGGCAGGAGCTGTCGTTGCGGGACCTTTTTAGGATCTTGTGCGTGTTGATCGCCGTCCACGCCGGGATGGCGTCCGCGCAAGGGGCTGCGGTTTCCGGCGTGCCCGTCCCGCCCTCGGCAGGTGCCGGCGCATTGAGGTCTTCCGCAACCGAACTGCACCCGCCGGGCGTCAAAGGCCTGCGTCTCGCCGGTACCGGAAGCGGCTTCTTCATCGGTCCCGACCGCGTCCTGACCAATTTCCACGTCGCCGGATCTTGCACGGCACTGACCGTCGGGAACAACCGGGAAGGACAGGAAACGGACGCGGGTCTGGTTGCCGGCGATGCGGCCGTGGATCTCGCCGTGCTATCGACCGCCGCCATGAGCGAGTCACCGGCCCTGTTCAATACGGACAGCGCTCTGGAATCGGGCGCGCATTTGGCCGTCGTCGGCTATCCCGCGTTCGGGCGGCCCGTGTTGGAAGCCCAACTGGAGCAGGCCTCCGTTATGGATTCCGATGCCACGGGCGATCGCCGTTTCTACTCGTTCATCGGTGCCGTGCGCGGCGGAAACAGCGGCGGCCCGGTGCTCGACGAAAAGGGCGCGGTGGTCGGTGTCGTCACGGCAAAGATCAACACGCCGGCGATATACCGAAGGACGGGGATCGTCATCAAGGATATCGGCTTCGCCATCCCGAACAGCACCATATTCGAGTTCTTGCGCAAGAACAGCCTTGCGTTTCAGCAAGGCCAGCAAGCGGCGACCCTGGCGCCTGCGCAAATTCTGCAACAGGCGCACGGCTTCGTGCGTCAGATCGGGTGCTGGAAATAAAGCTGCTTCACACACGTCCGAGTGGTTGATGCGGTTCGGACGGCGGTTCCACTTCGATCGGGTCGCCGGCCCGAATTTCGCCGCCTGAAAGCACGATTCCCATGATGCCGCTCTTGATGATCGCATTGCCTTGTTCGTCGCGATCCAGCATCGCCGCCATCAGACCCTGCTGAAAGCGGTCGAGCTGGCGGCACGGATTGCGCAGGCCCGTCACCTGCACGACGGCGGAATTTCCCAAATGCAGCCGCGTGCCCTTGGGCAATGCGAGCAGAGCCACCCCCCGCGTGGTGACATTTTCGCCGATCGCGCCGGGGAAAAGGGAAAACCCAGCCGGCCGCAGCTCATCGAACAATTCGGAATGGATCAGATGGACCTGGCGGAGGTTGGGCTTTGTCGGGTCTTCACGCACGCGCACCAGATGCTGGACGGTTTCGCCAAGATGCGCATCGCCGCGCACGCCCAGCCCGGCGACAAGTTCGATATGCGAAGCATTGGGTTTGGTGAATTCATGTGTTGCGCTGCGGTTCACAGCAGTGATGAAGCCTGACATCGATTCCCCCTACCGGCGCACAGCCTGTTCGACCCGCAGACCACGGCTGAAACTGTCGACGGCACGCAACGCATCGTCAAGGTCGCGGTTCATCCGCTCGCGATAATAGCAGAGCGTGGCGGCGCAACCTGCACAGGTAAGTCTGGTATTGGCCTTGAGCCAGCCGATTTTCTTGAGCGTGACAGTGCCGCAATTCGGGCAGCGGACCGGCCACTCGTCCCCGTCTTCCAACATGCGCGGCCTCCCGCCCGCAATCTACCAGAAATGCCAGCCCGCGAGTCCATTGCCCAAAATCGGGATGGCCATCCCGGCCAGGAAGAGAAGCATGCCGATCGCTGCGCCGACGAGCGTTCCGTTGATGCGGATATATTGCAGATCGCTGCCCACCTCGAGCTCGATGATCTCGGCGACCTTGGGTCCGTCCCAGCTTTTCACAACATCGGCGATGAAATCGCTGAGTTCGTTTCGCCAAGGCGCAATGTAATCCACCACGATGCGTTCCAGCGCGCCATTCACGTAATCCTGCATCGTCGGCATCTCGGCCAGCAGCCGGCCTATGGTGCGGACAATATGCGCCACCACCGCGCCGATCTCAGGCCTTGGCGATCGAGCATCTTCGATCAACGCGCGCTTCACCTCGTCCCAGATCGTCTCCAGCCCGTGCAGAATGGCCGGGTTTGACACGATCGCAGCCTGAGCCGCGGCCAGCATATTGGCGTAATCGGGCGAGGCCCTAAAATCGCCGATGACCCGCCTGATCCAGGCGTCGAGCTTAAGCCGTTCCTCGCTCTCTTGCGTACGAACCGACAAGAGCCAGCCCCTGATTCCGTTCAGAATTGCCTCGGCGATCTTGCGGTCGAAATAGCTCGGGAAGAAACGGCCCGTGCGCTCGGCTACCTTCTCGATCATCGTTTCTCGGAGCGCTTGCAGCGAGGGTTCCAGGATTTCGATCAGCGCATCGACGCATTCCATATGTTTGCCCGATGCGATCAGCGATCCGAGCACAGCATCGAAAACCGGAGCGACATCGAAGCGGCGAAACGCTTCGCCAGTGACATTGGCGATAAAGCGCCGCACATCCCGATCATTGGCGCTTCTCAACACAAGAGGAACGATGTCCACGACGCGCTGCGAGATGAATGCGGCGGCCGTTTCGCTGTCCAGCCACCGCGCCAGCAGGATCGCCCGGTTCTCAGTCCGCAGACGCTGAACCAGGAGCGCGGAATCGAGGAACTGATCGCGCACGAAATTGCCCAGCGATCTGCCGATCGCGTCCTTTCGCGACGGGATCAAGGCCGTGTGGGGAATGGGCAGGCCAAGGGGATGGCGGAATAGAGCGGTCACGGCGAACCAATCCGCCAGGCCCCCGACGATCGCCGCTTCCGACGCTGCGATCACAAGACGCGCCGCAAAACCGGGCATGTCGATCAGCTGCATGGTTAGGAAGACGAGAATCGCCAGTAGCAGCAGGGCGCCCGCCAGGCGCCGGTTGCGGCGCAGCGCGCTTCGCTTTGTCTCGTCATCGCGTTTCGGCTGGAGCATGACACCGCGAAACCTTTGCCCGACCTTAGCCTGCGTGCGTACGGGGGCGGAACAGCGAATCCCGCGAGGCGTTACTTAACGGGGCAAAGGAGAACGGACATGACCACAACGACCACGCAAACCGACGTGAAGAAGGACCGCGACGTTCCGCGGGAAGAAACCGCCAATCTGATTGCGAGCGATAAGGTTGAGGAAACCGCGGTCTATGGCGCCGACCGCAAGAAGATCGGCCGCATCGAGAACCTTATGATCGACAAATTCACCGGCCAAGTCGCATACGCCGTGCTCAGCTTCGGCGGATTCTTCGGCGCAGGCAGTGAACATTATCCCATTCCGTGGGCGATGCTGAAATATGACGAAGAGCTTGGCGGTTACATCACCCCGGTCACCAAGGATCAGTTGAAGAATGCGCCCAAAATCGGCGAGAACGATGCATGGGAAGGGGATAAGGATCAGGCGGCGCTGATCGAGAGCTATTACATCTTGGTGGAGTAATAGATTCATAAAAAAGGCGATGCCCCGAGGCCTATCCAACCTCGGGGCATCGTTTTATATGCGGCTTGCCGCGCGCTCGATTACTCTGCGCTGGCGATGGCGCCGCCTCCGATATCAATCACCGCTCTGCGATTCTGCGGTTCCCGGACGCCCGGGCCGGTCTGTATGAGAGGATCCGTGAAGCTCTTGCCGACGGTCGCGATCATCGTGCCGTCCATGCCCTGCTTCACCATCTCGGCCTTGACCGAATTGGCCCGCCGTTCGGAGAGAGCCTGATTGTAGCGCAGCGAGCCGACCGTGTCGGTGTGGCCGGTGACCACGATTCTTACCGACCCGCGGTCTTTAGCGGTTTTCACGGCCGCGCTTACGATTTCGCGTGCTTCCATGGTCAGGTTCGACTTGTCGAAATCGAAGAACACCATGAACTGGCGCGCGGGGACTACGACCGCTGCCGGGGGAGGTGGCGGCGCTGGTTCAACGTAAGGCGCCGGTACATTGGGTGGCGGCGGGGGCGGCGGGGGCGCAGCCGCGACTACGGTCTGCGTTTGCTCGACCCCATAAATAGCCTGGAGATCGGCCGGTTTGGGATTTGGCGCCGAGCCGACATTGAGATTGAACCCAAGGCGGGGATTGCTGAACCAATTGGCGGAGGCGGGTGTTACGCACACCGCCGATAGTAACAACAGGGGAATAATGACTTTCCTCATGGCTTTTGTCCTTTGCGTCAGCGCGATGCGCATATCATTTCGACCCGACTCACGGGCCAGCCTCTAGGAAACGCAGAACGCGAAGGGTGGCTGCTTCGAGGAACTTACGGTTTCGCAGAAATCCTCACAGTTTTGCCAAAGATCAGCCCAAGCTTACGCTTGTGAGAACTACGGTGTTCGCTCTATGGGCTGCTCGCGGACTTGATCACGCCATCGCGCGACCCCCGTTCGACCGCCGAACAAAATATTTCGCGCCATGGCGTGGACGCTCAGCGATTCCATATGCGCTTCGATGCGGTAGGCGCGTTCGACGGCGGCCGGATGGCCGGCGATTCGCAATTGTCTATTGCCGCCATATGGTTAACGGGGAAATCATCCTCGAAGTCTGTTGCCGCTTTCCATCGGGGATTGTACGGTAAAAGGGACGGCGATTTGTGAGGGGACACAAATTTTCGAGCCCGCACCTTACGGCCTCTATTGTCCGACCTGCCCGGGCCAACCGCACGAGCGCCAGGACAAGTTGACCGTCGCACATCTGGAGAAGCTGAGCGGAGCGGCGCGCGGCGCTCCCGCCGCAGAGTTCGATACCGCCTATCGCTGCCGGACCTGCGGCACCATCTATTCATTCCAATATGGCGTCAGTTTCGCGCTCTTCGAGATGCCGCACACGCGCCCACTTTGGCAGAGCTGGCGGCTTTTGTTAGGGCATGCACGGTCTTCCGTATACGGTCGATTATTGTCCGATCGCGCGACGCCCCGTCGTCCCGGGGCACGTTGGCACAATCTCGTAGCGCGCGACCATGCTGTTGAGCAACGCCACGACAAACTCCTTGCAAGCATTGCCGAGAATGTCCCCGATATTGTTCGTCCCCTCGAACCCACCGCTCATGGACCGATCGGCGCACCGCCGATCGTTAAAGGCTTGGACGCGGGCGTTGCCCCGCCGGTCAAACGCTAGCGTGGCGACTCCGAAATTCGCCATAGCTAAGGCAACACTCCGGGCGAATTTCGGAATCAAGGCCCGATAGGCCTTTCGCGCTTCTCCTGCCTTGGGGCGATTTTCGCATGCAACGCGGCTCGCGAGAGCTATATAAATGGGGCCTGATCATTTTCGGCCCCGATAAAAGGATCACACGCTCATGAGAAACGGATCGCTCGCTTCCTATGGCTGGGTTGCCCTCGTTGCCGCGGCGCTGTCGGCGGCCGCCACCATGGGAATCGGCAATTTTGTGGGAAGCTCTCTTGCGCAGACGCCGGCCGCGACAGGAACCATTCCTCTGCTCACACAGCCCCTCGCCGATCTGCCCGGGCGTGAGGTGCGCATCACGCTTCTCGATCGCGATCCGGGAAACGCCAGCCCGGCGCACCATCATCCGGGCCATCACACATTCGGATATGTGGTCGAGGGGACTTATGAGCTTGGAATCAACGGACAGCCGACACGCATGCTGAAAGCGGGCGACGTTTTCTACGAGCCGCCGGGCGCCGTCCATTCCACGTCGCGCAACACAAGCCCGGACAAGAGATTGAAGATCGTCGTCTTCATGGTCGCCGATCAGAGCAACCCAAGCACCGTCAATGAAAAATAGAGGAAATGACATGCCTCGTTTCGTAGCTTTGAATGCGGTGTTCGCCGGCCTCATCTGCGCGAGCGCTGCCGCAGCCGCCACCGCGCCGGTGCTCGGGCCGCTGATGACCGCGCATCCTGCATCGGCAAGCGATGCCATTCCCGATTTCATGGCGCCGGGTACCGGTTGGACCATGATCAATTCCAACGCCACCGATTACGTCGACCCGCCATCCGGTCCCAAGCCCGTTACGAACGATCCGAAATATCCCCATATCGGCAATCTTCAGCCCGGGCAGAAGACCGAGCGCGTCGCCGACCTCACCAACCCGATCCTGCAGGATTGGGTGAAACCGCAGATGCAGAAATACAATCAGGAGGTGATCGAGGGAACCATACCCTTCGTGGCGACCTCGCTGTGTTGGCCCGGCGGCGTGCCGGCGCAATTGCTGGTGCCGACGACGATGTACTTCATTCAGAAGCCCGACGAAGTGGTGATGATTTGGGAACGCGACCAGCTCGTGCGGCATATCTATCTTAATGTCCCGCATAGCCGGAATCCGCGCCCTACTTGGTTCGGCGAGTCCGTCGGCCATTACGAGAACGGCGACACGCTGGTCATCGACACCATCGGATTTGTCGAACATCCTTTCAGTTTCGTCGACAATTACCGCACGCCCCACACCAAACAACTCCACGTCACCGAACGCTGGAAGATCACCACTGTCGCCGGGGGCGGACGCCGAGGCGGCGGCGAGGCGGGTGGAAACAAAGGCATCGAGGTCAGCTTTACGGTCGAGGACCCGGGCGCCTTCACCATGCAATGGGGAGGGATGATGCGCTACCGCAATCAAAAGGGCGGGATCGAGGAATTCGTCTGCGCCGAAAACAACGGGAACCATTTCGACGCTGAGAAATATGCGATGCCGCAAGCCAAGACGCCGGACTTCTGATCGGAACTCTGATTCGCCTTCAGACGTAGCGCGGGATCGGACCGTTGTGCGGCGTCATGCGGTCGGAAAGATCGAGCTCGACCTCGTCGATATAACACCAACCCCATCCCTCCGGCGGGTCGTAGCCCTCGATGATAGGATGGCGTGTTGCGTGGAAATGCTTTGTGGCGTGGCGGTTCGGCGAGTCATCGCAGCAGCCGACATGGCCGCAGGTGCGGCAGAGCCGCAGATGGACCCAGCGCGAACCCATCTTCAGACACTCCTCGCAGCCGAGCGCGCTGGGTTTGACCTTCCTCACTCCGGCTGCATGAACGCACGTGTCGGCCATCACGCTCTCCCTCGATCTGCGGTCTCGGCGGGCTCGGGGCGGGTCTGTGCAAGATAGGCGTGAATCGACGCCACCACCTGTGCACCCTCTCCCACCGCGGCGGCGACCCGCTTGACCGAGCCGCAGCGAACATCGCCAATGGCAAAGACTCCCGGACGGCTGGTCTCCAGCGGCGGACGTCCAGGTGCGAGATCCACATCCGTGCGCACGAAGCCTTTGGCGTCCAGCGCTACGCAGCCGGACAGCCATGAGGTGTTCGGCTCCGCGCCGATGAAAAGAAAAAGATGATGGATCGGCCGGGTGATCTCTTCGCCCGACGGAAACCGCTGCCAGCGGACAGCGTGCAAAGCCCCGCCCTCGCCTTCCAGAGCGGTGACCTTGGTCTGGGTCAGCAGTTCGACGTTGGGAAGCGCCGAAATGCGCTCAATCAGGTAGCGAGACATGCTCGCGGCAAGGTTCGGTCCGCGTATGATCATCCATACTTTCGCCACTTGGCTCGCCAAATACACCGCAGCCTGACCCGCGGAGTTGCCGCCGCCCACGAGCACCACCTCCTGACCTGCACACAGCCGTCCCTCCAATGGCGTGGCCCAGTAATGGACGGATGAGCCTTCGAAAGCGGAAAGGTTCTCGATATCGAGGCGGCGGTATTTCGCGCCGCTGGCAATGATGACCGTGCGGGCGCGGACTCTTTCGGCGTTGGAAAGGGCCACGACGAAGCCGCCGTCCGTAGCGGCGCTGGGTTCCAGATGCGCGACCTCGTCCGGAATCGCCATTTCGGCCCCGAACTTCTGCGCCTGCGTGTAGGCGCGGCCCATGAGGGCGCGGCCGGTAATCCCGGTTGGAAAGCCGAGGTAATTCTCGATCCGCGCCGAGGCGCCGGCCTGACCGCCGAACGCGTGGCGATCCAACACCAGCACCGAAAGACCTTCGGACGCAGCATAGACCGAAGCCGCAAGACCGGCCGGTCCGGCACCCACGATTGCGACGTCATAGAGTTTGGTGGAGTCGAGCGGCCTGACCAGGCCGAGGCACCGGGCAAGCTCGACCTCGCTCGGATTGCGCAGCATTTGCCCATTCGGGCACAGAACGATGGGAAGCTCGAAAAACTCAATATGGAAGCGTTCGAGCAGCGCCTTTGCCTCGGGGTCGGTTTCTGGTTCGAGTCTCTGGCTCGGATGGCCATTGCGCGCCAAGAAGCCTTCCAGGCGAAGTACATCGCCATTGTTGGCGTCGCCGACAATGACCGGGCCTCCAACCCCCGCTTCCAGCAGAGCGACACGGCGCAAGATCAGGGCACGCATGATGCGCTCGCCAAGTTCGGCCTCTTCCACAAGAAGATCCGAGATTCTGTGCGGCGAGATGACCAAGGCTTCCACGGCGGTCCGGGCTACCGCGTCTAGCAGGGCTGGCCGGCCCGAGAGCTGGGCAAGCTCGCCGGAAAATGAACCTGGGCCGTGGGTGACAATGGGATCGTGAGGCTTGCAGTCGTCGCGCTGCCTGACGACCACCTCGCCCGTGAGAATAAGGAACATGCCCAGACCGATTTCGCCGGCCTTCGCCAAATATTCGCCCGCAGCGTAGACGCGCTTCTCGCCGAAGCGGCAAAGCCGTTCCATCTCCGCTTTTTCCAGGATCGGGAACGCCTGTACGCGGCGCGTTTCGAATATGGAAGGTTGCGGTGAAGCCATCAAAATCTCGCTTTCTCCGAAGAACCCTCACCCGCCACCGTTGGGTGTCTGATCGCGCTCGCAAGGGTTTATATATGGTGCCGGTTCGACAATATGCCATTGCGCAATTTGCCGTTTGCGGGCAAAGCGAAAACTGGGCGTCCTTTCGGAACGCAAAAGCCGAGGTCCGTGCACAATGGCCAGTGAGCCTGCCTCTTCGAAGCTGCTGCGCGCCATCGATCCGGCCCGCGACCATATGCGCGGCGGCAGCGCGCGCGAGGGCGTCATCAGCGTCCTCGTTTATGGCGACTATCTCTGTCCTTATTGCCGGCGTCTGCGCCTTGTGCTGGCGCGGCTTCGTCAGGCGCTCGGCGAGCGCTTGGCCTATGTCTTCCGTCAATTTCCCAATGAGCGTGCGCATCCCGGCTCGTACCTGATTTCGCGTGCTGCGGAGGCGGCCGCCAAACAAGGGCGGTTCTGGGAGATGCACGACCTTCTCTATGAGCAGGAGCCGCCGCTCACTGAGGCCCATGTGTTCGAATTCGCCAAAAACCTCGGACTCGACATCGAGCGCTTCCGCCGCGATCTCGATGGCGAGGAGGTCAGAAACCGCATCGAGGAAGACCTCTCCGAAGGCAAGCGCAACGGCGTAACCGGAACGCCCACGCTCTTCGTCGACGGCATTCGCTATGACGGCGCCTGGGACTTCTATTCCATGCTGGAAGCCTTGGAGCGCCCCGTCGCGCAGCGCGTCCAGCGTTCAGCGCGGGTGTTTGCCAGTCTTCCGGCGTCGGGCGGTCTGGTTCTGCTCCTGGCCGCGGCTCTGGCGCTTTTCTTCGCCAATTCGCCGCTGGCGCCTTACTACCGGCTCTTTATCGACACCAGTTTCGGCATCGGCGTGCGCGGCAGCGTGCTGTCCTTAACGGTCGGGGCGTGGTTTTCGGAAGGGCTTCTCGCAATCTTCTTCCTTCTTGTCGGGCTTGAGATCCGGCGCGAGATGACCGCCGGTGCGCTGGCCGATCGGCGCGCTGCAATCCTGCCGGTGGTGGCGGCGATCGGCGGCGTGCTGGCGCCGACGGCGATCTATTTGATCCTGAACCCAGGACCGACGGCCCGCGGCTGGTCGGTGCCGACCGCCACCGATATCGCCTTCACGCTCGGGATTCTGGCCTTGCTGGGCGAGCGAATCCCGCAAGGGCTGCGCGTCTTCGTCGCCGCCCTCGCCGTCGTCGACGACGTCCTTTCGGTGCTGACACTGGCGATCTTTTATCCGCGTGCCTTCGAACCGGCGTGGCTGGTCACAGGCGGCCTCTTGATCCTGGGCCTTGCCGCCCTCAATCGCTGGCGCGTTTACGCGAGCTGGCCTTACGTTGTCATCGCCGTCGCGCTCGGATTGTCGCTGCACGGGGCCGGCGTTCATGCGGCGCTTGCGGGGGTCCTATTGGCCGCCTTCCTGCCGACCCGGCCCGCCCCTGCAGCCGGGCCCCTGCTGGCGCAAGCAGCAACGGCCCTCGCCGCGCTTGAACAGGCCGAGAATGAAGCAAAAGAGTCCGGCGCGAGGCGCGGCATCGAGCAGGAACCGATATGGGATTGGGCGAGCCGCAATCTTTCCGCCGCGAGCGACCGCCTCCTATCGCCGGCCGATCGCATCGAGCGGGCGGTCGCGCCATGGAGCGCTTATCTGATCTTGCCCCTGTTTGCGTTCTCGGCCGCGGGCGTAAACCTCCAAGTCGATCTTTCCTCGCCCTCCATCTGGCCGGTTCTCTTTGGGGTCATAGCGGGGTTGGTGATCGGCAAACCTCTGGGCATTTGTCTGGCCTCCTGGCTTGCGATCAAAGCGCGAATCGCCGTGGCGCCTGAAGACGTGAGCCTGCGCAGCTTTATCGGAGGAGCCTGCCTCTGTGGTGTGGGCGATACCGTCTCGCTCCTTATGGCCGACCAAGCCTTTCCGCAGGGGCCCGAATCGTCGATCGCCAAGATCGGCGTCTTGGTCGGCTCAGCGCTCGCCGCTGCCCTCGGCGCCGTCATCCTCAGCACAAGCCCGGCGCATGCGGTTTCAGCGATTGAGGAACAGGCGTGACGTCTAACGCACTCAACTCGTGTAATTTTCTGAGCCTGCTGTGATGACATTGCCACAAAGTTATGAAAACCGTGCCGCTTACAGCGCGCAAGGGGTTTGACGCGTTGACGTACTCCGGGACGTCCCCTCTAATGAAATGCGACATTTGTCGCAGAATTCAGAAGCCATTTGCTTTGAACACGAGTGGGAAGTGAATAACACACGGCGTCAGTTAGAACGCTAAGTGTCTAGTATGATTGACAAATTCGAGAACGGCTTTCGCCGTTAGAGGGGGAATTGCTATGAATCCAACGACATTGAGAATCCGTGCGCTGTTGGGAACGGCTTCGTTTCTGACATTGGCAAGTTCGCTTGACGCTCAGGCCCAACAGGTCGCGCAGGCGCAGACGGCGCAGGTCAATCCGATGGAAGTGCCGGAGCAGGTCCTGATCACCGGCTCTCTCATTCGCGGCACCGCCGCCGTCGGCGTCCCGGTCACCAATCTCAGCCCGCAGGACTATCGCACGACCGGCGCGCTTACGACCTCGGATCTGTTCCGCACCGTCCCGCAATTCAACGTTATCCCAGGCCCGGTGGCGACCCAAGCCGCCAATGTGGAGCGCGGAACGCGCGTCAATCTCCGTCAGCTCGATACCGGCTCGGCGCCGCGCTCGCTGATGATGGTCGATGGCATGCGTTATCCGGCGCAAGGCATGGGCCTCTGCCAGATCGATCCTTCGGTCATTCCCACGGCCGCGGTTGACCGCGTCGACCTGCTGCTGGACGGTGCTTCGGCGACCTATGGTTCGGACGCGATCGGCGGCGTCATCAACATCATCCTCAAGCGGGCCTATGACGGCGCGGTCAGCGAAGTCGGCTTCAAGTCCGCGGCCGGAGGGGGCGTCCAGTTTCTCGCCTCGCAATTGTGGGGCCGGACCTGGGACGGCGGCGACATCACGCTGGGCTACAACTGGTACAATATTTCTCCGACGCAGGGGAATTTCAGCTCCAAATTCACCTTCGACTTCAGCCCTTGGGGCCTGGACAACCGCAACCCGCTCGGCTCTTCCGCGCCTGGCACACTCTCCACCGGTCCGGCGGCGAATACGAACGACCCGTCGGGCAACTTTTATCCCGCCAGCAACGGGCATAATTGTACGAACTGCTGGGCCGTCCCCAAGGGCACCGGCGGGGGATTCAACCCCATCAATAACGGCCTCGGTCCGACCGCTCCATTCAGCGCTTCGACTTTGAACTGGACCACGTTCAACGTTGTGGGCAACCACAACCCCGGCGTAGGCGTGGGCGCCGTGGATTTGGTCGGCACGCGCAACGAATTCAACCCCTATGCGATCACCTATTACAGCTCGGGCGCTCAATACAACGGCGCCTCGGTGACGGTCGATCAGCGGCTGACGAAGAACATCTCATTCTCCGGTGAAGGCTTCTATGGCCTTCGCCGCATCACCTTCCTCAACAACGCCACCACCAACCAGCTCACTGGTATCGGGATTCCGACCTTCAACCCCTATTACCCGACGGGCGGAGCGCCGACCAATCTGCGCGTGAATTACAACATATCCGTCGAATCGCCCTCCCTCACCGGCGCCTATGGGAGCGGCATGCGCTATGAGGGCGGGCTGAACATCGACCTGCCGGGCGGCTGGGAAAGCCAGATTTATTACTCGGAAACTCGCGACGCCGAGTACAATCATGCCGTCGGGACCATAAACAAGAACGCCGTCTCCGCGGCCTTGGGCTGGACGATCGGCGCAACCCCCGCCGCCGGCACGAATCCCACGATCGCCACATGGACCAAGCCTGCGACAATTCCCTATTTGAACCTGCTCTGCGACGCGACGCAGTTCCAGTGCAATTCCCCGACCACCTTGAACTATGTCGGAAACTATAGCTCGACCTCCGAAGCATTCTGGATCAACGAAAAGGGCGTCAAGGCGGACGGCCCACTGTTCGATCTGCCGGGCGGCACAGTGAAGATGGCGGTGGGCGCCAACTACACGACCTACCACTTCCTGATTCAACAACAGGTCCAAAATCAGTCCAATCCCACGATTGCATTCCTGAGCGATCCGGAACAGCGGCAGGTTTGGGCGGTATTCTCACAGTTAAATGTGCCCATCATCGGGGACAACAACGCGCTGCCCGGCATCCGCAAGCTGGAACTGGAGGGCTCGTGGCGTCATGACCAGTACAGCGACGTGGGCGGCACCAGCAATCCGAAGGTGGCGTTCAACTGGGAGATTTCGGAGGACCTCGGCCTGACGGTTCGTGGCTCATGGGGCACTTCCTTCCGCGCCCCGAGCTTTGGCGAGTTCTCGCCGATCTCCAACGTCGCATGGAATGGCTGGGGCCTGCAGAATGCGCCAGGCGCCGCCGCATTCCCCAACAACGCGACCATCGTCGTCTCCTGCGACCCCGCTACGAACCGGCCTCCGCCGGGTTCGGGCGCGGAAAAGCTCTTCAATGCCGGCTTCGCTTGTAACTCACAGCCCGCCGGGATTTCGCTCAATGGCGGCGGCAAGGCCGCGGTCGACGCACATTTCCGGACCTATTTCAATCAGACCGAACAGAAATTGGAACCGGAGCTGTCGACCAACTATGGAATCGGGTTCGATTTCGCTCCGACCAGCTTCCTCAAAGGGCTTGACGTCCAGGCCACGTGGTACAGCGTCAAGATCAACGGTCTCCTGGCAAATTTCGGCAATCCGACGACGAACAGGTTCGCCGATAAGGACCTTGGATTCGTCTATCTGGTACCGAGCGATGTCGGCTGTCCGGCGGCGCAGAACGTCACGCCTCAGCTATGCGCGCCCTTCCAGGATATGGTGC
>Ga0209488_10001402_pt1 | contig 20518 bp, 24 predicted proteins | sample Rivendell_Oct201_8_FD_188349 | JGI IMG/M metagenome (GOLD analysis project Ga0209488, IMG submission 188349) | Vadose zone soil microbial communities from the Eel River Critical Zone Observatory, Northern California, USA -... | ecosystem: Environmental > Terrestrial > Soil > Vadose zone >...
CCTGACCCCCAGAGAGCCATGCAAGCCGTCATTCGGAGTGGGCAAAATAGGACAGCCGGGTCATCGGCATCGGTGTGTCAGCGCTGTGAGCAACCCACCGTCGGACCGCGAGAAATAGGAGAGCGGGAGCAAGCCCCACAGCCAACATTTGCAAAAACACCAGAGAAGGAAGAACCAATGAGAAGGCAGAAAACGCCTCGGGAGCCAATGAGAAACGCCCGCAACGCGGGCCAATCGCAAGCAGGAAAAAATCGTAGACGATTATAATATAGATACTTACGTGCCTGGCTGATCTATTTATTGGCTAAAATCGATTAGATAATACAAGGAGGCACAGTTGAATCATTTTACTGTATCTCGGAAGGTCGGCCTGCCAACTGATGGGCACACTTCAATTTCGTAAAAGAAATAAATTGGGCACTTATGATTTGTAAATAAAATAAAGCCTGAGTAAATCTCCGGTCATTGAGAGGTCGGAAATTACCACCTTAGTCCACGGTAGTAGTGTCACAGTCACCAAAAGCAGTGGTGGAGGTGCTGTGTTGCACATAGATAGATATGCAAGGACACACCTGGCATTCACATCACAGTGTTCTTCATTGGTAGGAAAGACTAACTACTGCCGCAAGAGTCACGGTGATAGCCTGAGAGCCTGGTATGAAAGGAGGTGATTGAGTGGCAGCGTCTGTCATGACTTGCGTTTGCTGATTGGCAGCACCTGTGCACGTGCATAAACATGGACAACGCAAAGTAACTCGTGACATTTTTTTTGGTAGCTCCTCCGTCATAACCATACCACAATAGTCGTATTCTCGGATCATGCTTGCAGCCCTGAAGCTGAAGGAGAGACCAAACGTCATCACGTCCTCAAGATTGCGTCACCAGAGTGTGTGTGTCGAGACTAATCTCTATGCCAGCAGGGATGATTAAGTTCGTGAGAGTACGCACTAGACGAATAGTAGGCCGTATACCATAACCAGATTTTCGGTAGCCAGCAGCGTAAGTTAGAAGTAGCATAAGCAGGTAGCTGAATCCAGAGTCCTTTCCTTATAGTAGTGCATACACGAGACAATGTGCGGTAGTCCTGACATAACCGTCCATCTACTCGTTTCATTCGCGTTCTACGCATCACGAGACAGACTATCGAGGTTGAGACCGACTTCTTTCGCTAGGTTCTGTCCAACGTCAACTGTAAAAAGAGCTGATGGTGAAACCACGAGTAAACGGACCTTTATGTCATCCGAGGAGAAGGGACATTGAAAGACGATCGTGTTGCTGATCGTTGGTGAGATCGTGATAAAGAAAACTCTCACGCCGACGTTAATCTTGTACTTCACAGACAGATTTTTCTGTGGCGAGGGGATGCATTTACTGGCGAAATCCTTTAGAATAGCGAAGTTCGGGTCGATTGACGTAGTATAAGCGAGCTTGAATGGGAACGTGAATAATGTAGTGGCGTGTGATGCCAACTTCACGTCGCGAACTGATCCTCCACCAATGGAGGTTGAGTTGATAGGGTAAATTATCTACGCCCTGCATCAGCATAGAGATGGTTGAGAGGGTGTCAGGGCTCACGTCGGCCTTTATGTGTGTGAGTTGGACAGAGAAATAATTCGGGTTGACGATCCTGAAAACTATGTGTCACAACGAGTGCTGCACACGCGCGTGGAGATAACAAGTCCATACTCTATAGGGAGGCCCAAATTTACTTGGATCCCGTCCTGAACGGTATTGACATTTTGGACAACAACTGGTGACTGAATACGCGCTGACATCAGTCTCGACCCTAGTCCACGAGTCACGACGCAATCTTACTGAGCTGTTATCGCCTCCGATGACGATATTTGGGGGTCGTATCCACTTAAAGATGGAAATAAGACTAAGTCGAGGGGGAAAAAGGGATGGGCCAGGTGGACGCACCAATGCGAGACAAATTATGATGCAGACGACGAGGAAGATCATGATACAAAAGGTGCAAAAGAAGAAGCGACAGATACATCGTGGCCGGCTTCCCTGAAGTACGTGCCCATGAGGATCAGCACCTGCGACAACTCCATAACAGTAACTAGCAGCTCGGCTTGTACGTACCCGTGACCATAGGCGACGGCCCTGCTGATATCTCCATGCTCGGACATTCCTGGCGCTCCTATTCCAAGAGTTCATCAGTAAACACAGGCAGCGCTGAACATCGGTGGACCCACCCCGGCTTCCGAGAACCAGGCGTACTAAACTCGTCGGGAAAGTAAGTGGCATCTTCCTTAGGGCTCGGTCCAAGCGGCTCCGTCGACTGTCCCTGAGGTAACGGATAACTAGGTTCATCGCTGTATGGTACTGGTTCTTGGTAGCTGGTCGGTTCGAAGGTGCCGCGCGTGGATTGTGAGCCATACCCACCATACTGCGTTGGGTCATAAACTGCCTCGTGCTGCAGGTTGTCGCCGTATTGGCTGGATTCTTGGTGATGATAGGCAGGCATGAAGGGGGGATAGAACAGGGGATGGTTAGAAATCAAAGAATAAAAGCGCCGAGACGGCCGGGATATGGAATGCGCAGTCCGGCTTGGAGCGACATTGTTACAGCCCTTTGTAAACCTGAACAAATAGCGGTTAGGCGCACAGCAACGGGTTCATCACAGCACGCACAGCACATCATAAGCCCCTCGGGCATGACAGCCGATTGACTCGGAGCGAATCACAACTCTGGACTTGCTACTGGGCCATGGATGCATCCATCTGTGCCCTCTACATCAATTAAGCCGTCGCTGCCGATTACTCTACTCTCTTTCGTAGCGCAGTTACGGCATTGGCGAACTGGGATCGTGCATGCAACGCCGACCGCTCAAACTGATGTCACAAGCAATGCTACCATGCAAAACTGAAAACCTATCTCCGGCATGCAGTGCGGACGTCTCTTCCTTCTCATTGGCAGACGATAGTGCCGGGAACCTAGCGCAACTGTAATGACGTCCGCACGATGGTGACCGGGAAGACTTTTCGTCGACTACTTAAGTTGCGTTCTTCGAATGCCGCCCGGGCGTAGTGGCCTACCCAGTCAACGAGCAGCGTGGCAGTCTACCCGTGAACGAGAGATCGCGGATGCGATCAGACAGCCAACAACTCTTTCACTGCTCCAGGTTAACAAGAACCGGATTCTGAAGGAACTATTTTCATAGGTCGCATCGCAACAAAATCAACTCTCTAAATGCATAAGACACGCGAGACAGCAAGTAATAATGCCAAGCTCCAAAGTAGACTTTGTGATGCAGCTTTAACCCGACTTTGTTCCGGGAAAGAATGGAACTCTCTGCCCGTGATGTACAGCAGGATTGGTCTGGGGGTTGCCAGCGCGAGAATGAACACGAGACCCGGCAGCATTAACAGCAGGAACAAAGCGCCTTGAGTCAGGAGTCTGGGGAACGAAGCGCGAGTTCACGCCCGAAACGGGGCGAGAAGTCGACACTCGAGGAGTGAAGCTGGTAGGGGGGTGTGGTGCCATTCGGTGTGGCGCAGTCGACACAAAACCGGCGTTAGGCAGTGATTGTAGCCCCGCTTGTGCTTGACTCGCGTCGCCCATATGTAACTCACCCCGACTATGGGAAGAGAAGGCGCCGGTAGAACCGAAAACCCCCTTAGCTTGTTCGTGGACAGGAGGTGGTGGTGGTGGCATCATCGCGTGCCTGTGCTGCTGATTCGACGTTCCCTTCCGAGGCTCAATAGCACTTGGCTGCTGCGGCGTGTGCGACGAGTCATATGCGTATTGCCTGCGCAAGTGAACGTTTAGTAGTAATGGTAAGCACGTATCCTCGCTCTTTCAGCGGTAGCATACCGCAGTCGACTTGATAGCGGCCGGGCACCTTGCAACGGGCCATTCAGATTTGCGGTGGCTGTATTCAAGGACCTTTGACCGAGCACGGGTGGCGGATGATCGGCTGGCAAGGTTAGTCTGTTGGGTCCTACGGGTGTGATGACCGAGCGAGGGCTCGACGGGTGCCTTAGATTTCGTCACAGTGATGGAACTGATGAGCAAACTATAGCCCAAGATCAAGAATGCTCACTTGTATGCGTCTATTCTTCGACGCTTGCCACTAAAACTGCCGGCACTGTTGGACCCGTTACCATCTAAACCAGCATACAAGCGCAGTTGCTGGTTCTCAGCACGAAGCTCCTCGACGATTCTTCAGATCCGTCAATTATGAGCTCATACGATGAACATGCCCGGCATACTTCCTTAAGCCCTTCACCTCCTCGCGCTCATGCTTAACGCGAAGGAGGGCATCCCTTTGTTGAGCGGACTTTATGCGAAGAAATCGGGTGAGTGACATTAACAATTCGTGTTGGAACTGAAAAGGCTTAGCTCGTTGAACACTAAAGAACGATAAATCCACACACCTTGACAGAGTAAGAGAGTTTGTCCATCGCTTGAGGTACTGAGCAAAACCATTCAGACATGGGAGGGTCCAGCTTTCGTAGCCTTTTAGTCGTCTGTCTGAGGGACACGAGACAAGGGGCGTACTTCTCGCTGAAGGGGTATCATTTGTATCTGCTGAGCACCACATTCGCAGCACGACTGATCAGCATCTAAGCCGGGTTGTTGTGTACTTATCCGAACACAGTTGGTGGATGACCACACCACATACTTAGATGCAGGTTGCATATGACATGTCCGCATTCAGTAAGCCAAAACGGGACTTGTGGGGGAGCCGAGGGATCTGGAGCGAAGGGAAGGTGGCATTTTGCGCAAGTGACAAATTCCCAGATATCGCAATCAGGACGCGAGGAGGATGTGATGTGAGACATTCTCGTGGTGGGAGTTCGAGTTACTCGGCGAGCAGTAATTAATCCCGTTCCCGCACGTCATGTGATCGCATCATACGGATACCCTCTCACCTCCCCCGCTGGCCAATTCTGGGCTACATCATCCGTGTCGAGGACCCTCATCTCGACTTCGTCAAAGACAGAAATATTCCGGACAACTTTAAAGCCAAGGCTCGAAAACAACGCGATGCTCCGCGCGTTAGCCGCACCGATGCGGGCCACGAAGGACCCCTTCCCTACACCAAGCTTGTCACACGCGTAAGACAGGAGTAAGGCAAGCGCCGCGTGCGCGCGCCGTTGACCGCGGTATGCGGGTTCTGCGAAAGGTTGACGGATTTGTCCGCATGTTAAGGAGAGACATAGAAGTCGGGCCGAGCACGAACCAGCTATCATCACTTCGCACTCGACTTCAAACTCTGGGTCCTCCCCTGAGTTTTTGAAGAAGAGATTGACGTCGCCGATCATGGGGAGCGCCGTGATATTCTCATCTGTCAGCTCGAGATGGCTTGGTGGGGGCTCTAGCGGACGCGCGAGGATCATAAATGTAAGCTCTGTAATGCGAAAGAGAAAGTAAGATGTTGAGAGCAATTAGGATGGCTACGTACTGTCCTCGTCCTCCTGCCAACTTCCTGTTCATCACCCCGTTGGCCACAGATTTGATCGGAGGAGCGAGGTGAGGAAGCTCACGTTGCATCGCATACTCCTGCTCCAGCGTGAGCTCCTCACTCGCTGTGAGCTCACGTAGTTCTGCACTCTGCATCCACGTGTGGTATTTCTGTCCATAATTCCGAGCGCACATGGAATGAGTGAAATGCCATCTACTGAACGCGGCATTGGGAAAAACAGACCTCAACATGCTCTGTTCTGGGACGGACGCCGAGTCATCTTCCGGGCGGGTCTCAGAAGGAACTACCCACCGATAGGGGATCAGAATAACAGTGTCGCCGACAATTGCCGTGTGTGCGTTGACTCTCATCACTGAGTTGGGCGTGCAGTATGCTGTAAAGCCAGTTATATATTCGAGACGTCCCAATCGAGTCTTACAGCGGGCACAAGCCTGAGCACTGCCGTTGCACCCGCACCCGACAACGATGGGCTGCCCTCCACTTTTTTTACCGTTGGGTGTTACAACTGGAAGTTTAGTTCTAATTCCAATTCCAAAAAGCCACCACCTGCCTCAGCCTACTCTCAGTCTTGACTCGCAGTCCAATATCCCGTTGACGGTCCATGGGATTTGCCAGGCGTGGCTCCTTTGTCTTGTCCCTCGCAGCAGTTGGCTTCGTCAGAAATGGTCTCCCAACTTTTCTATCATCGCCACCACCACGGAACAATCACCAGTTATATTATAGTAACAGCGCTCCCGTACATTGTCGTAACAATGCACTCAGTGTCGGGGCTCGAAGCCTTTTGCAAGAATTGGTGCGTATTTGGTGCTGCGGCGAACCACCTTCCCGTACTGCCGAGTCAGTCCCATGATAATATGTACTGGGTTTTGCGGGATTCGATGAGTGACTTGTTGAATCCCACAAACCTGGTAAGTCATCGAGGAAAATGCCCCATTATTACTTGTAGCAAAACGAGTATTGAAACAAATACTATATGAAGGACACAGTGCCGGAGATCTAGTTCTACCAAGCCTTAATATCCGACGTGCATCATGGTGGTGGGAAGCAGCTTTGAGAATGTGAAGACGGTAAAAGGGTACAAAATGTTGCGTGTATGAAAAAGCTGGCCCCTTCCCTCTTCGTCTCGTTTAATGACAGCGCCATGAAATCCCTTCTTTGACGCGCAATCGATGTCTCTGATGAGGATGTGACTAAGAGATAAAGGTATCGTACAATCTGATGCGGGCAGAAGGTTGATGTACAAAGGAACGGGTTTCATCCACGTGACCGCGAACAATTGCATTGCATTGGGGTTAGCCGCAGCCGTTCTTTGCCACACCCCTTCCACCTGCTCCTGCGGAAATATGCCGCCGGAACGATTTCTCACCTCCGCTGGGTGGTCTCTAAACGGACTTATCAGCAAAGGGCCTCGGTTTCGCGAAATCCCGCGCGTGTCTGTTTCAGACAACAACCTAGAGATGACTATTCGCCACCACGAGAGCTCGGGGACACCGCTCGTCATCGAGGGAATGTGTGAGCAGCACGCCTGGCCGACTACCATGTTCGATATCCAATGGCTCCGTGACAACTCGAAACAGCGTGAGCTTAGCGGACTAGTCAGATGGCTAGGCCGTGGTGACATATTGGATAGAGATACAGGTCAGGAACGTGCACAACCGCCGTGATCTCGACGTCACCTTCACGGACTTTTTGGACCATATAAAGTCTATGCCTCGTTATGCTAGCACAGATGGTAAAGTACTTTTGCGCTCCATTGTCCGCAGCTCGTTGAATTTGTCCTCTAGAAACTTCCCGATGGTACGCCAAAGATGTAGAATGCCCACAAGAATGGAAGAAGTGGCTAGACACCACACCTCTGATTCCCCGTTTTCTCTGTCCACACGGCCCAGCTGATATCATGCAAAATCTACCCGAGAGTGTGAGTGCGTTATATTCGTCCTCACAAGCGCTGTCAATTTCATTCGCAGGCCCGAGTAGAGACTCTAATGTGTTATTTAGGTATAGGAGATACATTCACGCCTTGCCACAAAGATCTATGCGCCTCTTTTGGACACAATCTCATGTGTTATACCGAAGATGACACTTCTGCCTTTTGGTTCATGACTGACAGTTCTGCCGCTCTGTCTATGGCCATGTATTTTCAATCCTTGGGTCAAGAACTGGATTTGGAATCCCATGCAATGTCGATTGAAGAATTTGCTGCGGCTCCCTGCGAGATTTATATCGCCGAGCAGAAGGCAGGTGACCTAGTGTTAGTGCCACCAAGAAGTTGTCATCAAGTCATCAACCATGGCGGTCTTACGGTGAAGATGTCCTGGTCGCGGATGTCAATCAGGAGTACCCAAGTTGCACTGCACCACGAGCTTCCAATATATAGACGGTAGGACGTGTTTGCCCCAGCGGAAACCGATGTCCTCAAATTCTCCTGTTAGGGTATGCCGGGCGGAGACGTACCGCATCAAAAGTACCATCCACCATACGCTTCGCCGAAAGACTGCACTACTCGAAGACTTGACGAAGGGTGGCGCTACGTTGTGCGTATCTTAATTCGACTAATGCACTGTTGATAACACCAGCAGTCACGAGGTATTTCGGAGACAACTCGCCGATGACATGCAAAAATTGCTTGAACTCTTTCGGGAAATAATACTAGACGAGTGCTACCCCGATGCAAAACTCCTGGATCATGTCATACGTGATTTTAATCACAATATATATGATACAGAGGGCTACCCTGCGTTCAGCTGCGATTTCTGTGGTTCTGATATCTTTGTCAGCTTCTTTTGTTGCCAAGATTGTTCGCTCTCTGTCCAGGACACATCAAGTGTCAGCGACGGCTTGCACATCTGCCCAGGATGCTATGCAGAAGGACGCACTTGTGGCTGTGGGAGGCTTATGGAACCGGTGCAGTGCTGGCCCTTGCAAATCTTGTATGGGGATCACGATCGGGCTGTGCGAACACTTAGAAGTGTTGATGTTGTCACATTTAACGAAGTCGGAGACCAGTAAGTCATATCGCTCTCCTGCTGCTTATATCTTCTCATTCCTCTTTCGCATAATAGGGGCGTCTTAGACAACGATGCAACGGGCATATTCGAGGCAGGTATAACCATCCGACAGTGGCGGACGGCGTCCACAGCCAACAAGGTACTGGAACTGTCATACTTGTGGCGCGATATGTAGTTGAAATATGCTTTGGCATGACAGGGCTTATCTTTGTGTTATGCAAATGCACAGCCTCATGATGTACACCGTGACGTTATTCTGCCTTGCAAGAAATGTCGCAGAGGTCGTTGTTTCGTACACCTCGCTCAGGCGGGTGTCCACTCATCAGAGGCTATCACCCATTACAAAAAGGCAATAGATCAAAGTTCATGGCACGACTTTCATGTTGCCAAGAAAAAGACCATCATGTCAGACAAGGAAACGATTCTAGCCGCCGAAGTGTCAGGTGACAAGTCGTCCTTCCTGATGGGACAAAAACTGGCCATAGCCGCTTTGTTATTCCCGCACTGCCAACCCTTGAACACCCCTCATATTAAACTCGGTTGGTATGACCGTCTGAAACCCAATGGAGTGCCAGTTGCTGTACGTGCCGTTCGCTTGATAAGGTGCCCTCGCATCCCTATGACCTGACCCACGACTCCCCCAAGGCCCAAGGTCTGTCCGAAGCCATGGATATGTCATTCCCTCGAGACAATGATGAATGGGGGTCTCCACTTTCCGATAGCTGTCTTGAGGACAGCGTTAGTAGTACACTGGTCGGGCCAGAAACTTCCCCACTAGGTAAGTCTTCGTCAGCACACTCAGCCTAGGATACCCACAAATACGTAAATAGACACAAATCCCACACATTCGGGCTTATCGGAACGAACAACATCCCAGTCCTCCGCCGGCGCTGTAGTGATTGCGCCTACAAAGCGCAAGCGAGCTTCTGCTGCTTTTTTCGATGGCGTTGTGCCACCGGGAAGGAAACGGAAGGTACGTGGTATCATCCGTAGAGTGGATCCCAGGTACTGATTAGAGCGCGCGTGTAGATAACTGGCAGGCATACAGAGTCATCTGCTCACTCACCACGTCCTACAACGTCTGCGGACAGCGATGGGAAGAGCCAAGCTCTTAAGCCCACTCAGTCTTCCACAACTATCCCCGATGCCTCACTGGTCCAGGTGGTCTCCGGGATCGAAGCTCTCACTACGACAATAGCAGAGCAAAATAAGAAGATTGAGGTGTTGGTGCAAGACAATACAGTCCTTCGGAATGAGATTCGGAATTTATCCCAAGACCTCAAGTTGTCCAAGAGGGATTTGCTAAGGGTCGAGCACACAGTCTCCAAGATGACAGCCGAGTTGAAGGGCAGGTTCGATAGGATGTTGGAGAAGTCGGAGAATAATCGTATGCAAGGAGCCATAGATCGGCTTTTAGAAGAATTGGGAAGAGTACGTGGTAATCCTCTCACATCGGTCCCCGCGCCCGGCGGCGTAACCCCACTTCCGTCACATACGCCATATGCGCCCGACCTAGCAGCATGCGGTGGCGGATGGTCTTCTCGTGACGAATACGGCCTTGCCGAGCCCAGCAGGCCGAATTATCAAGAGAACTGGGAGCAACCGGTACGTCTCGCACGTCACCTATCGCAAACTGAATTTTATTTCTAATGACCACCCAGAGCAAGTACGGCAGGGGCGGCTTTCGTGGGTTCCGAGGGCGAGGGCGCGGGTCACGGGGGGCATACTATGCAGGGAACAGACCCTCCGCTCAACGACCCTATTATTACGCGCACTCAGAGGGGTACAGGACCACACAAACTGATCCAGCGACATCTCTCGAAGCAGCACAGAGCTCCGTCCCCGTCCCCGCCGACAGTCTACAGCACGGTGACGCGTACCATTCTCAGGGACACGGGCCCTCTCCGCAGCACTCCCATACGTCATCACATTCCCACTCCCACTCCCACCCGTACTCGCACCCCACCCAGACCACACCCTCACGTCACCTGCGCCCACCCAATCATTCACACCCCAACACCCAATCACACTCACACGCGCACGCGGAACACGCTCGCGACCGTGAACCTCCCCACCTATCCCCATCGCAATCACTAGCACGTCCGTACGAGCGCGCCGAATACCCGAACGACAAATGGCACTGCGTCCCAACCTGGGAGCAAGCGCGCCCAGCAGCCGACGGTGTGGGGGCGGACGCCCCGGCCGGGGACGGGTACCGCGCGCATTCTTCTTTCGACGGTGCGGTCTCTCCCACGCAGAGCGACGAGCAGCCGCGGTGGCTCTTTACGCCGAGCGACGGCGGTGGCGACGATCAACAACAGCACCGGCGCCATGACCATAGTGGTGGTGGCTACAACCACCACCACGGCGGCCAAAACCAGAGTCTCAGTCTCAGTCGTCGTAGTCGGAGCGCAAGCTGGGGCTCGAGTGCCAGTGCCGGTCGTCGGGGATATGCCAGGAATGGACATGTTGCCGATGACGCGCGCCGCGGACGGCGGTAAGGTAGAAATCTTTTGATTGATAGATGGGATGGGGATGGGCTTTGAGTGGCGTGCACGCCACCTGCTGTTTTTGGACTTCTTGTTACGGGGAAGTGTGTTTCCTCTTCTCCTTTTGCTTTACAGTCTACGGATACCATCACACTATCGATGCCACAGTATTTTGTCACTTTGCGTCTTGCTTTCTTGCTGCCGGATCACATCAGTATCAGAGCGGCGTGGCTCTGCATTTACGAGGGTCCTTGTTTCCTAGACCTTGTGTACATTGTTAATAGCGAATTAGTATGGACATGGATATAATCAAGTTATCAGTCCGAACAATCATGATGATGGTCAAGTTGTGGCAAGTAGCTCACCGCCAAGTTTCTTATACTACTAGTTATTCAAACGTAAACTGTGCCATCGTCCGAGATGGGCCTGTCCTATGGGGACTCGAAATATTGCATATATGATCGCAAATAGTTGCCGTAATCTTAATTAAAGCCAGCATCCCTAAGAACACGCACACGGCGAGAACCGATTAGATAGGGTATCTAAGGAAGGACGAGAAATAGGAAGATTGTCATGGTGAGACAACGGACAAGTTGATGAATAATGCAGGGTGAATCTCGTGAAGCGTAAGGCATGGGAACAAACCAACGATAATCGGGTTAGATCGCCGGGATAAACCTCGTGAATGTGAATGAATTGAAGAGCCAAAGGGGGGATTGCTCAGCCACAGCTACACGTCAGGATTTTCCAAAAGGTGCTCGTCTGCTGTGGCGGCTCCCCACCCTGTGCGGCTCTGTCATGCGACATCCCAACGTCACCGGCGCGTGCGCGTACTTGGCTGATTGCCGGTGGTGCCGCAGGCGACATCATTGGCGAGGCTCGACCGTACGGCTGTTGGTTGTACACGTCTTCAGGCGCTTCCCCGCGGGGGTATTCAAAGCCACCTGCGGCATAAGGATGCTGCGGGCTTGGGATGTGGCTGTTGCGATGCATCGCTGATACAGGAACATTAACCTGTGCTGCAGCTGAAAGAGGGGCACTTTGCCCAGGCGTGTTGCTACCAATTGGGGAAAGCATTTGCTGCGCCTTTAGAATTTTGAGTATGTCCGTTTGTTATGACTCGAAGAGGAGAATCACCTTTGATGCTCTGCGACGGTCGGATTCGTGGCGTTGGAGATCTCTCCGACGATCGGGTTGAGGTGATTGCTGAGGTGCGGCGTTCGGAACTTGCGAAAGGATCTGATTTTTGCTTTGCTAAAGCGAGAAATGAGCGACTATTTCTATGCCCAAGTCCGGAACTTACAACGGCGGATTCCCAGCCACGACCACCTACATGACAAGGTTAGTCACAAGTCGAGTGAATGACGATTAACGATTCCGAACCATTTAGGATATTCCAATCATAAACGCCATCGTCAACGTCGTTATTGTTCTTCATCACTTTGGCGAACAATTCACGCAGGAAATCGTAGTCGGGGGTTTCCTCAAAGCCGAGTTTCCGGACATAATTGAGGTAAATGCCGAATTCTTCTACACGTCACATGAGAAAAGAGTCCAAAGAGGGTGAGAGGGTTACCATAACTTACCAGGATGCCCTTCGCAGAGTTCCTTTATGGTAGTTGACTGCTTCTTCTCACCAATCTTCTCGTACTTTTGCTTGTTTGTGGCAGCCTTGAGACCTTGCCAGGGCAAGCTTCCACGGAGGAAGTACATAAAGACGTGGCCGAGCGACTCGAGATCATCACGTCTCGATTGTTCTGTGAATGGTTTAATTACGGACAAACACCCAAATGGGTAATCGTCGCACCTCTCCCCAGGTGAGTGTTGATGCTCATGTACCGTGCCGTACCACTCAGACTCTTGCGCTCTCGATACGGTATGTGCTGCTTTGTCTTGGGATCACGATATTGCTTTGCCATACCAAAGTCCACGACGTGTATCACTGGTACAGAGTCAACGAACCGCGTGTAAACGCAATGAACGAACGACGCGCACCATTCGCGGCCTTGGTCCCTGGTCGACCAACGAGAAAGTTATCCGGTTTGATATCACGATAAATTAAATTCTTCTCGTGAATCGTTTGTACACGCGTGATCTAGCCATGGCTCATCAGAGGCGCTGCACAACTCGCGCGAGAGACGCACCATTTGCCGTGCGGCCATGCACACCGTCTTGATCGTAAATTTACGCCCACACATATCAAACAAGTCCTCAAGGCTGGGCCCCAGCAGGTCAATGACTAAGATGTTGTGCAAACCCTCTTGGCCGAAATGGTATATTTGCGGAATACCGGCTGGTCTCAGGTCAAAGCGCCGACAAGGTCAACGAAAGTAGTAGCGACGCACTACACCCAGCTAGTATACGATACGACCGGCACTCGTCGCGAAGTTGGGGGGCTTCTGCCTTTCTGGGTTCCTATTAGAGTCGAAAACAGCGCCGTGTCAAACGGAGAATGGACTGCGCAGCAACGATGAAGCGCCACGCACAAACTTGATGGCAACGCTCTGAGAGTTAAGGAGGTTGACACCTGCGACGAAAAGAGGTGTCAGGTGGAGTACCGGTGTTAAAGTAAAGGGAGGGTGCACACCCTCAAAGATGACACCGAAAGAGCCTTCGCCGATTTTCTTTCCCACTCGGTAGTGAACGCCAACGATGTTCTGTGTCGAAGTCGTACTGCCGTGTGTGTGCCCGGACATCTTGAGGGAGTATGAAGAGGGGAGAAGGGGGAGAGGGAGAGGGAGAGGGAAGGGAGAGGGAAAAGGAAAGAGGGCCAAAGAATATTAATATATTAAAACCCGCTGTGGCCAACTGACGCTCTTGTTCAAAGCGATTCTCACTCGGACTTATCCGTTCATTTTCTCATCAAAAACAATGACTCTATCAATCTCTACTATCTCTGCCCCCCGCCAACGATCTCATAGTCCGAATGCCGCGGTCTCCGCGCGAGCCACCAGAACAGACTCACAGGCCCCGGGAACGGCGTGAAAATTTTGCCGTCGGTGGACTCGCGACGATAGTACGAGTCGCAAAAGTTCCAAACCGTCCGAACTAGCCGTTTCTGCATCCACGAATTGTACTTCGCGCTCGCTTCCTCACGTACAGCAAATGACCGGACCTCGCCCGCGAGGATAGGTTTAATCAATTGCATCGCGTGCTGGATCTGATAGGCGCATTCAGTGGCAGAGGGTTCGACCCGGGTCACGCGCATACACACCTGTACCTCCTCATTGAAGATGACAGACGCATGTCCGCCCGCAGTGTTTGGCCCTGTGCCCCACATATTGCGCCCCAGTCAATCTCATAGGTATCACGAGACCAGCACCGACGTACCGAGAAACATAAAAAAGTTGGGAAAATTCGGCACCGCCAGCCCGTAGTATGCTTCTGGGCCACCCTTTGACTTCCAATAGTCGCCTAGTCGAACGCCCCCGATACCGAGTATCTCTAGACGTGGAGGTAACTGTCACACAACCAACAGAAGCTGTCAGTGGGAAAATCCCATTCGGAGAGCGACGGGCGCCAACGCACGAGGGAGAATCCCGTCCCGAAGATCAGCACGTCTAATGGGACGACTCGACCAGTCTTGAGTTGCACACCCCCCGGTACGATATGTTCAATCGCATCGTAGTTCAATTTTACATTTGGGCGGTGCAGGCACTCCAGGTAGCCAGGATCAACGATGATACGCTTGCATCCCGGCGCTACGCGGGCAACGCTTTTAAATTAGGGGGTGAAGATATCCATCAAGGAACCAAGAACGTACGGTACTGAGGAATGAGCTGACTGTGGTACCTTTCCGGTGCCTTCATCTTGATGTATTCCGTCATTTGCTTTTACGGCAGTATCCTAAATTCATTTCCGTGCATCTCTAAGATCGCACCTGCGGACTTACTTTCCGCATTCGACGCTGAAATACCGAATCGGCCGCAAAGGCAACAACGCTAAAATCGATCTACGAGGTTTCCCAATCAGCACGCACAGGGAACGAGAACCTCGGAGATGCCTGATATGACTCACCGTACCCATCAGGAAGGCGCGGTATGCCCTCATTGCGAACGGGACATGAGCAAAGACCCATTTAATCCACTCGGGATAGTCGTATTGGATCTGAAACGAAGAACGAAAGAGCCCCCTTAATCGCGCACGCCACTGATACAATTCACACCGAATTTTCGTTTGAGACTCACCCGTGGTACGTACCACTGCGGAGAACGGCAAAAGTTTATCACCTCGACCGAGGAATCCTCAGATATCAGCGGCAGGAACTGCGCACTTTATAAAAAAAAAATGCGCAACGCATCAGTGCTACATAGGAGAGAGGTGGGGGAGAGAAGATCCCCACGCGGAGCATCCATTCCCGATGACGCCGATGCGCTTCCCGGAGAGCGGCACGTCATGTCGCCACGCCGCCGAGTGCCACTGGTCACCTTGGAACGTGTCCACACCGGGCAAGTCCTCAGGCACGCGCGGGGACAGGAAACCGCCGATGGCGCTGAGGACGACCTTGGCGGTCACAGTGCGCTGTCCTCCTCTTCCTCCTCCTTGCCCTTGCTCTTTCTCCGAGCCCGACTCCTCCGAGGAAGAGGGCGAAGCGACGACGTCCTCGAGCACGACGGCGTACGTCTGCGACTGTGCATCCCACGTCGTGCGCACGACCTCCGTCCCGAAGCGCGTGTGCGCGCGCAGGCCGCGAGACGCCCACAGTTCCTCCCAGTACGCGCGTATCTCTGGCTGCCCGGCGTAGTACGCGTTCCAGCGCGGATTCGGCGCGCGAGAGAGTGAGTACCAGTGTCCTGGTATGTCGGATCCGCAGCCCTGTTTCAAGTCCAATCCGATCACCAGCCACCAACACCACCACCATCAACGCCACCAGGACCCATCGTTAGCTCTTATCTTTTTTTGGGTGGGCGCAAAGTCGTTGTGGGGGGAGGGGAAAGAGAATACGACACGTACGGGGTATGTATTGTCCTTGTAGTGATGAAGAAATGTCAGATGTTTTTTTTTTCGTAAGCGAAGATTACTTCGCGATGCAAAAAAAAAAGACGACTTGGGGAACGTACTCTCCACACGCCTCCTACGCCATCCAGTGCCTTCTCGTATATCTAACCGAACGGTCCATGCATTGTTTCGTCAGATGTATTGGTGCCCCAACACGGAAGTGGAAGCACGTTTATTTTTACTTACCGTGAAGCCCTCGAAGCCTAGATCCTCCTTCAACGCAATTGCGGCAGCGATCCCCGCAGGCCTTTACGATACCAAAACAATACAATTGAGCAGGACATCTTTGGCGTGTCCAGGCCTAACGAGGCTAGACTGCGCGTCGAGTGGACATGGTGCTTACCCTCCGCCGATGATGACAATGCACGTCGTTTCGTCCGTCTCCGGTCGGAGCGCATCACAGTCATCTGCTGCTGATGATTGCGCTTTGGACGGTGTCATAATTGATGGTCTCGGTGACGTCGGTAAAGAGATTCACAGTTCCAGGACCAAAAGTCCGTTGCGGCGTCAAAAGAGGTCTTGGTCAGCGGCGGGAATTAATGCACAGCATGACAAGCACAGTCGATCCTCGTGGCGCCTAGATTTCACCCAGACAAAACAGGTGGTTGATAATTTTTCCCAATGAGATTGCCCGATAATGGAAGTCAAGGACAGAAGCTTACAATAGGAACTACGATACGAGAAAGTAAAGAACTGTCACTCGGGATGAAACTAATTTGGATGCATTGAAGAGCTGACACTGGCAGGATATCATACGGAATGGTTACAAAAACTACAAGCGGCGGTGAGTACAAACCAGAAGCTCAGAGGTAGAAACACGGAAGAAGGACGACGGAGGGGTGTGGATGGAATAATGAAAGACATTCAGCGTAGCGCCCAGACATCCTTTTTGTGGAAATGACGTCGGAGCCTCATCGGAGCTCGAAGCTCGTACTGACGTTCTCAGGAACGTGTTGAAGAGACAGCTGCTGGTACCTGCAGAGTCGCGTGAACAAACATTCAGGTCGACGCATCTGTCACTTACGGCTCCGAGTTTTGGTGGAAATAAAACCCACTCATGGTAGCCACTCCGGAACCCGAGCGAGCCCCCTGAGACGGAGAGCGGTGCGAATTCCCATTGTCTGTATGGACGGAAGAGCCGGAGCCCCTTATGCTAGACAAAGAGTCTGGTTTAGGTAGCAACGGTGATAGTGCTGGCGGTGCATCCGGATCCTCCCGAACCGATGACTGTCGGGTTGGGGTTGGTGGTGCTTGAGTGTGCGAATTGAAATCGACGCAAACATAGTAAAAGCCTGCCAAAGGATTGGGGATGATTGAGGAGATAAGGTTGATAATACGAGTGAATTTACCTGCGAAGCTCGCTCCATTGATATCCTGCACACGGTGGTCGGGGACCAGAAAACGCTCTTTCCACCGCATGAAAACGGCGCCCGGGTAACCGTCCATGGTCAGGTGTGGGGCCTTTAGCCTATTCTTGACGTGGCGAAAGGCCGGGAAGCGTGCCCAATGTACCATGTCACCCTCCTCGTCGGCACCCCATCCCCTGGTCCGGAAGCCATACCGACTTCCGATGATTTCTGCATCAAAATAAGTCGTGAGCTCTGGCCAGTCGTCCGTGAGACCACGAATGCAGAGATAGCCACAGAGGGAGGAGGAGGAAAAGTCGACGTCCTGGAGAAAACACGAGGCGTGAATTAGAACATCGTGGACAACGGACGGATCAACCGACCACTATAGAAACTGTCACATCATAACTATTGCGGCCGCTCTTCTGTGTGCCCTGGAAAGTTGCGCCAGGATAAAGGCAGTGGTGACCCTGTGACCGCATACGGATTCGCGTGATATCAACGTATGGGTCTGGTGCGGGAGAATGTTGCTGAAGAGTTCTACTTGATCGTATTGAAGAGGAAATAGAGGGAGTAGAGGAAGCGGCTGAGCGGAGACCGTCAGGAGTGAGGGATGTAGTGGCAATCGCTAATTTTGCGCGTTTGCTAGAAGCGGAAGAAGTTTCATGCGCGACTTTCGATGGTCGGTCGGAAGGGGGACTGGAGGGTGGGGGCTGTAGAGATTGGGAACTGTCTATCGTCACGGCAGCTTCCAGAACGACACTGTCGGGTGTAGATGGATGAGGAGAGTCGTCGTTCGGGGTATAGGCAGGATAAGAGCGCAAACGATGTGGTTCATTGTCTAGGTCAGAATACGGGGAGAGATCGTAAATTTGCTGTTGGACAGTCTGTAGGAGGTAGCGTTCCTTGCAGGGACGACACAACATGAGGTGGTCATTAACGTCGGAATCAGAGAAAAAGTGATTGGGGTCGAGGTCTTGAGAAAGGGGAGAACGACACGATGAACATAACTTGACTTGGGATTGAGGATAGTTATCTTGATGTTGTGGCAGAGAGGATGGAAAGACGGGCATGACTTTGAGGATGGGAGGAGAGGGAAGGAGGACAGTCGATGGAGTGGAGATGAAGAGGGTGAGAATCCCGGTTTCCCTTTTGCCCCGCCCCCGGTTGGTGAGCCCCGCCTCGGTCTACCCGCACGTGTATTTCTCCTTTTATTCGTCCTTCCACAGCGCTCCGCTGTCCTCTCAACTTTATAAGCACCCAATATCCCGACTTATTTGTCGCTGCACATGGCCACAAGCCGTGTTCATAGAGGGTTCAACGGAGAAACGCCGGCAGTGGCCGAAAAGTGTGGATCGTTTACACCACCTTACTCGTATGGCCTCACCTCTGGCATGTGTGATGTGGCGTCAAACTATCCACTGCTATCTATCCCAGTAATCGTGTGGTACATAACGTGGCCAGACTCGTGAAACACTTCGCGAAACCTTCTATCCGTTCGTTGGGGGAAGGCACTGCCTCACAAATTATTTTTTTTAGCTACAAGCAGGTCTTGTCCCCCTCCTTTCCCCCTTTCAGAGCTCCAGGGCATGACAGTTTTCCTATCTGCCCTTTCCAGGCACCCGATGTCGGCCTCCCCCCTTGTTCAGCGCTATCAGATCTACGGTCGACGATATTCCCACGCCTTTGTCGCGGACAGCTTCAATGCGATGACTTATCCGTGCCTGGCTTTGGCATGGATGCTTGGCGCCATCAGTCCTTGCTTTCATGTGTGGCTGCACTTCCCCCAGGTGGAGCTGTTACTTGTTCTTATCCCGAGGAGAAGCGCCGCACACGTGATTGGTAATTAAAGTTGGTGAAGATCACCAGGCTTACTGTACTAGTCGTAGCTCCGCAGTCAACGAGTGAACTACTCCGAGTCGTGATCATGGACCACAGAGACGAATTATCCGAACTGTGGAATTTTTCTGCGCACGTGAACGCCGCCGCGCGAAGCTCCAGATGGTGATCTGATAGAGATCAGCGCGTCCGGTAGTGGGTGCTCAGGATGTGGCCGTTTGTGCTGTCTCCCCCCCCCCCCCCCCCCCCCCCCCCCCCCGATGATCTCGAACAGAAGACGGAATAATCCCGCAGACGAGGGCCTACATGGGTATACGATCATGCTGGGGCTCACGCTCTCACGTATCAAGGTTGTATCTTCTGTCAAAGTGATCGCGATCCCTTACAGGAGATCTGCGCTACACGTACAAAAGGTCACGATCAGAAACGCTTCTTCCGCGCCGTGTGGAGCCCTCCCTGCTTCGCGAAGTCACCGTTCTTAGTACCCCGTGCCGTGCGTCGGAAGGCCATTGGGGAAGAATTGCTCGAACAAGCGGGGGTAGTGTCTCTCAGCAACGTCCGGGTGACTCCTAGTAAAAACGCACTTCCCATCAGCCCGACTCGGGTACCCACTGCCCCCTCAAGGGGTTTGCGGATCGGAGGATAAGCTAACTTACTTGATACGGTTGATAAGAGAGACTTGCCCAGCGGGTAGACTATCGTACTCGGTGAAGTTCACCGCTGCGCCGCAAATTAGAGACTCAAAGTCAGCCCATCATTGGCCTGTCCCAGATCGGGCGCCTCCGCACAGGACGAAGCCTTCCCCCGACAACATGACATGGACATATGACCCGACTCACAATCCGTTTGGCCGATCTGGCCGCGGTGCGCTTTGAGCTCGCGCACTTCAGGAGGGACTGTCCAACACGGCAGACGACAATCAAACGGCGAAAGAAAGCAAAGGAAAAGCGGGGGAGGAAAAGAGACGTACGCTGTAGCACGTGCTCGCTGAGTCGCAGGTCCTGTGTGATGTTCTGGAAGAACGGAATCGAATATCGCGGGGAGGTTCCCGCGACCGGAGACAGTACGCGGTGCGACGTCGCGCGCGCGAGGCCCTGGGTGACCGACTCTAGTCCTGTGATGGCAACGACACAACGCAGCGCAGCGCGGGCGAAAGCGCAATTGGAGGTCAACACACGCATTCCACGTTTCCCCCGCAATCACGTACAAAGACAAGCCGTACGCACGCACACACGCACACACGGCACGGAAACAAAAGAAAAGGAGAGCGGAGCGGGGAAGGCGTGTGATGTGGTAGTATGTGTGCGGGGGAGGGGGGAGGAGTGGGCGTACGGCGTACGCACCTTTGCCGATATTAATGACGAACGTGTATGGACGCGGAGGCACGTCGATCAATTCCCC
>Ga0209488_10001403_pt1 | contig 20508 bp, 19 predicted proteins | sample Rivendell_Oct201_8_FD_188349 | JGI IMG/M metagenome (GOLD analysis project Ga0209488, IMG submission 188349) | Vadose zone soil microbial communities from the Eel River Critical Zone Observatory, Northern California, USA -... | ecosystem: Environmental > Terrestrial > Soil > Vadose zone >...
GGGCACAGCACCGCTTTCCGGTTCACCGCCGGGCACACCCGCACCGCTGCCCGGGCCGAGGCGTTCTGCGCCGAGCACGGGATCGCGCTGAAGGACAGCCTCGATGCAATCCTCGCCGATCCCGAGATCGACGCGGTCGTCTTCGCGACGCCGCACAGCGAGCACGGGAAGCAGGTCGAGCGCGCCGCGGCCGCCGGAAAGCACGTCTTCATGGAAAAGCCGTTCACGCTGGACCGCGCCAGCGCCGCCCGCGCGCTCGATGCGGTGGCGCGCGCCGGAATCGTGCTCGGGGTCGCCTATCCGCGCCGCTTTCATCCGGCGATGCAGGAGCTGAAGGCGCGGATCGGCGACGGAAGGCTCGGCACGATCGCGCATTGCTCAGCCGAGCAGAACGGCCCGGCCGGGTTGTTCATGGACCCGGCCTCGTGGCGCGCCGAGGCGAGCGAGGCGCCGGCTGGCGGCATGACCGCGATGGGCGTCCACAATCTCGACGCGATGATCCACCTGTTCGGCCGGATCGAGGAGGTCTATGCGAGCAGCATCCGCCGCGCCGTCGCCTATGACGCCGAGGACACGACCAGCGTCATGTTCGGCTTCGCGACCGGTATGTCCGGGACATTGTTGTCGTCGCTGGTGACGGCCGTCACCTACCGGCTCGCCGTGTTCGGCAGCAAGGGCTGCGCCGAGCTGTTGACTCCTGAATTCGATTTCCGCTTCAGCCCGACCCCAAGCGGACCGCCGACCGGCCGCAATGTCGCGGCCGAGCCGGAGATCATCAAAAACCGCGGCTCTAACACATTGCTCGCCGAATTGGAGGCGTTCGCGGCGGCGATCCGAGGTGAGAAGCCCTACCCGATCCCGGCCGAGGAGGTCTTGCACGGCGTCGCCGTGTTCGAGGCGATCATCCGCTCGGCCGCGATCCGCCAGCCAGTCAAAGTCCCGCGCGACTGATTTCGACAAACAAAGGAAATAGCCGATGCCCGTCACCGTGCTCTATCCCGAAGCCCGCCAGCAGCCCGACGATCTCGAACGCGGCATCTTCGGTGCCGATGTGGGCATCGTGAAGCGCGACACCGGCGCGTTGTCGGAATTGTCCGACGCCGATTGCGCCGCGGCGGACGGGCTGATGATTATGGGTTTCGGCGTTGCCGGCGCAGATTTGGCGCGGTTTCCGCGGCTGCGCGCGATCGTTCGCATGGGCGTCGGCTACGACAAGCTCGACCGCCCGGCCGCCGCGGATCGCAACGTGCTGATCTGCAACGTGCCGGATTACGGCACGACCGAGGTCGCCGATCATGCGATCGCGTTGGCCCTGACCTTGCGCCGCGGCATCCTGCTGCACCATGAATTGCAGCGGAAGGATCCGCCGGCGCCGTTCCGCTCGTTCCAGAACCCGATGATCGAGCGGCTCGGGACGCAGACCTTCGGGATCATCGGATTGGGGCGCATCGGCACCGCGGTCGCGCTGCGCGCCAAGGCGTTCAATTTCCGGGTCGTGTTCTATGACCCGTATTTGCCGAACGGGACCGAGCTGGCTCTCGGCATCTCCCGCGCCGCGACCTTGGAAGATTTGCTGCGCCAGACCAACACGCTGTCGATCCACGCGCCATTGACGCCGGAGACGCGGAACCTGCTCGGCCGCGAGCAATTCGCGCTGTTGCCGAAGAACGCCGTTGTCGTCAACGACGCGCGCGGCGCGATCATCGACCTCGACGCGCTTTACGATGCGTTGCGCGACGAGCACATCGCCGCCGCCGGGCTCGATGTGCTGCCGGTCGAGCCGCCGGTCGAGCCGATCCCGAAACTGCTGCGCGCCTATCGGGCGCGCGAGCCGTGGCTCGAAGGGCGGCTCGTCATCACGCCGCATTCGGCCTGGCTGACGCCGCAATCCTGGGAGGATACGCGCCGCAAATCGGCGGAGACGATGCGCGCCGCGCTGTTGACCAATCAGCCGCAGAACGTGATCACGCCGGAGATGTATTAGCGACGTACGAGCAGCTCCGGGGAGGAATGTCGGAAGAAGGCGATGCATCGGCTGCATTTGTTGCGCCATGGCAAATCGAGCCGCGACGATGCGGTCGAGGACCACGAGCGGCGGCTGAGCCGGCGCGGCCGCGACGACGCGCGAGCCGTCGGCGAGACGCTCCCGGCGGCGATGGGCATAGTCGATCTGGTGCTGTGTTCGAGCGCGCTGCGCACCCGCGAAACCGCCGAGCTGGCGCTGGCCGGCTTTGCGCCATGCCCGCGGATCCTGTTCGAGGACGGGCTGTATCTCGCCGGACCCGCCGCCTTGTCGAAGCGGCTGATGCAGCTCGATGAGAGCGACGGCGCGGTGCTGGTGATCGGCCACAACCCCGGATTGCACGAGCTGGCGATCGCCCTGGGGGCGCCGGATTCGCCTTCCTATCGGGCTTTGGCCTCGGGCAAGTTTCCGACGACGGCCCGTGCCAGCTTCGCCGTCGATGCGTCGTGGGCCGCGCTTCGCCGTTCGCGCCACCGCTTGGTCGATTACGTCACTGTCAAATCGCTGACAACAAAGACAAACTTGTAACCCAATAAATCAATCGCCCCAGCAGCGCGCCCTTCCGGGGTTGCTGCGAATTGGAGGGTATCGATGGCCGACCAGCAAATTCGTTTCGAGGACGGCGCTGCGTATGAGCGGATGATGGGAAGCTGGAGCCGGCTTGTCGGCGACGTCTTTCTCGACTGGCTGGCGCCGCGTCCGGGCTTGCGGTGGATCGACATCGGCTGCGGCAGTGGCGCCTTCACCGAACGGTTGATCGAACGCTGCGCACCGGCCGAGGTTCAGGCGATCGATCCGTCCGAGGGCCAGCTCGCCTTTGCGCGCCAACGGCCCTCGGCCCGCGTTGCGGAGTTCCGCCAGGGCGACGCGATGGCGCTGCCCTTCCCCGACGGCAAATTCGATGCCGCGGTGATGGCGCTCGTGATCTTCTTTGTCCCCGATCCGGCCCGAGGCGTCGCCGAAATGACGCGGGTGGTAACCGCGGGCGGTTCCATCGCGACCTATGTATGGGACATCACGGGCGGCGGCTCGCCTTCAGAGCCGATCATCGCCGAGATGCGCGCGATGGGCTACACGCCCCCGAGCCCGCCGAGCTTCGGCGCATCGCGGATGGAAGCGCTGACGGACCTGTGGACCGGTGCCGGCCTAGAGGCGATCGAAACACGCGAGATCACCGTGTCACGGACCTTTGCCGATTTCGACGATTTCTGGTCGATCAATCTGATGTCGCCCAGCGTCGGCCCTACCGCCGCCGCCATGTCCGCTGGCGATGCCGAACGGCTCAAGTCGCGCGTGCGGGCGCGCCTGCCGCCGGATGCTGCCGGGCGTATCACCTGCGGTGCGCGAGCCAACGCGATAAAGGGTCGCCTGCCGAAGTAATATGTCGAGAACGGGCGTCTGTGCCCGCTTGAGGAAGCGACTTAAGCGACAAGCTCAGCCAACGCGCGGCGGGTGAGCGGAAGGCCGATCGGCCGCCCGGTGGCGAGCGCCAGCTCGTCGAGGCGAGCGGCGAGCGTTGCGGCCATCGCGAAGGAGCGCTCCATGCGCGGCACGAGATAGCCGATCACCAAGGGCATGACGCGGAGCTGGCGGTCGGCGAAATGCTTGACCAGAACGGCGCCGAGCAGCGCATCGTCGGGTGGATCGATGCCGATCGCCGGCATGGCGCGCAGCCGCGAGGCAAGATCCGGCAGCGCGATCGGCCAGGAAGCCGGCGCCTCGCGGCTGACCACCAGGAGGCCGATGCCGGCCTCGGCGCAGGAATTGTAGAGATGCAGCAGCGCCTCCTCGGGCGCGGCCTCGGCGTCGTCGACGACAATGGCAGGCGGCACAGCACCATTCCCAAAAGGCGGCGTGTGCTGCGCCAGCGCCGCGCCGGCAATGAGACGGGCGCCGCTTTCCCCGCACCACAGTTGCGCGAGGTGGCTCTTGCCGCACCTCTGCGGGCCATGCAGCACAAGCCGGCGCTCTGGCCAGTCGGGCCAGCCCTCGATCCAGGCGAGCGCCGCGCTGTTGCAGTCCGACACCAGAAAATCGGCGCGCCCGAGGGCCGGGCGAACCGGCAGATCAATCGCCAGCTGCCTCATCGGAATGGGGCGACCCGGCTCGGCGGCTCGCGGCTTGGGGGCTCGCGTTCGCGCGCATCGTAAAGGGTACTGGCGCGGTAGCGGGACAACGCGAAGCGGGTCAAGACGCCAATCACGGCGGCGGCGGGTACCGCCAACAGGACGCCCACGAAGCCATAGAGCGTGCCGCCGGCGAACAGCGCGAAGATGACCCAGACGGGATGCAGATGGATGCGGTCGCCGACCAGCTTTGGCGTCAGGACATTGGCCTCGATCAGCTGGCCGAAGCCGAAGATGCCGATCACCACTAGGATCTCGGTCAGGGTACCGTATTGCAGGGCGGCGAGGCCGATCGCCAGGATGAAACCGGTCGCCGCGCCGAGAACCGGAATGATCGCCAGAACGCCGATCAGAAGCCCGAGCGCCAGCCCCGATTGGAGGCCGGCCGCGGTTAGGGCAATGCCGTAATAGATCGCCAGCGCGAGGCAGACGAGCGCCTGGCCGTGGATGAACCCGACCAGCGTGTCGCTGACGATCCGCGCCTGGCCGCGGACAGTTTCCAACGATTGGCGCGGCAGATACGAATCGACCTGGGCGACCATCGCATCCCAGTCGCGCAGCAGGAAGAACGTGACGATCGGCGTCACGATGACAAGCGAGACGATGTTGAGGATCGCAAAGCTGCTGGTAATCATCCCCTGCACCAGGCCGGCGATCCAAGTAACCGCCTCGCCGAGCTTTGAGCCGACCATATCGCGCAGTTTGGTGACGTCCTCGGCCGGCAGGTGCTCCTGCAGCAGCAGGATCAGTTTCCCGAGCTGATCCTGCAGCGCCCGCACCAGGCTCGGGACGCGGGTAATCAGTTCGACGATCTGGCCCTGGATCAAAGGCACGAGCACGACGAGAATGCCGGCAAAGCCGATCAGGAACAGGATCAGGACCAGCAGGCTGCCGAGGCTGCGCGGGACGCCCCGCCGTTCCAGCCATGCCACCATTGGCGCCAGCACATAGGCGATGACGAACCCGGCCGCGAACGGCAAGAGGATGCTCTGCACCAGGCCCAGCGCGACGATGACCAGCAGCAGCAGGCCGAGCCAGAACAAGAGCCGATAGGCACGCGCACTCACCACGCCCGTTCCGACTCCACGAGAATACGCACGCACCGCGCCAGATAGGAGAGGCCGGACCATACCGTAGTCACGGCAGCGGCCCCGACCAGCAGCGAGGTCAGCCAGCCCTCATCGATGCCGAGGCCGAGGCGGGCGAGGACGAAGCCGATCAGCGCGATCTGCACCAGGGTGTTGACCTTGCTGATGAACAGCGGCTGCGGCGCCGCCGTGCCCTGAATCAACAGGTAGCCGCCGACGATCAACAGGTCACGCAGCACGACGAGGATCACCAGCCAATGCGGCAGCTGGTCGGCCAAGCCCAACGTGATGTAGACGCCTGCCAGCAATGCCTTGTCGGCGATCGGGTCGAGCAAGGCGCCGAGCGGGGTGCGCTGGTCGAAGCGCTTGGCGATATAGCCGTCGAGCGCATCGGATATGCCGGCCGCGACAAAGACCCAGAACGCGACGCCGTATCGCGCCTCCAAGATCAACCAGATCGCGAGGGGGACGCAGAGCAGCCGCGCCAGCGTGATCAAATTGGGCAGATTGAACTCGAGGCGGGTCAAGCCCGGTTGCCGCGGAATCGTACGCACCGTCGGGCCATCGGGCATCTCGGGGACCATCGGCTGGCGGTTTCCGGCGGAGCCGGCGCTACGGGGCGGCCGGCGCGCCGGAGCGCGCGAGCCGCCACGGTGAGGCGCCCGGAGGGACCGCGCCCTGGGGGGATGCGCCCTGGGGGGATGCGCCCTGCGGATCGGCCCGCACGAGATCAAGCTTCGCCTCGGCAAGGCTTGCCTTCAGCTGATCGATGCTCCCGAGATATTCGATCTCGATCGTAGCCTCCTGCAGCGACAGAGCCACCAAGCCGACCTTGCGGATCGTCGGCAGGGCAGCGAGGCGTTCGCGCACCCGCACCCAATCCTCAAGGCCGGTAATCGGCAACACGGCCGTCAAGCTTCCCTGCTGATCGTAACCCGGGAGCCCGGCTTTCTTCCAGCCGCTCTCGATGTCGGCGGCGATGACGCCAGCGGCCCGCCGGAAAAATTGGTCGCGGCGTTCGCCGGGGTTGGCGGTCACCGAGTCGGAATGATCGTCGACCGCCTGGCCGGCCCGATAGTGCCGCACGGTGACGTCGAGCCCGGCCGGGCTGCCGGGCGGGCCGCGAGGCACCGCGAACGCGACAAGCGCCTCATCGGCGCCGTTCTGCTGGGCGATCTTGGCGAGCGCCGCGGCGTCACCGGCCCGCGCCTTGGCAGCGTCGATCACGGCTATATCTGAAGCATCGCCGAGCGGCACGCGGTAGCGCGCGGCGCCGAACCCCGCCGGCTGCTGCGCCCAGGCGTCACGCCACGGGTTGGGATCGTCCCACAAAACGGCGGTCGCGCCGGATTGATAGACCGGCAGCAGGATCAGGGATTTGCCGGGCTCGGCACCGCCCTCGCCGCCGAGAGCGATGCCGGCCTTCTGCAAGACCCGCTGCACCTCCGCCGGGCGGAAGTGATAGGTAACATCGGCGACATAGCGCACCGTCGACATGCGCTCGTTGGCGACCTCGAAGCTCGCGACCAGGTCAGTGAGGGCTCTGTCGTCGAACTTTGGCAGCTTGGCCGCCCCCTTGGCTCCCGACAGACGCTCGGCAAGCGTGGCGAGCGCCCGCCGCTGGCCATCGCCGCGGGCCATGTCACGGGCCTTGCCGATGGTATCGCTGGTGGCATCGACGCTGACGGTGACCGAATAGGGATCGTCCTCCGCCGCCCAAACCGGCGAGCCGGCGCCGGCAAGCAGCAGCAGAAGCAAAGCGGCAGCCGCCCGCCTCAGCGCCCAGGCCATTGCAAGCTCATTGCAAACCGCCCCCGATCCCGTATCGTCGCGGCCCCGCGGCCGTGACACCTGCTCATAACGCAGTTTTCGCGGCGATGCCATCGACAGCCGGGGTGGGCGTCCGCACGCCGGCGGTCAACGCGGAGGCGCCGTAATGGCCAGGCTCAGGATTGGCGTGCTGATTTCGGGGCGCGGCTCGAATCTGCAGGCGCTGATCGACGCCGCGGCGGATCCCGCCTATCCGGCCGAGATCGTCCTCGTCATCAGCAACCGGGCCGAGGCGCAGGGGCTGCGGCGGGCGGCGGACGCCGGGATCGCGCATCAGGTCGTCGCCGAACGGGACCGCACCGCTTTCGCCGCCGCGGCCAATGGTGCGCTGCGGCAAAATGGCGTCGAACTCATCGCGCTCGCCGGCTTCATGCGCCTCCTCGATACCGGCTTTGTCGAGGCGTGGCGTGACCGGATGGTCAATATCCACCCTTCCCTATTGCCAGCCTTCCCCGGGCTGCATCCGCAGCGCCAGGCGTTGATGGCGGGGGCACGGTTTTCCGGCTGCACGGTGCATTTCGTGCGGACCGAGGTCGATACCGGCCCGATCATCGCGCAGGCGGTCGTGCCGGTGCACGACGATGACGACGAGGAAAGCCTGTCGGCCCGCATCCTCACCGCCGAGCACCGGCTCTATCCGCTGGCGTTGCGGCTCCATGCCGAGGGACGGCTGCGGATCGACGGCAATCGGGTCAGCGTGGCGGGCGGGACGGCGCCGGACATCGCCGCGCTTAACCCGCTGGAGGCGCTTGCCTCGCGTGGTGGTTCGGCTATACCTCGCGCGGAGATTTCCCAAAGAGCGAGGCGGCGATGACGGCGGTAGATCCAGAACTCGAACGGCACCGCCGTACCTGGATCGGGTTTACCTGGTTCATCAAGATCTCGTTGCTGGTCGTCGTGCTGATCCTGGCCGGAATGGCGATCTTCCTGGTCTGATCTCGTCAGGGACGGCCAACCGAGTCGGGCGTTTGTCGGAATTTTTCATCGGCGGTGTCGAATCCCGCCGGGCTTGAACGTCATTGAGCCGGCAGCGCATGCCGCGCCGCCACATCGATGATGGAGATGCCGCGATGAAATACATGTTGCTGCTCTATGCCAACGAGAGCGCGTTTCAGGCCTTGCCAAAGGCCGAGGCCGAGCGGGGGATCGCTGCTTACCACGCCTATACGGAGGCGCTGACACAAGCCGGCGTCAGGGTCGCCAGCGATCGTCTGCAGCCCGTTGCCTCGGCGACCACCGTGCGCGTGGCCGACGGCAAGACCAACGTGCTGAACGGACCTTATGCCGAAACCCGCGAGCAGCTCGGCGGGTTTTACATGATCGACGTGCCGGATCTCGACGCGGCGCTCTCCTGGGCGGCGCGCTGCCCGGGCGCCAGCCACGGCGTCGTCGAGGTCCGCCCGATCTGGGCGATGTAGCCCGGGCGAAGGCGATGCCGCGGGAAGGCGACGGCGAGGCTCGCAGGGCCGCGGAAGCGACGGCCCGGCAGAGCTACGGCAAGCTGGTCGCCTTTCTCGCGCATCGGATGCGCGACGTCGCCGCCGCCGAAGATGCGCTGGCCGAGGCGTTCGCGGCGGCACTCATCGACTGGCCGGCGCGCGGCGTGCCGGACCATCCCGAGGCGTGGCTCCTGACCGTGGCGCGGCGCAAGGCGATCGATGCCGCGCGGCGGCGGCGCCACGGCGAGGATGCGGCCGGGCATCTGCGGCTGCTCGCCGATGAACTCACGGCATCCACGGCCAGCGAGGCCGAGATACCCGATCACCGGCTGGCGCTGATCTTCGCCTGCGCCCATCCGGCGATCGACAGCAGCATCCGCGCGCCGCTGATCCTGCAGACGGTTCTCGGCTTCGACGCCGCGGCGATCGGCTCCGCCTTTCTGGTCGCGCCGGCGACGATGAGCCAGCGGCTGGTTCGCGCCAAAGCCAAGATCCGGCAGGCCGGCATCCCGTTTCGGGTGCCCGAGCGCGCCGAGATGCGGGACCGTATCGAGCCGGTGCTGGAGGCGATCTACGCCACCTTTTCGGAGGGCTGGTCCGACCCCGCCGGCACCGAAACCCGCCGCCGCAATCTGGCCGACGAGGCGATCTGGCTCGGCCGCCTCGTCGCCTCGCTGTTGCCCGACGAGCCGGAAGCGCTCGGCCTCCTGGCGTTGATGCTGTTCGCCGAGGCCCGGCGCGCGGCGAGGCGCAGTGCCTCCGGCGATTACGTGCCGCTCGCCGAGCAGGACCTGAGACGTTGGGACACGCGGCTGATCGACGAGGCCGAGGCGGCATTGCTCCGTGCCAGCCGGATCGGCGCGGTCGGCCGCTACCAGCTGGAAGCGGCGGTGCAGTCGGCGCATGTCGTCCGCCGGCGCACCGGTTCCTCGGACTGGGCGGCGATCGCGCGGCTTTACGAGGCGCTGATGGCGATGACAGGTTCGCCGGTCGTCGCGATCAACCGCGCGATCGCTGTTGCCGAAGCGGAGGGCCCCGAGACTGGTCTCGGGGCCCTCGCCGTGGCGGCCGAGGATGCACGGCTCGCCGAATATCAACCATATTGGGCGGCGCGGGCCGAACTGCTGGCGCGGATCGGCGATTTGGACGCGGCCGAGAAGGCGTACCAGTTGGCGATCGGGCTCGAAGCCGATCCCGCCGTCCGCGATTTCCTGCAGCAGCGCCGCAGCACGCTGTGCGCAGTCACCTCATCCTGACGGGGATTGCTTCGCTTCGCTCGCAATGACAGCAACAAAGGCTGTCGTCGCGAGGAGCGCGGCGACGAAGCAACCTCACGCCGGGTATGCGGCGTTACGGGCAGATTTCGACCTGGGAGAAGAAGAAGGCGATCTCCTGCGCCGCGTTTTCCGGCGAATCCGAGCCGTGCACCGAATTGGCCTCGATCGACTCGGCGAAATCCTTGCGGATCGTGCCGGCGGCGGCCTTGGCCGGGTCGGTGGCGCCCATCACGTCGCGGTTCTTGATGACTGCGTTCTCGCCCTCCAGTACCTGCGCGACGACCGGGCCGGAAATCATGAAATCGACCAGGCTGCGATAGAACGGCCGCTGGGCATGGACCGCGTAGAAGCGCTCTGCCGTGTCCTGGGAGAGCCGCAGACGCTTCTGCGCGACGATGCGGAGGCCCTGGCGCTCGAACCGGTCGTTGATCGCGCCGGTCAGATTGCGCCGGGTGGCGTCCGGCTTGATGATCGACAGGGTATGTTCGATGGCCATGGGAGGGACTCTATGGCTTGCGGCAGGCGCGGGTTATAGCGGGCGATCCGGGCGGCGGCAATGCGGCCTCCTGACCGCGTCAGGCCTTCTTTTCCCAGCCCGCCCCGGTCTGCTGCCAATAGGTCAGAGTGTGGCCTCCCGCCTGGGCGTGGCGCCAGCGCTGGCGTGCCGCCTCGACAGCGGCGGGGTCGTTGCCGTCGAACAGATCGGCGCAGCGGGCGAAGGCGCCGAGATCCTCGGCATCGACGCCATCGACGAGGATCAGCATCGAGGCCCCGTTCGGGTTCTCGGCTTGGCCGCTGAGCCAGATCGGCTGGTTCGCAGGGTTGCCGTCGCGGGCCGAGCCGTGCGGCAGAAAGCTCGCCTCATCGTAGGTCCACAACAGCGCGTTCAGATGCTCGACGCGCTCGGAGGAGGCGGCGCGGATCACGATGCGATGCCCCTGCGAGCAGGCTCGCTCCAACAGGCGCGGCAGGGCCCGCTCAAGCGGCGTCGTCAACAGATGGTAGAAGCCGATTTCGGACATCGCAGACGCTGCCTCGCCGGTCACTCCTTCTCGTAGTAGTCCGCGACGAAGCGGTCGAGCAGGCGCACGCCGAAGGCGGTGGCGCCTTTCGGCACGGTTGGCGCGTCCTTTTTCGACCAGGCGACCCCGGCGATGTCGAGATGCGCCCAGGGCACGTTGTTGACGAAGCGCTGCACGAACTGGGCGCCGATGATGCTGCCGGCGGCGCGGTCGCCGGCGATGTTCTTGACGTCGGCCGCGTCGCTGTCGATCGCGCGATCGTAGGTGTCGCCGAGCGGCAAGCGCCAGAGCGGCTCGCCGACCGCCTTGCCGGCGGCGATCAACCGTTCGGCGAGCTCGTCGTTGTTGGCGAAGAGACCGGCATTATCGTGGCCGAGCGCGACGATCACGGCTCCGGTCAGGGTCGCGAGATCGATCATCAGCTTCGGCTTGAAGCGATCCTGGCAGTACCACAGCACATCGGCGAGCACGAGGCGGCCTTCGGCGTCGGTGTTGAGCACCTCGATGGTCTGTCCCGACATCGAGCGAACGATGTCGCCGGGGCGCTGCGCGTTGCCCGACGGCATGTTCTCGACGAGGCCCACGATGCCGACCGCGTTGACCCGCGCCTTGCGCGCGGCCAACAGCCGCAGCAGCCCGATCACGACCCCGGCCCCGGCCATGTCCCACTTCATGTCGGCCATGCCGGCGGCCGGCTTGATCGAGATGCCGCCGGTATCGAAGGTGACGCCCTTGCCGATGAAGCCGAGCGGCGCCACATCGGCAGCGGCGCCGCGATACTGCATGACGACGACGCGCGGCGGCCGGACGCTGCCCTGGCCGACCGCGAGCAACGCACCCATGCCGAGTTCGCGCATGCGGTTGTCGTCGAGGATCTCGACGGTCAATCCGGGGAGATCGGGGCCGGCGAGCGCGGAAGCGCGCTCGGCCATGCTCTCCGGATAGAGTTCGTTGGCGGGCTCGGACACCAGATCGCGGGCGAAGGCGATCGAATCGGCAGCAGCTCCGAGCGCGCGATAGGCCTTCTTGGCCTGATCGGGCGCCGGGGCGGCAACCGTGATGGCGGCGAGCGAAGGTTTCTGCTCGGGCTTTTGCTTGGTGCGGTATTTGTCGAAGCGGTAGGCGCGTAACGCCGCGCCAAAGGCGAGGCGGGCGGCGGCCTCGGCCGGCTTGACCGGCGCGCCGTCGCCGAGATCGATCGCGAAACTCGCCTCGGTCTCGCCGGCGCCGTTCAGATGCGCCGCCAGATTGCCGCCGAGATCCTCGAGCAGGCGGGCATCGACCGCCTCGGGCTTGCCGAGCCCGGCCAGCACGATGCGGGAGAGCGGCAGGCCGGGCGGGCCGATCAAGGGCACGAGCTCGTTCTTCTTGCCGTGGAACCGCGCGGCAGCCGCTACCGCGCGCGCGACCGCGCCGCCCGTCGCCTCGTCGAGGCGCCGAGCCGATGGCGTCAGCACCCGCTCCTCCCAGACGCCGACGACGACGGCGCCGGATTGGGGCAGCGAAAACTCGGCGAAACGGATGTCCATGCTGGTCCTTTCTGACGCGCTGGTGCCGGGAGCGCGATATCCGGGCGCGATAGACGACCGCACCGGCCGGAGTCAATGCCGCTGATCGCGGGTCAGTGTCGGCAGACGATCGCGCCAAAAGTAGGGCGGGTGCGGCGGCAATGCTATGGCCGGGCCAGTGCGGGGGCCCTATGATCCGCCGGCAATGGCCTTGCCAGTCACCCTGCCGATGACCAGCCTCGACCGCTATATCCTGCGGCAATGCCTCAGCGTGACGCTGTTCGTCACCGCGGCGCTCAGCGCGGCGGTGTGGCTCGCCCAGTCATTGCGGCTGGTCGATCTGATCGTCAACCGCGGCCTGTCGGCGGAGGTCTTTCTCTACCTGGCGCTGCTGATCCTGCCGCGTTTCTTCGACATCGTGCTGCCGATCGGGGCGTTCATCGCCGTCCTGTTCATCTTCAACCGGCTGACCGCGGAGAGCGAGCTGGTCGTCATGCGCTCGGCCGGCCTCAGCCCGCTCGCCCTGGCGCGGCCGGTCATGATCCTCGCCGGCATCGGCTTCCTGGCGCTGATGAGCCTGTCGGCCTATTTCCTGCCGGCCTCGAACCGCGAGTTCAAGGATCTGCAATTCGAGATCCGCAACCGCTTCGTCTCGAGCCTGCTGCAGGAAGGGACCTTCACCAACATCTCGGACAAGCTGACGATCTATGTCGGCAGCCGCAACGAGCGCGGCGAGATCACCGGGATCCTGATCAACGACGAGCGCGACCCGCAGCAGCCGGTCACGATCTTCGCCGAGCGCGGCGCCTTCGCCAATGCCCAGGACGGCTCGCGCATCATCATGGTCAACGGCAACCGGCAACGCTTCGACCGCGCCACCGGCAAGCTCTCGGTGCTGACCTTCGACAGCTATACGCTCGATCTGGCGACATTGCGGGATGCCCCTGTCGTGCGGTTCCGCGAAGCGCAGGAACGCTTTCTCGGCGAATTATTCTTCCCGCCGGCGGACATCGATGGGGCGACGTACCGCAGCTTCATCGTCGAGGCGAACCAGCGCCTAGCGGTGCCGCTCTCGGTCTTCAGCTTTGTGATGATCCCGCTGGCCTGCCTGCTTCCCGGTGAATTCAACCGGCGCGGCCAGCTGCAGCGGGTGTTGCTGGCGGTGCTGTTCGCATTGCTGTTCCAGTCGACCGATCTCGCGGTCAAGAACCTGGCGGCGAGCAATTACGCAGCGATCCCGCTGATGTATTTCATCGATCTCTTGCCGTTGGGGCTCGGGTTTGGAATCCTGCTGTTCGGCGGGATCAGGCTTGGCATCTGGCGGCCGGCGACGGCTGGCTAGAATCTGAGCGCCAGGGGGCGGCAGGGGAGCCGCAGGGGGAACTCGGTGCAGCTGGCGCGAATCCTCTCGGCGTATATCGCCCGCCAATTTTTTTCATGGTTCGCCGGTGTCTTCGGCACGATGGTCGCGGTGACCTTCCTGCTCGATTACCTAGAGCTGTTGCGGCGCGGCGGCGGCCGGGCGCAGGCAAACTGGGGGGTCCTCCTGGAAATGGCGGCGCTGAAGATGCCGCACACGGCGCAGGAGGTGATGCCGTTCGCGATCTTGTTCGGCACGATGCTGGCGTTCTGGCGGCTGACGCGCAGCAACGAGCTGGTGGTGGCCCGCGCCGCCGGCGTGTCGGTCTGGCAATTCCTGATGCCGGCGGTCCTTGTGGCGCTGCTCGTCGGGGTTATCGCCGTCACGGTGTTCAACCCGATCGCGTCGACCATGGAGGCGCGCTTCGAGAAGCTCGACAACCGCATCCTGCGGCAGACCGCCGATCCGATGACCTTGTCGCAGCGCGGCTTATGGCTGCGGCAGAGCGACATGGCGGAAGGCCAGGTTCTGATCCATGGCGAGAGACGGGCGGCGCCCGAACTGCTGCTCGATGCGGTCACGGTGTTTTTCATCGACCGGCTGATGGCGTTCACCTCGCGCATCGAGGCGAAGTCGGCACGGCTCGAAAACGGGTTCTGGCTGGTCGAGGACGGTCAGCGCTTTCGCCCGGGCGAGGCGCCGGAGCCTTTCAGCCAGCTGCGCCTGCCGACCAAACTGACGACCGCCAAGATCGAGGAGAGCCTCGCCTCGCCCGACACGATGTCGTTCTGGGACCTGCCCGGCTTCATTTCGTTGCTCGAGCAATCCGGCTTTTCGGCGGAGCGCCACCGGCTGCATTTCAACGTGCTGTTGGCGCGGCCTTTTCTGTTCTGCGCGATGGTACTGGTGGCGGCGACCTTCAGCCTGCGGATGCAGCGCCGCGGCGGCGCGACGCTGATGATCGTCAGCGGCGTCGCCGCCGGATTCCTGTTGTATTTCCTCTCCGACATCGTCTTCGCGCTCGGTCTAGCGGCGAAGATCCCGGTTCTGCTGGCCGCCTGGACCCCGACTGGCGTAAGCATGATCTTCGGCGCCTCGATGCTGCTGCATCTCGAGGATGGATGAGGCGAGGCTTTCGATTTAACACGGTGGCCAAAGGACATTTGGCGGATAGGCTGACGGCGAGCTTTCTGGTCGAACTTCCCTGGACGGGCTTCTTTAGGGGCTGAACGCGACGAATGACAGGTCCCCCCAAACCTGCAAGACAGCCGAGGACGAGGCGGCGCGCGGGGCTCCCCCTGATGGTCGCGGTCCTCGGCTTGCTGTGTGCCGCCGCCCCGGCGTTGGCGCAGCTTTCGACCGGCGCCGGCGTGGTCGGCAGCTATCGGCAGAACCGCAACGCGCCGGTCGTGTTCCAGGCCGACGAGGTGCAATACGACGAGCAGCTCGGTCTCACGGTCGCCAAGGGCCATGTCGAGATCTCGCAAGGCGGCGAAATCCTGCTGGCCGACACGGTAAGCTACAACCAGCGCACCGATACGGTCACGGCGTCCGGGCATGTCAGCCTGTTGTCGCCAACCGGCGAGATCGCCTTCGCCGATTTCATGGAATTGCGCGATTCAATGAACAATGCATTCGCGCAGAATGTGCGGATGCTGCTCGCCGACCGCTCGCGGCTCGCCGCCAACACGGCACGGCGCATCAACGGCAATCGCTTCGAATTGCGGCGTGGCGTCTATTCGCCCTGCGATCTGTGCCGCGACGACCCGAGCGCGCCGCCGGCCTGGCAGTTGAAGGCACGCGAGATCAGCGACGACAAGGAATACAAGCTGATCGAGTTCCGCGATGTCGTCATGGAGGTCGATGGCTGGCCGGTGTTCTACAGCCCGTATCTGTCGCAGCCGGAGCCGGGGGTCAAGCGCGCGAGCGGCTTTCTGATGCCGAGTTTTGGCAATTCGAACACGACCGGATTCCACGTCGGCGTCCCGTTTTATTGGGTGATCGATACCGACAAGGATCTGACGCTGTCGCCGCGCTACACGAGCCGCGCCGGACCGATCGTCGCCGCCGAATACCAGCAAAGGTTCGGCAACGGCGCCCTCGACGCGATAGGCAGCCTCAACTACAGCAATGTCGGGGCGAACGGCACGACCAGCACCGACCATCAATGGCGCGGTCACGTCAATGCCTCGGGCGTCTGGGATCTCGACGAGACCTACCGGACCGGATTCCAGCTGCAGCGCGTCTCCGACCAGACCTACCTGCTGCGGTTCGGGTTCGGCCTGCCATTGCTCAATGCGATGATCAGCCGCGCCTATCTCGAAGGCTTCGAGCCGCGCGCCTCGACCGACGTCAACGCCTATGTCTTTCAGCCGCTGGTGCCCGGGCTCGGCGATTCGACGCAACCGATCGTGATGCCGGTCGCCAACCGTAATTGGATCAGCGAACCGGATGCCTGGGGCGGCCGTTGGAAGCTCAACGCCAATTTGCTCAACATCTTCCGCGAGGTCGGGACGCAGACGCGGCGCATCTCGCTCGGCAGCGAATGGGACAAGAGCTTCCGCGACGGGATCGGCGGCCAATACAAGTTCAGCGCGAGCCTGCGCGGCGACGCGTACTCGGTGGACGGCCTGAGCGCGAAATCGAACCCCGACCTGCCGAGCAGCTTTTTCTCGGTGAACGGCATGCCGGCGATCACGCCGATCAGCACCAGCTTCGTCGCGGGGCGGGCGTTCCCGCAGCTCGGCCTGACCTGGAGCTATCCGCTGGTCAATCGCGGCGGGGACACTACCGGGGTGATCGAGCCGATTGCCGGCGCCTATGTCGGACCCTCGTCGGGAAACCGTCATCGGATCCCCGATGAAGACAGCCTCGGCTACGAATTCCGCGACTCCGACCTGTTCCGGCCGGACCGGCTGGCCGGCTACGATATTCTCGATACCGGCCAGCGCGTCGATTACGGCTTGAAGCTCGGCCTCTACAACAAGGATGCCGGCAATTACCGCATGCTGATCGGGCAGAGCTGGCGGGCCCAGAACAACCCGTTCCTGCCGCCGGGCTCCGGCGCGGCGCAACAGCTGTCGGACGTCGTCGGGCGGATCGTCATGGCGCCCAGCTCCTATCTTGACCTGATCTACCGCTTCCGGTTCGACAAGAGGAATCTCAGCAACAAGACCCAGGAGGTCGGGCTCAATGTCGGACCGCAAAGCCTGCGGATCGGCGGCACGTTTCTGCTGATCGCGCCGCAGACGCAAAGCGACCTGGTCACCAACACCGCCACCGGCCAGAACATTCTCTACGGCAAGCGCGAGCAGCTGACGCTCAATGCGACGGCCAAGCTGACCCGATACTGGTCGTTGACCGGCAGCGAGACCCTCAACCTGACGGACGCGACCAATTTCATAAACGGCGTCGCGACACCGCAATCAAACAGCGTCAGCCTCTACGCGACGATAGCCGGGGTCTACCAGGACGAATGCATGGCGTTCATCGCCGCAGTGACCCAATCGGGGATCCGCAGCGGCGACGTGACCCCGGGAATCTCGGTCATGTTCAGCGTCGTCTTCAAGAATCTCGGCGAGATCGGCGGCAACGTGCTGTCGACGCAAGGCAGCCTGTTCTAGGGCCGCGGCAAGGCGGCGGGGGGCCGCCCGCCCGAGGTCAGGGTTGCGGCAGCGTCAACGAGGCGGCGATCATCACGACGAGAAAAATCACCAGCGGAACCGAAATCAAAAACCATTCGTCCTGAGGCACCACAGTCTCCCCCCAAACCAGAAGTCGAATATCTGAGGGAGAATGGTTAAAACTCGGCTAACAGATGCGAGGCATTTTCAGAGGCGCGAGTGTAAGGGCTCTCGGCACTGACACTCGCGCGCCGAGGGTGTAGGCTGATGGCCCGGCGGGGATGCGAGGATTGGTCTGCAATGTTGGGTAGTCTGGGGGGGTTCGGTAGGTTGCGGGCGTTGCGTTGCGCGGGGGCAGTGCTGCTCGCCCTGGTCGTCGGGTCGGCGGCCGCATCATCGGCCGAGCCTGCGAGGCGGCAAACCGCGGCGGCCCCGCCCGCCGCGAAAATCGCGCCGGGCCAACAACCGCCCGCCGGCGGGGCGCCGCAGCTGGGCATCGCCGCAGTCGTCAATGACGAGGTGATCTCGGTCTTCGACCTGGTCTCGCGGGTCCGCATGGTGATGATCTCGTCGAACATCGCCGATACCCCGGAAACCCGCCAGCGCATAGCGCCGCAGGTGCTGCGCTCGCTGATCGACGAAAAGCTGCAACTGCAGGAAGCCAAGCGGCAGAGCGTGACCGCCACCGACGAGGAGCTCAACAAGGGGCTCGAGCAGATCGAAAAACAGAACAATATGCGGTCCGGTCAGCTCAACGAGTTCCTGAAGACGCGCGGCCTCGACCGCGGTCAACTGGTCGATCAGCTGACCGCCTCGATCGTCTGGACGAAGCTGGTCAAGCGCCAGGCGGCGCAGACCGCGTCTATCTCGGACGCCGAGATCGACGATTCGCTGAAGCGCGTCAAGGAACACGCCGGCGAGCCGCAAAGCCGGGTCGCCGAGATTTTTCTCGCGGTCGATAACCCGGCACAGGATGACGAGGTGCGGCAGCTTGCCGAGCGCTTGACCGCGCAGATGAAGCAGGGCGCTCGGTTCTCCGCGGTCGCCCGGCAATTCTCGCAATCGGCGACGGCGGCCGTCGGCGGCGACATCGGCTATGTGCGGCCCGATCAGCTGGCGCCGGAACTGGGCAAGGCGGTGACGACGCTGCGGCCCGGCGAGCTGTCGCAACCGGTACGCACCGGTGGCGGGTACTATCTGTTGCTGGTGCTCGACCGCCGCACCGGCAGCTCCGGCGGTGGCGAGCAGGACCAGGTCTTCGACATCGTGCAGGTGGTGTTTCCATTCCCGGCGAAGGCGGGCGAAGCGGCGCGGCGCGGTGCGATGGCGGAAGCGGAGTCGGTGCGCGGGCAGGCCAAGGACTGTCCGACGATGCGCAAGATCGGCAAGGAGAAGTCGCCGCAATTGTCGAGCGAGGGCAAGTTGGCGGCGAGCCAGATCGCGCCGGAGATGCGCAAGGTCATCGACGCGATGCCGGTCGGCCAGGTATCGCAGCCGATCGTGCAGAAGAACGGCGTCGGCGTCATCATGGTGTGCGGCAAGACGGCCGGTAGCACCGGCGGCCTCAGCCGCGACGATGTCGCCGAAACGATCCTGCGCCAGCGCTTCGACACGCTGTCGCGGCGCTATCTGCGCGATCTGCGGCGCACCGCCTATGTCGATGTGAGGGCGTGAGGCAAATGGCGCTCCCGCTCGCCCTGACGATGGGCGAGCCGGCCGGGATCGGCGGCGAGATCGCCCTCAAGGCCTGGATGCGCCGCGGCGAAGGCGTGCCGCCCTTCTATGTGATCGACGATCCCGACCGGCTGACCGCATTGGCGGCTCGGCTCGGCTGGACGGTACCGATGCAGGCGATCGACGTCGCGGGGCACGCCATACAGGTCTTTCGCGATGCGCTGCCGGTGCTGCCGGTCGGCGGGAAGCCCATGGCGGAACCGGGGCGGCCGGAGACGGCCGACGGGTCCCTGGTGATCGGCGCGATCGACCGGGCGGTCGCCGATGTGCGGGAGGGCCGGGCGGCGGCGCTCGTCACCAACCCGATCAACAAGGAGGCGCTGTATGGTGCCGGGTTCTCCCACCCCGGGCATACCGAATATCTCGGCGAGCTGGCGGACCGCTTATACGGCCTGCCTGGCGCGACGCCGATCATGATGCTGGCCTCGCCGCAATTGCGGGTCGTGCCGGTGACGATCCACCTCGCCTTGCGGCACGCGATCGAGGCTCTGACGAGCGCGATGATCGTCATGGCCGGGCGGGTGACGCATGAGGCGCTGCGGCGCGATTTCGGCGTCGCCATGCCGGTGCTCGCGGTGGCCGGGCTCAACCCGCATGCCGGCGAAGCCGGCAGTCTCGGCCGTGAGGACCTCGACATCGTCGCACCCGCGGTTGCCGAGTTGCGCGCCGCCGGGATCGATGCGCGGGGGCCGCTTGCCGCCGACACGATGTTCCATGAGGCGGCGCGCCGGAACTATGACGCGGCTCTGTGCATGTATCATGATCAGGCGCTGATCCCGGTCAAGACGCTCGATTTCGACGACGCGGTCAATGTCACTCTGGGGCTGCCCTTTATCCGCACCTCGCCCGACCACGGCACCGCTTTCGACATCGCCGGGCAGGGCATCGCCCGGCCCGACAGCCTGATCGCGGCGTTGCGGCTCGCCGCCGAGATGGCGGCGCGGCGTAGCGGCTGATCGCCCATCCGGTGATGGCCGACCCGGCGGTGTTGCCGCCGTTGCGCGAGGTGATCGCGCGGCACGGTATCGGCGCGAAGCGCAGTCTCGGGCAAAATTTCATCCTCGACCTCAATATAACAAGGCGCATCGCGCGCGCCGCCGGCCCGCTCGACGCGGGCACAGTCATCGAGGTCGGACCGGGGCCGGGCGGGTTGACCCGGGCCTTGCTCGAAGAGGGCGCGGCGCATGTCGTCGCGATCGAGCGCGACCGGCGCTGCCTCGCCGCGCTCGCCGAGCTGGCGGCGGCCTATCCCGGGCGGCTCGAACTGGTCGAGGGCGACGCGCTGAAGGTTGATCCGGCGGCGCTAGCCCAGGCGCCGCGCAGGATCGTCGCCAACCTGCCGTACAACATCGCGACCGCGCTGCTGCTGCGCTGGCTTGATCGGATCGGCGACTACCAAAGCCTGATCCTGATGTTCCAGCGCGAGGTGGCCGAGCGCCTCGTTGCGACCCCCCGCAGCCCGGCCTATGGTCGGCTGT
>Ga0209488_10001404_pt1 | contig 20503 bp, 16 predicted proteins | sample Rivendell_Oct201_8_FD_188349 | JGI IMG/M metagenome (GOLD analysis project Ga0209488, IMG submission 188349) | Vadose zone soil microbial communities from the Eel River Critical Zone Observatory, Northern California, USA -... | ecosystem: Environmental > Terrestrial > Soil > Vadose zone >...
AGCAATCGCGATGGTTACTGAGCTCCCGTCAGCGTTGAAGAAAGTAATGTATCTACCGACTTACGGGCTGCCTTAAAAGCCAGCAAGGTAAACCCCGACCACGTCAGGTGTCCGGACTTGGACGAGCTTTGTAGCAGTTGCAGAAACGCTAACTGCCGTTTACTGTGAGGGAATGTCTGAGCCTAGAGATCCCTGAGAAGCAGATCCGGACGTACCAGAATGTGATGCAAATCGACCTTGCATGCTTATGAAAATTGGAGAGTTTCTTGTCCTGGACACACAAGCCTTCAAATTGCCTCTCGTTTGTCGGATGGATGAATAGGAAGGGTCGCTAGGGTGTTGTCAACATTGGTATTGGCTTGTACAAAGTAAAGTTCACATACCAGAAGCTGCATCCGATGGTAAATCAGGTCCAAGTTGAATGTATTATACTAGAAGTTGCTCCGTCAGTATGAACCTGATGGCCAAAAAGCACACATACTTGGAAAGATAGGTAAGGCCGAGCAGCAGCCATCTGCGTTGTTTGATAGCGGAGTGGAGCCGGAAGCTCGAGCTCAAACTTCCTGAGTTGCTCCTCCAGATCTATAACTACCCGATACGTAGGCAAGGTGATGCTGAAACACTGATCCCATATATTGCCACTAAGCTTTTTGAATTGACATTGATACAGGTGAAATACTAACGGGACGATTAGAATTACAGAATCATAAGGACAGGGTAATGCGCACAGTATTCAGTAGGCTGGTCTACCGGTTTGCCTGTCAATCCTGGTATATCAATAACGTCTGCTTCGTCCAAGTTCAAAGGGAGAGCAACATCGGTATGCTAGGTGACGGGGAATAATGAGACGGTGTTAGGAGTTGGCGTGGAAGAAGCTAACCTGTTCAGAAATTATATACGGGCGTCGATACTCCATACAAAGAAACCTTGGTTGGGAATTAGCTATAGCGTGCGAGGGCGGATTGAAGACCATCATCACCTATCAATCCTGAATAGCGTCCCTAGACGGAATTGATTAAATATATGTTTAGTTTAAAGTGCCAGAGAAAGATTCTCGATTCTTACACCATATCCGTCTACGAATTTCCGTCTCTTGAGGTCGTATGTGCCACGTGGTACCGTCGCGGTTCAAAGAAACTGAAGAGAGAACTTTAGCATGAAGAGCTGATATAAATTAGAGTATCATACGCGTCTGCGCCATCCGAATGGCGAGGGTAATGATATACCAAGTTTCGCCCACATTCGCTTCGTTCTACGCGAGACCTTAGTCCCAAGAGCTAGAGTTTGCGCAAGACATCGAACCCACCCAGTGATACATGGCAAACAAGGTAAGGGCCTGGACGCGTTCCAGCGACGAGATTGGATGGTCTGCGCATATGAATAACACAGAATGCGTCAAATCCACCAAGCGCTGTTGCAGATCTTTTCTCCCCGGTGCGTATTCAGCAAACAGGATAGCCTATAACTCTGCCTGAATACGGGCCGCCCCACATGCGAAGACGAGTAAGAAAACCGTACATCGTCCTCCGATTCTGGTAGAAACTGCAACGCAGTCGCGCAAGTGATGGCCAACAAGGCGATGAACTCGACAGTGGGTGTCAACACGCCTGACGAGAACGTGCGATAGAAATTCTCGAAACATTGCCGATGGACAACCGGAAACAGCCAGTGAGCCGATGATTTATCAAAGTAGTACGAAAGCAGAAAGGTCGTGATCTTCTGGTTGGGCAAGTGCCATTTGAGATCGGAGAGGGGCGTCGGAGTCCCGAAGCCGCAGAACTGCCGAAAGTGCAGGAGCTCTCATGATGAAACGAATCATGACGGGGAAAGGGACATACGGAAGGTATCATTCCGCTGTACATCAGTGGATGATTGGTATCCGCTGCTTCCACTTGCGATAGCTGGCCCAGTGCCGTCGCAGCGACCTGAACCGCATTCTCGCCAGCGACTTGAGTGGGGGACCTCGCAAAGTCGAAACTGCCGGGTGACGGGGCACGCACAACGTTGCTCGGCGCACTCGCATTGGCATTCTGCAGCACCGACAGGAGGGCGTCGAGGCCCGCGAGGGCATTTGTAGCGGAATCCGAACCGTTATTTGCGCCGGTTGAGCCATTTAGCTCAGGCTGCCCAAGATCAGGGACGGGAACTCTGGTCGACTCAACCTCATTACGGCCTTCAAGTTGTCCTGATCCGGATTCTGTCGCTGTCAATCTGACAGAAGAATGATGATTTGGTACGTAAGATATCGAAGCGAGGTAGGGGAGGAAAGGAACTGATGCGAAAGCTCACTTGCGCCTTTTGACCCCCTTCGGTTCCTCATAGACGCACGCATCGGGACAACCACGAGTCACGCTAAATTGGGGTAAAATGACGAAAGTTTGAGCACAAAGCAAACATACATGACAAGAAGATATCAGATGCGTACCATCTAGAACAGGGATGGCCACGATCACACTACAAGAAGAGATAGTGTGAGGCGTGAAGACAACAGCAATTTCAAATGACCAAACTAGCCTGTTGTTTTCTTTTGTGACATTCTACAAGGATGCTGAGAGCCGTACATGGATTTTGTGAAAGTGAATGCGCTCACCTTGACAGCTTCTGCAGACAGGAAATGAAATTAAAGTTGTGGGAATTTATGCCGAAGAGGGCTTACAAAATGATTCTATTTCGTTTCAACTTGGGTCTAGCACTCGGCTCGGTTACAGGCGACGCGCTCTCTGGGGAAGCAGCCGAATCAGACGGTTCACGCATTCCCGATGCAAAGATGGAGGGCACGACAAGAAGAAACGACGTGCGTGACAAAACACTGCTTAATAATTGGATGGTGCCTGTAATGACTAGCACTATGACACAATCCCATCGTACCCAATCCCCCAGACCATACTCCCAAAACTGGTATATTGGTAATCACATGCTATTAAAACAGAGTGGTCAGCAAAGGATGAGAGGGAAAAGCAGAAGCGTAGACTGACCCGTAAACGAACTCGACTTCATCTACTCCACCTCCTGATGGGAAATTGCCGGGCCCTTCTCTAGGAACGGGTCCCAACTCTTCTTCCCCTTCTTCGTCAACGCCATTATAATCCACGTCATCAAGCCCAAATGGCAACACGGGGCGCAGCTTATCTGATCCTGATGAACGCCGCGCACCAGGCCCCGCTGGCGACTTTGTCAGAGCGGCCATGGTCTTCGGGCTCATGTGCTAAAATTCCATTTAGCGTGCTGTAGGGCATGATAATTGCATCCATCCCTTACCTCCCAGTTATTCAAGTTCTCATCATCAACAATTTCTCCACCCTCACGGCCAATATCCCGGCTTTCGTCACCTAGCTCGCCGATCGATACAATGCTTTCGCTATCGCTGATGCCATCGGCAATCTCTGATGCGAGGTCAGGGAGCCGGTGCCACCGAGATGTGCCACCGCTCTGGCCCTCTGCGCCATGTGCATGTGACGGGCCGTCTGACCATCCGAGATCAGATAAGTACTCTTCGTACTCCTCCTCGAATGCGATATCCTCGGTGATGTATGGCAGGAACATGTTTGTGTCGGGCGCGTGTGCACGGAGGGGTGGGAATACGTCAGCCTCTACCACGTTCGGGGTGCCCACGGGACGCAAAAGGCCGGATAACTCTGGGCCAGGATGTAGCCCTTCCATGTGGTGCGATAAGCTCACTGATCTTCTATGTGCTTGACCGTGCGAATGCGCAGCTTGCTGGCCATATCGCTTGGTGTTATCTGTCTCCCGATCGTGTCAGCGACTATATACGGACGTGAACATATCGACGCAACAAAACTTGACGAGTTGTCGGAGCGCCTGCTCCTGTGCCTGAAATGACGTTCATCATTCCGATCATGGCGTCCAATCAAAACGAATACGCGCCTGTCCCTCACCAAGGTCATCGATCTCGTTGCCGGTGAGCCATTCGTCGCGTAAATCAGGTCGACAGTTGAGATAGATCGACGTAATAACTTGCATGTTCGCTGAGGGGTGGAATTAATAACGCGACGTAGACGAGCAGACTACAATCGCGTACTTTGCCGCCATCTACGCCCGCTGTATGGCACTTGACTCTTTATTAATTTTAGAATGTGCAGTTGTAGTAATGGGTGTTGCACTTTCAACACCCGCTTGAGAACGGCCTACCAAATAAGGTAGATATTTAGAAGGACGCATTGTCCACAGTGATAGGGCATTACCGTGCTCTTGTACTGAACGAGCATTCGGATACGATGCGACCGATGTTTCGAGAGCTTCTGCATGACTTTAGCAAAGTTGATTGTGAAGAAAAAGTTTCGCCAAGAGAAATCAGTAAGCATATCAATTTCTTCGTGGGTCATTGTCCCATTGGGCAGGATCATGGTCCGCGTCACAGCACGCCGCGGGGGGCTGATCATGTTGTCTTCTGCTCGGCTAATTTGGGGGTTTTTCGAAAAGTGAAGAAGGCAGTACCGAAAGAAGCTTAGCAATCAAAACATTAATACCTGCGATGAATAAAGATGGTAACAAACGTACTTATTATCAGGTGAATCAGCCTTAGAGACGATTGTCATTGATACATCTTGCATGCCAAACATCTTCATCACGAGTAAGAGACAGTTCGTGTCGAGCAACAGTTGGCCAAGGTGATGAAACTTCATGACATCTGAGACGTTAACTTGAGCCGATGGACACCTTCAATCGAGTACACAAGCCTACGCGACACTTTGAACCACTTTAATGTGAGCAACAAAATCGCAGAGACAGCCTTGGTTGTGATCTCCCGATGGCGGGTGACGTCGATCTCGTCGAGGGTGGGGGGGTGTAATGGTGGTTGTTGCGGATCCTGAGCTGAAGATACAATTACCCTCGGCGTTGCAACAAGATACGGAACAGTACTAACGCGAGGATACTCCGGGCGGAAAGCTTGCTGAATTTGCAGATGTTGGCGGTTGACCTGGAGAAGACGCGGATACAATAGCCAAGAGAAGCTTCAATAGGACAAGCACCCAATTAGAGAGGAATGGGAGGACCGCGCTCTTTTGACTTGGTCAGATGGGGACCCATGTGCGAGATGGGACTGGAGCATACGTAAATCTGCTCGACGCGCCGCAAGCGCATCAGATCTTCCCTCTTGACTTTGAGTCGGCGTTTTTCTGCGGGAGTGTCGGCTGCTTTTATAGCTGCGTCTATCTCAGTAATCTTCGCGTCCAGAAGGGCCATATCGGGCAGGACGTCAGTCTCAGTCTCAGCGTTCTCATTCTAAATGTCGAATGGCGAGGGTAAGATGGAGCACGATGCGAAGCGGGCGTAAACCTACACTCAGCTTCATCTTGTTCAGAGCTTCCGTTAAATCATCCGTCCCCGAGAGGTGCTCCAGTCCACTTTCCGAGTGAATGTAATCCTCACGCGTGCGCCACATTTGCCATAATGCCAGACTGACATACATATGTTTTTTGTAAAGATTCTCGGCCTCCTTGATAGCAAATGGAACGAGCATCATGTCACCGTCCCTGCCCCTCGTCCTTGAGAAAGGAAATAGGAACGGACGAGAGGGATCTGTTTGATATTGCTGCTTTTTAGGTTTTGGGACCGGAGGTGGAGATGGTGCAGGGGTGGCGGGTTGAGGCATTGGACGATAGCCGGACGGGAGCTGTGATGAGCCGTGCATACCGTGGGAGAGGTTGAGCGGCGCGGGTTGAACATCGTGTTCATCATGATGGTAGTGATGTCGGACAGGAATAGGGCTGTATGCTTCGGCGAGCTTAGAGATTGGCGGGTTTGCAGCGACGGGTATTGGTTGCTCAAGACTGTTAGCAATCGGAACGGTAGGGCGGGGGGTTGGAGGAGAGAAAGTCGGATATTTGACAGTGGCTTCTTCATGGAAAGCCTCCATGTCTAAAGGTGATGACTTTATAGGAACGGCTACAGAGATCAAGGTGGTTAAACACAATCGAGAATGCGACACGGGTTCGACACGCACCTTCCTCAGGGATGGGTGCTAAGCCGGCCAATTCACGGGAAACTTTCTTGACTCTCTCCAGGTCACGAAAGCCACCACAAGAGGACAAAATAGCCTTCCAAAGAACCAGGAGAAGCTTATTGGGGGGTAAGCATAGCAAAGAAAACCAGACGCATTCAAGTACCTTCTTCACTGGGTAGCCCTTAGCACTTTTATCTCGAAGACCAGACACCACATTGAAAAAATAAACCGGCAGTGGAGGATCCATGCCCACTAGAGGACGTTCGAGCAAGCTCTCTATTACTTGTGAAATGTGGCTTACTGAGCTCATCTGCAAAGTCATCGTGACCCTTGAAAACTTCAATCAAGTGATAAAGCATGGCAAGGTAAACAGTTATCTCCGTTGTGATCTCTTCCATTAGGTCAGACTTTTCTTCAATACCAAGTTGTATGCGTGCGGCATCAGCATCAGAAAGTAACCTAAAAGATCAAATCAAAAACCAAGCGATAGGATCAAAAGGTGGGCTGACCAAAGAAAGTCGTGCTTCGAATTGGCTATCTTCATCGCCTCGACGATGTTACTCAGACCATTCGCGTCACGCACAACCTTGCAATTTTCGAAAATCCAATGTAATTGGTGCTCCGGTGACGAAGTCTCGGCAAAGGTGCCTAACACGTACACGTGTTGTTGAGGGCTATGTATCCGCTGCGAACGGGCGGTCACGAACCTTGCAGTATGTATAACAATCTGCGGGCATTCGTGAATCTAATCTCGACATCCTTGTGTTCGAGACTTTCGAGTAGAAGCTCCACATGTGCTCTGCGTTTTTGTAGTGGAGCCTTGGTCCATTCTTTCCGCACCCACGTGAGTCATTTAAGTTGTAGAAGGGAAGTGAAAATGAAAATGAATGCATACCCCCTTGAAAGGAGCCTTCCCATGCTCTCAAGTTTTCAGAGGCTTGTGGCATTTCCACATAGGAGTAAAATTCCTCTATTTCGTTGAGGACGGTGTCTTCGTCATCATATTTGAAGTCATAATAGCATTGCTGCGGGACACAGGAGTCATGAGGTAATCGGGTCGCAAAAGTCGGAGTGCACGCGCCTTTGGTTTTGGGACGGTATTGACTATTGCCTTGAGCTGGCCGAGGGTGATCGAATCGAGGTCATTGCTCTACTAGGAATGATCAGAGATGTTGCGGGAGGTGACCGGACTGACCGACCATGATGAGAGAGGGGCAGAGCCAAGTGGTAGGATCTTTCCTAATCGGGTATTGTTGTCCTTTTTGTGCTTGTGCCACGTGAAGTGTTTGAAACCGTTCTGTTCCCGTGGCGTAGCCCGGATCTCGCCTTTCTCACCTTGTCTTGGTCTCGGTTTCTCTCTCTTCCCCTCCCCTTTACCTCCAACCACCACCACTGCCAGTCTCCATACACCCCCACTCGAGACTCTGGCGTTTTCTTAATCCGACCCAATCTCACAGGGACGGTTCACAAAAAGGCACGCCTTTGCTGCGCGTTCGCCGCTCGTCGCCTCTACTTCCCCCCACCCCTTTCCCCCCTCTTTTTCTCTCTCGACTGCAATTTTTTTATCTTACGACTTGTATCACGACCCCAACTCCTTCTTAGCCAGCTTTGGCTAAAGTCTCTTGGGCCCCTGCATTGCCGTCAGCCCCACCAGTAACCTTCTCCATTGAGGGCTCCTTTTTCATTTATTTTCTTTCAGCGTGCAGATGCCCGTTCCCGTTCCTCAATATTTCCGACCTCCTGCTCATCCAGTATTCAAGCAAGATCGTTACACTGGCGACCCAAATTATCCTCAACCGTCGGCTTTCCCGAACTTGATTACCTCCATCCCCCTCCCACTTCCCGTTCCGCCCCCCTCCTTTGGTACAAGAGAAGAGTGGATCAGCTCCCTACCTCTGTGGCGCCGCAACAAGCCGCGTCGCATCTGGGAGGAGGGGGACTCGCGCCTAGCCGCCGACTCTGACATGCAGGATTTTCCCAGTGGGTTGATTCGTGCGGGAAACGCACAAATCATTAAAGGAGATCGCGCGCAAGCGTGTATTCCGCCCCTTTTAACTCTCTACCAAGCAGAGCAACCCCATCATCCTCAACACCTTCAGGAGTTTGAGGAAGACGTTGACGATATAGATTCTGGCACCCTCGACTACGAAATAGAGAGTCAGTGGAGCGGCGGCACTTCCAGGTCTGAGGACCTCGTCGAGATGGAAATCGATCCCACGTGCGATCACCAATTTGTCTCCACCTTTGAACATGGGGCTTATCGTGTCAGCACCACCGACGTATTCCTTCGCCAACACGGACCCCACTTCGATGACTCATACTCTCCTGAGGACGCATCTTCAGAGCCGATTGCTGATGAAGATCCGGCTTCAAGTCCCCTCGGCCCGATCACCCCTTTTGGTGTTTTCGTCGACCGTGCCGTGGCCGCCTCTGACTTCTCTGATGGTCCCAAGGTTGCCATACTCCCTACTCCTTTTAACCATAACGCCATCCAGTATGGTGTTCCGCCGCTTGCTACCGCTCTTCCATACGAAGCCCCCGACGAGGAGCCTCCCACGTCAGACATTATTCCGGTTCCGACCGCTACATTGTCATACAAGAAGGTTGCGGATCCACTAGCCGAGTGGGTCGCTACGTTTGTCTGGAAGGTTTGCACTACTGGCATGTGTCTTCGCACACAGTACAGGTACGTTCATGCGGTTTTTAGACCACCTACACATATCTTACAAATTTACAGGGGCTCCATTCAGCAGCACCCATCTCCTCCACCCCCATACCTGGCCAACTCCGTCCGTTCCCTCTTGATGTCTACCTTGCTTCAGCCTTCTGCTGTCCTTCTGGGTATCTGGTACATCGTTCACCTTCCCGTTCGTTTTGGGCATACCCCCCTCAGAGCCGACGAAGTGAAGGAGGCACGCTTCAGACTAGAACTCCTGGGTCACGGTGAATGGCGGGACTCGAGCTCCGTTCAAGCCACCGAAACTCATGCACCGTTCCGTCTTGTGGTTCTTGGATGCATGCTTGCAAACAAGTGGTTGGACGATCATACATTTTCAAATAAGACTTGGTGCGCGCTCTTCTACTCCACTGTCTCGTCCACCGATACTAATCTGTTCGATAGGCATACTATCTCTGGTGTTCCGATCCAGTCTTTGAACAGACTCGAGTCCCTGGCTCTTGACATATTCTTGTATGATCTATCCATAACACTGTCCGATTGGAAAAAGTGGCTCGGTCATATCTTGCCTTACCACAAGTCTCTGTCATCGGCACCCAACCCCCAACCAATTTCGCGCCCGTCTTCTAATCCTCACCTTGTTGTGCGAAAGTTGATTGGGGACCTCCTGGATACTGCATCTCGCTCGTGGGGTGACCCGTACCCCAAGTCTCAACCCCAGCCAGTGTTCTTGGGCCTTGATGAGAGGCGCCGCCAGAAATTGGACCCGACCGCCACCGAATCGAGTTCTGAAACGTTGGAAATTGACTTGGATGAAGATGGGCCCCTTCGCGAAGAGTATATGCCAAGGCGACGCGTCAGTAGGCATGGCTCTCTCCGTGATATCAGCGGCAACCCCATTGGGCCCCCTCTTGGAGTGGAAAGGGGTATGGAGTGGGAGCGCGGGCCGGAGTTGCAAAGGCCTCTACCACCGCCAGCCAAATGGAGTCCTGCTGCGGACGAGCCGCTGCGCCGTGACCTGGTCAGGGAGTCAACCCATTACATGGCAGTACAGCCACCATCAATACCTCCACTCGTAATGATTCCTCAGTACCCACCAAGCGGTCATGGAACGGCCTATCCGCAGGGATGGGGTGTCGGAGCCCCAACTTATCATCTTCACCCGCACCTAATGTCTGGCCAGCCCTATGACTATGGCCACGTACGGTCGAACTCTTTTATCGATGGTAGGCATCACCACGGACAGGATGGAGGACACTGCCGGTCACAATCTCAAACGTGCGTCGAGTATTCGTGCAATTCAAGTGCCCTCAAGCTACCATACCAGATTCCCGGACTGTGTTGGACTGGCGCCGAACACTACGGCTACGATGCTGCGTACGGTCAAGGCTTTGGAAACGGGCTCGTCTTCTCGCAGTACGGACCAAATTGGGTCGGGCATTGACACTGCCTGCATCATCGCTCCCCTGTCATTTTACATCATACCACGGTTTCCAGCATCGACACATCTCTGTTTCATCGCTTGTCACATATTCGCATCGCCACTTCTTTAGGTTTCTCTGTCATCTCAAGACTCGAAGACGATCAGCTGAAACTACCGCGCTAGCTGCAATAGACAATCAGCTTCATTTCGCATCTTCCTGTCCAGTTTCGGCATTGCTTTTCTACCCTGCTCGCCTCATCCGTAATAGCTTATCCGGTTCCCATCATCCATCATCGATTTTAAGGACATATCTGTCTGTCCCTCTGCGGCCCGGCTCTTTTTTTATCCAGTACCACCTGGGCGTCCCTCATGTCATATTTATCTCTCTCATCGCGTGACCCATTCCCAAATCCTTTTGGTCCGCCTCTGCTTGCCTCGTCGGCACCACTCCCGCACCAGTCAGCCGGATTCGTGGACCACTTCTTACGCCACCGTATCTGGCGCAGCTGCGATTGTATATGGATTCCAATGCATGCCGACTGTCGGCATTTGTGCACCGTGTTTCGTCGTTGATTCGTTTCCGTGTGCGTCTCGCGTTTTCTTACAACCATGATGCGTGTCGGTTTGTTTCGCTCGAACTCTCTTACTGCGTAATGGCGATCCGTCTACCACGTATCCCCTCTACCACTTGCTACTTGGCTCTTCGCTATCATCGCGGTTCTTTAATTCCTTTCGTCCATCTCTTTCCCTCCTTTGAAACACCACAAAAACATTTTTTTCTCCCTTATCAACGCCCAAAAATGCAAATTGCTCCCTTACCCTTGGCGCCCTTACTCGCATCCGGTCCTTTCATCACCTTGCCGTCCTTACCCGGTTACGGTTTCACGATACGCCCATTTGTTCCCCGGCGGTGATTTCCCCTTTTCCCCTTGTTACCGCCACCTATGTTCTGTATGGTTGTCCTTCCGTAGATATTGGGTCCTGCTCCGTTATCACAAATGGATGACAATTATGGTCAACACGTGTGTGATCCTCTCCACATTCACAAAAATAGCCCGCCGTGTGAGACAAATTTACAATACAGACTGCACAATCATTCCGGAAAAAGCTACATCATCACAAAGGCTGCTGTCCTATTTGCGTTTCACGTTACCTTTCACCTGACACCTGACAATTACTTGCGCACTACGATGAAAGGGATCTAGCAGAGGCGCCGGAATCAAAAAAGGCACTGGCAGGAAGAACTGTGAATTCGCACCTCAACATCTTCTCCGTCTTCGTCCGAGGCCATGACCTCTACGACGAAGTGGGTAACGTGTGCCGGAACTGGTTTCTTGGAGACTTGCTCGACGAGCGCGCTAAATTTCATCGGCAGTCGCTCTTCACTCTGCAAAGATCCGAGACACCATGAGTCAGAGAAAGACCCGTCCGTGCATGCGAGCCAGCGCAACAATCAAAGAAAAAAAAAACAATACAAATAGCCCACGCGTACCTTTTTCTTTCCGACAAATGAGCTCCAGAGCATGCTGACGCCCTGGCTGACCATGGAGATGTCGAGCTTGTGCTCCTTCTGGAACCACGTGATAATCTCCTTGAGCGTCGGGTCGTCCTTGAACTCGAAGCGATCCCACAGCGTCCACTCGGTCGACCCGTACTTATTCTTTTGGGTTGCTATCGGCTCCGAGAAACCGAAGAACGGTAGGGCGAGGTTCACGAACCCGTTTTTGTAGTGCTCGAGCTTGTTCTTGCCGTCGATGACCTAATGAGAGAAGCATGAGACCAGATGAGGAATTTCCAAGGTAACAATAGGGAAGCGTTGTACCTTGTATAGTTCTAAACAGACCAGGCCGACAATGAGTGACGTCGTGGTGGCGATCGCAGGGATGATCTTCCCGGCAATTTGCTTTGTCTTGTGGCGATCAGCCGGGGCAATGCTGTAATTCGTCGCTCGAAGGTTGGAAGCAGCGGTTATGAAGTCGATGTGGTAATTGGTATCATCGTCTTTCTCGAACTCTACGGGATTAAGACGGAATCCGGCAAACGACGATGGCGGCGGCAAGGACTTGGCAAGTTCGTTAGGGTCCGTAGAATCTATAGAAATAGTTCAGTCACTCAGTGATATAAAATAAACAGGGTTTTTACCATTTCCTGAGCTATCTACTGGTTCGTTCTCGTTCACTTGGACCTTGACACCACTTCTGGGCGTGAACTCGGGGACTACTACCGAGTCCGCAACCTTTCTGAAGATGGCAGGGTCGGTCTCTCCGCGCAACCCATAGTTGAACGCATGGAGATTAGCCGCAGCGATGATGAATTGGAGATGAGTGGGCTTGCGAATTGTCAGTCTAGAGCACAGACCGAGTGTAACAAGATTCTCACGTCGCTCGAATCGAATGTTAACGGGTCTGGGGCACGCTTTGGACTACTCCAAAACGGTTGGCCGGTATTTGTCACGGCATCTTTGGGGAGACTAAATAGCAATTGACGGATGGCGTTATTGTACTTCTCCTCGAACTGTAACCGGGCCCAAACGATGCATTCCTCGAGGGTGATGGGCCTATCTTTAACCAGGAATGAGGAAATCTGTTCAATCTGCTCCTTTTGTTGACCAGAATATTTGAGAGCGTTCTCGAGATAGCCCGGTTCAGAGAGGTAAGAATTGACGGCTTGCGCAGGCTTGACAAACAAGTTGTCGAACTCCGTTCGACTCCACTGAGACAAACATCAGCTTGCCTATAGGTGTTTAAAATAGTATTGCCCACCTCAATGCAATGTTGGATTGCGTTTGGGAAGTTCTTGACGGTGCATGAAGGGGTCTCCTTCTCCGGTGGGTCCTGTGACGTTGCGTATGATTCTGTCAAGTGCGGAATCACAACTTGCGTATTTCCTTTCGTGCCGAGAGTTCCAGACTCCAATAGAGGTTTCTCGAAGAATACACAACGCTGGTCCATGTACAGACCTGCAGCACAGGGTGAATGATCTATGTAACCACGTAAAAGAAGGAGCATACGGGTCTTAACATTGTCAAGAGCATTGGTGATCCCATCGATACGGGCAAAGAAACTCTCTCCGTAAACGTCTAGTTCCGAGGTCAGCGTCGTCAGTGGAAGTCCTGTGGGAGACAGCGTACTCTCTGTATCAGGGCCGACAGCGTCCTGTCTGCTTTCGATGTGACCGGTGAGGTCGGGGTTCATCTCTGTCACGGCAGCTGCAGCAACAACAGACTTAAAGTTACCCAAGTCTTTTGCCCGGAACAAGAACTGGCGATTGAGATTGCTCTTCTCGATAGTGTCAAGATCAGTGACATAAATGGCGCCATTTGGCCCTGAGCCAAGGCCAAGCAGACTCCAGTTCTTCAGCATCTCACAGCCGATAGCTCCAGCCCCGACCAAAAACTGCCGGTAGTTGAAAATCCGTTCCTGGAAGGCCTTGCCAAAGACGGCTATCTGGCCATCATACCGCGAGCCTGTAGGTTGACAATCTGCCTCGTTGGGAAGATTTGATGGAAGGGATTCAAGGGAATCGAAGTATGTGAATTGAATAACAGGGTGGAACTTTGCGGAGCACGCTTTCAAAACCTCTTGTGCAACCAAGCCACCAATGACAGCATTAACAGGAGCAAGGTTACCGCTAGCTTGATACGACAACTCGGTCAAGACTTTCTCGTCGGCATCAGCATCTAATTTCTTTGCAAGGGAAACCAATATCCCTGCGTCTTCAGCATTACGAGGACGAGGCAAGCGCTGTTGCTCAGAATTGAACTGCCAGAGTGCTTGGAACCCAGCGTGAAGAGTAGCTGGGCGGTCAAACTTCGAAAAGTCGGTAATCCAGAAGTCAGGGGTTGTCAGAGATTCTCGAAGAGATTTCTATCATTGGACGTAAGTTGGGTTCGTGATGTGTGGTAAAGATACGCACGAACTCCAGAATCTTGGGCATCTTTACTTGGGTGAATATGCCACCAGTCTTGTACTCCCCAAATGCGGTCGTGTCACCGATTGAGAACGTGTATGGCCCCTTTACGGACACCTTGCGCGGTTCACAACCGTTCAGATCCACTGCTCCTTGGACTTCTGAGAAGGTGACAAAGTCACCATCCTCAAGACCGTGTCTTGTTTCGTCGAGGCAAGTGACAACGGCATCTTTGCCCTACGCCCTACTTATCAGGTGTCGGGAGTAGCGAATTCGAGAAGGACACATACGTTCTCCACAGAAACGATCATTCCAGATAAAGGTTGTTCGCCAGTAGGATCAATACAAGTGAATTTGGAGCCGAAATCGTTAAAGGCATAACTGGACAACGCATCAGTAACATCAAAGGTGAAGGTAGCAGCCATGTACCCGAAAAGCCCATGAGTCCCTGCGGCAATAAAGTGGACCCCATTTTGGTGTGTCCAGTCATCAATCTCCAGCTGCTTCTGCAAGGGCGCATTGACCAAGACGACAACCTGAGAGCAAGATGGAATATATCAAAATAATTGATAACCTCCACGATAGATTACCTACCTGAAAGCCCTTTACGAGGTCGATGGTAATAGGTTGTCCAGGGTCGCCCCCAAGGTTTCGGACGAAAACATAGGTGTTCAGCTCCGCAAGACGTGAGATCGCAGCTTCTGCTCTCGACTTTCCGATATCATCCACGCGAAGGAAGAACTAAAGTGAAAATGCGCGTAAGATTGAGATGAAGTTTCAAGAGGCCGTGTACTCGCCTGCGAGCTCAAATCCTTAATCTGGACCGGTTCTGGGTCGTACACGGTAACCGATTTCACCCCCGCCAGGATTATGTTCTTAGCTAAATTTTCTTCATGAGCGTTGCGATAGACAACGTGTATGCGTACACGCACCTATCTCAACGCCAAGGCCATCCAACCCTACGATAAGAACGTTGGAAGCGGCCATACGTTTCATGGCTGTTGATTTCTCATTAGCAAAACTCCTCTATTAGTATCAAAATATAAACCTTCATGGCCCAGGACATATCTAGCAACGAAGAAAGAATATAGTAAATGATATCGCACGACAGAAAGTTGAGGCTTACAATTGGCGGGAGTACAATCCCTCGTCGATCTGGGCCTCGTCGACATCCATAAGGGCACCTTGATTTGACGCAGACATCCTCTAGGGTCTATTGATACAGCGATAGTAGGTGAAGTGAAGAAACGAGTATTAGTGACCGCGTGTGGGGAAATGAGTCAACGCCACCGGGCCGACGACTCATCAGCTTACCACACAATCACACCCAGCTGATGGCTAACACACCAACTCCATTCACAAGCGTAGACTGCTAAAACAACAGGAAGACGTGGCGTGGTATCTACCCTCTGACAGGACTAGACTCTCGCTAGTGTATCCCGCGTCGCACAAATCGGCGACGCTTCACCGTGACGCCTGTGCTGGACACGGGCGTCTGACTGGTGTCCATTCTAGAAAAGTAGCATCGATCGGCTAGATGCACTGATGACAGATGAGTAAGTGAATGGATAATATATGAAACGTACTTACCGAGCAACAATGCGCTTAAGAGCTGCGCACGGTTGCGTTGGCACAAGCTCCATTTGGGAGTCACCAAACACAGCAGATCATACACACCTCAGCGCTGGCGCAGGAGGGTGCAGGAGCGGGGGAGGGCATTCGCCTCGCTATGGTGGCCCATAAGTGTCCTCTGAACGAACATGACAACCGGTTACGGAGGCGATACGGACGGGAAAGTGATATAGAAGGGTGGGGAGAAAGTAATTGAAGAAAAATGATGCACGGGAGGACGCCACGTAAACCCAAAGTGGAGGCATAATCGAGCGAGCCAATGACAGGCATACAGAGAAATTGCGGGACACATTATTGACGCAAGGTCGATGCCTGCGACTCAAAATGTGGTAATGGCCGGTCTCATGCCAGGCCAGGGCTTTACGTGTGTTGGGGCTGCGAACGTGGTCCTGTTCTGGAACGAAGACAGGCCCTGGGTAGGCGGGTGCGAAGGCATGGGCAATACGGGGACTGTAGAATTGTCGGAAACTGTCGAGCGTGCAGCAGGCCAACCCCCTTCACAGGTCATCCGAGAAAGTTGTAGCTCGAGAAAATTTGGCTCCGGTGTTCCACGGCGCTCCGAACGAGAGGATGCTCTGACGACGTCTTTCAACGAGGTTGTGATGATCGCATGGGATAAAGGTGAGGCATCGATGGGATCATTTCCCAAAGAAGCGTGCCAAGATGTGAGGTGCCCCAACCACATCTGCCATTCGTTCCCAGAAACTCGCAGATTATATTCCAGAACACCCATTGCAGCAACTTCAAGGTTGCGCAGGACTGGCTTGGGAATGCCGGTAATCTCATGCCTTGAAGGAATGTTTACGTTTACGAAGTACCAAAAAGGAGTGCAAAGAATCGCGTACCAGGTTCTAAGTTGGAACGTCTGATCGTTTATCCATTTGTCCGCCAGCATGATCCCTACTGTGAATACGCGCATCATATAATCTTCGATCAGATAGGCGCCTCCATTCTTCAGAGAATCCCGGAAACGTGCCCTTGCGGTATCTTGAGCGTATACGACAGTTTGAGGCGAGATGGGGAGCCGAAAGATGTACCATAACGCGAGGAACACGGCAGAGTGAGGAATAGCAGTCGCGACCAGGATTCGGTGAATGAGCTGTCGTGTGGACTGGAAAGCCGTCATTGACCTCCAGAGGGGTAATCGCCTAAATAAAGGAATATTTGGTGACACGTAAATTCATGAGTTTCGGATGGAACGTACTCGATCGCTCCGTCTTGCGGCAAGCGGCCGCTTTCCACGAGAGCAAACAGATAGATAGTAATCCAGTCAGCCATGGCACGAAAGGCCCTCCTTCCGTTGTCAGATGCCTCGGATATACTTCGGCCTCTGATTGGACGATCAGCCTCGGCCAGCAACTTGCGAAAGTGGGGACGAGTGGGGACATGCGGGATGGCTGCTGCGTCCACATGGCATCCACGGGCAAGCTCGAGCTCTCTTGTGACCACCTTCCTGTCAGCTGGTGCCGTTCTACCGTCATAGGGGCGATGAGAGGTAAATGCTGTCGATATATCCCGGGGCTTGGCGTCCGAAATACCCCGCGCTCTCTAAAGGTTGGCCACGTAGTCATGTGAGCTCTCCTCCAGAGCTTATTCGAGAGAACAACCGCGCGCAAACCCACCTGACGAGCTGGTTCAACATAATTGGGTATGAAGGTGCTGCTTTGGGGGTCCGAGAACGCCTTTGCCGGCACCTTGGTAGCGACGATCGTAGCCAGTCGGGAGTCCGATGCCGGCTTGAAGATTTGTCGACCAGACAATTCCTTTTCGTTGAAGCCGTACGAAGAGGCCAATTGGAACAAGCGGGGGTAAGTGGCACCGCGCTCGTATGTCCAGGCCGGGTGGGCACTTCGCGGTGCAGAATCCCACAAGCCTTTCACATTCGTATGCAGCCGCACGAAGCGAGAATCAGAGAAGTTCGCTGGAGCATCCATGGGCTCTTCGGGGAGGGAAGTGGGGGGATGTTCGGAAGAGGGAAGGCCGGAGGAGGGATCGTGAAGGGTATAAATGGATTTGCGCCCATCCCAGCTTTGCTCTGCCTCGAGCATTGTAGTGTGAATGGATAGCGTGGAGACCATGTAAGGGTTGTGGAAAGGGCCTGGAACGCCACTGACGGTAAAATGTGGCTTGTTAATACAACTGCAGCGCCTCCCTTTGTTCGTTTGGTTAGCCTTGCCTAGATCTTGTCGTGAGGTAATTTAATACGATGCGAGGAGAACTTATAGTCCCTATGGCAAGAGAACCACCCACTGCCCCAAGGTTGCGAGGTTCTGGGCGAGTATGAGAAAGGAGAGGAAGAAAGAGGGTAAGTGAAGAGTTATATGAAAATAGACGCCTTAACCGCGAGCCCTTGGCATTGGGGACAAGCCACGAGGACGCCACGGACGCGCCTTAAAGATCACACGTGCAGCCAAAAATATGGCTGGCCGCAGAACACGCAGCAACACTGCGATCCGATAGAAACCTCTGCAAGGAACTAGCCAAGCGCGTTTCAAAAATCACATTTCCAGAAGGATGGCTGATACAAACATCTCCGATAGCGGGGCCGACATGAAAATACGGGCCGTACTTGTAATATAATATGAATGGCTATTTGCGGTAGAACTGTCACGCCATCAAAAACATTGTCCAGGCATGCTGTAAAGCTGCAAAGACTTACGTTTCGACGGAAATTAAACCAAAGTGATAGACACCCTCGGTCAAAACTGCTCCGGAAGCCCCTGTAAATCTTCTGTGAGACGTCGAAATCCAGTTCGGGTAAAATGTGAGTGACCAACCGTTTGTGAGAATACTCCCATTCCCGATTCACAATTCGGAAGGCGATGTCTTCGTATGGTGGGCCGGCGGTGAAATGAAGGAGCACCGTTTCTTCATTCCCTGGTTCTTTCACGATCTTGTAGGTAGGTGCTTTGGATTTATCGATGAGATCGGGGTAGAAAATGTTGAACTGCACGATAATTAGTCAATTCGGAGACTCCATCATATCCAAGACACTTCGCAAACCTTATAGCCTTGCACGACCTTGGGGGGAGGGTTATCCGTGCTAAACAGCAATGAGAACCCCTAAGCAGGAGGCAACGTGTATGACGCACTCATAATGTGTTTGGTTGTACTTGTTCCATTCATACCCGGTATGCACGCGATTGAAATATCGAGGTTTGCGAGGTCGGTACTTATCCTCCCAATTATAGGCAGTCGGACGTGCAATGTTCTCCTCGAGGTTGAAAAGCTCCTCTTCCTCATCCATATCACGCTCGGCTTCAGCTCGGTACAGGGCCTCGGAGGCAAGGTCAGCGCCACTTGCTGCCTCAACGTCCGGGATCTCGGCTGTTGGCTGTGGCGCTTTAGTGATGAAACGAGAGTCGGCGACGGAACGGCGTAATTTCATCTGCCATGATAAATGAGCCTGGTTCAACGAGTCGTGTCAAATATTACTCACCAGGTTAGCCTTGTCGTCCGACTCCAGCACGATGTCCATATGGCGTTCTTCATGAGACAACTTTGTAATGTCAACAAGGCCAGGACTCATTCCTCGCTCGTAAGGTTCAACAAATTTCTCGACCGACTGGCTAACGCCAGCCCCAATTGCCGGGGGACGGAATTTCCCCTTCGAGGCCACATTGGCGACACCCTCGAGGAGCTCTTCCTGGGCCTGGAGGGCCTCGTCGCGTTGTCGCTTGCGCAACTGCTCGAGACGATTTCGGACGACAACTTCGTGTAAAGATTTTAGCTTTGCCTGAGGAATTGTGAGAAGTATGTCTCCCGCAGATACCGTAGAATGACGTGCCTTGGACTTCCAGACCAGAAGCTTCTTCAATAACCCTTCCCAATAGTCAGTATCAACGGGCTCCCCACTTGTCAGCTTCGCCTGAATTTGTCTTTGCAGGGCAAGTAAGTGGTCATACGACTTGCCCTGCAACAGAGACGTAATGTCTGCCTCGACTGCAGCAGCAGCCTCTCGCCCAAGATGTTGATCGGATTTAATTCTATCCAATCGGTCCTTGGTGACCACCATCATGTTCTGAGGGGGGAATAAGTAGGAATACGATTGTAGGTTGACATCACTTACAGTCCAAAATTCGATGTTCACCTCATTCTTCTCAAGAGAGAGGTAGTGCTCAATATCATCGTGTAGTTCATGCACCTGGTCCGGAGAGAGATTCTTCGCGGCTTTGAGGAAGAGAACGATGATGAGGATGAAAAGGAGACTCACATCGAGGATGTTGTAAGGCTCATCAAGGTCAATTTCTAAGCCAGCTTCTTCAGAGTCGTCATCTTTGTCGTCGATGGGATTGACGTAGCGGAGATTGAGAGCCAGGAAATCGATAGCTTTAGCTCGTTTTTCCTTAACACGGATGGCAGCGCGACTGCGTTCCTGCTCGAGTTGAAAGCCCCCGTCTTTTGCAATCCACTCAGCCATTTGAGCGGACTCTGCCAACCTCTGCATCCTCACCTCCTCCTCTTCACGCAGGCGTTGCTCCGCCTCCCTTTCGGCACGGCGACGGTTGAGCCTCTCGAGTTCCTCCTTAGCCTCCTGTCTCTTCACGGCGTCCCTACGCTGTGATTCGGCCGGAGACAAACCCATCTTCTTGTCTTTCTCGTTTTTCTTGTGCCATCTGAACTGCTGTCCGAGATTGACATCATGGAATGGGTTGTCGGTCGCGCTGTAGATACTCAGTTCAGCGACCTGCCGCATCTCCTCCTCGTCCTTGAGCCTCCTCTTCTCCGCCTTCCGAGCTTTGCGCTCCTCAGATTTGTCTCTCTTTCGCCTGGGAAGGGATGGTAAGTGGAGAGTCGTGGTGTAAGATGGACTGTGACGCACTTTTTTCTTCTGTCGTGTCTATCCTCTTCATCACTATTCCGCCCCCTGCTTCTATCTCGACTCGGTTGGAGATGC
>Ga0209488_10001405_pt1 | contig 20494 bp, 25 predicted proteins | sample Rivendell_Oct201_8_FD_188349 | JGI IMG/M metagenome (GOLD analysis project Ga0209488, IMG submission 188349) | Vadose zone soil microbial communities from the Eel River Critical Zone Observatory, Northern California, USA -... | ecosystem: Environmental > Terrestrial > Soil > Vadose zone >...
GGTTTTTTTGTGCTTCACTCCTCCTGAAAATGAATTTGGGAATCAACTTTTTTTGGATTCTAGGTTCCTCGTCGACTTTTCGACTTTTTCGCTCGTACGAGTCCAAAAAAGTAAGTAGCAGGTTTCCTGCTGTACTACGGTTATCGTGTACGGGTACCGTTCAAGAAAAATGGAAAGAGTCCCTAAAGAGTAATACTTTCAGTCTCAGGTCCACCGCGAGACTTTAATTCTTCGGGCCCCTCTCTGGATCTCGAATGTCGCCCACTGCGCATCCCTCAACTCGGCTGCGCCACCCTGGTCCCTACTTACACTGTCATTCATCACGGGCTGATCTAACCGGCGTGGCGTGGTCTTCGAATTGAACCACGAGCTCCATCGAACAAACTCCAGGTTCTTGAGACTCTGCGCTAGCCTCATCGTTGCCATCAGCTCATCCTCGCGAGCATGGAGTCCATGAGCCTCCCAGCAGAGCGCACAGTCTGACGGCATGTAGAGCCTGCAGCCTATTGCAGGACCCTTCTCAGGGATTTCGACATTAATTTCTGCTGATTTTCTGTGTGCATGTACTCGGAGACGTCCGTTCTGGCCATCTATCGTCGGGGTGTGGGGCGCGGAGAACGAGTCGTCCACCGTGCGCTCCGTTACGTAGCGATCCCTTCTTACCAAGGAGTGATTGTCTATGTGTTCCTTCAAGACCATCGGAGACGAGAGGAAGACGCCGACGGAGAGGCGCCTCAGCTTTACCAGCGGCTGAAGGCAACCGGCATAGAACGCCTAACAAACGTAGCAGTGAGCGTAATTCGTGGGCCATGGGAGTGGTCAGCCACCGACCGCTAGGCTTCCAGGAGTGTTATACGAAGCGTCGGACCCGACGGGCGAGTGCTCGACACAAGAACTCAACTCTTCGAAGCAAGCCCAGCAACAATCAGTGTTCAGTCGTTGGACGACGCTCAGTTCCAGTTCCCTCAGATTCGAGCACCGCCTAGCGATCTCCTTCAGCAGCGGCTGGGTAATGCATGGTAAGGAATTGAGCTTGAGCGAGACGAGCGTCTCTGGCAAGTAGGGGAAGACCAGGAGTATGCTCGAAATAAGGGAGAACGCCGAGAGTGATTCGCATTCCAATTCCAAGGACACAAGTCTCATCTTGAGAAGCGGAAGGGTCTTTTTCTCGACTATCTGAATGGTGGTGGAGAGATGCCTAGATACATTGGTTTCACGGATACGCATATATATGCGTCATCTGCCTCACCGGACCCATGAGCAACTGTTCGGGATGTCATTGATTCTGCTTGCTTTAGGGAGTCTATGCACGGATAGCTCCGAGAAGTAGACCCGAAGAGCGATGTAGCGGAGTTGACGTGACGCCGAAGACAAAGCTGCGATAGAGTAAAATGCGCGAGACTGAGAACGCAGAACCTCCTGCACGACCATTTCCACTATTTCTATAGGAAAGAACTTCTGAAACTCTTTTCTCAGGAGTCATGACCCATGTGAGACAGCAGAAGATCTGACCAAGTTCCTCACAGGAAACGCCATGAGATTGGTTAATGAATGGGTCTCTGGAAGTGAAGGATTCGAGATGAAGAAACGGAGGTCAAAATGATACAACAGTACAGGTTGCGGAGAAACCAACTATATGCGTATGAAATGAATCAGATCGGTTATAAACGAGAACCATAGATGGATCGTGTCACGTGCACTCAGTGCACCGGACCGGGATGATGATTAAATGGCAATGAGAACGGTACTGGCGGCATATCGCCGCTTGCTCTCTTCGGCGTTGCTCTCCTGGGTATTGACAAGTTCTCCGTCGAGCCACTGCTCACCTAGAACGAACATGTCGCGGTCAGGGAAGACTTCGGTAATGTCACACTCGAAGCCCTCCATCGAGAGGGTATACCGCCGCCACAGGGCGTGTTTGCCATCCTCAACCTCACTGCCGCACTGAAGAAGTGCGAATTGGGGCAGCGTTTGCATCTTGCGGAACATCTGTCCGATGGCGAATTTTTCGTCAAGGAAGAATCGCTCGCACAGCTGTGCTGTGATGGTGACGTTGCTCCTCGCGATGCAGACAGTCTTTCCGTTGCACAGGAGGTGGACTTCGCGGCGCTGGGTTATGGGCTCCTCGGGCGAAGCCACATGTGTACGGGGGGACGTCTGAGCGTAGATCGTCTTGATGTTGATTGTGCGTGCAAAGAAGGCACTATGTGAGAAGATTGAGAACGCGAGTCATATGTGGGAAAGGTTTAAAACTAACCTAAGAAGGCGTTGAAGATCGCCATGAGCTGAGAGCATAATGCGTTCGAGACCGCTGATATCAGCAGGCCATGAGAACTGTGGAATACGGTCAATGGCCAACATCAGGACATAAAAGGAAAGGGAGGTACATCTACGCTAGTAGCATTAGCCTTGAAGGAGTCGATGACGGCCATGTCGGTTTGGCGAAATGTAATGCGAGAGATGAACAGCTGAAATGGAAATGACTCCTCTATGAGTACAAGCTTCTCAAGGAAGGGACTGCGAAGAACTCTGAGCAAAGCTCCTCCAATTTATATCACTGGTGTCCCCGATCGCTTCCTAATACAAAGTGAACGCCGAGGGACCTAACGACACTCTGCTGCTTGCATGCCGATCAACATCAGCGCTCCAAACGAGATAGACCATGTTCCCATGGCCTGAAGCTGACTGCAAAATTAGGTAGCGCGCTGGAGATTCCGGCATTTCGGTTGAACACACAGGCGTTTGATGGAACCCAGAATGGTCTGCAAGTAGATGACAACACTGCGAGCACTGATAAGCCAAGAAGATCCGTAGACGATGGACCCCAGTGTGTAAATAGTTCCCGTAGGATCACCAGAAGCCGTGTTCTCCGGTACCAGGGCTGTGCCCTCGCAGACAGCCCATCAGTTACAATTCGCCACAACCGGGAGTATAGAGAGTAAGCAGTTTCATCAAATAACCCGTGGCGTGCGAAACTGTCGAAACGGAATTGTGATCCATATTTGGTGGTTGCATTCCCAAATTTGGTAATGGTTTCTTGTCCGACCCCTTGGTCATGGCTCACCGCCTCAGGTGTTTACGAATCTACACCAGCGCCTACCGGAAGGATCATGTTGATATGGCCCCTGGATGAAGGCCCAGGAGTAAAATCCAGGAAGCGGGTTACCTTAGTAAGAGTCGAGCACTTCAGTCACCATTCGGACGTTGCAACTGGTCAATGACGACAGTACTTGCCAGTGACAGAAGAATTTGTAAATCAGAAAAATCCGTGATTTACGGGTTCTATAGTCATCGGGACGGGATTTGACGAAGGGTCCGGTGGCCAGTGCGTACCGTGAATGCGCCGACTTGGGGCAAGATACTCGTAATGATGCGGCTGAATAGACACGGCTGGTGGAAATGCATTGGCGTCACAGAAAACCAGGATTTAAAATTCGCCACCTTGGAAATTAACGCAACACACAACGAAGGGAATACTGTATCTTGATTGGCCCGCCTGACCTCACGCCACCGGGTCAATGACGCGAAGCATGCTGGGGCCGTGGCGTCCATCACACCTCCACTTCTAAGAAGCATTTTGTAGCACTACTTTCCGGGTTACTCCAATAAACATAGGCGCCGACAGACTTCTGTAAACATGTAAGGGAAACTGAGAAGATCAGAACAATACTTTACCCAACTATCTTATGGTGGCGCGCAGACTGAGCGTTAATGGCGGTGTATTCGGGACAAAAACGGTAGCGGTCACCTTGGGCCGTGCAGCATCATGAGAAATTCAATTGTTCCTGATGAGCCCGCTTACCTGTGTTGTCGCCCTCCAGGAGGACCGGCCACCGAGTAACCATAAGGTGCGCTTCAGGATTCCTGCGGAATATGAATCCCAGGGCCGTGCTGACCGGAAGAAAGGAGCATAGAGATACATCCGCGTGGCTTAGAAGAGAATCGGCGTGCATCTAACCTCGAATGTCCGTGGCTAGTGCATCACAATCAAGCAAGCTATCCCTGTCACAGCTTGGGAGCGTCAGAAGTACCAGTGCTGATGAAAATCACTTGTGATAAATGCAGGTCTTAGGCAGCCTGACCCGGAGCGGAGCTTACCGATAAATTTGCAATAGTCCGGTGTTCACGGCAGAAAACCTGGAAAACCTGAGGAACGATACTGGAGCTAGAGATATGTCTAGGCCAACGGCCCAGAAGCATCAGTGTTACAACCTCAATCTCATGTCCCATGATGTCCATGGGACAGCTGGCGCCCTTCCATGACTTGTCCCACGAGGTACCGAACCTACATTACAAACTGACACAAAGCGAGGGTGCCGACAACAAATTTAAGGGATAACTATGGATGCTAGAACAAAGAAAAGGAAAGCTACCACGGAACGCGAGGGGGTCAGCAACGCTGACAGTCACTGGCAGCCGTGCGGTCCATCGGTGGCTCACGTGATCGATGCACAGGTGCCAGTGGGAGAATAACGACAAAAGGATGTATCTGTACCCTATTTCAGTCCATTGTCTGTTGCAGAAGTCCACGATGAGCGCTTTCGATATCGCCAGTAACCGGGAAGAATGGAATACATTAAATAGCTAGGTTCAAATTGTACTAACAATATTATAACAGAACAGGTGGTCGTACAGATAAGAGAGGAAGGCCGTTACAGACGTGTGATCGCTTTGGCGTCGAGAGGCATGCCTGAAAGAAGAGCTGTATAATGGTCACGTAAGTGACCAGAAGGAAACTCACCCGAAGGGTCAACACCGTTCGCCGCCAAATACCGATCATGACGAATAAGTCTCGCCTGATCGAAGCTTGTGCAAAACACAGAGTTAGAACTACCACAGAAAAATTGACTGGAAACCTACGTGACATTCTGCCTTCTCATAATTTCCATGACCTCCTGAGTCGCACGCTCGTCAAGTCCAGCTCTGGAATCTCCTTGGAATATGTTGTCCGCCTCGATATCGAATGTCGAGCTCGTCATACCAGCTGCTGCTTGGTCTTCGAAAGTAGATAGTGGCGCATAGTTCTCCCTTGAAGAGCCGGGAATGATCGCCCGTAGGCGATCAGGGATTGGGAGGTGGACACGGTAACGGTACGTCACTGCCGCGGGGATTAGAGGGGTTCGCGGAGGTTGACAGATGGTGTATACGTACGCAAGAGAAATAGAGCAGCAAAAGCGAGAACAGAGACATAGAAAAGCATCTTGTAAAGTCACCTCTGCGTCGTAGCAGTCAAGCGATTACTTGGACTGCGCACGCATGCAATGCGTACCCCTAACCCTACGGAGGGCCAATTAATTCTCACGCCCACCCATAACAGTTGTAGAAAACCTTGTTGTACCTCTGCGTCGCGGCGTAGAGTTTCGCCGTCTCGTGTGAATAAATACAATATTTGATTGACTCAATGTGGGTGGGATCTGTGTTGTCATCGCCGGTGTTGCCGACTCAGTGGTCGCTTCCTCGTTGCCCCTGGCGATGACAAATGCGCCTATTTCCCATCAAGGGTAACAGCCTTTTTTAGTTACGACGCCCAAATATGCCCTAACCTGCCTTGTGGCCGAAATATCATTGTAAATGTTCTCGTACCTTTTCAGCGCTTCGGTGCGATAACGGTATGACTGTTAGGGTCGGGCTATCGTCACGGGCGGCTGGCTTCCTTTTTCGACCCAATTAAACACGCGGAGGCCTCACACTGGCAACCAGGCAGAGCTCTCAAAGGCATCAACTCTTCCACGTGCCAAACAAGCGGACGTCAAATGGCGGAACCGACAAAGCCAACATTATTAGACGAATTTCAGGTAAACCTGTTTATGTTTATTTCCTAGTCGTGGCATAATCACAATAACACTGCTGCACTCCGGCACGACAGATTGAGTTTCCCTCATTGGACAGCTCACTCATCGCAGCTTTCCTTTCCGAACGGGATTCCGAGACACTCACGAAGCGGCAGCTTCGTAAACTACGCCGAACCCTTGCCAAGCTCGCCGTGGGAGCGGACCATGACGAGCAGCTCATCAACGACTCGGAGCCACTGGCAGGCAATCACATCGATATCGATAGAAATCAGGACGGCTCCTCCGCCCGCTCTACGGTAACGGACGCCACATCCCCTCTGGGCTCCCCATGTTCGACTTCTTCCAGCACCACTTCTTTTTCTTTCGCCCTTGGCTTCTTACAGACTGCGTTTCCTGAAGCACCACGTACTCGTGTTGAGCGTGTCATAACGAACGCGAGCCAGGATTCTGATGGGATCGATATGGAGCGTGCCATCCAACTTTTGATAGCCCAGGAGTACCCAAATCTGGGAGGAGATGAGGGTACGTTTCCCGCCCTTGATAACGACTTCCCTGCGACTAGAACGGAAGGGCGCATTGTCAATGCAAAGGGGAAGAAGAAGAAACATAAATTAAAAATCGTCACTGTGAATGGCATACGACAACAGCGACTGACCTACGAAAGCGCTTCTGGGTTCAGTCATAGCTCACCCCGAATGTTTTCTGACGTCGATATCTGGACCTTTGTCTCTTCCATTTCTGCTCAACTCGCAGAACTCCTTCCCCCTCGTCCAGAATCATTCTTCAAGTCATTCTTTCACGCTCCAGGGGCAAGGACACCCGCAACAGCTATTCGCCGCGCCCTCACGGTCATAACTAGCGCCCATGATAACGATCTTCCTCCACTTGACATGACCGTTTTGCTTAACTTACAAGACATCCTCCGGTGCTCACCAGAATTCAACAAAATAAATGCAGAAGAGCAGAAACAGCTTCTTTCGGATGCCCACCTATGTTTACACGCAGTTGGTTCCCGAGCCGACGCCGGCCTTGACCTTGTGTGGCTCCTACATAGCCTCGATGCGGAAATTGCGGCAGGATGGAAGATCGCTCCATGTCATCAGGACCCGCCTTCACACCAAGACAATCATTCAATGGGAACGTCTGAGAACTCGTCAACTCTTACGTCTCCGATTCACCAAGAGCTTCCGAGTCAACCAGGCCGTCCTCCCGGACGCCCGCCTTCTCAACCACGAGAGGGATGGAGTCTCGTATCCGGCCGGAAACGTCGAACCATAGCAAATAGCCCTCAAGCTGAACTTTCTATTCTTGCACCCAATGACTTGCAGGCGACATCTATACACCAGATTGGCTTCGCGGGGGGTCGCGATCTAGCGAGACTTAAGGAGCGACTCGACGACCTGGAAACACGGCACCGAGAGCTTACTACGTCGGCGGCTAGGGCTCGGAAAGGGGATAACAAAAAAAATTTGGGAGTACATGTCGCGTTGTACTATGACGAGAAAGTGGGGACATTATTCTGTGCAACATTGCTTGTGAATTCTGAACATAATCCCGTTTACGTGGCAATAGGCACGCCTATTACAAGAAGAGATCGAGGGTGCAAGATTAGATCTTGCAAGGGCCCGTGTCAATGCAACAAAGTTAGCTAGATGGGCGCATTTACTTTCGTGTTTCATGTCCAATTGATTGACAATTTCCGCTTTCCAGAAAAATCACTGCATCTAAAATAACCATCGATTTGCACTGGACCACCACTGCCCAAGCGATAACCCTCGTTAAAGAGTCTCTCAGAGACCACGGTGCTTCCCAAGGTGAGTGTAACTCTCCACATTCTGCGGACGCTGGTGATGACCCGGCGTGAAACTGTAGCTTGTCCTGTGGAGTTCATCACTGGACGTGGAAACCATTCCGCTGGCCGTATAGCTGTCTTAGGGCCAGCTGTCCGTAGTGCCCTGATCGAAGATGGTTGGAACGTTTCATCATTGCCCGCAGGGCTCGTCGTCTATGGTCGCTCCCCTGATTAAACATTTTTAGAGGCCGCAATGTATCTCACATTTCTTATTACACTGGCAGCACCTGTAGCATTGTCCCGTTATGATGCGCGTTATTGACTTTCACCTTTTGTTGTACACCCACGATGTAGCGTTATTCTAATGTTCTTGTTCTGATCTGGGATTTTCCCACCAAGTGACAGCGTGGCCATCACTGTTTACCGCAACCGGCCCGCAACCGACGAACCTTTTTTTCCCTTGCGGCTAAGGCTCATTCATGGTCACCACACCGGCATCACAAGAACCGGAAGATGAATCTCTCGAAGAACGAGCAGGGAACGACAGCGGCGACGATGCTGCGTATGTCGAGAGGCCAACAGTGCGATCTCAACCTTTGTATACACCTAGAAAAGTATTTTTAACAATTCCTAGAAGAAAGGACGCCCCGTCAGAAAAAAAAGAAAGATAAATGACGAATCGCGCGCGACCCTTGGAAGCTCGCCTGTCCCGGCTGTCTCCCTTCAGCCCCTCCTTGATTTCCTCGCATCGAGATATGCCTCCGCGGACAGTGAGGATACGACCTTCGATGCCGTTGCAGGGCCGGTGCTCGCACAGTACGCAGAGCGTAGAGATGAGCTTGAGCAGCGGCACGAGAGAGACGAGCTAGTGAGCACTCGTCACTTCATCCTAGCCCATGACATTGAAGAGGTCGGCTAATGCGTCTGCGTGACTCAAGGGAAGGCCCTATTCTCTTCTTTCCTCATCCGAAGAAGCAAATCTCATACGGATACTCGAAGCGAGGCCGCAAGGCTCGCCGCTGACCGTCTCTGAGGCCCTCATTTTGCGAAAGCTGAAATTGCAACGCGTACGTATCGCCACTTTGCTTCTCAGAGAGGAACGTGTCGTTGTTTATGTCTTCCCTTAGCACATGAGAACCCATAACTTACCTCGACCGCTCCTCCGCCCCAAGAATCTTGTTACGGTCGTGGGGCTGCCCCCTCCTGTAAAGACACCAGAGCCTGATCCTGCGGTGCTCCGCGCTCTGTATGACGTGAGGACAACACCGTATCAGAACTCATTCCTGTCGCGCCTGAACGGCTTTGTCGTTCGTTCTCCGCCTGTTGTTACCGTCGACTGGGAAGCGCGATCCCCTTGGATGGATCTCATGGAGGACATCCGCGCTCATCATGCGCTGAAATTGTAACAATCTGTTGATTTCTGATAACCAAACGCTGATACAAGACAGTCCATACAGGGGCGTCGTCCAGGAATCTGTCGCGCCTATCACGTATGTGACGTTGACAGCTGGACATCTGCCGCAAGTCCATGACATATTACATCGTTCATTTTGGTCTGGGATTGATGGTTCGTGTCTATTTCGAATCGGTTGAGGTTGTCTGACAGGATTCCTTCCAGTCAGCGACTCGTTGCAACATGTTCCTGAGCAAGCAACAATAGTCGCGATGTATAAGTGCCTCGTAGTCGGATGCGCTATCCTCAGTTCGCCAGTCGAAGCTTATATTACCTACCTTACCGTTCGCGCTGGCTGGGAGAATGCTCAGATTGCAACGTATGGACATCTTTCATTACATTCTCGAAATATTGATGCGAAATCGCTCCAGCGCTATGCTGTTTCACCTCATCAATCGCAATCCAAACAAAGACATCACTCTCCATGTGTCTGCAAATAATCCGGCGATGGTATGATTATTGTCTTTTTATGGTCAAGCGCTCCCTGACCACGATCCGAAAAGCTACTCTACAATCGCTTTGGCTTCAAGGCTGAAGAATTCATCCTCGGTTTCTACGAGGATTATCTTGACCCGCTGTCGCGGATGTCAAAAAATGCATTTCGTTTACGTTTACGCCGCTGAATCCGTCAACGCATTACAAAGATGAAACATCATAGCACACGCGCCCTCTTCGTATCGCGTTGGGCGCCTTCTACTGATATTGGCGCTGATGCATTGGGGGCAGGGTCTGATGTTCGAAGAGCTTGGGCGCGAGCCATCTCAAAGTCAGCCAACCACTTTCCACCCTCAGCACCGTCAAAAAGCCAGATATGACTGTGGACATGTTGGTTATGCAACTGAAACTGGCTTCAAAGTTCCACGAACCTGTCCGCCACCCGTTTCGGATCGGGACCCAGACATTCCTGTGATAGACGCTTCATCAAGGTAGGAGGGGGTTGCCCACTCAAGTATTGCCCCGCTTTCGCAGGTGGTAGGGTCCATCCGAGCTTCTCACAGAGATGCTCAATGATGTCGTCCGCGTCCCCCAGAAGTATAATCTAGCCATTGTGATGAGCGTCGTCGACGGGCTTAGAGGGAGGAGTACAGACATCGGGATTGATATGTGTCACCAGCGTCTTATTAATCAGAATCTAACATAGACAGTTCATTGAGGAACCTTGTCAAGGCGGAGAGAACACGTACTTGAGGGACTGAATGAGGCATGTGCGCTGGTGGCGGAATCATCGCACATGACGGTCACTAGCATCAGCATATGGAAGACTCACTTATGACGTCAGACACTGGTGCAACTTTTAAGGATGTGCCGATTATGAGCAGGAGATCAGCTTGTTCCCTGTCTCTTTCCAAACACTCCTCGAAATTGTCAGTCAGCTTCTCACCAAAGAACGTGATATCCGGCTAGTTGACATTCAGAACAGAACAAAGAACCTAGAATGAGGGACGCGATAACCTTCATTATCCACGGTGGGAACAGAGGCTCATCTTCGTCATCGCTGTCTGACTTCTTGCGGCGTTTTTGTACGGTGTTACTTCCCTTTCTCGGCACAATCCTAGAATGACTGCAACTCTTGCACAGAGGCACCTCTCCTCGCATAATTTCTTCCTCGATGACCCTACCTGGCACGCGGATGCGACATTCTAAACAGGAGGCAGTCGCAAAAGATCCATGACATTGCAGGACGTTTCGTACGCCGACGACGGTCTCAAGGGTGTCAATATTTTGAGTATAATTCTTCGCAAAATGGGGAGAATCATACATTCGAATCGGGTAAGGCAGACAAACCTAACTCACGCGGAGAAGCTGAGAGTGGGTAGATAAGCGTGATGACCACAAACACTAGAGGCGCTTACCTGTCCGTTTTCCTCAACAAGCTTGATGAAACGGTGACATCGCGACGGTGTGAAGTTTGATGGATATATTTGCCTCGCAAAAGAACTTGCCAAAAAAACGTTTCGTCAGGTTTAGTAGAGAGTGGGCAAGTTCTCACGCACTAGAATACTACACACCCTCAGCGGGCTTGAAAACAACGCAAGAAGACGTAAAATAGTTTTACGTACCAGATGGGTTCTCTTTGAAATACTCTACGTCAAACCTGATCAGTGTGAGTCAACACAGTACATTGTGTAGTGCGAACGGAAGAGGCACTACAGTTGTTGAGGGTCATCTAGGTCATAGTCCCCCTTCTCATTCAGTGTTGCGTATAGGCCATCACGCGAACGAAAGTCTGGGATTCCACACGATACGCCTCATCCCCGCATGCTGTGAGCGAGCGACCATCACCTGGACTTGGATGTCCGCACTTACTGATACCAGCGCCAGTCAAGATAAGTATTCGCCGCGACGAAGTGATAAGATTGACGGCGTCCTGGACAGTACTATATTGAGACAATCGCTCTCTTAATTGCAGTCTGACCTGAGACGTCAACGGCCATCAACGTAAAGTGATGAATGGCACTCACTCTCCCGAAAGGATAACTTGAAGAAAATATATCAAGGTTTTCGGTTTCTTCGCTTGCAGTTCTTCGCACTGACCAGATGCATTAATTGGGAGTACACAGCTTGCTTGCGATGTTCCTACCAGGTAGACGTCAAAGGCACAAAGTAATTCAGGAATGGGAATCGCACGAGCGACTACATATTCCTTTACGAATGACGATAATCCTGTACATCACGATCAGCATACTCCAAACCGGTAGGAAGAGTGCTTTCCTCGTTGTTTGAGGTGAGTAAGCATTCCCTGAATTTGTTGTTTAGTCCAACGAGAAGCCATGCGGTCTAGCAGAGCAGAATGCGAGTGTCCGCGCGATATATGAGCGTTTATCCATGGTCGACGGTGATGTGAGTAGCTATACCATGTAGGCCAAAGTAGACGTAGAAGCCATAGGGCAAGAGTAGTTGAACGTCTCCGGCAGTGTCCCGGTCCAATTTTTGACCAAGAATGAAACTTTGTTCGCCTGCGACACGATCACCACTCGTTTCATGGTCAAAATCATCAAATCCGTGAAGGATGTCATCCAGAACGTCTTCTTCCATGTCTACAATTTCAGACGCCTCCAAGAAAGCGTGCACTTGGCCCTCATAAACCGCCCGTCGCTGTTTCAAAGGCATGCTCGGGGGATACCCGAGTGAAAAGGGCCGCGAGAGATCCTGAAGAACAGAGTTGTCTGCCATCTGGTCACGTCGAATAGCGGAATGTTGATGGTTGATGGGGGGCATGGGGTAGCGAAAAGGAAACCCCGTGACTCGGGCAGGTTATCCGCGCACGTGACAAAGAGCATTTGCTCGCTCAGGCGGGACTACAGAACGTAACAGAGGCGTTCCACAAACGACAAGCGAATACAGCTACAGTGGTGTCGAATACAAAGTATACTGGTGCGGTCCGTGGCCTGGTCAAGAAAAGTGGGAGGTCCATGAAGCGTATAACAACCACGGGTCAATGACTGGCTAATCCCATCTCCCATCCCAATTCCAACCTTTGCGATCAAGAAGCAGTTCATCGTCACTCTCATCATCGTGCACGTCAACGACCATACTTTCCATATCGTCTAACTCTGAGGAGCGCGACACCTGTAAACGTTTGCTCAGGCTTCGAGAAGAATAAGGGGAACCTTGTAACGCCTCGTCTGCGCCCACGATGGTTAGGGGTTGTCCAACAAATGTTTGAGAAGCGGCCATGGGCAAAGAGCTCGCCGAAGAAGCCACAGGGTGACGGATTGCGCGGATTGTACCGGACCGAGTTCGCGTAGTAGACACAGTAACTGCCATTGACGTCTCCCCAACCCCTGGTGCCGACATAACTGGTTTGGCCATGTAATCCGACGCCCGGATGGTACTTGCTCTGTCTCGTCTTCTACCCGCTATCTGAGGTGCACCGGACGGCGGGCTTGGCACAGTAGTACTTTGTGCGCCATCAAGGGAACGAGAGCGTTGAACGGGGCTCAAAGAACTAATCTTCATGCCTGTTTAATATACAATGTGAGTTCCCATAGGTAACAATGGAGTGGCTAAACAGCCAAGAAGAACGAAATATGACTGAATGCATTACTATAGGCGATGACCCGATGTAGGGATGTCTGAAGACTCCAACAGACGTGAATGAGACTTACCGTCAAGATCATCAAGCATGCCACTCAAATTGACGACTGCTTGTGCAGAGTCAGGTGGATATTCAGCAGTTGGAAACACGGGATCACTCTTAAGAGTGCCCTCCGTATTCATGGAACCAGACCAAAAAATGGACGTAGGGGACATCGTAGAAACACCGAAAGAAGAGGAGAAAATACTGTCATGGTTGGAGTGCCGCGCAGAGTCAGGTGGGTAAGCAGCAGTTGAAAACACGGGATCACTCTTAAGAGTGCTCTCCGCATTCATGCGACCAGACCAAAAAGTGTGCGTAGGTGACATTGTAGGAGCATCAAAAGAGGAGAAAGGGCTGTCATGACTGGGATTGGAGTGCTGCCGTGTACGCCGGTGGGATCCGAGGCCTGATTCATTGAATGACGAAATTAGGTTGTTATTAGCACCGCCAGGAGAGTGGGCAAAATCTGGAGAATTAGGAGCACTAGGCGTGGACATTCGCTCTCGAAAACGGTTCTTGACGACATTTGGCGTCGAAGTCTGTAGTGGGACTCCTTCAAGAAAAGTCTCAGAAGAGAATACCAATTCCTGGAATGGCGTTCCGGGTGGGACATAATCCTCAGGGAAAGGGGTACGGGAGAGCGCCTTGGCAGGCCTGAGCCAATCCTGCCCCGAGAGATTTTGTAGCATATAGGCGGTAGAACTATCGTCAAGATGAGGGCCACAGACAGCAGTCTTCATAGACCCAAATGTGGGAAGAGATCCGCTAATGGGGAACAATCCCTCACTAGACACGTGTTCGCCGGGATGGGCGTTCGCCTCTGAACGGGTGCGGGTTTTAATATAGAACGGAGGCTTCTTGAGACTTTTTTTTGGAGAATTGGTTCTTGAACACGCCCTAGAGCAAGCTTGGGAGACAGAACGACTATGGAAAGGAGAGGCAAGACGCTTGACACTTTTGTTTTCTTTGAGATTACGAGAACCGGTACCAGGGAGATGGCGACGAGGAGGAACAGGAGACATAGAGTCAGGGGCAGTTGGAGAGCAGACAGGCGATAAGTTAAAAGGTGTCTGATATTGCAGGTTGTTAGTCTCGTCATTGAGAGAAGTGGAGAGATCTAGTGGAAAAGCGGATGTGGTGCATATACTACCCGGGTCTGAAGGAAGTGTAGCCTTAATAGCATGGGTATTCTTAGGCCGCTTCATGAGTTTCTGAGATCTGTTGATACTTTGTTCATAATCGGGACGAGGACTGTTGATGGATTGCCGAGCACGTTTTTTCATTCGTCGAGTCATTTCTACCAGTGACAAGTCTTGGCCGTCGGGAGCCTTGAGAGGGGATGAAGTGTGTAAGACCCTATATCTGCCCTTCCTACGAGCGTAAGTTTTGACGGGACCTCCGAGATGCTGTTTGGTGACCTGCATCTCAGTCTCCCTCCCGACCAGGTGCAAGGGATGGGGCCAGAGAGCCAGATCAAAGCGAGACGTCATTGATCCAATTGTGGGAAGGGACACGTGATTACATAATAACCTTCCACGCCAACCATCAGTCACCGGTGACGATGAGTTCAGAGCAGTGTCCTCTGTCCATGTTCCTACAACACACCCCCTCCCCTGCATTGTTGTAAACCGCTGGTTTCTGGTTTATTCGTGCATTTGACTGTCTCTCAACAATGGTTGCAATACGCAGACCTCCTGCTCCTCCTCCTGAGTCCACGTCTCAAGACTCGGATTCTTCGGCGGCAGCATCAAAGGCAAAGGCCTTGCATAGCACTTCACATCTCCCTAAGCAACCAAGCCCTCTGATAAACGGAAAATCTAGAGAAGACTCCAACCATGGACTTCGTGAAGATGGTTTGCGTGATACGGTGAGTCAGGCTTGCGAACAAGGTTGCATCATAGCTCATTGCTTCCGTCATATAGGGAGCTCAAACAAAGAAGAGCAAAGGAGGGCGAAAAACAAAGAATGGGGGAAAGGTGCGTCGCTTGGAATGGCGTTTCGGAGTATCTCATTCCATGAGTTGAACAGAAACGGAAGAACAAGAATGCCAACATTGTCGATGTTTTGCTGCGCTATCTCCTGCTATTTTTCACTATTTATTCTTTGTCTGTATGTCCCAATGACGCCGAACTCAAGTCCCCTATCTGTCGCGGCCTATCCGAGTATCGTCGACTAATCCTGGAACCCTATGTTTTCCCCGCCGTAAACAAGGCACTCTTTCACCCCTCTGTCCTTCCTTACGTTGACCGGGCTATGCCTTACGCTAATCAAGTCATCCGAATTTCAAGCCCAGTCGTGTTACGCACGCAGCTCGAATGGAACCGCCGTATTACTCCCCAGTGGAATAAAGTTATTGTCCCGCAGTATCAGAAGTACTTTACCCCCCAGTTGGAGCGTGCTAGTGCCGTCATTCAACCACATATATCCGCAGTTGAGGCGAAGTACGAATCCCTCTTGGGGCCCCATGTTCGTATGGTAGTCGGCGCCTTGAACAAGGCCCAACGCGCTGCTCGTCCATACGTCCTCAATTGTGCCGACAGGACGTATTCTACTTACCAATCTGCCAGACCGTACCTGCGTCCCATTTGGCAACGTATCAAGCACACTCTTACAAAACTCCTGATTTTCTTGCGGGCCCAGCGCCGCCAATTCGTTGATCCCCATGTGGCAAGAATTTGGGAGCGAGTTCTGGAGCTCAGTCGTGGTGACGATGAGACTCTCACAGCGCAGTCACCCTTAGCACACTCCGATTCCCTGACTGCAGCTGAGAAACCTAATGACTCTCGTGTTCTGCAAGGGCTCTCAGCTGGCTTGGAATTCGCAGCCTCTCCCGCGGACCCCCCTGCCGGTTCATCTCCAGCATCTTCACCTCCAGAATCACCCATCATCTCCAGCCCCATATCTCAGCCTCTGCAAAGCGTCATCGTTGCTGAAGAAGCCGCGTTTGAGACATTGTCTCCGACGAGTAGTTCCCTTCTAGAACCCACCCCTGTGACAGCTCCGGTCGAGGAAACTACACCGTCGCCGACAACTCCCACCTCCACCCCGGCAATTCTGCCATCTCCGGGTAACGATGATGGTGATGGCAAAGACATCGACCTGGAAGCCTTCTACAAAGACATCGAGTTCAGCGATGAAGAACCCGAAACAGAAGAACAGGAAGAAGACGACGTCCAGGATGATGAAAATCCTTCACTTGATGAGGAGCAGCTGGAGGAACTTCGCCTCAAAGAGCTTGCGAAAACAGCCGAGAAGCGCCTCGACATTACCAGTCGCCATTCAAAGTGGGAAGAGAAGCTGGATAATGTGATCAGGGAGAATAAGAAGACACTGCGTAAGGCTCTGGTCGCCTTACGAAAGGCCGCGCTGCAGGAACTCAAAACAAACACCGCAGTACAATCCGCTGTTCAAGAACTCGAGGAGAACGCTGAGAAGTTCTTGAAAGGCGCTGAGGCATACCTCGGCAATTTAAAAACGCAATCACGAACTGCGGATGAGAAAGCTGCCTTATGGACTAGAGTTATTTCGAAGGTTGACGCGAAGTTTACTGAGCATCTGCATCACACTGAAGATGTGGTTAACGGATGGTACTCTGCACATCTGGAGATGGAATTACAGGAGGTGAGTTTGGGATTAGGTTCTCAGTTCACGTAATCTCACATCGGCGTTCAAAAGGTGAAGAAGGTAGCTGAAGAAGTAAGAGATGTTGCCGATAAAGCCCAAACTGATGTAGGATACGACTACATCTGGCTTGCGGATGTGACATATCTTGATTGGCAACGTTATCATGCTCTCACTGGAAGTGAGTGTTTTTTCGCTCTTTTACCCACATGTCCACTTACTTTTGTGCCTGGGCTTAGAGTCGGAAAACTTCACAGAGTTAGCGAATTCAATTCAGAATGGCTCTCATCCTTCACCTCCCATCAATCCTATCCCTAGTGCTATGCACGAACTTGAGCTCGAATTGCAGGATGTAATTGCAAGTTTCGAAACTCGATTCCGCCGCATCAAACGCAATGGCTCGAAGACTCTCGATTTTCTTTCCGAGGATATGGTAGACGAAGAAGAAGCTGAGCAGGATATACAGGCCCCTCCGTCCCCTGATGTCTCCGCCTCTCCGATACATGCTGACGAACCCAACCTTGGTACTCCTGTCTCTGGGAGTGAATCCTCAGTGGCTGGAATTCCTGAGGTCTCCATCCTTCCAATACCCACAGACAGGCCCGATCATACTACTCCCGTCGTTGAGAATGAGCTCCCAGTGGTTGGACGAGGGAGGGCAGAGGTGGAAGAAGCGTTTAAGCGTGCGGGGGCTGTCTTAGATCGGGGACATTTGCCAGACGTTGTGGGCACTATCCCCGATGAGACTAGCGCCGGCTTGGTCATGTCAGTGGTGGTGCCGCCCTCTGTGAGTCCGTTACACGAAGAGTTATGATGGTATGATAGATAAACATACTGCGGTTAATCCCTCTCCCTTTCTTCGCCTTTGTTGACTGTTTAACTCGCCAAATTAGTTACGCGCCATCCAATTTACCTCGTAGGTTGCCAACTTGCACAGCACCATGCGGGGAAGCCTAATTCCTGTACATCCCCTTAGAATCTAACTAGTCTATGCGACAGCGAACCAAGGCAACTGCCGGAGTTCCACGGTGCGAAACATTGAACGATGTTTCATGGGTGCTCCATGCATACTAGACCAAAACGTTCCAGCATCGGGGTTTTCTTCGGGTGAAGGGAAAGCCCGTTAACTAGGCCCAAAAGACCCTCCGTGCGGAACGTAAACAGTGCCAAGGAGAGGGACTAAATTGTCCTGCATATGGCTCTCCCCGCTTCCTGCGGCCTCAACCCAGTTCGCGATGGGATTCTCGGGTACAGTGGTCTGAAACGCTTGCGTCCTACTTGATTACTCCATTAAAAGAGGGCTAAATACTTTCCCTCTGGCAAGAAACCAATTTTTTGGAACTCCAGAATTCCGAAAAATAACGAGTCTGTTGGCGACCTGATCCATTGGTAATAGAGTTTGGTCACGCTAATTGGTTGGGGTCTTGAAAAAGATGTTTTATATATATCTAAATTATCTCAATGTTTAACGAATTATCTTTCTTTTAAAATGTCAAGAGAAATGACACTTTGCTGTGATGAAGAAAGATAAAGAGGTCAGTGCTATTCCATAATTTCCATTTGCCTTTATATGGTCTTGGCCATGCTGTATCGACCGGCGGAGCGTGTCACCTTCGTTCACTTAACTCAAAGGAGTACGTGGACCCTAGAGACGTCGGACACTCATCGTTGGCAAGAAACCCTGTGTTGCGACGTGGAAGACAAAGAGTGCCTTATCGGTTGGTGTGAGATCAATACTTCATTCGGACGCCATTGTAAATAACAGCGGAATGCAAATAAAAGCGGGAACCAAGCACAGGACATAAAAACAAAACTGAGGGTGCATTTACAGATGAAGGACAAGAAATACCTAGAAATTAGAAGGGGAAATCGCAAAGTGGGACTTAAACCTAGACTAGAAGACCTCAGTCTGAATCCGGCCCTGCCTCTGCCTGTCTCCACTTGAGGTGGGCCTCGTAGAACTTTATGAGCTAAGATATGGACGTTGCTCAGATCAGGGAAGTAGAATAATCGCGAAGCGCACCTCTTGGGGGAACTTCTCGGCACAGATTTTTGAATTTTCCTTGCATGCTGCCTTCTCACCCTTCCTAAGAGCATTTCCAGGGTGTCAAGCGTTGGACACACGGAAAGACGAAAGACATACAATTTAAAATAGATGAAAAGATCCCCTTCTTCTGACTTCTCGACGGTATCTATCGTCTCTATATGTCGCTCCCAACTTGGGAGATCTCCCCACTTCTTGATCGTGCTGGGTTCGAGGAGCTCGACGATTGGACTGGCTCTGTCTGAAGACGATGCTGGAGACGGAGACGCTTTTCGAGTGACGCCATTGCTCTTCCGACCCCTCTTCCTCGATCTTTTCTCTTCCAAGTCCTCCACATCATCCTGGTCACTATCTGGCTTGGCTTTCGATCGATCCCTGCCACGCTTTTTTGTAGCCTGAGCGGGTTCAGGTGTTGTCTCAACAGAGGCTGCCACCGCTCGTCGGGTGGTAGCCTTCGGCTTCACGTCGGATTTACGTCCAGCCTTTTCACCTTTTTTCTTTCCTTGACGCGACCAGTACTCCTCTATGAGTTCTTTTGCACCTCTAGAACAAGTGCAATGAAGACGAAGAAGTATGCCAGCTATAAACGATACTCACACAGCATCTCGCTCATCAACCCAGCTATTCTCCTCATCCGGATAGTCTTTCCACTTGACGAGGTAGCCAATTCTGGACTTGAGAAAGGAATGAGACGCGTTCATTCCAGGGATACTTTTCAAAAACGCACAGAGCCTGTAGCACCCCTTTTCGCATCGAGAATAGCCTCAATTTCGTAAACTTCTTCACTACCCTCATCACTATCCGCAGGACCAGGCTGGTCACTCTGACCGTGTTGTTCCGGAGACTCTCCTTGATCTTTCGATTTTCTCGGGGACAATTCGGCATTTGTTCCATTGGAATCGTTGTCATTCGCGTCGGGAGCCATGGTGGTTTTGAGGGGGGAAGTGCTAGGCACTGGTGGTGCAAATACGTATGCCTGGAGCGAGCGGAACACTGTCACCGTTCACCGTGTTCGCGTTCAACACAACACGGTGTTGAAACTCCGCCACAACACTCACATGACCACCGTGACTTAATATTTTGAACACAAAGGACGTGTTTTCTCTTTCCTCGTAGTTTGATACATGATGAGTGGACCAAACCTGGCATAAATGTATAGGAATAGTTGACAACCTAACGCTTGCTTGTAACGAAAAGACGATCAATCCCTCCGTCGAGGACTTGCACTACGACCACGTCCTTCCCGACCTCTGCCCTTCTTAGGACCCGAAGGAGGAGGTCTCACGAAGGCAAAATCACAAGAAAGCGTCTGCTCCAACAACGTTGTACCCGATGCACCATCAATCGCAGCTTGCGCTTCCGCCATTGTTTCGTACTCTACCAGGGCGTAGCCCTTGTAGAGAGTCAGATATCGCTCACAGACAGAGAAAGTTGTTCCAGAAACCCACTTTCACGTAGCCCGTCCTCCGATCGAGATTAAGATGCAGATTCTTGATCTCGCCATAATCGGCGAACTTTTCGGTGACATCCTCCTCTGTCGCCTCCTCGTGGACATTCGTAACGAGGACGATCCAACCTTCGACCGCTGACATGCGAAAGCCGAGGGTCATAATCAAATGTATGGAAACGAAGCGCGACAACGCTCACATCGCGCCGCTCGGGTATCATGGTCTCGCGCTGGTGCTGATTCCACTCGGTCGTCAGTCTGCTC
>Ga0209488_10001406_pt1 | contig 20486 bp, 17 predicted proteins | sample Rivendell_Oct201_8_FD_188349 | JGI IMG/M metagenome (GOLD analysis project Ga0209488, IMG submission 188349) | Vadose zone soil microbial communities from the Eel River Critical Zone Observatory, Northern California, USA -... | ecosystem: Environmental > Terrestrial > Soil > Vadose zone >...
GCCAAGTCTGCCTGTCGAACATCCCGCGACGCGACGTATGACGAACCCGGGGAACTAACCTTTCGCCTTGGGCGCAACGTATCCCTCGGGCAACTTAGCGCCTTCGCCGAAGAAAAACTGCTCCATCTGCTCTTCCATGATTTTCTGCGAGTTGGGGTCGAGAGGATTCAGCCGGTACTCGTTCATGACCATTTTGGAATGCTCCAGCCAGAGCTTCCAGGCATCTTTCGAAACGCTTTCGTAGACGCGCTTGCCAATCTCTCCTCGCCACGGAATGCGATCCAGCCCGGGCAATTCTTTGCCAAATTTAACGCAGTGCACCATGCGCGTGCCGGGTTTCACCGCTTCGCTGGGTGCCGGTGTTGGACCACAAGATTCGTTCGCCATGCTTTTCTCCTCACGCGCGTTCTTCCATCTCACCTTACTGCAAACGCGGCAAAATTCCTAGTTGCATGCAGTCTTTCCATGCCGGTCCGCGCGAGTCCCATCGTCTCGCAGACAGGACCTTGCATGATTCGCAAGGAAAATATGGAAACAGTCAACACAGCAAGAGTAGAATCAAGACTCGCAGGATTCTCAGGAGATAACTTGCCGCTACCTACGCAGGCGATATTTCCAGGTCTTCTGGAAAGCGCCTTTCGGCGGGAGTTGCAAAACCTCTCCGCCAATAACGCGCTCGCCCGGCTTTGGTCGAAGGATACTTCCCTTTGGCCAGTCGAAGAGTTCCAAACAGAATCCCTGAAGCGCAATCTGGCCTGGCTCGATTTGCCCGGGAAATTAGAGCCGTTGCTCGCCCGCGTGGTCGCCCGCGCCGCGAAGATTGAACCCGCAGGTTTTGAAGACGTGGTCTTCGTTAACATGGGAGGCTCAAATCCGGCGGCCGAAGCCATTTTGCGCTTGCCGAATGCAAGGCTGGGGAAAAGATCCTTTCTTCTCGACACCATCGATCCCGATTCCCTCCGCGCGTTCGATGAGATGCTGCGCCTCGATAGAACTCTCTTTGTCTTTGCCAACAAATCAGGCAAACACATCGAGACACACTCCTTGCTCTTGTATTTTCTTGAAAGTCTGAGAGCGCGGGGAATCCGGTCTCCGGCGCGTCATTTTGTCATCCTGACCGAGGAGAATTCTTATTTGGGCGAACTCGCCGGGGAATATGACTTCCTTGATAGCTTTCTTGATCCCCCGGGTATCCATGGCCGCTATTCATCGCTGATTCATTTCAATTTCTTTCTCGCGGCGCTCTGTCGTTTGGATCCGAATGATCTTCTCACGCGCACGCTAGCCATGCGCGATGCCTGCGGACCCTCGGCGCCGCAGGAAGCGAACCCCGCCGTGTCTCTCGGGGCGTTCCTGGCGGCCGCGGAAATCGAGGGCCTGGACCGGCTGGTCTTTTTCAGTCCGGAGGGCTTGAAGCCGGTAGCGAGCCGGATCGGTTCTCTGGTGGGGGCAAGCACCGGCAAGAAGGGACACGGAATCATCCCGGTTTTCGGCCTCCCGTCGTACGGGCTGGCGATGCTTCAGCACGGCTGCTTCGTCACAATTCTCAAGATGGCTGGGGAAGGTGCCCCGGAACTCGGCAGCAGATACGACGAGTTGCGCGAAGCCGGTGTGCCAATGGTCACCATCGAATTGAACGGCCCTGAGGAACTGGCCGTCGAGCTATTCAAATGGGAGATTGCGACCGCGCTGGCCTGTTCGCAGCTCGGGGTCGATCCCTTCCACGATCCAGACATCCGGGAGAGCAGGACAAGAACCGTGCAGATACTGGAGCACATGGCAACCAAGCGCCAATCTCCTGCACCGGCCGTGCGCGTGCGAGAAGGAGGAATCGAGCTGTGTGCGGAGGGCGAAACACGCCAGCAGATCTCCACCCTGAATATGGCCGAGGCACTACGTACTTTCTTTGGTTTGCGGCATCCGAAAGGCTATGTCGCGTTGCTACCCTTTGTGGGAATCGGGGAGGCCCAAGAAAGAATATTCAGCCGGATTCGTGAGCAGCTCGAATCCAGGCTTGGACTTCCGGTGCTGATCACTCCTGGACCTCGCTATCTTCATCTCTTCGGGCAGGTCTACATGGGCGGCCCCGCGAAAGGACTCTTCCTGCTCTTGACCGCGGCACCGGCAAATGATCTTGTCATTCCAGGCGCCGATTATTCTTTCGGACAGTTGCAACTCGCTCTGGCACTGGGTGACTTCGAATCTCTTGGCCGCCGGCGAAAACCCGTAATACGATTGCATCTGACGGGTGGGGCCGAATCGGGCCTGACACAACTGGAAACCATCATCAACAGCGCGCTCGGGAAGAGGCGTATCGAAGCACCGTAAATTTAGTATCTCTTCGCGTTCTCGTTCATCAAATGGTACGGCCCGAAGCTAAATGTGAATTTATAGGAGCTGCGCCCTTGGCTGAAATCACCACGCTGTTTTGGGACATCGGCGGCGTCATCCTTACAAATGGCTGGGACCGCGGATCACGAAAAGAAGCCGCCAACGCATTTCACCTGGATTGGGATGAATTTCAGGACCGCCACGATCTCTCTTTCCCGGCCTTCGATTCCGGACAGATCACCTTGAATGAATACCTCGACCGGACATTGTTCTATCGCCTGCGCGCCTTTACGCGCGAGGAGTTCACCGCTTTCATGTTCGCGCAGTCCAAAGAATACCCGGACACCCGCGCCATTCTCGATAAGGTCGCGAGCTCGGGCAAATACTTTGTCGGTGCCATCAATAACGAGCCGCTGGAGCTCAACAACTACCGCATCGAAGCCTTCGACCTTCGCAGGAACTTTCTGGTTTTCTTCAGCTCCTGTTACGTTCGCTCCCGGAAGCCCGAAGAGACGATCTTTCGCGTCGCTTTGGAAGTCACCCAGCGCCCGCCGGAGCGTTGTCTTTTCATTGATGACCGGCCGCTGAACCTGGAAAGCCCGCGGCGCCTCGGCATGAACACCATTCACCACCAGAACGCTGAGCAATTGCGTTCAGAGCTTGGAAAATATGGGGTTGAGGTATAGTTTTGGACGCTGTATCGGGCGCCTGAACAGGGCTTAACTTGGCGGAGGAAGAGACAATGGCTGCGGATACAGGTCGTTCCGGTTCAGTGTACGGAGGCGTGGTCGAGCCCTGCACCGTAGTTCTCTTCGGTGCCTCGGGAGACCTCGCCAAGCGCAAAGTCATTCCCGCGATGTTCGACCTGGCGATTCACAACGCGCTGGGACCGCGCTACGCCATCGTGGGCTTTGCGCGTACGCCCATGTCCGAAGATGCCTTTCGCATCTCCCTCGGCGACGCGGCCAAGAGCATCTCCGAAGTCGGTCCCATCGATCCCAAACAGTGGGACGAGTTCGCCACAAACCTTCATTACAGTCCTGGGGATTACGCCAACCCCGAAGCCTACACGCAGCTCACCAAGCGCCTCACGGAGGTGGAAGCTGCCAAGAATCTATGCGGCAACCGGCTCTTCTATCTCTCCACTCCGCCAGAGGTCTATCCAGACATCGTCGAACAGCTTGGCCGCGCCGGACTCGCCCACCCATGTTCGCCGAACTCCTGGGTGCGCATCATTATTGAGAAACCGTTCGGGCGCGATCTGGCTTCAGCCAAGACCCTCAATCAGATTGTCCTCAACGTTTTCGATGAGAAGCAGGTCTACCGCATCGATCACTACTTAGGCAAGGACACGGTGCAAAACTTGCTCGTCCTCCGCTTTGGCAACGGCATATTCGAGCCTCTTTGGAACCGCAATTACGTCGATCACGTGCAAATCACCGCCTCGGAAACCCTCGGTGTCGAGCGCCGCGGCGGTTTTTATGAAACCGCGGGCGCGCTCCGCGACATGATTCAGAGCCACGTTCTGCAATTAACATCGCTTGTAGCCGTTGAACCTCCCGCTTCTTTCGACGCCACCGCCGTGCGCAACGAAAAACTGAAGGTGCTGCAGTCCATCCGCCCCTTCAATTTGGAAATGGTCGCGCAAGCCGTCGTTCGCGGACAATACGCTCCCGGAAAACTCGGCGATAAGCCGGTGCCTGGCTACCGCGAAGAGCCCAACGTGAAGCCGGCTTCCAAGACCGAAACTTTTGTCGCCGGCAAACTCTTGATCGACAACTGGCGTTGGGCCGGCGTTCCATTCTATCTTCGCACCGGCAAGCGCCTCGCCAAGCGCACCACGGAAATCATGATTGAGTTCCGCCGTGCCCCTCACATGGTTTTCCGCGAGCGTGAAGTCGAACCCAACCGCCTCGTCTTGAATATCCAGCCCGACGAAGGCATTTCCGTTTCCTTCGGCGCCAAGCGCCCGGGCACCGAAATGAGCATCGGCAACGTCACCATGAACTTCAGCTATAAGGAAGGTTTCGGAGACGCCACTCGCAGCGCCTACGCGACACTCTTGAATGATTGCGTGCGCGGCGACGCCACGCTCTTCGATCGTGGCGACAGCGTCGAAGCCGCTTGGTCTCTGGTGGATCCCATCCTCGACGTCTGGAGTGCCGCCAAGAGCGCCACCGTGCCACAATATCCTTCGGGGAGTTGGGGTCCAAGAGAATCCGATCTTCTGCTCGAGCGTGACGGCAGACAGTGGTACAACCCGTAGTTGGAGCACCTGAAGTAAACTAAAGATTAGAGACCGGCGTAGGAGGCACTAGTGATCCTTGCAGGGGACGTTGGCGGGACGAAGTGTAATCTGGCGCTTTTTTCCGAAAAACGCGGCACGCTCACGCCCGTCTTCAAGCAGCGCTTCGCAAGCAAGGAGTTCGCGCAATTCGAACGCATCGTCAAGGAATTCTCACGCCAGGCCTCCGATCATCTCGGAAAGGAAAGCATCGTCGCCGCCGGCTTCGGCATTGCCGGGCCGGTGATCAACGGCACCGTGAGAGCGACAAATCTTCCATGGATCGTCGACACCGCTAGCCTCATCAAAGAGTTGAGTGTCCCGCACGTCGTTCTCCTGAATGACCTGGGCGCCACGGGCCACAGCATCGAGCATCTTCCTCCGGAAGATTTCTGCATCTTGAATCCAGGCAAGCCCGAGCCGGGCGGAACCCGCGCATTGATTGCCGCAGGTACTGGTCTTGGCCAGTCGATTCTGGTATGGGACGGCGGCCGCTACCGCGTTGTGCCTTCCGAAGGCGGCCACTCCGACTTCGCCCCGCACACCGAGCAGCAAATCGAACTGCTGCGCTTCATGCGCCGCCGCTATCCTCAAGTGAGCTGGGAACTCATTCTCTCCGGTCGCGGCTTCCGCACCATTCACGAATTCCTCGCGCCGAAAGTTATACACGCGACGTTTGAAGATCCCGATGCGGATCCCGCCCCGGAGATCACCCGCCGTGGCTTGGATAAGTCCTGCCGCGTGTGTTCCGACACCTTGGATCTTTGGACCGCCATCTATGGCGCCGAAGCCGGAAATCTCGCGTTGAAAGTTTTGGCGCTCGGCGGCGTCTACGTCGCCGGCGGCATCGCCGTCAAAATTCTCGAAAAAATGAAAGACGGAATTTTCTTCCACGCCTTCAAGGACAAGTGGAAATTCGAAGGCCTCCTCAGCAACATCCCCGTCTCCATCGTCCTCAACGAATCCGCCCCCCTCCTCGGTGCCGCCTACGAAGCCCTCGCCGCCACCGACAAGTAACTCCCACTGCCCTGGGCGGTTGTAGGGGCGCAGCATGCTGCGCCCCTACTCGGCAATCAACACTGAATTCGAGAGCTTTTCCCGCATTTTCTGCATTGCAGTCAGCCCCTTCTGAAAGGTGATTCCCTGTCCGGATTGCATTCGTCGAAACGCGTCGCCCTAAATGCTTTCCCCTCTGCTTCGCGCTTGCTACCCTAACGCCAGTGGCCTTCCTCGAAGACAAATTCGGCGATTGGAAGCCAGTTTCCCGCCTCGCCGGAATCGGCTGGCTCTGTCTCTACGCACTTTTCCTCCTGTACGCTTTCGCTCACGGCCCCGGATTTCTATTCCCCGACAACGTTAATCTGATCATCCACGAAGGCGGCCATTTCTTCTTCAGTTGGTTCGGCAACACCACCATGATCCTCGGTGGAACCCTTGGCGAACTCCTCGTCCCGCTCTTGTGCGCCATCTATTTCTTCTGGCAGCGCGAAGCCATCGGCTTCGCCTTCTCCAGCTTCTGGTTCTTCGAAAATTTCCCCTACATTGGCACCTACATGGCCGACGCCCGCACCTCCGCATTGCCCCTTGTTGGCTCCGAAGACAGCGACTGGACCATCCTCTTCACCCAGTGGGGCCTCCTCGCCCAGGACCAGAAAATCGGCGCCACCATGCGCACCCTCGGCTATCTCGGCATGCTCGCCACCATTGCCTGGCTCGCCCTCCGCCTCCGCCACGCCGCCGCCTCAAAGCAATGATCGCAAATTCGTCTCCTGCCGAATTACGTTCTTGATTCCGTGTGTAGCGGCGGTGATCCGTCATTGACAAAACATAGCCCTTAAGCTATATTCCATCTATGGAATGGGAGGTCGAATTTACAGACGAGTTCTCTCATTGGTGGGATGCCCTGACGGAAGCGGAACAGGTGGACGTAAACGCCAAAGTGATTCTGCTACAGAAGATCGGCCCCGGCCTTCCTCGTCCTCACGCCGATTTGATTCACTCTTCTCGTCATCCGAACATGAAAGAACTTCGGATACAACATTCCGGAAGGCCCTATCGGGTGCTCTTTGCCTTTGACCCGCGCCGCTGCGCGATTTTATTGATCGGCGGTGACAAAACTGGAAATGATCGCTGGTATGACGAATTTGTTCCGGTTGCCGATGCTCTTTATGACCTGCATCTCGAAGCCCTAAAAAAGGAGAAAAAATAGAAATGGCCAGGAATTTCAAGGAACTTCAGGCAAAGATGTCTCGTGGCGCGCGCCTGCGCAGTGAAAAAGCAGCCAGGAAAATGATCTCGGAAATGGGCCTTGCCCAGCTCCGCGAGGCCATGGACCTGACCCAGGAATCGCTGGCAGACACGCTTCGTGTCAAGCAAGCTTCTATCTCCAAAATGGAACGGCGCTCGGATATGTATATCAGCACCTTGAGCAAGATCATCGAAGCCATGGGCGGAAAACTCCAGATTATCGCCAACATGCCGAATGGAAAGGTGCAAATTCGCCAGTTCACCAAGATTCGCAAGGGCGAATTGAGTTCGGCCTCTGCGAAACGTCGCGCAGGTGTCCGCTAGGGGCCACTTCTGAGGTAGGCATCCATGTTGTGTCCGCAACCACCCCTTCATCGATGGCAACAAGCGCACCGGCTTCCTGGTCGGCGTCCTCTTCCTTGAATTGAACGGCTATCACTTCACCGCCTCCGAAGAATCCGCCGCACAAGCCATCCTAAGCCTCGCCGCCTGGCTCCGCGCCAACATCAAGCATCTCTGATCGCTTTCTTCCAGCGTCACACACACAACAACAAGCCCCTCTGTAACACCCGCATCCTACTTATCATCATAATCGCGCGCCAGATACTCGCAACACTGTAAGAATTCCTCCCAGTCCACTAGACCATTCGGCACTATATCGAACATAAACATCCCACCATGATCGTAAAAATCGGCTACATACCGGCTTCCCAGCTCGCGAACAACAACACGTATCCTGCATCCTCTCGGTTGTATCACTTGCTCCCTTTTACTATTCTGCGTCACTCGCAGCCACTTTCGGCCGCTACTTTTCGTGCGACATTCAGTTCTCGCTCAGTTGGGGGTCGGCCCGCGACCGACTCAGCGGAAAATGTGAGCGCATAGGGCCAGCAGACTGCAACGTTTTTATAGTCGCCATAAAATGTGGACATTGTGTCTACGATTGGGTCGACGGCAGCATCCTTAATTAAAATGTCTATACGATTCTGGGCTCGCGCACCCCAGTCAGCCTGGATTTCCTGTAGTTGCGCTTTGAGTTGTGGGCCGACGCAGTCCCTGCAAAGCATACGGTCGACTGCGCCAGCTTCATACCCGTGCAAGAATCCAAGTACGTAGGTAGCCCGCTCAGAGCGAGAGAAGGTTCTCCAGGTTGTACCGTCGTATGCAAGTATCTTCTTCTGGCCGAAAGCCCATCCTCCAAGGAAAACTAGCCAGCAGCAAACAATAACAGCGATTCTTTTTTGCATGATTGTCTCCGGTGTGTCGAAGGCTGAATGAGTCTAGCCCGGAAAAAAACCGTTGTGTACGCGATATTCCATTTCTTTGTCAGGAATTTCAAGCCGGTTATTTTTTACAGCCGGTGCCCAATTTCTGGCCAGCGCCTTTTCCAAGAACTCTTGTGCGACACCTATTAGTAGGTCTGTCTCTGAACCGTTCCAACCGAGCGATGGGATGGCTTCATGCCAACCGCCGTTTATTACAATTCCTATCTTCCCAGGTTGACTTCCTTCAACTTGGAATATGTACTCACAGCAGTAGCGGGACACCTCAATAAGCTCATTCCTGTGCAAATACCTGACAATCATTGGCGTCGTCCTTTCGTCGCGAACTAGCGCTACTTCCAGCATGGCTGGATGAAAATCCAAGTCAACTCAGATTTGAACAACAAATGGAGGGAGACTTGGGCGGCACGCTTCCGCCTTTACGGCGCTATCTTCTTTTCCGTCAACCACTTCCCGGACCATAGATTTGACACGGACCATAGATTTACCTTGACAACTACAGTACTTCAGTGTTAACATGAGTTGTGACTTTTAGCCACCATCTCCGTCGTCCCTCTCGGGTTCGTCACGTGACGAGATATCGGTCACCGCAAGTCCTTTCAAATTCACCACTTACAAACTGTGACGCCCGCAACTCCTTTAGAATCCGCCCTTACGAAAACTGCCGGGTGTCGCCTGATCCATTTAACATTCCAACCTCGAAACCTGCCTACGCGCTTTTTGTCTATCCCCTTTCTTTTCAAACTCTTGCGTACTCTCCTACGCAACGGCGCGCTCTTATCACTTTTGTTTTCAAATGCTTGCGCGCCCTTTTTATCGTGACGGAGGGTGTACTACTCCCCATCCACATTCTTCTATCTATAGGCAAGCCGGGCTCGCGATTCGTCTCGCCTCATCCTCGTTTCTTGGTAAACTACCTGGTTCCGATTCTTCACAGGGCTGGCCTGAGGGAGCACATCTCCCTTTCCACGCGCGGGCCAAGGAGCTATGTATGAGCAGTGCCGTAACCACCCAAGTCACCGATCTTCAGAACTACGTGAATGGCGCCTGGCGCCGGTCCACCGCCACCGAATACGTGGACGTCACCAATCCTGCGACCACCGAAGTGCTGGCGCGCACACCTCTCTCGACTTCCGCCGACGTTGACGCGGCAGTTCAGGCCGCCGCCGACGCCTTTCCCGCATGGCGTCGCACCCCTCCCGGTGAGCGCGTTCAATACCTCTTCAAGCTGAAAAATCTCCTCGAAGAAAACCTCGACGATCTCGCCCGCGTCATCACCCTCGAAAACGGCAAGACCTTCGCCGAAGCCCGCGCCGAATTACGCCGTGCCATCGAAAACGTCGAAGTCGCTTGCGGCATCCCCATGATGATGCAGGGCTACAACCTCGAGGACGTGACGCCCGGCGTGGACGAAATGCAGATCCGCCAGCCCCTCGGCGTCGTCGCCGCCATCGTGCCCTTCAATTTTCCGGCGATGGTCTCTTACTGGTTTCTGCCCTATGCCATCGCGTGCGGCAATACTTTCATCCTGAAGCCGTCGGAGCGCGTTCCCCTCTCCATGCATCGCGCCTTCGAGCTTTTGGAAAAAACCGGCCTGCCCAAAGGAGTCGTAAATCTCGTCAACGGCGGAAAAGAAGTGGTAAACGCGCTTTGCGACCATCCGCAAGTGCGCGCCATCAGTTTTGTAGGTTCGACCCCCGTTGCCAGACATGTCTACACGCGCTCCGCGGCCAGCGGCAAACGCATGCAGTGCCAAGGCGGCGCGAAGAATCACGTCATCGTTTTGCCCGATGCGGACATGGAGCTCGCCACGCAAATCATAAGCGATAGCGCATTTGGCTGCGCCGGTCAGCGCTGCCTCGCGGTTTCCGTTGCTGTCACCATTGGCGAAGCGCAAAAAACGTTTCGCGATTCCATCGCGCACGCCGCCTCCTCGATCCGCGTCGGCAATGGCCTAGACGCTGGCGTGCAGATGGGCCCGGTGATCACCAGGGAGAGCAAACAGCGTATCGAATCACTGATCTCCGCAGGCGTTGGCGAAGGCGCAAAACCCATCGTCGATGGCCGCAACACGAAAATCCCCAAATACGAATCGGGAAATTTTTTGACGCCCACGGTTCTCGACGGCTTGTCCGCCAACAGCCAGCTTGCCCATACGGAAATCTTCGGCCCCGTGCTCAGTTTGATTCACGCCAATTCCATTGACGAAGCCATGGAATTCCTCCGCCGCAGCCCGTATGGCAACCAGGCCTCGCTGTTTACCACCAGCGGCTCCGCCGCGCGCAAGTTCCGCTACGAAGCGCCCGCAGGCAACATCGGAATCAATATCGGCGTCGCCGCGCCCATGGCCTATTTCCCCTTCAGCGGCTGGAAAGAAAGTTTCTTCGGCATCCTCCACGGCCAGGGACGCGACGCCGTCGAATTCTTCACCGAATCGAAAATCGTCATCGAGCGCTGGTCGCGCCAGGAAACCCGCAAGTTCTAGTCATGGTAACGAAACCTCTTCATCTGGATGTTCACGAGCAGATCGAGTGCGCGCAGACACTCGCGTCGCGTTTTTATACCGATCGCGCCATTCTAGAAATCGAGAAAACGCGAATTTTCCGGCGCACCTGGCAACTGGTCGGAACTCTCAGCCAGTCGTGCGGTGAAGTAAACGGCGTGAAGCGCACCATCGCCGATCCCGAAAGTTTTTTCACCGCTGATGTCGCTGGCGAGCCCATCATCGTCGTGCGCGACAAGCAGGGCGAATTGCGCGCCTTCAGCAATGTCTGCCGGCATCGCGCCGGACCAATCGCGCTCGGCAGCGGCTGCAAAAATGTCCTGCGTTGCCAGTATCATGGCTGGACCTACACTCTGGATGGCCGCCTGATCGGCACGCCCGACGTCGAGGGAGTCGAATTCTTTGACCGCAGCACCATGGGCATGGTGCCGCTTCGCTGCGAAACCTGGGAACAATTCATCTTCGTGAATTTCGATCTGAAAGCCGAGCCGTTGCCAGCTTTCCTCGGTGAGATTCCCCAGCAGACGCATGGTTTTCAATTTGAAGGATTGCAATTTGCCGAACGCCGCGATTACGTCATCGATTGCAACTGGAAGATCTACGTCGACAACTATCTCGAGGGCTATCACATTCCCATCGCGCATCCCGGCTTGATGAAGGAAATCGATTACGCGCAGTATCGAACGGACACCTTCCGCTACTACTCTCAGCAATTCGCGCCGATCCGCGCCATGAAAGCCGAAGACGCGGGCGAACGCCTCTACGCTCCCGGCGCCGGCTTGCAGCAAGCTCTCTACTTTTGGGTTTTTCCAAACTTGATGCTCAACATCTATCCCGACAACATTTCAACCAACCTGATCGTGCCTCTCTCCCACGAAAAAACGCTCACGATCTTCGAATGGTTTTTCCACGACACTGCTTCGGAAAACAATCAGACGCGCATCAAGCGCTCGGTGGCGTTCAGTGACGAAGTGCAGCAGGAAGATATCGGCCTCTGTGAAAATGTTCAGCGTGGTTTGCGGTCTTCGACCTACGACCGCGGACGCTACTCCGTCAAGCGTGAAAACGGCGTTCACCATTTCCACATGCTGCTCGGCGAATTCCTGGGTCAGCCGTAACCGGCGATGATTGTCCCGTGATCGTTGTCGTGATGGGCCCCGCCGGATCCGGAAAAACAACCGTCGGCAAACTGCTCGCCGCGCAGCTCAAGGGGGAATTTGCCGACGCCGACAATTTCCACTCGCCCGCCAACATCGAGAAAATGACTCACGGCATTCCGCTCCACGATGAAGATCGCATTCCGTGGCTCCATTCCATTCGCGAAGCGATGCTTCAATGGCAGGCGCAAGGCCGGAACGTCGTGCTGGCATGCTCCGCTCTGAAGCGCAGTTACCGCGAGCTGCTCCAAATCAATTCCGATGTAAAGCTCGTCTACTTGAAGGGTTCCTACGAATTGTTTCGCGACCGTTTGCGTGCGCGAAAAGGGCACTACGCCGGCGAGCAAATCCTTGCCGGCCAATTTGCCGATCTCGAGGAACCCGCTGATGCCATCACCATCGACGCCGCCCAGTCTCCGCAACAAATCGTCGCGGAAATCCGCAAGCAGCTTGCGTTGGCGTAGAATCCGCGATCATCTGCAAATCGTCGCCTTGCGAGGGTGCTGAGTTCGCACCTATAATCCAGTGTCTTTGCGGCGGTGTCGGCCGCGCGCATCAGGAGGATTCTTGCCCGTAGGAACCGCGTTTCACGAAAGAACACTGGCGTTGTGCGAAAGCCTGAACTACCGCGAATGGTCGGGCTATTACACCGTCAGCGTTTACGAAATGCACCACGAGCACGAGTACAACGCCATACGCAATTCGGCGGCTCTGATCGATATTTCCCCGCTCTTCAAATACCAGGTGACGGGGCGGGATGCCACGAAGTTCGTGAACCGCGTGATTTCGCGCGACATTAATAAAGTTGGGGTGGATCAGGTGATCTACTGCTGCTGGTGCGATCCCGAAGGAAAAGTGATCGATGACGGAACGATCACCCGCCTGGGCGAGAATGAGTTTCGCTGGACGGCGGCGGACCCGAGTCTGCGGTGGTTTCAGCAGAACGCGCTGGGCTTGGACGTAAAGATTGAAGATATTTCGGAGCAGACCGCAGCGCTGGCGCTGCAGGGGCCGACCTCGGGAAAACTCCTGCACGCGGCGGCGGACGCCAACATCACGAACCTGAAGTATTTCCGCGCGACGCGAGGGAAAATTGCAGGCGTGCCTGTGGACATTTCGCGTACCGGCTATACGGGCGATTTGGGATTCGAAGTATGGATGCCGTGGCGCGACGCGGTGAAGGTGTGGGACGCGTTGATGGCCAAGGGCAAAGCATTCGACATTCATCCCGCGGGAATGATTGCGTTGGACATCGCGCGAATCGAAGCGGGACTGATCTTAATCGAAGTGGATTACATCTCAAGCAAGAAGGCGCTCATCGAGTCGCAGAAATATTCTCCAGCAGAGATCGGGCTTGGGAAGCTGGTGGACTTGAAGAAGGAAACTTTTGTAGGGCGCGAGGCACTGGCAGTGCAATCAAAAAAAGGCGCGGAACGCACACTCGTCGGGCTGGAGATAAACTGGAACGAAGTCGAGGCGCTCTACGACAAGCTGAGGATGGCGCCGCAGGTGCCGAGCATGGCCTCGCGCACCGCCGTGCCCGTGTATCGCGGCGGGCGACAAATCGGCAAGGCCACCTCAACGACGTGGTCTCCGACGCTGAAAAAAATGATCGCGCTAGCCTGCGTGAGCCGCGCGCATTCATCAGTTGGCACCACGCTCAGCATGGAAATGACAGTGGAGGCGGCACGCCACACCGTTTCCGCAAAAGTCGTGCCCCTGCCATTTTTCAATCCACCGCGCAAGACGGCGGTTCCGGTGCTTTAAAGGCTCGCTGGCTTGATTATTCCCTGTCAGAAGGATCGGAGAACAGAGCGTTGATGTACCGTTCGGGGGCAGCAACAAATCGGCTCACGAGTTGGAAAGGCTGACTTTCGCGATAGCCGATTTCGTGAACGTGTCCACCGTCAAACGAAAGAATTTGCGCATCGGGGTACGCAAGCAAAATCGGCGAATGCGTAGCGATAAGAAACTGAATGTTGTTATTGTCGGTCAGCAGATCGTGCAGCAAGATGAGAAAACTCAGTTGACGTTGCGGAGACAACGCAGCTTCGGGTTCATCCATCACATAGAATCCGGAACGAGTGAAACGGTGCTGCAGCAGGGAGAGAAACGATTCTCCATGCGATTGGTCATGAAGACTCTTTCCTCCGTAGCTGTCAAATCCACCTACGGAATCAACGTAACTCGCCACGTTGAAAAAGCTCTCCGCTCTCAAATAGAAACCCGAGCCCGTCCTATTTGTGAACCCCACTTGTATGGCGCGGACGAGAGAGTCAATGGAGCGCACACTTGGAGTGGTCTCAAACGAGATATTTCGGTTCCCGCCTTCCCGCCCGAAACCGTAATGGGCAGCAATGGCCTCCAACAGTGTTGATTTGCCCATTCCGTTTTCGCCGACAAAGAAACAGACGCGGCTCGTAATCTCAAGTGAATTGAGCGACGCAATGGGTGGAATATTGAATGGGTACTCATCCCAACGAGCAACGCGTTCGCGGAGCAGCTTAACGCTTTTGAGGCGCAGCATCAGCAGTGGCTTCCGATACCTATTATGTCATCCCCATTTCATGAATCGAATCAGAACATTAGAGTGACCTCCTGCGGCGTTCTTTCTTGCGCGGGCTCATTGCGCTAGTCGGTTGTATTTCTTGAGGACGGCACGGAGTTTGTCGTGGGGCAGCGCGATGACTTTGTGATTCTCGATGCCGGTCATGGTTTCGGCGGCGACCATGGCGTTAATCACCGCCTCTTCGGTCGCCTGGACCGTCGCGGCAAAGACAGCGTCGAGATGATCATTCGAAAGCATTTTCAAATCGACGACGTGGTCGGCAGCGGCGGCCCCGGGATTGGCGGTGGAGAAGGCGATGAAAATATCGCCGGAGCCATTGCCGGAGATGCTGCCGTTGCGTCCGAGCCCGAGGGAAACGCGGCGAGCGAGGCGCTTCAGTTGATGTGATACGAGCGGCGCATCGGTGGCAACCACGACGATGATGGAACCCCAGTCATCCTGTGCAAATTTCGTCGAGCCGTAAGCGGGATCCTCCGGAATTTCTTTGCCCACGGGCACACCCGCAATGCGTAAGTTTGGCCGCACCCCGTAATTGCATTGCACGAGCACGCCGACAGTGTACCCGCCAAATTGGGCATCAAGTTTGCGCGACGCCGTGCCGATGCCGCCTTTGAATTCGTTGCAAATCATTCCCGTGCCGCCGCCGGCGTTTCCTTCTTCGACGGCGTCGCCGTGTGCGGTATCGATCGCGTGAAAAGCGTCCTCTGGTTTGACGTGGAATCCGTTGATGTCGTTGAGCCAGCCGTCCCATGTCTCGGCGACGACGGGCAGCGTCCACCAATAGCCCGTGGGATCGGGCTGGCCGTGATTGACGCGCCACTGAATGACAGCGTCGCGCACGACGCCGACGCTGTGCGTGTTGGTGATCATCACGGGGCCTTCGAGGAAGCCGGACTCTTCCACCCAGGTGGTGCCGGTCATTTCGCCGTTGCCGTTGAGCGACCACCAGCCGGCGAAAACGGGATTGTTCATCGAGTCCTTTCCGCGCGGGAGGACGGCGGTCACTCCCGTTCGAACCGGCCCTTTGCCAACTTGTAATTTTCCTTCACCCGAAATGAGCGTGGTATGGCCGACGGTGACGCCGGCAACATCGGTGATGGCGTTGAACGGGCCTGGCGTGCCGTCAAAAGGGACGCCGAGATCGCGTGCCCGGGGCTTGGCAGGCGCAGTGTCCTGAGCCGCGGCCAAAGAAACCGCAGCGAGCGAGCAAAGCAAAATGATAAGCGCACGAAAGTAATTTCCATGAATCATCGCTTGTTCTTCTCCCAGGAAGATCGCGCGGATTTCAGCAATCTGGTGTTTTTCTCCACAGCTTTTCCGAGCAGCCCCGCTTGTTGGCCCGCCAATTCCCAATCCTGCTTTTCCACTGCTTCGGTGAGCCCGGGGAATTCCAAGTGTGCGTAAGTGTATCGCGAAGAATAAAGAAGATGCTGAAACCACGGCCGGCCGGGAATGCCCGCGGGATCGAGCCAGTTGGATTCCACCTGCAGCAGTTGCTCGTTGAGGCGTTGAATCTTCTCCGGCGAAGCCGAGCCTGACAAAAGATCGCGAGCCACGGCGTCGCGCAGAACCCCGCCCGCTTTTTCCAACTCAGCGATGCGAGCGTGAAGCCGTTTCAACGAGAGACGCCGCTGCTCAATTTTATTTGTTTGCTCCAGCTCGCGAAGAAACTGTTCCAGCGCTGAAGCGTTGAAGCCGAAGTCAAACGGCAGAATGTCCGCGTTGGCCAGTCGCAGCGCGACGAGACCCCAGATTCGCGTCAGCGCGACGTGGTATTCGAACGCAGGATCGCCGATATGCGACATCCAGTAATGATCGTCGTACATCGAGTGATACACGCCGTAGTCGCCCTCAAAACCGAGATTGATCACCGGCCGGCCGAGATGATTCAGGAAGACCGTGTGGTCGGAGCCGCTTCCGATGCGCGTTTCGACGAGCGCGCTGTCCAACGGCGGAGTGCTCGCTTTGGAATCGCGCATCGTGGTGGCGCGCCAGGATTCGTACAGAGATTTTCCCGAAGGCGCGCGAACGTCTTTCGAGGCTTCGACGAGCATCGGCGCAAGAGAAGCCACGGCGGAAGGCGAAAAGCTCAGCCCCTCGGGACCCGCCGTGGTGGCCGCTCCGACGACGGATTCATCGACATTGAGATAGGCGACGAGTTTTTTCTTCAGCTCGTCCGCGAATTGCTCGCCCCATTCCGTCGAGCCGGTGAGCGCGTATTCTTCGCCGTCCCAACTGCAAACCACGATGGTGCGGCGCGGGCGGAGGCCGCGCTGCTTGAGTTCGCCAAGAGCACGCGTGAGCTCCATCATGGATGCGGTTCCGCTCGAAGGATCCACGCCGCCGAAGACCCACGCGTCGCGATGATTGCCAAGCAGCACCCATTCGTCCGGCAACTCGCTACCGCGAATACGCGCTTCGACGACCGTGTAAGGCTGCATGCTCGTGTCCATGTCCACTTTTACGTGAACTTTCACTGCACCGCTGAAACGATACGCGATGGGCAAACCGCCCCGCCAATCCTTCGGCGCTTCCGGGCCGTTCATATTTTCGAGAAGCGGCCTGGCATCGCGCCACGAGAGAGGGAGCGCGGGAATTTTCGGCAGCGAGCGCGCTTCTTCCGGAGCAATATGTCTTGCGCCCGGGACCGAGGCCCATCCGGGCGTGGTGGGATCGCCGGGAACAATGTAGTCGTAAGTGATCGCGCCGCGCTGAATGTGACTCTCCGGGCCCCACGGACCATCGGGAAAAACTTTGCCGCGTGTGGAACCATCTTCAGCGGGATCGGAATAAATGAGCAGCGCCGCAGCGCCTTCCCGCTCGGCAGTGAGCGCCTTGAAGCCACGATAGCTGTAAGGATTCGAGTAGCGGACGAGTACGATCTTCCCTCGCACACTGATGCCGTTTTTCCTGAGGAGATCGTAATCTTCAGGATTGCCGCTGTGCGCGTAGACGACTTCGGCGGTGACGTCGCCGGAAGCGGAATAGCCGAAGAAGGCGCCGGAGACGGCGGGATTTTTCGTGTCCGGATCGATGTCGTAAGCATCTTCACGCAGCGAGGCGGTGAAGGGGACCGGCTCCGTCATTTCCAGGGAAATGCTGCGCGGGCGCGAGTGCAAAACGTCGTAACGGCGAAGTGTGACGTCTTCCCAGCCCTGCTTGCGCCATGCGTCGGCGATGAAATCGGCGAGATAGTTGTTGCGCTCGGAAGCGGCGGGATGCGGTTCGGCGGTGAAGGTGCGGTGCCATTGGCGTGCTTTGTCAGGAGACGGAATCGACTGAAACGCAGATTCGATCTGGTGCTCGGTGACGGCGTGCGCCGGGGAAAAACCGAGAATCGGAGTGGCGGGCGAAACGTTCTCTTTCAGCTGAGCAGAAAGCGCGAAGGTCAAGATCAGCAAAGAAAGAAATGAGAGCGTAAGATTTCGCAAAGGAAGCCGCAATTTTGTTTCGTTCTCCAGAATAAAAGCACTCCTGTTGCAACGACCAAACGTGACTCGTTACCGAATCAAGCTGAAAATACCTTTGCGACCGCCGACTGGAGTGCGCGCCCGATCAACGCGCATTCCTCGGGCGAGATCGTGAAGGGCGGCGCAAGAAGGATGTGATCGCCGCGCAAGCCGTCAACGCAGCCCTGCGTTGGATACGTGAGCACATTTTCTTCCAGGCAGGCCTGTCGAATTCCCTCGGCGATGTTTTGCTCCTTTGCAAAAGGTTCGCGAGCAGCTTTGTCTTTGACGAACTCCAAGCCGAAAAGCAGTCCGAGGCCGCGAACATCGCCAACATTCGGATGCGCTTGCAGCGGCGAAAGGGCGCCACGCAGGTACTGCCCGGCGGTATTCACGCGCTCAAAAAGGCTGTGCGCTTCGAGATAGTCGAGAGCAGCGTTGCCCGCGGCAGCGGTCACCGGATGAGCCTGAAACGTGAAGCCGTGCATGAAGGCACCAGAGCCGCGTGCGAGCGCTTCCACAACGCGCGCGGAAACTAGCACCGCGCCAAGCGGTGCGTAACCGCTGGCGATGCCCTTGCCCACCAGGATCATGTCCGGTTCGGTGCCCCAGTGCTGGACGGCGAACGGCTTTCCGGTGCGGCCCATGCCGGACATGACTTCGTCGGCGATCAGGAGAATGCCGCTCTTGCGGCAGATTTCCGCGATGCGCGCGGCGTAACCTTCAGGCGGTGCGGCAGCACCGAGCGTCGCGCCTACGACAGGCTCAAAGATAAAAGCAGCAGCGTCAACCTTTTGGTTTTGGGCCAGGAGAGTTTGCAGATCGCCGGCGCACGCGAGTTCGCATTGCGGAAATGTTTTTTCGAACGGGCAGTGGTAGCAGAAACACGGAGCAATGTGTCCCCATTCCGCGATGAGCGGTTCGTACGGCGCGCGGCGAGCCACGTTTCCGCTCACGGACATGGCGCCAAGAGTGCTGCCGTGGTAGCTCTGGCGGCGCGAGAGAACGCGGTAACGATCTTTCTGCCCGTTTTCGAGGTGAAACTGGCGCGCGAGTTTTATGGCAGTTTCAGTGGCTTCGGAGCCGCCGGAAGTGAAGTAGACGCGGCCGCCGTTGCGAAAATTCGCCGGTGCCATCGCGAGCAGGCGCTCGGCAAGTTTTTCCGCCGGAGCAGTATGAAATTGCGAAGTGTGCGCGAAAGCGATCTGCGACGACTGCTCCGCCATGGCGCGCCCGATTTCAGGGACGCCGTGACCGATGTTGACAACCGCGGCTTGCCCGGCAGCGTCGAGGAAGCGGCGGCCGTCGGCAGCGATAATCCAGCAGCCCTCCCCACAAACGGCAATGGGATATGCTTTCTTGAAATTGCGGGGGAAAAGTCCGCTGCTCGTGGGCATGAGATGTCCGGGAAAGAATTGTAGCAGAATCGAGAGCGGCATCCGCGCGCGGTGATACCACGTTCGCGTTGCGCATTGCGGCTGCAACGCAGGCCGGACTATTGGATTCACAAGGAAAACATGACATCATCCGTGCTCTTGCATGCGAGATTCCGCGGGGACTGATTCCGCAGGCAGTGTTGCGGCTCATGGTGTTTCACAGGAGAAGAATCGAATGAAAGGCGCTATTTTGCGGTGCGAACTTTTGGGCGTTTTGCTGCTGGGAGCCGGGCTGGCCGTTTCCGCGCAAGAGGCGGCGAAACATCCCATTGCTTTTGACGACATGATTAAGTTGCACCGCATTGCGGAGCCGAAGGTGTCGCCGAATGGAAAGTGGGTGGCGTACACGGTAACGACTCCGGACATGGAGACCAACCGCGGCGTGAGCAACATCTGGGTGGTGGCCACGACGGGCGGCGCTGCGATGCAATTGACGCAGAGCGGACACGATTCCTCGCCGGTGTGGTCGCCGGACGGAAAGACGCTCGCGTTTCTCTCTTCGCGCAGCGGCGATTCGCAGGTCTATTTGCTTTCGATGGAAGGTGGCGAATCACACGCGCTGACAAAAATATCCACGGGCGCGGACATCGTCAAGTGGTCGCCGGATGGAAAGACGATTGCGTTTACGTCCTCCGTTTATCCGGACTGCAAAGACGACGATTGCAATAAGAAACGCGACGAAGAAAAAGAAAAAAATAAAGTGAAAGCGCACGTAGCGGAGCATCTTCTCTATCGCCACTGGACGCATTGGAATGAAGGCAAGCGCAGCCATCTGTTTGTAATTCCAGTCGATGGCAGCGCAGCCCAGTTCGACCTCACTCGAGGAGGGGACTACGACGTTCCTCCCGATGAGCGCGGCGGCCCGGCCGACATCAATTTTTCCCCCGACGGCAAAGAGATTTGCTTCACCGCCGTGATCGACAAAATGGAAGCGATCAGCACCAACGGCGATTTGTTCACCGTGCCGGTTACAGGCGTGATACTGCCTTTGCGCATCACCACGCAGCCGGGATTCGACGGGAATCCGGTGTATTCGCCGGACGGAAAATACATCTCGTATCACGCGCAACTCGCGCCGGAATACGAAGCGGACCGCTGGCGCGTGATGCTTTACGACCGGGCGGCGGGAAGAATCGAAAATCTTACGGAAACGTTTGACCGCAGCGCGGAGGAACTGGCGTGGTCGCCGGACAGCAAGACGATTTATTTCACGGCGGAGAACGAAAC
>Ga0209488_10001407_pt1 | contig 20483 bp, 21 predicted proteins | sample Rivendell_Oct201_8_FD_188349 | JGI IMG/M metagenome (GOLD analysis project Ga0209488, IMG submission 188349) | Vadose zone soil microbial communities from the Eel River Critical Zone Observatory, Northern California, USA -... | ecosystem: Environmental > Terrestrial > Soil > Vadose zone >...
ACTGCTTTAGCATAGTTATTGAGACGCCACCAACCCAAGCGCTGGCGTAGGGGCGAAATCGGTATGGTGCACCCGATACAATGGCCAACTACCAGTCACGGCGCACGTAGAGCGAAGCGCTTCTTGTTGATGGCATCAGATCGCGGTGGATTCCGGGGCTTCAAAGTGTAAATATATCGGACGGCGTTTGGGCAAAATGGGCGGGCGGTTGTTCGTCATGAGCTATCTCCACGGCTGCGCCGGATTATTCTATTAATATGGTAATCTGGAAGGTTCAATATATTAATTGTTGTGGCGTCACTCAGGCTCAGCAGGCACTCAGCAACAGTCACTTACACCAAGGGGCCATACTCCAATTTGACTCCGAAACTCTGTAGCTTTTTAATGCCGCCGACTAGCGTCAAGGTTCACTACCCTGAGTGTAGGCTCGGTGCGGCCTTGTCTTCTTGGGGTTACACCTACCGAACAGTGGCACTCCTAGGCCAGGTACATCAGGTTCACTTTTTTTCATTGATCTCACCAGATACATTACTCTCATTACAACATCTACGAGTACAACGACCCTCGGCTTCCGATTTCTTGACGTAAGCACGGGAGGCAACGCCGCCGCCACCCATCGCCGGCACAACACCACGCTCATTCGGAGTCATCCCAGAAGGACGCTACTTGGTGAATACTGAGGGATAAAGAGTGTGTGAGAATAGTCCAGGACGCTATTCAAAGACATACTTGAAACGACGTCTTCGTCGTGCACGAGGTGGCCGAGTCCAACCTTTTGCGCATGAGGCGCAAATTTTGACGATTTCCCCTGGAAGAGCACCTGTAAGACCGAACGAAGGTGGCGACGAGCGCCACTCACCCTGATGGTTTTTAAATTAGCCTTCATAGGGTGTGATGAAAGGGAATATTTATTAACCAGACTAGCGCATAGCGAAAGTTTGCAGCCAATGACCGATGAATCCCACTGCAAACGTCCTTAACAACAAGTGAGCATGCGACGGCGGCATTGCGCTCTCTAGCAAGTACCTCGATGGTTGACCCTTTGCGCATGCAGATCGGGTCAGCGAGATCAGGATGGGCACCCCGCTTCTTCGTGTAGACTTTCACGAGGCCGAGGTCATCCCATATTCGATCAATCAGATGCTCTAAACTGCAGAAATTCGATATTATCGTATCGCAATCTCTATGGTGACTCACTTGAGGTCCATTTCGCAACTGATGACGACTGTATGACCTTCATGAGCTAAACGATCCATCGTCTCGAGGCTGATAGCGTCGATTTTGTTGTAGACATCTAGGGACGATGGTGTGAGCCCCTAGATGACTGAGATGTTGGACATACAAAGACACGGTATGTACTTTCGCGTCCCTATTAGGGAAATGAATAACTTGTCCACGAATGAGGAAAAAGCGAACCAATGAGAACGTCGATAAACTCCTCGGTGGTAATCTACGATACGGTTAGTCTGGTGGTTAAAGAAAAGTAGGGATATGACCGAACATCTTCTCGAATCATGACATCGCAGTTGTGTAACTTATCTAAAAACAAACTTAGGAGCCGCCAAGACTGAAAGGAGGTTACGTACAGCCCGCCAAGATCGTCCGGATTGTTTTTTCGTCGGTTTTAGTAAGCTTCACCGTAGCAGTCAACTGAGCAATTCGTAAGGACAGTCACGGTGTTGGGTCCAACGGAGACACGCACCGTGATCTAGGGAGACGGAGTGAGAAAGTGGGCAACGGTATGTCTGGAACGGCTCACTCCGCCAGTGGTTTTCCGCTTAAAGACGACATCTGGCTTCTTCTTATTGAGACGAATCCCGACGGCATCCAATTCAATCTCCAGCAGTCGTCGTTGTTCCTCCGACTTGGTGGCGTCCAGCATCATCAAAATCAAATCTGCTGTCTTTGCGGTTGAGACGACTTGCCGCCCACGTCCACGTCCTTGACTGGCACCCTCCACAATACCCGGTAGGTCGAGGAGTTGTATCCTCGCGCCTTTATACTCAATTACGCCAGGAATTGCCTAACAAATACACTCTGTCGGCGATTTGACGCCAGCGACTTATTCCAAGAGACTCACAGTAAGGGTTGTGAACTCATAAGCAGCAGACTCGGAAGCAGTGTGAGTCACTTTGCTCAAAAGAGTCGACTGAGGGGTGTCAGGCCGATATGGCTACATGCTGAGAACCATACCTTTCCAACTGACGGAAACCCGATAAGCGCGACACGAGCATCTCCTGACTTTTGCACATCGAAGCCGACTCCAGGGCCACCAGATTTCGCGGTAGGTTCCAACAGCTGAGCGCGGTAGCGCGCAAGCTTTGCTTTTAGCAGACCCAGATGGTACTCGGTGGCCTACTCGAAGGGAAGGTTTGAGTCGTCCAGTGAAAAACCAGGGGCTCAGTCCACCTTATTCTTCTGGGCTATTGGAAAATCAGTCATATATGTGAGGAAGAAACTGAATATAGACGCGTACTCCTCGCCATCTCCTCTGAAGGACCACCAGTGCTCGATAAGCGAAAGATCGCAAAGAGTACGTATAGACTCACCCTCGATCTCTTTGATCTGTGAAGTATACATATGTCTGAGATAGTTGACAATACAATATTTTGTCGTACCTTCTCTACGATGCCCATGTTGGTGGTTGATAGTTGTGTGCAGATGGCGGGATGCGGGCCGACGAGAACACCTTGGGAGAGACTCGACGGTGACTGGAACATGGCAATGCTCCGACACATACCGTCGCTGTACCCCCATGACGAAGTTGATGCACCCCAAGAAGAGGAGGACGCATGGGACATCCAGCAACCCTCGGGGAGATCGATTTCATTTTCTGCTGCGACCTCTCCCAACACCTCCACCCTCTCAGGAACGGTCCGGCTCAAATCCCGTTTCAAGACTTACTCCCCCGCGGGTTCATTCAGTAGCAGTAGCCCTTCTTCCTCCTCGTCTTCATCCACACAAGTACCACAATACTATGCAAGATATCACGACATCTTCTCTCAGTTCCTCATGCGATATGCCAATGGGCCTGGCTCCGGGTCCGAAGATCCCAGAAATGAACCCGATACTCAGTATTTCCAAAGGGGCCCGAGCCAACAACCTGTCGATGCTGGGGACAGTGATGAGGAGGAATTTGGGCGCACATTAATGGATAGCTCCGGTGATGCTCGCGACATTTTCTCTTCATTGTTGGTTTCAGAGTCGATTGAACCAGAGACACCGGAGGAAAGAGAGCGACTCGAGTGGCAAACCATGCTTGCGTCAGTCCTGGATGGTGATGTCCTCAGGTCTGAAAAGACGCGGATAACCGTGGCGCTCGCCACTTCTGGCGAGGAGCAGGACAAATATAACCAAAATCTCTGGCTCGGCATCAGGGCCAAAGTCATGGGCACCTCGGAGGAGGAAGAGAGAAAAAGACTTGAGGATCTGAGACTCAGAACAGTCGACCCTGCCATCAATGAGGTCTTGACCTTCCGTGCTAGAGACCTCGAAGGCAAGGATGACCCGGGAGCCAGCGCTTTACGGCAGGTGAATGAGGTACTGCGACACCTGGATATCGTGCACACGCTGTATCCGACACACAAAGCCCTTCACCTAGACAAACCTGTTGTCGCCGAACCAGACTTTCAAGCTTACAGGGATGCTCTCATTACGTGGTCCACCATATTCACGTCTCTTCGCCGTCAGATCGACGTTTTGCGAAAATGGACAGGAAGCGAGACTTTGGATGTCACTGCGCCTGTTGCTAATACGGACAGCCCTTTGGGGGCTCGCTACACCTTTGGCGATAACGGCCCTGTCGCGGACGGTACCACATTCCTCGAGAGAGCGATGAAGGAGGAGTCCATCCAAATGACCTTCGCAAAGGGGTTCATGACAACGGTGCATTCCCTCATTAGCGCATCTCGGGACGCCCAAGTCAACTTGGCCCCCCTTTTGAAGAAAATGAATCTTCCATCCTTCGAGCGCGAGCTCGTCTCCTTGATCTCCTTCCCCACCCAACTTGCCTTGGCAAGTTTACGCGTCCGACTGGATTACGCGCACAAGTTGAAGGATCCGGCTGTCATCATTATTGACCAGATGACGGACGACCTCAAGCTGAGCATCGGGATAGCATGTACGCTGAAGCGACAATACGAGGCCTTCCTTTCCCCCGACCCGGGAGGTAATTGGAATTTACCTCCTTGTATCAGTGACAACTACGATACTGTCGTATTGGATGCATTAAGTTTCTTTTTCAAGTTAATACACTGGAAATTGAAAAGTGGCGCAAAGGACATCTACTTCAAGGAAACTGACCTAATAGAGAGCCAATGGCCAACGTTCAACGATGTTGCTTTGACTGTTCCGGGAGGGGCATCGGTAGTTGCGGAGCAATTATGGTACGCGAACTGATATCTGGGGTTCACTCTGCCACTGAACCTTTCCATAGTGCGCTCACTAATAAGTTGACTGTCCGCGTTGCCAACTTCTTTGACGGCCAACTTCGGCTCCCTGTCTCGGAAAGGCCGACGTCAAGTCATCGGCGAAAACCTGGCGCAAGTGTTAACGGATCGACCCGCGTCATGTCGCAGCAAGATGTAAGTGACGAGCAAATGACCAGTTGGTACGGCAAAGTTCTGGACAGTGTCCGCCTACGATATCGTAAACTGCAGCGTTTTGTTCGGTAAGGTTTTCGGTATCCTGTTGCCAAACTGTAATTGATATCCGCGGAGGCTCGTCTGCCAGAGGCTCGGTAATTCTGCAGAGTATACCCTGGAGGACGTCTCTATCGATCATTTTATTGCCCAACTCGTGGAGACAGATCACTTCCTCGTCTTTACTCAAACATATGAGGAGGAGGGAACATATATCGTTGCTTCAAACTCTTTACGGGATCACCCAGATTACATTCGCCGAATGCTCCTGGAAGCCTTTCACGTGACCGAGCAACTGGAGGACGATGGCCGCAAGATTGTGGACATCTATGACCTCCATACGGAATTTCCTGATGAAGCTGGCTATCTCCTTATTCTATCTCCTCGCAGCAGATTCCTCTGGAATGGCCTTGTCTTAATGCTGGAGATTCCCAAGATCGATTTAGCTTTGAAGGACGACCGAGTGCGTCTCATAGCTGACGGTGGTCAACATCGGTTGGCGTTGGCAAAGCAAGAGTTCGTCGAAGCTTTCCTCGTGGAAGACGAGGACAGTGAAATAGAGATCAAGCCTCCGATCTGCATTATAGAACAGCAGGCCCACTTACCTGCCGTCAATAGAGAGATGAGGAAGATACTTCGGGCCGTCAATCGACTTGCGGAGTCCATCGTGGAGTCTGTCCATTATGTGCGCAACGCTCTCCGAGAAACTAGCAAGCGCCAAGACCTTCTCGAAAGCTGGTATCTGTTCGCCTCCGAACACGGTCAACACTTCCAAAAATCCATGGACAGATCGACACTTCTCAAGTTCAATCGCTCCCTCGTCCGGCTCGCGATTTCATGGGTCTCCTTCATCTGCGACGATTGCGATCCAAACGAACGAAAAACCTTCAAGTGGGCCGTCAACGCGCTAGAGTTTACCCTTCACCGCACACGTAACAACATACTTCAGCTACCTGACGACCAATTTGAGATGCTCCGACACAAGGTGGCAACCTGCATGACACTTCTCATTAGCCACTTCGATATCCTCGGGGCACGCTCCACCCTGGAGGCAAAGGAAAAAGAAAAGCAAGGCGAGCGACGACAGGAAGCCCTCTTTGATGCTGAGACATTTTCTTCCTTTAGTCACAACGAACAACTGGCTGCTGCCGGTTACTGGGACCCGTCGATCACAGAGTTCTGGGACAGGACGTCACATGCAGTGGAGAAGCTCGAACATGCCAGGGCCACCCTGACATCAGAGCAGCGTATGGCTGGCCGGGTACTGGACGACGAGAAATTGGAAGATCAATCGCTTGTTTTCCTTGCTTCCTTTAGCTCCAACATCTCCGTTCGTTGGCAGCAGGGGAGGTTCATCGGTGCAGGCGCATTCGGCTCCGTGTACTCCGCTGTCAACTTGGATTCTGGTTCGTTGATGGCGGTGAAGGAGATCAAGTTCCAGGAGCTTGCTGGCTCACCGAGTCTTTACCAGCAGATCCGTGACGAGCTTCGCGTCATGGAAATGCTGCGCCATCCTAATATCGTCGAGTACTACGGGATCGAAGTGCACAGGGACAAAGTCTACATCTTTGAGGAGTTTTGTCAGGGCGGAAGTTTAGCAGCTCTCTTGGAACTCGGGCGCATCGAGGACGAGCACATCATACAAGTCTACACCATGCAGATGTTAGAAGGCCTTGCATATCTTCACTCCAAGGGCATCGCGCATCGCGATATCAAGCCAGATAGTAAGTCGAGGACATCCACACACCGCATGTGCCGGCTGACGATATCTCTCTGCTAATAGATATTCTATTGGATCACCTTGGTGTGATCAAGTTTGTCGACTTTGGCGCGGCGAAGATACTCGCCAAGAACCATCGTACGATGATGCGATCTCGTCGTCCGGCGGAGGGCGTCTTCGGGGGCGGACTCGGCGTCGGCTTGAGCAGTAGTCTGACCGGTACGCCCATGTACATGTCGCCGGAGGTCATCAAGAACGATACCCGCGGTCGGCACGGTGCGATGGACATCTGGTCGATGGGATGCGTCGTGCTCGAGTTCGCAACCGGAAAGAAACCATGGAGTCACCTCGACAACGAATGGTACGTGCATAACATACCGTCGCCTCGAAAGGAAGAAAGAAAGTGCTGACTACTTTACTATTCATCGCGCCGGACGATGACAGGACCATCATGTACCACATCGGCGTCGCCACGCAGCATCCGCCCCTCCCCGAGCCAGACCAGCTCAGCGAGCTAGGGATCAACTTCGTCAGAGAGTGCCTCATTGTGGACCCGACGCAGCGGCCGAGCGCGTTCGAGCTCATGGACCATCCGTGGATGCTCGACTTCCGCAAGGCCCTGCAGACCTACGACGAGACCGAGATCGCGAAGAGCCCCCCGGCGGAGATGCCCCCGGAAGACGCATTCGAGTCCGCGACCGTCGCGCGACAGGCGGCGATCATCCAAGAGAAGGAAGTCGAGGCTATCAAATGCGCTTCGCCGGAATCTCTGCCTGCAGGCGGCTTGCTGTCGTTCGGAGGCGAGAGTTCCGTACTGGGATTTCACGACCGGAATGTGCAACCCGATATCAATTGACCTCAGGCTTCAAGACCGCCATCAGCGCTTTTACACACTCATACACGACACGATCTCCAAATGACTCTTTCCCTCGGATGTAATTTCTATTTTCTATAACGGGCATGTGTAAGAAGAGTACTAGTAGTATTGTGTCGAGTCTCACAAGCCACTATTATTCAGATTTTCTTCTGCTTTCGGTATATATTACATGGCGGGGATGTAAGTGTCCATCACATACACGATAAGCTACGTAATAGTCCAGCGGAATCGAGAAACAAGAGTACATGGATTACTCAATAACCCAACGGGACTGTCCTATGAAGGGCTCCTTCCAAGTCATAGTGGTGGCTTGACTTGAATCACTATACTGGCTGCCGTGGCTGCCGTGGCGGGTCAACTGGTTCGTCCCTGGGGATTCTGTTTCTGACGACGTTGATTGTGCCACAGACGAACGCGTGGCCGACGTGGGGTCGACTTGCGGTTCGAATGGCGCTGCTGACTGGTTGAAAAATCGGGGACCCATCCGGCTAGGCAGGTAGCCTTCCTCATTTGACTCGACAGTGGCCGAGAATGTTGGAATAGGATAGCGTGTAGAAGGGAAATCAATTTTTTCGCCCAAGGGATTGCCTGGCTCAGTTTGAATGAAACTGTCCTCCCGAAGTAGCTCCCCTCCCTTCACTGAGACAGAGTGGGTAAATGGAACGAGATCGTGCAGGCGAGGAAGTTACTTACAGTAGTGAACCAAACCCTTGTTAAAGTTCAAGCGGCACATGATACCAACGACAAGGGCGATGAGAGTAAGAAGCGCCGAAATGGACACCGTCGAGCCGAAGAAACCCCACTCCACGAAAGTCCAACGGAAGGTCTCCGCATCAAACATGAGACCAAAACCAAGGAGATATAGAGCAGACAAGACGAGAAACACCATCATCAGGAACTTCAACTCCATCCTGGCAGCAAACCAGCCCTAGAAGCGGTATCAGTACAGATCAGCAAACCCAAAGATAAATAAAGACATACCGTCAGGAGCCAAGGAATAAGCAACTATGAAGGGTCCTGTTAGCCGACATCGGGTAAGGAGGACTAATAACCTACGACAAGGATGATCATCAAAAAGGCTTGATAGACATTTGATTGCGTGGCCATAACGGCGATGGCACCATGGTAAAGCTGGTCAATCCAAAGAGCTACAGCCAAGACAACAAAGAATAGCGAGAGCTGAATGACGATGGATAGCGTTAGGACGAGCATGTATATCTTGTTAATCGACCTGGAGGCGCCGACACGTTTGAAGGTTTGCCATCCAAACAGCTACCGCAACGGTCCAAAAGTCAGTTGTACTGCTGAAAGTGATTCCGGTATATCGTCACCTTGATGAGCCCGAAAGATAGGAAACAGGAAACAAGCAAAGCTGCTACGTTGAAAGCGAGGCTTATAGTCTCAGCTTGAGAACGTAATCCCCAGTATTTCGGTAGAAGATTGATTCCACAAGCGCCGTCCGTTGTCAACCTTATAAAGTTACCGTGAAACACATTAGTGCTGTAAATCTGGAAACCGCCCCACGCCGTCGCAGATAGATGGGTAAGGACGGTTGCGATGCTATGACGGGATTAATGAGACACAGAACTGTGATCGGAGGGGAACGTGGACATACATATGGGGAATTGACTCGTTGAGCACGGCGACGAGGGACATCCCCAATACCCAAAACTGGAAGGTGAGGAATGCGACGTCCTCGCGCGTCGTGTCTTTCAGCCTGAGAGGTCATGAACGGGTGAAACTTATCATTAACTAAGGAGGCCAACTTACGTCTGCACAGGCCAATTAAGAGCAACGAGACACTTGTGGTCTAGTGTGGCGTTCTTCCCACTGACTGGGAATCCCTGCAACGTTACGTTGGTTGTTCCATTTGATGAATTAGGGATGATTGCAATATCGATTCGAGGTGAGGAGGGGATCTTCCGATATTTGGAAGTGTGGGCAGCGGAATTTTTAGTGGAATTTGTTGTGGTTTGTGTGTTGTGAACGGCGGGTTTATGTGAGTTGGAAGAGGGGGTGGCAGAGGGGCTCGGTTGGGAAGACGAAGAGGCAGAGGTAGAGGCCCCGGGTTGTTGTACAGGAGTGGAGAAGGTGGATTTCATCATGCCCCCTGTGCCAACGATCGTCCCGTTCCACACGATCTGACAAGAATCCGTGCTTATGGCCTTTGGGACGTGGTCACAGAAATGCAGTTTCGAACCCAGGACGAAGAAACCCGGGAGAGACGCATTGCCAGTGTGAATGAGTCTGGAGAGGAAATTCGCAGCCTCTTTGTTGATGGAGTACGCCTGGGCTTGAAGTATCACCTGGACCGTACAATTGAGGACGGAGAAGATGATATAGGCGATGGCAATTCGTGACGCGGTGATCCTTTCCCACTGTAAAACATGGCTTCAGTCTCGGCACGTGCACAGAGTGCGCAAGTGGCAGGCGCGTTACAAAAGAGCACGCACAATAAGCTTCACGTCGGAAATGGGCAGAAAAGAGGTAAAACGACTGAAACGCATAGTAGAGAAGGCACCTGGGTACAACACGAGTTGGCAAGGACGCAAACACGCGGTCAACAAGACGGACCTTAAAGAGAGACAAGCAAGGACCACTGGGGCATAAAAGAAGAGAAAGACCAGGCAGCTCTTGGAGCTGCGAAACGAAAGACGGCCCAGCCGAGTAAGAGAGGGATGAAGGAAGAAAGAAGGACGACTGGGAGGGATGTGTTGAGGGTGTGAGAGAGACTCGGTTGCCCGGTATGGCCGCAGGGCTTATTTCCTTTACGGGAAATTGGTATACATTGCTTGTATCTTAGCGACCGACCAACCAACAGCACCCTCGATCTTATTCGAACGGTCCTTGATACCACCGACGATCACCTAAAAACCAATATAACGCCTTGTCCTCCTCCTCCCTCACAGCAATCAATCCCATCACTTTCCTCGTACTACCTGTTCTTCTCCGCAATATTCCATCTTCGTGTAGATGTTTTAATACGTCGATCACCTCGGCCCGGTCATAAATCGATCGCAATCGCCATACGATCTCAGCCTGGTAGGGGTCAACAATGTCCGTGTTTACTTTAACGGGCTACTTACTTGCGAGATACCGGGTCTAAACACGATCGTTCCGATCACCGCACGCAAGGCTGCCCGCCACATTTCCCGCATCTTGACTCCTCTTACGTCTAACCATCGACGTGGAAGCACATTAGTTCGAGGCTCTTCCCTGACCGCGACGGTCCAAGCATCTGACTGGCGCGCAGACACGATAAGTGGTCGTGAATGACCAACGAGAACGATGAGAGGTATCGGGTTGTCCATCAGCGACGTCAGCACAGACAGGACTGTTTCCGTTTCGAAACAGCCGCTTCCTAGGGTGTTTGCCTGTTTGACTATTGAGTTTGTCCACTCAACAAATCGGAAAGCTGCACATACCATCAGGGTACTAATGTCGAGGCCAGCAGGCCCTGCCTCTTCAAGCATATCCAGGACGCGGCGGGATATGTCTTGCTCCTTCGTGTCGGATTGTAAAGTCCATGCATGAAGCGCAGGACTCAAGCACGAGTCGCAGTTCACCTGCCCATCCGAGGTCTTGCGACAGCAAGCAATTGTGCCTTCGGCAGTTATTCCGTGTCCCTCCTCCCCTCCCTCCGCTGAAGGGGAGCGTGCCCGGCTCGCTGAAGTGTCATCTGCCTCTGTGTCTAACGGAGGTACGGTTGAGAAACACGTCAAGATCGTAGTCTCGATGTGATCATCGTCTTGATGTGACCAAACCGAATCAGTGGGGACTTTTGACGTAACTAGTGATGTACTTACCGGCCTTCTTACTATTCCAGTCAATCTCGACGCGTGCGGCCCTGGCCCCGCTAGTGTCAAGCTTGAAGTCCACCTAAAATTAGATCCTGTCAAATCGGTTCCTTGATCTAGTGCAGATGACTTACAAGGCCTTCAGATGTTATCTGCGCTAGCATAGCCAGATCCCCATCGGACGCTCGCAACGACCACTCCCTCCAATCTTCTTGCTGCTTACACAACGCATCCAGCATCGTTGCGTCGTTGAACACCTCTTGTGGTATTGATCCGCCGAGGGCATTTTGATTGCTAAACGAGCCATCAGTTCCTGCACCACTCTCGAGATTGGCACAGCAAGTTACATTTCAGATATTTTTAAGGTTCGCCCAGGTCTGGGTCTTTGAGGATCCCTGACAACCTTTGATAGAACGCCACGACCGAGGAGGTTATCTTTCGCTCTCGATACTGTTCTCTTTCCCGCAGAGCGCAGCAACGCTGCTCCACTCGCTGGTACATAGTTTTCATTCGGCGTCCCAAACACCATCTTGTATTATGTTAGTGCCACGCGTCTCTGTAGGGGTTAAGGCTGACAAACCTTTAGCGCAGCCTCCATGATCTGAACTTCTTGATTGCCGCTCGACCCATTATTGGTTAATATGTCGTCATTTTCGGTTGTGAATGCCGTCTGTAACAGTCCCTTCTCACGGTTTTCATCGACCTTTGAGTCCCATAAAAATTCCCAAACAGGCGCGTTGTCCGGTTTGACGGGGATATCCCACAATTCGTGCAATTGCGATACCGTTTCTGGAAGCGCTAGAGTCGTCGACGTTTCTTGGAAACCGACCCGCCTCCAGGCCCATGTCAGCTTTCGAACGAGTAAGAAGAAAGCGGCAAGAACGTACAGGGCATTCTTGTCAACAAATTTCCGTAGAAATTGCAGGTGTTTGATAAGCTCAAAGTCAGTCTGACTCTTGGGGTTGGGATCTGGCAGATGCTCTGTGCCCCGGTATTGTTGCCAAAGACGATACCACTGATCCTCGAGACGCCTCATGTAAATATCGTTGTTTTGTACTTCCCGTAGACTCGCGATGCGCTGTCGCACGGAGTTCCTTGGAACCGCCGGAAAGATCTGGCGAAACGCGAACCAATCCATGCGTCCGCCCACCTCCCGCGAGCGCACTCTAAGAATAGCATGGATGTCTTGGGCCAAATCATCATAGTCCTTGTTCCACAAGAAGCGGCTCTTCCGTTGTGATGGGTCATCCTCGTCGCGGTTTCCGTCCTCCGCATCCGCTGTGAAAAGAGACAAAGTGTCAAAGCAAATATCTCAGCACACACACAATCAGCCAGACTGGACGTCCATACATACCACTCTCGTCCTTCTTCTGTTTGCGTTTCTTCCTTTTTGCATCCTCACGTGCTGGCCCCTGCTCTGCTATGAGCTGCTCGATGGACTTTCCGGGCTGATTCGCGACTGGCTGGGGTAGTCCGGCGGGGCGCGACGGGGCCGCGGTAGCTTCAGGTGGTGGGACGGCCACCGGAACGGCTGAAAGGCCCTGCAAAGGCCGTGCCGGAGCCGCGCGCTGCGCTGCGGGTAAAACGGCCTTCGGGGCTCCTCGAAGCGTCCGGATAGCATCGCGGACCTCGCCTTCCCACCTCGTTCTGTCATTGGCGACACCAGATTGTAGATACCGCTTGCGGACCCGCGCCACTTTCGTCGCCGCCACGCCGTCTAGCGGACCAGGATGGACAGCGTTCAATATAGCTTCCCACTCCCGCTCTTTCCGCGTCTTTGCATCTGCCACTTTCTTCGCAAGCAGCTCCTTTTCCTGTTCCATCTTTTCGGCGTTCTCGTCGTTCCCCTCGGTTCCTTGGGTGTGCAACTTGGCCCTGTCGAGCTCTCGTAGCTGGGAGGTACGCTCCTTCTGGAGAAAATCTTTTACGACGGACAACGGGGCGCTGATGGTCCAAGAAACCTTTTCCAGGGTCGAGCTACCTTCCTCATCTTGAAGGGTCGCCTCATCTCTTTGATGGGACATAAATTGTTTCAAGTACTGGCGCTGATGCCAAGACAGTTCATACGTTGCTTTCCAAGACGCGTCACGGATAATGGAGCGCGCAAAGGGATAGTCTGGGACAAAGGACTGAGAAGGACTAGGTTGTGTCACGTTTTGGGCAAACGTCTTGCTCTCGCAAGCCGGCTGTAACTCATTCCAGTAATGGGAAGCCTCAAGGCGAGTAGTCACAGAAACCGTCTTCCAGAGAGGTGGTGATGCAGTAGACAACACCCAGAGGTGCAGGGCTGCTTCGTGGTGGAAAAGCCAGTACTCGGGGGCTGTACGATAGCTCGTTGACAAGATATCGCCTCCAAAGGGGTCAAAAGATGACGGGCCCTCCCCATTCGATTCACAGGATATGAGAGGGTTTGGTGATTCAGAGGGTTGTAGGGGTGAGACTATCTTTAGGTGATGGAGTATTTCAAAGAGCTCGAGCAAGCGCTCCCGGGAACGAGGGCGCCCGATCTGGAGTAGAGTTTGCAGGGATTGCGGCAGATCTTTTACCAGTGTTTGTCGGCCCTCCTCGGTGGATAGGATTTGAGAAAGTTCATCGCTCTGGACGAGGGTGGACACCAGTGAGCAATATACCGCAATAGGAAAATCTTGAAAATAACGAGAGAACTTCACGACGCGTTTAGCTGCCAAAGCGAGGGTCGGAGGGTCGTGAGACGATTGGAATATATCCAGAGTTGCCAGGTGGAGTTCTCGTGCCCTGATCATCTTCCCAGGGATGAACCCGTACAGTTGCGCGAGTGTCGTCCTCTCGGTCAAAAGGACATCGTGAATGGTCTGGTCATCAGATTGAAAGAGCTGGTCGGCCCTGTTCCTGCTTTTGGACCAATGGCCTATGTTGTCAACTCCCCGCTCAGACTGCAGAACTCTGAGAGGCTGGGCCGGCCTCTTCACCTTCAGATCGCTGGGAGGGATGCTGGCTGTGGCGGAGCTGGTAACAGAATAAGGCGCACTATGTAGACTTTTGCCCAGTTCCGTAAGGAATATGTCCAGCTGATTTTGGTTTACAGTCGGTAGATAGATGATGCGGGTAGGACGCTGGGCGCCCGTCACTGTGGAGATAGCAGTTTTCAGAACCTTGACTTTGCCTCTGTTCTCTAAACTCTCGAACGTGTTCTCGATGGTACGCTTGTCGACCTTGATGCCAAGCAAGCCACTTGTAGGTTCTCCGGCTGAGGCCAGTGTATCCAAAAGGGCCACGTGTGCGTTCAGAAACTCTTTGGAACCTGGATGGACAATTCCACCAGATTCCTTCAATATTCTCAAGAACTCGTTCTCTCGACGAAGCAACGACACATTGCTTCTCGAGTGTGGGGTTACAACCTTCTCTTTCTGCCTTGGAGATACTGAGGCAACCCAGACGTTAAGCATGCTATCCCAAACTCGCCAACCTGAAATCTCATACCTGATACAGCAACGTTTTGTTCAACTTCGGCGGGTTTGCCAGTATCTTGCACAGACGACAAGACATTTTCCAAGAGGGAAAGATCGATGAAAACAGGGTGTTCGCACGATGCAGTTACTTCTCCCTCAGCGCCTTGTTGGATCCTCATTCGGTCTGGTTCTGTATTCAGATCATTGTGGTTGTCTATCATGGTCCCCGTAATCATGCCTTGGCCCTCTAATGAATGGTAATTAAGTGGAGCCGAGGTGAGCTCGGGTTGTTGCATTGATGGTTCATGATGATTGGGATATTGTATCACAACGTCGCGTTCTAGAGGAGTGGATTGCGGTTCGGCTTCTCCTGCGTTCCCGTTTGGCAGTGGCTCAGAGGTGGGGTGATTTGCTACAACGTCGGAGGGATAGGCTTCACGCAAATGCTCCACTGTCTCAGTGGGCGGAGGTGACGGGGGCCGCTTTCTAGGCCCGCCTCTCCTTCTGGGAGACGCTGACGCTTCAGGAACTAACTCGCCGCTATGACTGTCATGTAGCGGACGACGACGTTTCTTGGGTGAAGTCGAATGACCTTCATTTGTAGCACCAATACCTGCTGGCGGGGCAACTTCCAGACTTGCTCTGGGACCTTGCAAAATACGATCGCGATCAGGTGTCGATGTGACACCTTTGTCGGCTGCGTTGGTATCGGTGCCCTTCTGCGGATCTGGGGCGGGGATTTTGCGAGGTCTCCCTCGCTTTCTTGGTATGTGGTTGGTCTCTCCGTCGCCGTCCGCTTCCCCTCGCTTGCGCTTCTTCCCACGAGGTGTGAGTCCCGGTGTTGCTCCCTTTGCGCGCTTGCGCACTGCTTCTTCGCCAACGTCCTCAACTTTCCCGGTTTTGCTGAACTCGTAGTCCGTAAAGCGATTAAGCTCGTCAACGTCGTTGTAGAAGTCTTCCGTGACGAAAGGCGCGAAATTTCCAACATTGGAGAAGTCAACTGAGGGATACGGACCATCTTGGTCGTCCAATTTCTCGTTGGCAATGATTTTTCGATAGTATGCGAACGTGAAGTAGCGCCAACGTCGTTCACGGCCATGAGTTTCCTTCAACTGGACAATCCTCAGGTCGCTGAGGTGCGTTGGTGGAGGGACTTTATCTAATTTGGTCAATAATAGTTCAAGTGTACGACGGTCGAAATTCCCAAGTTCTCTAGAAATTTCCTGCCGAGATGTTATTGTTATATTGAGAGATAGATGGAGACAGATACTTACATTTAAGGTCATGCCCTTTATACCAGCATTTTCCAGCAGGTCAATTATCTGCTTGTGAAGCGTAACATTCAACTTGACAGTGGTGGGCCGGTCATCTAGGATGGTCTTAGCCCGTGACATAACACTCGACTTGGTTGACAGACCATGGGTAGAAGGGTCTCGTATCGTGTGAGTGGGTGTTTCGCTCGGCTCGTTGGTGACGTCGTTGTTGTCGGAGATCAGCCGTATGCACGGCACTGATGCTGACCCATGTTTGTTCGTACTGGGTACCATCACTCTTTCCACAACACGGTTTTCGATAAGCTCACGGAGCCGGCTTTGAAAAAAGCGGCGATCAGTCTTGGTAGGGTTCAAGAACCCCTGAAAAAGGGAAAAGAGAATGAATTGACAGTGAAACAAAGTCCTAGCTGCTTTGCTCACTATTGTGACAAGTAAATTTTGAGAAGGGTGGGTTTGAGACTCCGAGTGCTTCAAGAGCTTGACGATTCTGGACTGGATGAGGGACAGGCTGGATAGGTGCCTAGCGTCGATTGGATCAAACTGAACAGGAGCTTGGAAGCCATCCTGAGTCGAGATCGTCTCCTCAATGTCAAGGCCACCTCCTTCGGCCTGAAGATCCTTGGACGAGTTCAGTCCTTCGTCTTGAATTTGGCGCCACAATGAATTGCGTTCAAAGAAGTACTTGTGGATGCAAAAGTTGGTGCCAACACCACCACGGCGGAGCTTCACGACAAGTTCGAGCTCAAGCAGCTGCTTTATCAGATAGAAACACGTCTTTTGGTCGTAGCCCGTTTTCTTGCCAAGGTCCACCGTGCTGATCCCCTCTTCGCGACCCCGAGTGATGAATTGGAGTGCAGTATAAACCATTGGCGTTAACTTTGGTGGCTGTACATGTCCGATCAACGAAGAAGCCAACGGACGATTAAATGGACGCCCACTCGAATGTGCGAGCCGACGATTGCCGCCAACGATGTTTCCGCATCAACCGCGACCCTTAGCGCCTCTCCATACTGCGACTGCAGATCTTCGAGTGTTCTCGATCTCGCATCGGGTAGCAACTCCAACGATGTCACAGACGACGACGTGTCCCCACCTTCATCTTTTCCCTTTGATTTTCTCTTCTGGCTCTGTTGCGGTGCGATGTAGACCTCAGTGGTAGCGCCGTCCGGTACAGTTCCCACGCGCACGGTGGGCTGGCAAACGACCAGAGACCAGATAAATGCAAAATATGAGTCATCAACGACTTGCTCGCGCGAATCCGAATAATAGCTGACGACGAAGTCGCGGAGTCGCGAAGGGTGGCATCCTGTGAGAGAAGAAGTTAGCCAGGCCAGAAGTTAGCCAAGGCCAAGACACCCGATTTGCCGACCAACTCCGTCCGTCCCACGTTCGAACCCGCCCGCTCTCTCCTCGGGACGGGACAAGACAAAGAGCACCAGTCTCAATCACACAAACAAAAACAAAAAACTTACCGAGATCTCCGTCAAAGGCGAGTTCGCGGAGACAGTGGTTCACCAACTCGTCCATCAGATTGGGCTATCATTGCGAATAAAAAATTGCCAGTAGAGGGAATCGAACCTCTCACCTTGGGGTGGATGGGGACCGATTGATTTCCTTTGTCGGTAGTAGTCTAGTCGATAGTGTCGGACGACGGACGACAGTACTGGCTGAACGATGGATGTACAGTACACCAAGCACGGCGACGTTGACGACAACTCGAGAAAGGACGAAAGATCAAAGATTACGTGATAATATAACTATTTCCAGACTAAGCAGTACAACTCGCTATCTCTCGGTGATAACACCTGATGGAGCACCAGAAGGCGTACTTTTGTGCGGGTCATATATCACTGAGTGAAACGAACATCTAAGTATAGAGACAGAGAGTGATTTGGATGACATGTGAGTGATGCGTGGAGGTCATGATATCGGATATCGGCGCCGCAAAGGGTCTCGAGCTCTAAAAAAAGACCAGGTCTACTGTAAGCAGATAAAAATATCTATGCTGGTGTGCCAGCTGGGCTCTTGTCTTTTGCATCTTCCCACAATTGGCGTAATACGTCAGCGAAGCCGACCTTCCCCATCTGGGCGTTCTGCTCAAAGCGCACCGCGAGCCAATTTTCGAACTTGTCCGCTGCTAATCGCCACATCATCATCCGTGCCTGTATCTCAGCCGTCTGGTGAAATGCGGTCCGCCCATCGGGAGCGGGGGAATAAAGAATCTTTTCGTGACATGTCGCAAATTGGGAGAGTGAGAGGTTGACGGAGGAAATGGTCATTGTTTGCGTTGATGGGTCCACGAAGGAGACCTCGCGGACAAACGCATCCTCCGAACCACCGAAGAGCTACGCATTGCTTCGGTAAGGACACTTGTCCGGAATGTGATGATGAGAAACGCACCTTGACGATCCATGCAGGTGACCTCTGCTTACAACCGAGCACCCTCTCTGTCCGGATCGCACCAGTGGTTGGATCCACAGAACGGTCGATGACATCCACAGTCACAACATGCGAACAGTGAGGATTGGGGTACTTATGCCACATTCCGATGATGACATGTACCCACGAATGACTGAGGGGTAAGTGGAAATTTGATGAGCACGCTTCATGGGTCCTAAGACAACGGGGACGGGTACGCACTCATAGCTGAATGATTGAGATAAATAGTGCATGACACTCAGGCGGGGAAATAAATCAGTCGTACGGGGGAGTTGTACGGGGTCGGGAATGCTTGGCTTGGAGGTGATGGCTGACAAAATTGGTCGGGGAAACCAGGGGGGTCAGACGCTGTGCCATAACTTCTCACGGTGTCTTATCCCAAACAACACACCCGCTCAACCCTCCGAGCGATGCCCCTCCCTCATGACCTCTGCGCCAGCCTCCAAAACGCCTTCCGCGCACGCCACGCACGCGTAGCCGTACTCCATACCACCCAAAACCTCGGCATTCTCTCCATCCTTCTCCGTGCTGGCTTTCTCACCAACATCACCCGCGGCACGATCGAAGCTCCTTCCCCAGAAAAGTTTGTAGATGCAGGCGAGGCGCAACGCCGAATATGGGCGGATCTCAAATATAGAAACGACAGACCGGTCCTCGAAAGCATGCATCTCGTCAGCAAGCCGAGCAAACGCGTATTCATGGACACCAGCGAGCTCCGGCGGCTGTGCACGGGCCGCTCTGCGAAAACCGTCGAGCCATTGGGCATGGGCGAGATCGCTGTCGTACGGACAAAGAATAAGGAATACGAATGGTTGGAAGCCAGAGAGGCATTGCAGCTTCGCCTCACTGGAGAGGTTGTATGCCGCGCTTCATAGTGCAGTGTAGTCTGCGTACAGCTTGGCTATCCCACCATGGTATTACCACCTCGTCACTTGCTACATCACTACATGCTCTAAAACAGTTGCCGTCAGAGACAGGTCCACGATCCATCCAATGGGTATTGTGCTGCAGTAGTACAATTTCGATCTAAATACCAGCAATATAATTCCCCTGCTCTCCCCTGGCTGTCAACAACTCCGACAGGCGAGCTCTCATCTTCGGTCTGTTCTCACATTAATGCACCTCCGTGCAAAAGAATCATTTTTACTTACACTTCAAGTAACTTCGCCTCCAGCGCTTGTTTTTCTTCCTGTAGTGCTAGCCGTTTCTCTGCGTCCAACTGAGTGCTGAAGCCAAATAAGCAAGACGGCCATTACGCGAATAAAACATCGGGACATACAATACGTATCCCCCTAGGCCGTCGTAGTGCAATATCATGGCATGGTACTTCCATAGCGAAGGTCGATGTGAAACAGTTAATAGCGTTATGCCGAGTTCGGTGGCGTGATCCATCATCATGCCCTCTACATCTGTTGGAACCAAAGATGTTGCTTCATCGAGTACGGCATACTTCAAACCCAACTTTAGGTTTTTTTTTCCGCGGATGGTAACTCGACATCTTACCTTGGGTTTGTGATAGAATAGACGCGCCCACGCGATCTTCTGCTTGTCACCCCCGCTAAGCGTGTCTCGCCATTCTCGTGCAGCATCCCATCCGCCCTCTCGTTCCACCACGCTTTCCATTTGCACGATTGAGAGGACCTCCAGAAGGTCGTCATCCGTCACACCACCTAGAACCGCTGTCAAGCTCGGAACGCGGGATAATTAAACCCCGACTTACGCTCCTCCATCTCCGTTTTGTTGTGAGGATAGATCACCTGGTCGCGGAAAGTCCCAATTGGCAGGTACGGTCGTTGCGGAATAAGGATAAACCGATCGGCTGGTGGCTTGTGTACAATTCCACCTACGAGTCCGGCTGTAGGTGCCGAAAGTAGGGTCGTATCAAGGGCACTCACCATACACAGGCCACAGTCCTCCAAGGATACGGAACAGCGACGATTTCCCACAACCTTCAGACGGGCTCTAAGTGGGGGAGGTCAATTTGGAATGAAAATTTCGCACCATTAGGACCAACGATGAGGAGATGTTGCTAAAATCTCGCTTAGTGACTCCAGTAGAATTCTGTTGTTAAGAGTCACTTGCCCCTGGTTTGACAAAGAAACTCAGGCTTTTCACCAATACGTCGCCATTAGGTGTGATGATGGGAACCTTCTCGAATCGAATCTCCTCAGACTGGATGACTTTGCCGCGACCCTTGAGGAGCTTGCTGTTCTCTTCTGTGCTCGCACTACTGACCAACGCTTTCTCAAACCTGCCCCTTTTGGTATCTTCAATGGTACCCAAGAGCATAGACACCCTGGCGGTGTAA